>Ga0207674_10001366_pt1 | contig 31608 bp, 24 predicted proteins | sample KBSCornC72_FD_184303 | JGI IMG/M metagenome (GOLD analysis project Ga0207674, IMG submission 184303) | Corn rhizosphere microbial communities from Kellogg Biological Station, Michigan, USA - KBS Corn C7-2 (SPAdes) (version 2) | ecosystem: Host-associated > Plants > Roots > Rhizosphere > Soil ...
CGGCGCACCTACCCCCGCCGCCGCCCCCCTCACCCCCACCGCCGTCACCGCCCCCACGCCCTCCCTCGCCCCCGTCCAGACTGCCCTCAACCAACCGAAATCCTCTCCCAAACCCACTACTCCACCAACCCCACCCACCAAACCCATCGCCGTCACCCCCCCGGTCAAACCCGCCCCCGCCAAGAAACCAGCATCCCCGACCCCGCCCCCCGCCATCTCCCCCGTCTTCAACACCAACCGAATTCCCCCCAAAAAGCGCAACGATCTCTTTACCAATTAACGATCCCTCCAACTCGCCAAGACCCCTCGCAGTCGCTTCGCGGTTTCCGCACAAACCAAAAACATTCCCCTAACAACCGCGCCCGCCGCGCGGTACAATCGCCCGCGTGCTCGCCGCTCTTTGAAAACCGAATAGACCGCCGTTACCCGACTGCGGATCATCCCGTCTCAGTCCGAAACCCTTCGATTTCCAGTCGAAAAGGTGTCGAAAACCCGTCTTTTTCACGTCTTTTTCACGTCCTTTTGGGGGTGATTTTTGGTCGGTTTTGTAGCGATTCTTCGCGCCACGAAACCCGCAAACAACGCCCCCAAAACAACTTCCGAAATCCACCCCCCTTCCGAAACCATCCTTTTCCTCCCCCCACCACCCCCTACGGGTTTTTCACGTCCGCCAAACCCACGTCCACCCCCTGCCCGCCCGTCGTCTGGTGGCAGTGGGCCGCGATCGTCACCGTCGCCCCCGGCTTCAGCACCGCCCGCGCCGCCTCGCCGATCTCGAGCGGCTGGTACTTGTTCACGTACCCCGCCTCGATCGCCGCCAGCACGCCGTTGACGTACACCTCCACGTCCTCGTCGTGGTAGACCAGCATCTGAAGATTCGGGTGCTCCCCCGCCGGCAGCGTGACCGTGCGCCGAATCCAGATGTCCGGCGAGTTCCACCGCGTCCCCACGATCGCGCCCGGCGTCCCGCGCGTCCCGAAACCGCCGGGACCTTGATTCCACTGGGCATCATCGAAGTCCGCCTTCGCCCAGTCGTCCGCCGGTTTGGTCGTCGTGTACCGCCACGTCGGCGCCGGCTTCTGCTCCGCCGTCGGCACCACGATCGTAACGACCGGTGGCGGCGGAACCGTCGCCGCCCACGTACCCACCTTCGCCTTGTCGCGACCCCCCCATTTCCGCCAGCTCCCCTGATCCGCCAGAATCTTGACGAACACCCCGCCGATCACCGGCCGCGCGTGCATCCCGTCCGACTTCACGTTGTCCGTCACGTACGAATCCACCAGCGGGCTGCGAGCCGTCGTCTGGTTCAAATAGTCCCAGATCGGCGACACGATCGCCCGGAAGTCGGCGTCGTCCTCCGCCATCGTCGCGCTCCAGACCGACCAGTCCGTCTTGGTCAAATGGGTCCGCGAGTCGAGCGGAACACCGTATCGCTGCATCACCTTCTTGTAGTACGCGACCTCGCTCTTCGCGACGTCGTACGGGAAGACGCGGTAGTCCAGCAGTTTGTCCCAGACCAGGTTGTACTTCTGGCTCCACGTGTTGGGCTTGTCGAACGCGATGCGGTAGTGGTCGCCGCCGTCGGCCGCCACCCGCATCCAGTTCCGCGCGTACTCCCTCGCCAAGCCAAGGTACTTGTCCCCCGCCGCCGCGTCACCCCGCATCTTCGAAAGGTCCCCATAAGCCGCGATCGCCAGGATCGCCTTCACCGAAAGGTTCGCATTATGCGCCAGGTGACCCATGAAGTCGTCCGTGCAGAGCTGGTTCTCCGGGTCCTTCCCGTACTTCTCCAGATACGCTTCCCAAGCCGTGAGCTGCGGCCACCACTGCGACGCGAAATCCGCGTTCCCGTCCATCCGCGCGATCGCGTCGCACAGGATGATCAGGTTGGCGCTCTCCTCGACCGGCATCATCTCCCCCTCGTTGGTCGAGGTCTCCCCGCCGCCGTACACCTGCCCCGTCGCCTGCGGGTAGACGCCCAGGTCGTGCGGCGCGAACGGGAATCGCCACCGCTTGCTCGCCCCGTACGCCATCGCCGGCGCCACCAGCGCCTTGGCGTACGTCGGCCCCATCAGCAGGAACTGCGGCGCCGCCGGGTAGATCACGTCCACCGTCGCGATGCACCCGTTGCTCGTGTTCTCCTTCGTAAACAGCAGCGGCGTCCCCGCCTCGTCCACCGCCAAGCCGCACCCCGCCAAGCCCTGCCGGTACGCCAGCGCCGCGATCTGGGCGTACCGCTCGCCCCCCGCCTTGGTCAGATCCGCCATCAGCTCCTTGTCGAACGCCTCGCACCGCTCGACCAGCTTGACGTAATCCCGCTCGGCCGCCCGGAACAACTCGGCCGGCGTCGCCCCCGCGTGACGCCAGTAAGGCCTCAGTCGCTTCGTGAAGTACTTGATCGCATACACTTCGTCGTACCCCACCATCACGTGCCGCGCCACCGGCTCGGCGGCGACGCTCCCCAGGTCCAGCACGAACGCCAGCACCGGCTGATCGTCCGACACCGCCCGCGGCATCCGCTCGTCGTCCCGCTCCGGCAGCTTGCCCGATTCGACGAACGACTTCATCAACGCGTCGTTCCCGCCCACCGCCGCCTTGGCGTGCGCGGTCCCGGCGACGGCGTACGCATAACCCCAGTTGATCCGCGTGTCGTCGCCGGCGGGGGCGAGCAGCGTCTGCGGCTCCGCCCCGACCCGCAGCGCCGTCAACTCGCCCATCGTCTCGCGGGCCCACGTCACCTTGTTCCGCACCTCGTTCACCGCCAGCGCCGAACTCGTGCCGTCGTAGACCGACACCGCGTGCGCCTTGCCGTCGGTCGAGCGCACGGTCCAGGTCAGGTACGTCACCGGCCGTGCGAGCACCTCCAGGTCGTCGTTGAGCGCCGGCGTCATGAACGTGAGCGCCACGTGCACGCCCGCCCCCTCGAAGTCGTAGACGCTCCGCGTCGGCAGGACGATCAACCCGGTCTGCGGCAGCGGCTCGACGTCCTTCGGGTCATTCCCCATCAGCCGATACGCCTTGCCGTCGATGCGGATCAGGCTGACCAGCGCGTGCGGCCGACGCGTCCAGTGCCGCGTGACGTCGTCGGTCAACTTGGTGGCTTCCGACCAGATGCTGAGGTTCGGGTTCGCCGTCACCAGCGGAACGGCGGGCGGGCGCAGGGTCTCATCGGCGGCGGCGGCGCAAGCGGCGAGCGCGACGGCGGCGACGACGAAACAGCAGGCGGCGATGCGGGCGACGTTGCTCAAGGACATGGAACGACTATCGCGGGAACGCCATGCGGTGGCAATGAGAAGTCGCTCTGTCGCAATTGAGATCCTTCGCAGGTTTCAACCGCAGCGATCGTCACTTGTATAACGTTTGCACACCGAATATTACGAGGATATGACCATGAGCCGCCCCACCCCGTTCGCCGTCCTGTTGGGTGTCGTTGCGATTGCTTCTCTGCCGTCTTCCATCGCCCGCGCAGCCGAGCCGGTGATCAGTCAATGGGTTCATCCCGGGCCCGATGGGAAGTTGGTCTATAAGACGACGCCCGCGGGCGATCGGATCATGGACTTCTCGTACGCCGGCTACATGGGCGGCGGCGTGGCGCTGCCGGACGTCGCGGTGAAGAAAACGGTCGCGCCGTCGGGCGGGGAGGATGACGCGAAGCTGATCCAGGCGGCGATCGATGACGTCGCGAAGTTGCCGCCGGAGAACGGCTTCCGCGGCGCCGTGCTGCTGGCGCCCGGCGTCTACCCCTGTTCGCAGACGATCACGATCTCGGCCAGCGGCGTCGTGCTCCGCGGCAGCGGCAGCGCGACGGCGGGCGGGACGACGATCACGCTGACCGGTAAGCCGCACGTGGCGATCTCCGTGCGCGAGGGGGGCGGCGGACGCACGCGCGGGGACGCCAGCGACGCCGGCGCGAAGACGTCGATCACCGACGCCTACGTACCCTCGGGCGCGACGTCGTTCACCGTCGCCGACGCGACCGGCCTGGCGGTCGGCGACACGATCGCCATCCGGCGGCCGGTCACCGCCGCCTGGGTGAAGTTCATGCAGATGGACGACATGGTGCGCGACGGCAAGCCCGAAACGTGGATCAAGGTCGGCAACGCGACACTCGCCGAGCGGCGTATCGCGGCGGTCGCGAGGAACAAGATCACGGTGGACGTCCCGCTGTCCGATTCGTTCGACGCCAACTACCTGAACCCGCCCGGCACGACGGTGGCGAAGATCAAGCCGCCCGCGCGGCTGTCGCAGGTCGGTGTCGAATCGCTCCACATCGAGAGTCCGCCCCAGGCGTTCAACCACACCCAGCCGCACTTCCAAGCGCTGCGGCTCAGCGGCGAGGACTGCTGGGCCCGCAACCTCGTGATCGACCAGACCATGAACAGCGTCGGCGTGAGCGGCCGGCGCATCACGCTCCAGCGAGTCGCCGTGAACCGCAAGGCCAGGCACGAGGGGTCGAGCAAGCCGGCGGAATTCGCGCCCAACGGCACGCAGGTGCTGATGGACCGCTGCACGGTGAACGCGGACAACGTCTGGTTCGTCGCGACCGGCGCGGGCGTGTCGGGACCGGTCGTCGTGCTCAATTGCACGTTCACCGGCAGCGGCCGCGCCGAATCGCACCAGCGGTGGTCCACCGGGATGCTGTACGACAACTGCGCCGCGCCGGACGGCGGCATCGAGTTCCGCAACCGCGGCGAGATGGGCTCGGGCCACGGCTGGACGATGGGGTGGGGCGTCATCTGGAACTGCCGGGCGAAAGATTACGTCGTGCAAAACCCGCCCGGCGCGATGAACTGGCTGATCGGCAGCAGCGGCCACAACACGCCGATGCCGCGTCCGTTCGGCAAGGCCCCCACGCTGCCGCCGGGCACTGAGGACGCTGCCGACACGCCGGTCGAACCGCGCAGTCTGTACTTGGCACAACTCGCGGAACGGCTGGGCCCGCAGGCGCTGAAGAACATCGGCTACTGAACGACGCCACCGGTAGCAATGCGAATCTATGGGCTCTCAAAAATCGTGACCGCGTAATCGGAAATTGTCCGTTGTCGCGCGCGTCGCGCGCTGCTTAGAGTGCGCGGACGATCGGTCGCGCGGGAATCGCGGCCGGCGGTCACGCGAGATGTCACAGCTTTTTCATCCTCGGAGCAACGCGATCGCCCGCGGTTCGATCGCCGCCGTCGTCCTCGGGGCGCTGGCGGCGGGGTTGATCGCGTACGGCGTGCAGACGTCGTCCTACGCGACCTACGCCGGGGTGGTGCGGGAGCAGCCGGTGCCGTTCTCGCACGAGCACCACGTCGGCGGGCTGGGGATCGATTGCCGGTATTGTCACGATTCGGTGACGCAGTCGTCCTTCGCGGGGCTGCCGGCGACCAAGGTCTGCATGACCTGCCACTCGCAGCTCTGGACCAACGCCGCGATCCTGGCGCCCGTGCGCGAGAGTTGGCGGACGGGGACGCCGCTGGCGTGGACGCGGGTGCACAGCCTCCCCGGCTACGTCTATTTCGATCATAGCATTCACGTGGCCAAGGGGGTCGGGTGTACGACCTGCCACGGCCCGGTGGACCGGATGCCGCTGATGTACCAGGCGGCGACCCTGCAGATGCGGTGGTGCCTCGACTGTCACCGCGACCCGGCCAAATACCTGCGGCCGCGGGAAGACGTGTTCAGCACCACCTACGCGCCGCCGGCGGACCAGGAGCGCCTGGGACCGGAGTTGGCGGAGCGCTACCACGTGCGGGACGTGCAGTCGCTGACGAATTGTTCGACGTGTCATCGGTAACGGGAGAAGAACGCGCGAAGGAGCGACGGTTTGAGCGAGCGGGACCCGACAACTGAATACACCCTGTGGCGCAGCCCCGAGGAGTTGAATGGGTCCGCGGCTGGGAACCTCAGGGAATTCGCCGACGGCGCGTGGCGACCGCCCGGCTGGGCGAACCGGCGGGAATTCCTGGCGCTGGTGGGCGCGTCGGCGGCGCTGGCGGGGTTGACGGGGTGCTCGGATCGGCCCGACGAAGAAAAGATCGTCCCGTACGTGCGCCAGCCCGAGCAGGTGGTGCCGGGGAACCCGCTCATGTTCGCGACCGCGATGCCGCTGGGCGGGTACGGGCGCGGCGTGCTGGTCGAAAGCCACGAGGGGCGGCCGACGAAGGTCGAAGGAAATCCCGATCACCCGTCGAGCCCGGGGGGCGGGAGCGACGTCTTCATGCAGGCGTCGATCCTGCAACTCTACGATCCCGATCGGTCCAAATCGGTCACGCGCGCGGGTCAGCCGAGCCACTGGGGCGCGTTCGCCAGTGAGCTGCGCCGACGGATCGACGCGAAACGCGCGGCGGGTGGCGCCGGGATCGCCATTCTGACGGGCATCGTCACTTCGCCCTCCCTGGGCGCACGGATCAATGAAGTGCGGCGACTGTTCCCGAAGGCGACGTGGCACCAGTACGAGCCGTCGGCGCGGGTGAATACCGCAGCCGGCGCGGTGGCGGCGTTCGGGCGGGCGGTGAACACGGTTTATCAATTTGAGCGCGCGAAGGTGATCGTGTCGCTCGACGCCGATTTCCTGAGCGACGACCCGCTGAGCGTGCGGTACGCGCGGCACTTCGCCAACGCCCGGCGGGTGCGGCGGGGTCGCACGGACGCCAGCCGGCTTTACGTGGCGGAATCGACGCTGAGCCTGGCGGGTTCGATGGCGGACCGGCGGATCCCGGTGCGGCCGGCGGTGGTTGAACGCGTGGCGTGGAAGCTGGCGAGCCTGGTCGGCGTGGCGAACGCGCCGGGTGAAGAGCCGACCGGGGACGCGGAGGTGGAAGGCTTCGTCGCGGCGGCGGCGGCGGACCTGCGGAAAAACCCCGGGGCGTGCGTGGTCGTCGCGGGCGAAGCGCAGCCGCCGGCGGTGCACGCGCTGGCGCACGCGATCAACCAACAACTTGGCAGCGTCGGCAAGACGGTGGTCTATACCGAGCCGGTCGAAGTCCGGCCGGACGACGTAACGGCGTCACTCAAGGAGTTGGTGGCGTCGATGGAGGCGGGACGGGTGGATGTGCTGCTGATCCTGGGCGGCAACCCCGCGCACGCGTCCCCGGGCGATGTGGCGTTCAAGGCGGCGCTGGAACGGATGACCACGGCGCGGGATACCAGCGGTGAACTCGCGCATTTCACGGCGCACCTGGGACTGTACGACGACGAGACGTCTTACCTCTGCCAGTGGCACGTGCCGGAGGCGCATTACCTGGAGACGTGGGGCGACGTGCGGGCACCGGACGGGACCGCGTCCGTCATCCAGCCACTGATCTCGCCGCTGTTCGGTGGTCGGAGTGCGGGCGAGGTGTTGGCGGTCCTCACCGCCCAAGGCGACATCTCGCCGTACGAGGCCGTACGCGACCACTGGCGGCGACAGGCGACGGGCGGCGACTTCGAGCAATGGTGGGCGACGGCCTTGCGCCGCGGCACGATCGAAGGAACGGCGGCGAAGCCGGTGCAGGTCGCGCCGGCGAAGTTGCCGGCGAAGACCGCGCTCATCGTCGCCCTGGGTACGGTCGACGTGGTCATCCGCCTGGACTGGGCGGTGTGGGACGGCTCCTTTGCCAATCTCACCTGGATGCAGGAGTTGCCGCGGCCGTTCACGAAGCTGGTTTGGGATAATGCGGCGCTGATGTCGCCGCGAACGGCCGGGCGATTGAACGTCAACGACGGCGACGTGGTGAAACTGACGGCCGGCGAGGTGACCGTCGAAGCGCCCGCGATGATCCTGCCCGGCTTGCCGGATGAGACGATAACGGTGCATCTCGGTTACGGAAGGACGCGGGCCGGGAGCGTGGCGACGGCGGGCGCCGGCGAGTGGGGGCGGCGGGGATTTGACGCGTATCCGCTGCGCCGCGGCAGTTCCCCATGGCACACCGCGGGGGCGAACGTAACGAAGACCGGCGCCACCTGGCGACTCGTGACGACGCGAAACCACCACGCAATGGAGGCGCTGCGCGGACTGGAACACGGGCGCGTGACCGAGGAGCGGCTTAAGCCCGACGTCGTGGCGTCGCCGGACGACGACGTGGAGACGAAAAACCGTCAACTGGTGCGCGTCGTCAGCCTGTCGCGCTTCGCGAAGGACCCCAACGCGGTGAAGGAACTCGGCGGCGAGGCGGGGCGGCGCGTGAAGCTGTCGCTTTACCCGGATTCGTGGGACTACTCCCAAGGGCCGCAGTGGGGCATGTCGATCGATTTGCAGACCTGCATCGGGTGCAACGCGTGCGTGATCGCCTGCCAGGCCGAAAACAACATCGCGACCGTCGGGAAGCAAGAAGTGTCGCGGCAGCGGGAGATGCACTGGATCCGGATCGACAGTTATTTCGCGGGGGGCGTGGATCGGCCGAGCGTCTACCACCAGCCGGTGCCGTGCATGCACTGCGAGAACGCGCCGTGCGAGTACGTCTGCCCGACCGGCGCGACCACGCACAGCACGCAGGGGCTGAACGAGATGACCTACAACCGGTGCATCGGCACGCGGTATTGTTCAAACAATTGCCCATACAAGGTGCGGCGTTTCAATTTCTTCGCCTTCGGTTACGAATCGAGCAAAGGTTCCACCCAGTTGCAGAAGAACCCGGAAGTCACCGTTCGCACGCGCGGCGTGATGGAAAAGTGCAGCTATTGCGTGCAGCGCATCAATCGCACGCGCATCGAAGTGGAGAAGACGGTCGTCGAACTGACGGAGCAGGCGCGCCTCGCGGCGAACGATGATGAGCGGAAGCGGCTGAACGGGCAGGCCGACGCGCGGCGGTTCGCGGTCTATGAAGGGCTTCGGACGGCGTGCGAGCAAGCCTGCCCGACGGCGGCGATCGTGTTCGGCGACATTCGCGAGCCGCGGTCGCAGGTGTCGATGCTGAAAGCGCAGCCGCACGATTACACGCTGCTCGACGAGCTGACGACGCGGCCGCGGACGTCGTACCTGGCGCGCTTCACGAACGCCACCGGCGACGGCGGGGAAGGGGCGGCCTGATGCCGGAGACCGTGGGTGTACACATTCCGCCGGTCATGGAGAGCGGGCACACGTACGCGAGCGTGACGGACCACATCGACGGCATCGTGCTGCGGCGGCGGTGGACGTGGGTGTGGCTGGCGGCGTTCGGATTCACGTTCGCGCTGGTGATGCTGCTGACGACGGCGATCGGTTGGCTGATCGTGCGCGGCATCGGCGTCTGGGGAGTGGACATCCCCGTGGCGTGGGGGTTCGCGATCATCAACTTCGTCTGGTGGATCGGGATCGGTCACGCCGGCACCTTCATCAGCGCGATGCTGCTGCTGATGCGTCAGGACTGGCGGACGAGCATTAACCGCTTCGCCGAGGCGATGACGCTGTTCGCCGTGGCGTGCGCGGGGCTGTTCCCGCTGCTGCACCTGGGGCGGATCAAGTTCTTCTACTGGCTGGTGCCGTACCCGAACACGATGTGGCTTTGGCCGCAGTTTCGCAGCGCGCTGGTGTGGGACGTGTTCGCGGTCAGCACGTACGGGCTGGTGTCGCTGATCTTCTGGTACGTCGGCCTGATCCCGGACCTGGCGACGCTGCGCGACCGGGCGACGGGCCGGCGGCGGCGGGTCATCTACGGCATCCTGGCGATGGGGTGGCGCGGCGCTTCGCGACACTGGACGCGCTACCAGACGGCCTATTTGCTGCTGGCCGGGCTGGCGGCGCCGCTGGTCATCTCCGTGCACAGCATCGTCGGGATGGATTTCGCGTCGGCGCAGTTGCCGGGGTGGCACACGACGATCTTCCCGCCCTACTTCGTGGCGGGGGCGATCTTCTCCGGGTTCGCGATGGTCTTGTCCCTGGCGATCCCGATGCGGGCGGCGTTCGGCCTGCAGGGCTTCATTACGATCCGGCACCTCGACAACTGCGCGAAGCTGATGCTGGTGAACGGGCTGATCGTCGCCTACGGGTACCTCGCCGAAGCGTACATGGGGTGGTACAGCGGGAACGCCTACGAATCGTACGTCAACCTGAACCGCATGCACGGCCCGTACGCGCCGGCCTATTGGGTCATGATGACGTGCAACGTGCTGGTGCCGCAGTTGCTCTGGTTCAAGTGGGTGCGGCGCAACGTGCCGACGCTGTTCCTGCTGGCCTTCCTCGTCAACGTCGGCATGTGGACCGAACGGTACGTGATCATCATCACCAGCCTTCACCGGGATTTCCTGCCGAGCTCGTGGGGGATGTACTACCCGACGTTTTGGGATTTGGCGACACTCGTCGGGACGATCGGCTTATTCCTCTGCTTCTTCCTCTTGTTCTGCCGGTTCCTCCCCGTGATCTCCATTTTCGAAATGAGAGAGCTCGTGCACTCGACCGCGGGCGGGACGCGCCCGCCGCCAACCATGGAGCCGAAACATGCCCACTGACGTTTCGGCCCATCCGTCCGCCGCGCCGGCGGACCTGTTCGGACTGGCGGCGGAGTTCGCATCGCCCGAGGCGTTGCTGGCGGCGGCGCGGCGGGTACGCGCGGCGGGGTATACTCGCGCGGAGGCGTATTCGCCCTTCCCGATCGAGGGGCTGTCGCACGCGCTGGGCTTCGCCCGGTCGCGGGTGGCGATGATCGTCCTCTTCGGCGCCTTCATCGGGGCGGTCGGCGCGTTCGGCATGCAGTGGTACGCAAACGTGCTGAGCTACACGTGGGACATCGGGGGCAAGCCGCCGAATTCGTGGCCCGCCTTCATCCCCATCACGTTCGAGCTGGCGGTTCTGGGGGCCGCGGTGGCGGCGGTGCTCGGGATGCTGGCGCTCAACGGCCTGCCCGAGCCGTACCACCCGATGTTCAACCTGCCGCAGTTCGGACTGGCGAGCCGGGACCGGTTTTTCCTGTGCGTCGAGGCGAGCGATCCCAAGTTCGACCTCGCAGAGGCGCGGCAACTGTTGCAGGACCTGGCGCCGGTGTCGGTGGGGGAGGTGCTGAAATGACCGCCTCCGCGCGAATCGAATGGCTGGTCGTGTTGGCGGTCGTACTGGCCGGCGGGTGCAAGGATCCGCGGAAGGACATGGCGGCGCAGCCGAAGTACCGTCCGTACGAGCCGGCGGCGATGTTCGCCGACGGTGCGTCGGCGCGGCCGCTGGTCGCCGGAACGATCGCCCGCGATCCGGGCGCGCCGGGCTCACGGGCGTGGGGCGCCAACCGGAACACTACGCCGGCGATGTCGATCGACCTGGCGGCAAGTCAGTCGATCCCGTTTGCAATCGACGCGGACGCGATCGCGCGGGGGCAACAGGGGTTCGACGTCTACTGCGCCGTCTGCCACGGACGGCTTGCGAACGGGAACGGGATGATCGTGCAACGGGGGTTTCCGAGGCCGCCTTCCTTTCACGTGGATCGGCTGCTGCAAGCGCCGGACGCGCACTTTTACGACGTGATCACGAACGGGTTTGGCGCGATGTACGGGTACGCCGAACGAGTGCCGCCGCGATTGCGGTGGGAGATCGTGGCGTACGTGCGGGCGCTGCAGGCGGCGGGGAAAGGCGTGGCGGCCGCGGCGGACCGGGCGGAGCTGATTGCCGCGGGCGACCGGCCGGCGTCGATCCCGATGACCGCGGCGACGACGACACAACCGGCGAAGGGGCGGCCATGACCACGAACAACACGCCGCGCATCTTCCGCCTGATGTTGCCCGCCGCGATCGCGGGGGCGGCGGGCGTGGTCCTCTCACTGGTCGAGCTGTTCGTCAGCCGCGAGCAGTTCTTCCGGTCCTGGCTGCACGCCTGGCTGTTCGTGCTGGGATTATCGCTGGGCGGCCTCGGGCTGGTGATGTTGCAGCACCTCGTGGTCAGCGAATGGGGATTGCTGACGCGGCGGATCGGTGAGGCGGCGGGGTTGACGCTGCCGGTCGTGGTCGTGCTGGGCTTACCACTGCTCCTGGGGCTCCCATACGTCTTCCCGTGGGCGCGGCCGGAGGAGGTGGCGGGGGACGCGGTGCTGCGACACCGCGCGGGGATGTTTAACGTCGGCGCCGTGCTGCTGCGGGCGGCGATCTACTTCGTGATCTGGATGTTCTTCGCCTGGCGACTCTCGGCCGGATCGCTTCGCTTAGACCGGCGCCCGAGCGACGCCCGCGTGCTCAGCCTGCGCCGGCTGAGCGCGGCGGGAATGGTGCTCTACTTCCTGACGATGTCGTCGGCGTCGGTCGACTGGATCATGTCGCGCGAGGCGCACTGGTATTCCACGATCTTCGGGTTCCTCATCGTCATCGGGCAGGCCCTGGCGGCGACGGCGTTCGTCGCGCTGGTGCTGACACTGCTGTCGCCCGACCCGCCGATGGACACCGCCGCCCGGCCCGACCTGCTGCACGACCTGGGGAACGTGCTGTTGATGATGGTCGTCCTCTGGGCATACCTGTCGTTCGCGCAGCTCCTGGTGATCTGGCTCGGCAACACGCAGGAGGAAATCCCGTGGTACGTGCACCGTTCGAAGGGCGTCTGGCGGTTCGTCACCGTGCTGTTGGTGGTGCTGCAATTCTTCGGACCGTTCGTGCTATTGCTCATGCAGGCGGTGAAGCGGAACGCGCGCGTGATGGCGTACGTGGCGGGGGGGGTGCTGTTCATGCAGTGGGTGAACACCGTGTGGCTGATCGCGCCGTCGGGCCCCGCTGCCGACCCGCACCCGTTGAGCTGGGTTGATTTCGTGACGCCGATCGGGATCGGCGGGATCTGGTTTTGGAGTTTCCTGTGGCTGCTGCGCCGCCGGCCGTTGTTGCCGGTGGGATTGAGCGTGGCGGCCGAGCCGTTCGCCCATGGAACCGACGACGTTCGCACAATCCGACCCCTCGCCTGAGCCGACCGCCGAGGCGATCGCGGCGCGCGGCTACGAGCCGATGCGGCTGGGCGCGCGCGGGCTGCGCCGGTTCGTCGTGTGGTTCGTGCTGGGGCTGGCGGCGACGTTCCCGATCGTCTGGTTCGTCCTGGGGCGATTGACGGCGCGCGACCCGGGCGGGCAACGGGAAAGCGTGATCGACGCCGACGCGATGGGCGCGACGCAGGGGTCGCCGTTCTTGCAACCGAGCGTCGATCACGACGCGCTGCCGCGCGAGGACCTGGCGCGGGTGCGGGCGGGAGAAGACGCCGTGTTCGAACACCTCGGATGGCGCGTCGATCCCAAGACGGGCGAGCCCGCGGTTCCGGCGGCGGTCGTCGAGGCCGTCGCGCGACGCGCGGCGGCGGGGGCCGCCACCACCCGTGCCACGGCGCCGGCGAGCAGCCCGCGCAAAGGGAGGACGCAATGAAGGCGCGACTCGTTCTCTTCATGCTCGTCATCGTCGTCGCGCCGGTCGCGCGCGCCCAGCAACCGGCCATCCTCAACGGCGTGGGGATCGATCAGAACCTGGGCGCCCGAGTCCCCCTCGACGCGACCTTCGTCGACGACGGCGGCCGGGTCGTCCGCTTGGGCGATTACTTCGGCAAGCGGCCGGTGCTGCTGAACCTGGTCTATTACAAGTGCCCCGGCCTCTGCACGCAGGCGCTGAACGACGTCTCGCGGAGCCTGAACGGCCTGACCGAAAGCGCGGGCGATCAGTTCGACGTGGTCACGGTCAGCTTCGACCCGCGCGAGGGGCCGGACCTGGCGGCGGACAAGAAGGCGAACTACCTGCGCGGCTACCGCCGGCCCACCGCCGCGGCCGGTTGGCATTTCCTGACCGGACCGCAGGCGTCGATCGACGCGCTGACGGAGGCGGTCGGTTTCCATTACCGGTGGGACGCGGCGAACCAACTGTTCGCGCACGCGACGGCGATCATCGTGCTGACGCCGCAGGGGCGCGTGTCGCGCTATTTCTACGGCGTCGAGGCGCCGCCGACGGATTTACACCACGCGATCCTCGCGGCGTCGGGCGACGCCGTCGGACGGCCGGTCGAGCGCGTGCTGCTCTACTGCTTCCACTACGACCCGACGACGGGGAAGTGGGGGCTGATCGTCTCCCGGGCGTTGCAGGTGTTGGGCGTGCTCACGGTGCTGGCGGTCGGCGCGCTGGTGTGGGCGCAGGTGTCGCACGGCCGGCGAGTGACCGCCGGACAAGGAGTCGGAGGCGATGGCCGGTAGCGCGAACCCATTCCGACTGCTGCCCGACAGCGCGTCCGGCATCGCGCCGCGCGTCGACGCGCTGACCGGCTTCCTCCTCCTGGCGACCGGCCTGGTGACGCTGATCGTGCTCGTCCTGATCGTGACGTTCGTGCTCAAGTATCGGCGTCGGTCGGAGGACGAGGTGCCGCCGGCGACGGTGTCGCGCGTCAGCCTCGAGATCGCCTGGAGCGCGATCCCGCTCGGGATCTTCATGCTGATGTTCTACTGGGGCGCGGCGCTGTACGTCGACCTGCGCCGCCCGGCCCGCGGGGCGATGGAGATCAACGTCACCGCCAAGCAGTGGATGTGGAAGCTGCAACACCCCGGGGGCCAGCGCGAGATCAACGAACTGCACGTCCCGGTCGGCCGGCCGGTCAAGCTCGTCATGATCAGCCAGGACGTGATCCACAGCTTTTTCGTCCCGGCATTTCGGATCAAGCAGGACGTGTTGCCCGGGTCGTACACGATGCAGTGGTTCACCGCGACGCGGGCGGGCGAGTACCACCTCTTCTGCGCCGAGTATTGCGGCACGATGCACTCCCGGATGATCGGGCGCGTGGTGGCGATGGAGCCGGCGGCGTACCAGGCGTGGCTGGCGGGCGTCACGCCCGACGAACCGCCGGCGGTCTCCGGCGCGCGGCTGTTCGCGTCGCTGGGGTGCGCGCAATGCCACGGGCAGAACGGTCCGACGCTTGCGGGCGTCTACGGCAGCACGGTCGCGCTGTCGGACGGATCGAGCGTGCTGGCGGACGAGAATTACGTCCGCGAGTCGATCGTCAACGCGCCGGCGAAGATCGTCGCCGGCTTCCCGCCGGTCATGCCGAGCTACCGCGGCCAATTGACCGACGAGCAGGTCGAGCAGTTGGTGGCGTACGTCAAGAGCCTGGGCGCCGCGGCGTCGCCCTCCGCCACGCGTCCCTCGCCCGACGCCGCCGTCCCGGTGACGCGCCCCGTCGGCGCGCAGCCGCCGGATCATCGACCGGACTTCCCACCGGCGCGGAACGCGACCGATTACGACCGCCCAGCCGGGAGCCAGCCGCACCCATGACGACCGTCCCATACAACCCGGATTACGGGCGGCCGGCGCGGCCGACGTACCTGTCGATCGCCTACCGCGTCTCGTCCTGGCTGCTCACGCGCGACCACAAGCGGATCGCGATCCTCTACATGATCGCGATCACGCTCTTCTTCACCGTCGGCGGGGTGGCGGCGACGATCATGCGGCTGTCCCTGATGACGCCCGACGGCCGGCTCACCCTCCCCGAAACCTACAACCGCCTCTTCACCATCCACGGCGTGATCATGGTCTGGTTCTTCCTGATCCCGTCGATCCCGGCGGTGCTCGGCAACTTCCTCGTGCCGCTCATGATCGGGGCACGCGACATGGCCTTCCCGCGCCTGAACCTGGCGAGCTGGTACCTCTTCGTATTCGGCGGGTGTTTCACGATATCGGCGCTGGTTCTGGGCGGGGTGGACACGGGGTGGACGTTTTACACGCCGTTCAGCTCCTCGTTCTCCAACACCCACGTCGTCCTGACGGTGGCCGGCATCTTCATCGCGGGGTTCAGCTCGATCCTGACCGGCCTGAACATCATCATCACGGTGAACAAGCTGCGCGCCCCGGGGATGACGTGGGGGCGGCTACCCCTTTTCATCTGGTCCAACTACGCGACGGCCGTCATCCTGGTGCTGGCGACGCCGGTCCTGGCGATGACGCTGGCGCTGCTGTGCATCGATCGCGTCTTCCACGTCGGCATCTTCGACCCCGCCAAGGGCGGCGACCCCCTCCTCTTCCAGCACCTGTTCTGGTTCTACTCCCACCCGGCGGTCTACATCATGATCCTGCCGGCGATGGGCGTGGTCAGCGAGTTGATCCCCTGCTTCTCGCGGCACCGCGTCTTCGGCTACTACTTCGTCGCCGGCTCGAGCATCGCCATCGCCATCGTCGGCTTCCTGGTGTGGGGGCACCACATGTTCGTCGCCGGCATGTCGGTCTACGGGGGGATGGTCTTCTCGTTCCTCAGCTTCCTGGTCGCGGTCCCGTCGGCGATCAAGGTCTTCAACTGGACCGCCACGCTCTACCGCGGCTCGATCTCGCTCAAGACGCCCATGCTCTACGCGCTGGGGTTCATCGGCCTGTTCGTCATGGGCGGCGTCACCGGCCTGTTCCTGGCGGCGATCGCGGTGGACGTGCACGTCACCGACACCTACTTCGTCGTCGCCCACTTCCACTACATCATGGTGGGCGGATCCGTGATGGCGTACCTCGGCGGCATTCACTTCTGGTGGCCAAAGATCACCGGCAAGCTTTATCCCGAGTGGGCCGGCCGGATCGCCGCCGGCATTATCTTCCTGGGCTTCAACCTCACGTTCTTCCCGCAATACGTCCTGGGCTACCTCGGCATGCCCCGGCGGTATCACGCCTACCCCGAAGAGTTCCATTTCCTGAACGTCCTGAGCACCGCGGGCGCGTCGATCCTTGCAGTGGGCTACGTCCTGCCGCTGTTCTACCTGCTCTGGTCGTTGCGTTACGGCCCCGACGCCGGGCCTAACCCGTGGAAGGCGATGGGTCTGGAATGGACGACGTCCTCCCCCCCACCGCCCCAGAATTTCGAGCGAACGCCGATCATTCGCGAGGAGGCCTACGCCTACGACCGCATGACCCCGCAGGGCAGCGACAACACCCCGATCATCCCCCTGCCCGCCGCCGCCGGCGGCGCGCGCGAAAGTGGCCGGCCGGGGTCGCGACCGGAATCGTCGGAATGGAGCGACCAATGAGCCACCTCACCGTATTCGAGCACGACGAACTCCCCGCCGAGCAGTTCGAGGACGTCGAACAGCAGCGCGAGACGTCGTCACTGGGCATGTGGATGTTCTTGTCCACCGAAGTGCTCTTCTTCGGCGTGCTCTTCACGAGCTTCTTCGTCTACCGCACGCGCTGGCCCGAGGCGTTCGCCCAGGGCGCGAAGGAACTCAAGTGGTGGCTCGGCGCGACCAACACCGCCGTGCTGCTCGGCAGCAGCTTCTGCATGGCGATGGCGGTCCACGCCGCGTCGGAGGCGGACGACCGGACGATCGTGCGGTGGTTATGGTTCACGGTGGTCCTCGGCACGCTCTTCCTCCTCATCAAGGGAACCGAGTACGCGATCGAGTGGCACGAACACCTGGTGCCGCACTTTCGCTGGTCGCCCGTCGCGCCCGGCGCCGGCGAGCCCCGCGACCCGCAGTTGCCGCTCTTCATGACGTTCTACTTCGTGATGACGATGTTCCACGCCCTGCACATGGTGATCGGCCTGGGCGTCCTGCTCGTCGTGATCGTGCTGGCCCGGCGGCGGCACTTCACCCGGGAATACCACCACCCCGTCGAAGTCGTCGGGCTCTACTGGCACTTCGTCGACACCGTCTGGGTCTTCCTGTTCCCCGTGCTCTACCTGTTGAGGCACTGACGCGCGATGTCCCACCCCACGCCACGAATCTACCGCAACGTGTTCGCCGCCCTGATGGGCTTACTCGTGCTCACCGTCGCCGCGGCGTTCCTCCCCTTCGACCGCGTGCTTCCCACCCCCCACGCCGCCGTCTGGGCGCGGCGGATCACGATCTCGATCGCGCTGACCATCGCCGTCGTCAAGGGATTATTGATCCTGCTCTACTTCATGCACGTGCGGTACGCCCCGCGCGCCACGTGGGCGGTCGCGGGGGCGGGATTCCTCTGGCTGGCCATCATGCTCGCCCTGACGCTGGCCGACTACCTCACGCGCAACCACCCCGGCATACCGAACAACCGCGGCGAGCCCCGTTACCTGCTCCGGTGAACGGCCTTCACTTCGCCGGCGACCGACGCCGCGCGAGACTGGCGACCATCGCGATCAGCTCCGCCGGCTCGACCGGCTTGACGACGTGATGCTGGAACCCCGCCATCACGGCCTTCACCCGATCCTCCGCCCGGGCGTAGGCGGTGAGCGCGACCGCGGGCGTGTCGCCCCCCTCGGCCGGTGGCAGTGCGCGCACCCGGCGGATCAGCGCGTACCCGTCCTCCACCGACATCCCGATGTCACTGACCAGCACGTCCGGCGGGTCCGCGCGCAGCAGGTTGAACGCCTCCGCCGCCGTCGACGCCGTCGTGACCACCGCCTTGCAGTCGTCGAGCAGGCGCTTGAGTAGTGCCCGCGCGTCGGGCTCGTCGTCCACCACCAGCACCCGTACCCCCTCAATCCGGGCGCACGGGTCGGCGAGCAACGGCCCCATGCTGGACGACGTGGGGTGGCGACGCTCGACCTCCGGCTCGGGTTCGGGATGGAGGACGATCATCGGCAGCGACACGGTGAACGTGGCCCCGTACCCGACGCCACCGCTCTTCACCCGCACGCTCCCCCCGTGCAGTTCCACCAGTTGTTTGACGATCGCCAGCCCCAGGCCCAGCCCCCCGTGGCGCCGCGCGGTGCCGCCGTCCGCCTGGCGGAAACGGTCGAACACGTGCGGCAGAAAATCGAGCGCGATCCCCTCGCCGGTGTCGATTACGCTGACCTCCACGTGCGAGTTCACCCGCTCCAGCACCACGTGCACCCGCCCCCCGCGCGACGTGAACTTCACCGCGTTGTTCAGCAGGTTCCAGAAGACCTGCTGCAGGCGGCCCGGGTCGCCGCTCACCGGCCCGGCGATCGGATCGAGCACCGCCTGGAGGCGAATGCCCCTGGCCTCGGCGGCGGGGCGGACGGTCTCGGTGGCGGCTCGGACAACGGCCGCCAGGTCCACCCGCTGCACGTCCAGCCGGATCTTCCCGCTGATGATCCGGCTCATGTCCAGCAGGTCCTCGATGATCTGCGTTTGGACGCGGGCGTTGCGCTCGATGATCTCCACTCCCTCGGTCACGTCCGTGTGGGTCGGATCGTTCCGCAGGATCTGCGCCCACCCGAGGATCGCGTTGAGCGGTGTCCGCAGCTCGTGGCTCAGCGTCGCCAGGAACTCGTCCTTGATCTGACTCGCCCGCTCGATCTCGGCGCGGGCGGCGCGTTCCCGCTTCAGCAAGTCATCCTTGGCGCGGTTGGCCGCGTCCGCCGCCTCCTTCGCCGCGTGGAGCTCGCGCTCGGCTTGTTTCTGCCGCGTGATGTCCCGCGCGATATTCGACACCGCGATGATCCGCCCTTGATCGTCCTTCACCGGGGAGATCGTCAGCGACACGTCGATGGGGCGGCCGCCCTTGGTGACCCGCACGCTCTCGAAGTGGTCGATGCGCTCCCCCTGGCGCAACCTCGCCAGAATCTCCGTCTCCTCTTCCTCGCGGTCGTCGGGCAGCAAAATCAGCATCGGCCGGCCGATCGCCTCCTCCGCCGTGTAACCGAAGATCTGCCGGGCCCCCTTGTTCCACGTCAGGATAACGCCGTCCAGCGTTTTGCTGACGATCGAGTCGTCCGACGATTCCACGATCGCCGCCAGGTGCGCCCGCGCCGCTTCGTTCTCCTTCCGCCGGGTGACGTCGCGCGTCACCGCCAGGTGCGCCGTTCGCCCGTCGGGCAGTGGCAGGGGCACCCCGTGCGTCTCCATGTGCCGCCGCGTCCCGCGCAGGCCGACGAAATCGAAATCCCACGTCACCCGTTCCCCGCCGCACACCCGGTTGTGGCGCTCGACCCACACCGCCCGGTCCTCCGGCGCCACCAGGTCGAACATGGAGGCCGGCTCGACCGCCGACAGGGCGTCCGCCTCCATCATGCCGATCCCCGCCGGGTTCATGAACAGCAACCGTCCCTCGGGGGAAACGATCATCACGCACTCGGGCGCCGCTTCGACGACGGCGTGGAGAAAGTCCGGCGTCCTGGCGGCGATCGCCTCGAACAATTCCATCCGCTGCACGTCATGACTCGGATTCAACTCGGGCATGGGCGCAAGTTCCATTGGCCTCGTCCGAGCCACCTTACTCAGCGCGTCTCCGTTCGAGGGGATCATCCGATGTTAACGGCCCAGAACCCGCACGTTAACGGGCATTTTGCACGTTCGCTCGCCGTGTCATTCGCCATACACAGCCGCCACGGGGCGTGCCCCCCCCGCTGCCGGGCACCCGCCCGGCCGTTAGAGGCCGAATCGCCCATCTTCTAAGCGTTGGCGCCGCCCGTTGACGGCCAAGGATCGCCGCATTCGACGGCGGTTTATTGAGACTCAGAAAAGTCTTGGCCGGTTCGAAGGCTTGGTATTCGTCGGTGCCACAGGTCGGGGTACTCCGAGACCTGTGCTTGCGACTGCAGGAAAGACACAGGTCTGCGAGTACGCCGACCTGTGGCACCCAGACCCGACAGGATTAATCTGACCCTCAATAGGGGCGCCGCTGCTGGGGCGTCCTGGGCTTGGCCGGGATCGGCTTTCTAACGGGCGTGACCGAGAATACGGGCGCCGGCTTGGGCTTCTTCAACTCGGTCGCCGGCGGCGCGGACGCGGCCACCCAATCGGCTGCGAATGAGTTCGCCAGTGTCGGTGCCATCGCCGCCGCCGCCGCCCCCGGCGCCCCGAGCGACGTGTTATAACGCTGGGCCAGGATGACGAGGTCCTTGAAGTCGACCGTCCGGTCACCGTTGAAGTCGCCGTCCGACCACGTCTTGCTGCCAACCGTGTTGTAATTCTGGGCGAGCTTGACCAGGTCGTTGAAGTCGACCCTGCGGTTGCGGTCGGCGTCGCCGCCCAGCACGAAGAAACTGTAACTGAAGTCCGCGGCCGCGTTGCCCGAGAGGTCCGCGATCGATCCCACCTTGGACAGCACGTAATCCCCGTCGGGCAGCGCCGCGTTGTTGTCGAACACGATCGTGGCCGAGGTCGTGTACGGGCTGTCCCACGCGAGGCCGGTCAGGGGGACGGCCTGATGCGTGGTGACGTTCGTCAGCGCGAAGTCGCCGGGCGAGAACGTGGGACGGACGTCCTCGCTGAAGACCAGGTGCAGCGTCTGCGGACTCTGGTACTGGAAGAAGGCGCCCAGGACGGGCGGTGTCGTATCGAGCGGCGTCGCCGTCAGGAACGGGTCGAACACGATCTGCGGCCGGGAGTTGAGCGGGGTGTCCGAGTCGTCAACGAGCTTGTTGGCCTCGATGAGCGCGGCGGTCGTGAAGCCCCAGTAATTATCGTGCAGGTCGATGGGGACGGTCGCATTTCCGATCGACTCCACGCTCGCCCCTCCGTTGGAAAAATCGGTCAGATGAACGTCGATCGACGCGGCGGAGTTGAGTTGAAGGAGCGCGTTCTCGGTGACGTACCGATAACGGATGCCGCCCCCGGCGCCGACGGCCACGCGCGTATTCAGCGTCGCGTTGTTGGCCGCCAGTTTCCCGCCGGTCCCGTTATCCCCGATCACCAGTTGATCCAATTCGGGCTGTTGGGAGTTGACCGTAACCCCCGGGGCGATCGTCAGTGTCGCCCCGGACCGGACGTAGACGCTCTCGGGCGGGTTGAAGTTGCTGGCATTGCGAATCTCGTACCGGCTGACGTTCGGGATTGCAGGCCAGGTCGTGTCGGCATCGACAACCGTATTGCCGATCAACTGCACGATCGTGTTGGGGGCGAACGTGTTGCCCGCCAGCGGCAGGCTGGGCACGAACTCCGGGTGCACGATCAGACCGCCGTTGAACGCGGTGTTCGACACCGCCAGCGGCGTGCCCCTGGCGGCGTTCAGCGTGACCGTCGAGGTGTTGGCGAACGTGACGTGATCCAGCGCGACACTGTCGGTGCTGCTAACGCTGAACGCGCCGGCGAACGTGCCGTAGCGGATGTCGGCCGTCGCGTTGGCCAGCACCGACGTCCACGCCTGGACGCTGACCGGCGCCGCCTGGGTACCGGCGACGGCCAGTTTGCCCCCGGTCCCGGTGTCGCCGATCACCAGTTGGTCGAGGTCAGGCTGCTGGGAGGTGACGGTGACGCCCGCCGCGATCGTCAGCGTCGCGCCCGAGCGCACGAAGATGCTCTCGGGGGGATTAAAATTGCTGGCATTTCGGATCTCATACCGGCTGACGTTGGGAATGATCGGCCAGGTCGTGTCGGCGTCGACCACCGTATTGCCGATTAATTGCACCACGGTGTTGGGGGCGAACGTGTTGCCCGCCAGCGGCAGGTTCGGCACGAACTCCGGGTGCACGATCAGCGCGCCATTGAACGCCGTGTTCGACACGGTCAACGGCGTGCCCTTGGCCGCGTTGAGCGTCACGCTGGAGGTATTGGAGAAGGTGACGTGATCCAACGCGACACTGTCGGTGCTCGAAACGCCAAACGCGCCGGGGAAGGTGGCGTAGTGAATATCGGCCGTCGCATTGGTCTGCACGGTGGTCCACGCCTGGATGCTGACCGGGGCGGCCTGCGTGCCCGCGATCACGAGTTTCCCGCCCGTGCCGTTGTCCCCGATCACCAGTTGGTCGAGGTCGGGCTGCTGAGAATTGACCGTCACGCCCGCCGCGACCGTCAGCGTCGCCCCCGCGCGCACGTAGATGCTCTCGGGGGGATTAAAGTTGCTCGCATTTCGGATCTCGTACCGGCTGACGTTGGGAATCACCGGCCAGGTCGTATCGGCGTCCACCACAGTATTGCCGATTAACTGCACGACCGTGTTGGCCGCAAAGGTGTTGCCGTTGAGCGGTAAGTTGGGCACGAACTCCGGGTGCACGATCAAAGCCCCGTTGAATGCCGTGTTCCCTACCGTCAGCGGCGTGCCCTTGGCCGCGTTAAGCGTTACCGTGGAAGTGTTGGCGAAGGTGACGTGATCCAACGCGACGCTGTCGGTGCTGGAGACGCTGAACACGCCGGCGAAGGTGCCATAGTGGATGTCGGCGCTGGCATTGGTCTGCACCGACGTCCAAGCTTGGACGCTGACCGGGGCGGCCTGTGTACCGGCGATGACCAGCCGCCCGCCGGTGCCGGTGTCGCCGATCACCAGTTGATCCAGATCAGGCTGTTGGGAGTTGACGGTGACGCCCCCGGCGATCGTCAGCGTCGCGCCCGAACGAACGTAGATGCTCTCGGGCGGGTTGAAGTTGCTCGCGTTGTGGATCTCGTACCGGCTGACGTTGGCGATCGCCGGCCAGGTCGTGTCGGCGTCCACTACACTGTTGCCGATTAGTTGAACGACCGTGTTGGCCGCGAACGTGTTGCCCGCCAGCGGCAGGCTGGGCACGAACTCCGGGTGTACGATCAGCGCGCCATTGAACGCCGTGTTCGACACGGTCAACGGTGTGCCCTTGGCGGCGTTCAGCGTCACGCTTGAGGACGGCGTAAAGTTGACGTCCGTCAGCGCACCGCCCCCGGCGGCGCCGACGATCAGACTATTCTCGACCTGAACCTTGCTGTTCGCCGTGCCGTTGAGGTTGAGCGTCCCGCCGCTGCCGTCGTCGGAGACGTACAACTCGTTGGTGCTCGCCGACGAGCGAATCACGACACCCGGCTCGACGTTGAGCGTATGACCCTGGCGGACAAAGACGTCGGCGGTCAACACGTACGGGCTGTTCGCCGCCGTCCACGTGGTGTCAACGAGTATCGCACCGCTCACGTCTGTCAAAACCAGACGACGTTCCAGTCCTTCAAATGACGCGACGCGCGCGCGTCGGCTCCGCTTGGTGGCCATTGTCCCTGCTCCAATCGTGTTAACAACAACCGCATACCCCCTCGATATGATTACCGTAGCTTGCGAAAATGTAATCGCTTTAACAGTTCAAGTCCACGGCTCCCGGATTCCGGCGTTGACGCCCGCGCCCAAGACCAACGTGGACAGTGGCGGCGCTTGGTCGTCCACTAACAGTGAATAGGCGCAAGGTCGATGAGCGTGACACTGACCTGCCGAATTATTCCTTGGGGCCTCCGCCACCGGCGCGGTCAACCCAATGGAGGGGGTGGGGGCGATGTTTGAGACATTTGTTGAACTTGCCGCGCTCGCCCGACCCCTGCCCATAGCTCATCGAATCTCCACGGCGGCGCTCCGCACGATCAGTGAACCCGAGTCGACGAAGAAGCCGATCCGCCCCTCATCCGGCACGTTGCGTGTCACGCCCGCCGTCGACGTGCCGTCGATCGTGATCCACATGCCCTTGCCGCCGACCTTGAATTCCATCCGCGCGAACTCGCCGTACGGCGTGTGCACCGCCCGCATACCGCCCGGCCTGCCGGTGAAATTGGCCGCGCCCGCCCCCGCCGCGATCGCGCCCGCGCGGTCGCTGAGCTGACAGGTCAGCCCCTCCCATTTCCCGTTCCGCTCGCTCACCCGCACGCCAACCCACGCGGTCGTCAGTTCCGTCGCCGCCACCTGCACGCGCAGCTCGTACGCCGCGAAGTCCGACTTCCCCGTCACGATCCCGAACCGCCCCTCGGCCGGCGTCAGGATCAGGTCGTCCCCCCGCCGCGTCAGCGTCCCCTTGCCGACGACGGTCCACCCGCCGAACTCCTTGGACGCCAGCCCCGGGATCATCCAGGCCGGCTCGTCCGTCGTCACCGCCGGCGCAGTCGCCGGCGAACCGCCCACCACCGCCGGCGCGACGGCGCCCGGCCCCGTCGCGGCGGCGGCAGGCGTGGGGACCGTCGCCGCGGCCACCCCGCCACGCCCGCGGCCGATCCGGTCCATGATCGCGTTCCCGCTCATCACCACGCCCGTGACCGCCGCCACCGCCACCCCCGCCCCCAAGATCGACCGACGCCATTTCCGCGCGCGTCCCGCCGACCCCGGGACCCCCCGCCGCGCCGTCAATGCCGCCGCCGTCGGCCTCCCCGCCAGGTAAAGGTCGATGTCCGCCGCCAACTCGCCCGCCGATTGATACCGGTCTTCCGGCCGCTTCTCCAACGCCTTGAAGACGACCGCCTCGATCGTCTCGTTCACCAGTGGCGGGCCGGCGCGCAGCGGCCTGCGGTCGCTCGCCGCGAGCCGCTTGGCCGCCAGCACCGCACTCGGCGACAGTGGCCGCGTGTGGATGATGTTGTTCAGGATGTCGACCAGGTTGCCCACCACCTCGTAGGGGAACGCCCCGTCGGTCAGGATCTGGTAGAGGATCACGCCCAGGGCGTACACGTCCGTGCGGATGTCCACCGCGTCCCGCCCCCCGCCCCGCGCCTGTTCGGGCGCCGCGTACTGTAGCTTCCCGATGAACTGCCCGGTCATGCTCACCTGCCGCCCGCGCGGGCTCAGCAGGTCGTTGAACGCCGTGCTCGCCAGCCCGAAGTCCAGCACGTGCGGCTCGGCGTCCGCCGAGATCAGGATGTTCGACGGCGACAGGTCCCGGTGCGTGATCCCCTTCAGGTGAGCCGCCTGCACGATGTCGCAGATCCGTTTGAACAATCGCAGCCGTGCCGGCGGCTCGGGCGCCACCGCCGCGGAAAACTTCCGATCCTTCCACAGCGCGTCCAGCCGCCGGCCGTCCACGTAGTTCAGCACCAGGTAATCCAACCCGACCGGCGTCCGGCCGGACTCGATCACGCACACGATGTTCGGGTGGTTCAGCGCCCGCAGCGCCGCCGCCTCACGCAATAGCCGCTCGCGCGACCCGTCGTCCGCGTTGACGCCCCCGTTCAGCAACTTGACCGCTACGGTCAGTCCGCTCGTCAGCTCGCGGGCGCGGTACACGGTCGCCTGACCGCCCGAATCGATCCGATCGGTCAACTCGTAGCCCGGGACGCTCACCCGAAGCTTGGCGAGCAGGTGCGCCGGCAACTCCGGGCCGGCGACGGTCTGGTCCCCGTCGAGGTCAGTGTGGTCCCCGGGCGTATCGCTCATGCTCCCGCGCCCCGATCGCTCAACCCGTGATCCCGTCCAACCCGTCGAACGCCTCGCGCACCGCCCGGCTCACCCGGGACTTGGCGGCGCGCACTCCCTCCGCGCTAAACCCGAGCTCGGCGGCGACCTGTTCGGTCGGGCGATCCAGCAGCGCGCTCAACTCGAACGCGCGAAACGTCCGCTGCCGCTCGGCATTGACCGAGTACCGCTGCCGCACGACCGCCAGCGCGCGGCCCAGCTTCTCCGTCTCCCAAACGTCGTTCCACGCCGCCTCGACTTCCACCTCGCTCAGCGCCGCCGGGTCGATTCGGTCGCCACCGTCCGGGCCGCACCGCCGCCGCCGCCCCCGCCGCGCCTCGGCCATCTTGTGCCAGACGCACGTCTTGAGATACCCGCGGAACCGCCCCTTCCCCGGGTCATATACGAATTCGGGACTCGCGCGAAAGAACGCCTTCAGCACTTCCTGAACCAGGTCGTCCACGTCCTGCGGCCGCGTCCCAATCCGACGGGCAAATCCCGCGATCACCGGCGCGTAAAGGTCGTAAAACTCCGCCCACGCCACCTCGCGCGCCGGCCCCTCCAGGTTCAGGCGGATCAGGAGCGACGCCCGGGTTACGTCCGCCGACGATGACGATGTCGAGTTGGACTCCATACGCTAGGGGATATGCGGATTCGTCCGGCGCGTGACACCTCGTGTCCCGATTTCCCCCAGCGCCAAAGCACCGCCGGGGTATCCCTCAGGTTAACCGGTAACCTCGCGTATTCTCAAATATTGCCCACTCTCCTGGGGAAAACTTCAGAACCGCTGCAAAAACACAAAAACCCTCGCAATTTGCGAGGGTTCTGCGGGTTATGGGCGCGGAAGGATTCGAACCTTCGAAGGCATAAGCCATCAGATTTACAGTCTGACCCCGTTGGCCACTTGGGTACACGCCCGACTGTGAATGCTAGATTCGCCAGTATTGCCGAAGAAGGCGCGCATTTCAACGGTGAGACTGCACTTTCCCCCACGGGCTGATCCGTTACGCTATCGGTCTGCTCCTCATGCGCATTCTCCACGCAATTTCCGGCATTAATCCAGAGAACGGCGGGCCGCCGACCGTTTTGTCGGGGCTGGCGGCCGCGCAAGTGCGGGCGGGGCTTGACGTTTCGGTGGTTGCTACGTGGGTGGATAATCCTTGTCCTGAGGTCGTCGCGGAATACGAATCCAAGGGCGTGCACGTTACGCACATCGGGCCGGCGAGGAATCCAATGTCGCGGCACCCGGAGACCGCCGCCCGCCTGGACGAGCTCGTGCGTCGCGCCGACGTGGTCCACGTGCACGCGATGTGGGAGGAGATCCAGCACCTTGCGTGCCGGGCCGCGCAAGGGCATGGGGTGCCCTACGTTTTCACGCCCCATGGGATGATCGATCCTTGGAACATGAGCAACGGATGGCTGAAGAAACGCATATACTTGCTATGGCGGATGGGGCGGAATCTGAACCGGGCCGCCGCGCTCCACTTTGCCACCACGACCGAGCGTGACGCGGTCGCCCGGCTGCGGCTCGCGCCGCCGAGCATCATCGAGCCGTTCGGCCTGAACCGGGACGAGTTCGCGTCGCTTCCGCCGCCGGGAACGTTTCGCGATTCGCACCGCGACCTGCTGGCCAATCGCCGGTACGTCGCTTTCCTGGGGCGGCTGGATTATGGCAAGGGGCTTGAGTTATTGATTCCCGCCTTCGCGCGCGTGGCGGCAGACGATACGGCGCTGGTGATCATCGGGCCGGATTCGCATTCGGGGTATCGGAAGACGGTGGAGGATCTGATCGATCGACATGGTGTCCGAAGCCGGGCGGTGCTGACGGGAATGTTAACCGGGCGGGAGAAGCTGGCGGCACTGGCAGAGGCCTATTGCCTGGCCCAGCCAAGCTTTCACGAGAACTTCGGGATGGCCGTCCTGGAGGCACTGGCCTGCGGGTGTCCGGCAATCGTGTCGGACCAGGTTTACCTGCACCCGTTCATCACGGAGGCGGGGGCGGGGGCGGTGGTGCCTTGTCATGTGGATGCGGTCGCCGGGGAGCTCGGGCGGTGGCTGGGCGATTCGGCAGTTCGCGACGCGGCGGCGGTGCGGGCTCGCGGGTTTGCCCTGAATACGTTTTCGTGGGATGAGATCGGCAGGCATTGGGTGGGGCATTATGCGTCGATCGCGAGGGCGGGGGGACCGGGTTGCTGAAGCAACCCGGCCAACGGCGTGACGCGACGTCATGCGCGGTTTCTTTCCAACGATTGCGTACTCCACTATAACTCCGACGGAGTTGGACGCGGCGCGGCACATTTTGATGAACGGGCTCTCGATCGGCTCGGGCGGCGGCTACACGGTCGGGCGAGAGCTGTTCCGTCACATCGCGCTGCAACGGCCTGGGTGGCGGCTCACGATGGCCCTGCTGGGGGGGCATTCGCTGCACGCGACGTTCAAATCCGAATCCCTACCGGGGAACTGCCAGTTCCTCTGGGCGCCGGCGGAGGCGATCGGCCAGAGCGCGCGCACCCGCTACGAAACGCGCGCCCTCACGTCATGGGCCAAGGCGAACGGGGTCGCCGCGGTGGTTCAGCTCAACGGCATGATCGTCCGCGGCATGCCCGTCCCGACGCTCAGCCACTGCCAGGATCCCTGGCCTTACCGGCCGGAGGCGTGGGGCGGCCTGCGGTCGCGCGTCGTGGCGTTCCTCAAGCGGCGCCGCAACGCCGACGCCTTCCGGCACGCCGCCGTGGTCGGTTTCACCAGCCAATACCTTCGCGACCTCATGATCGCCCGCCTGGGCATGCGGCCGCGGCGGGCGGAAGTGTTTTACAACGGCCTGCCGCAGGAGATGCTCGACCGCGCCGCCCGCCCACTGCCGGGCTGGACGGATCGCCCGATGGAGCTGATCTCGGTCAGTAACGTCGGGTATTACAAGCGGCAGGAATTGGTCATTCGCGCCGTGCCCGAGTTGATCAAGCGGCCGGGCCTGGACCAGCTCGTCTATCGGGTCGTGGGACACTGTGAGAACGATTACCGTCGGCACCTGGAACGCCTCATTGCCGACCTCGGCGTGCGGCGGCACGTCGTCCTGGAAGGGCGACTGCCCGACGACCGCGTCAACGAGCTTTTCGCCCGCGCCCGCGCCTTCGTCCTGATGAGCGTCTGCGAATCCTTCGGCATCCCCGCGATCGAGGCGATGAGTTTCGGCACACCGGTGGTGACGTCCGACTGCTGCGCCATGCCCGAAGTGTGCGGCCGCGCCGCCGTCCTCTCCCCGGTCGACGACGTGCCGGCCCTGGTCGAGAACCTCGGCAGGGTCCTGACCTTTGCCGACGAGGCCGAGGGCCTCCGCGAGGCCGGCGTGGCGCAGGCCCGGCGGTTCCGCTGGACGGACACCGCCGAGCAAATGGCGCAGTGCCTGGAATCGATGACGGGACCGGTCCCCGGCGCGACGAGGTCGGGCAATCAGTAGTCACGCGCGGGGCGGCGGGGTAATCTAATGGCGCGGGTCCGCCCGAGCCGCTTCCTATGCCGAAACTCGCCACGCACTCGCTGCTATTGATCGCGCTCGTCGGCGCGATCGTCGGCGTCGCGCGGGCGCAATCGGACACCGCCGCCGCCAATGAGGATCAGGCCGTCTGTCGGCAGGTCGTCGAGCGGATGATGGCCGCGATCGACGCGGGCGACGGCGCCACCATCCGGGAGTTGATCTCGGTCAGCGGGCGCTCCACCGCGCAGCAGGACGGCGCCACCGCGATCGTGGAGTGCATTGTCGCCCAGCGTGCGCTCGACCGGGCGATCACGCGTCGGTGGGGCGCGGCCCCCGATCGCCCCGCCGGGCGAACGTCGTTCCTCCCCGCGGACCGCCAGGCCGTGCGAAACGCCCGCGTCGAGGTGCGCACGGAGAACGACGCGTTCGTGATCCTGGCCCCCAACGTCGCACCGGTGGCGCTCCACCGCAACCGCTTTGACCGCCAGTGGCGGGTCGTCCTGCGGGTCATCGGAGAACTGAACGACGGCGAGGAGCGCTCGGCCGAGCCCGGCTCGCAGCGCCGGATCGGGTACTTTCGCGCCGTCGCGCGGGCACTGACCCGCACGCGCGACATGGTCGCGGCGAACCAGATCGGCTCGCCGGCGGACGTGGGCGCGGCGGTGCTGAAATTCCTGAGCAGGCCCTCGCAAGGTTCGAACTGAGCAACGCGTCGAGCCGTTTCGTTTACCGGAGTCGTCCCCATGTCGTTCGCCCGACTTTCCGCGGTCCCGTTGGTCCTGGCACTTGCCTCTCTCGCGACCGCCGCGACCGCGCCCGCGCCCCCCGACGCCACCACGCCCAAAGGCGCGATGAAGAGTTTCTACCGGGCGTTGGAGATCGGCGACGCGCTTGCCGTCCGATCGCTCCTGAGCGCGTCCAACGACCGCGAGAAACAATTCGCCGACGCCTTCGCGGATTTCCTCGTGGCGGCGCGAAACCTCGGCCTGAGCGTCAAGGGAAAGTTTGCCGCCTCCGGCGACGCGTTGAGCAGAGGTCTGCCCGCGCGGGAGGAGATGGCGGCTGTGGGTTTGGCGGAGATCCATACCGACGGCGACGCCGCGACCGTCAAACTTTCCGGGCAGGCCAAGCCACTGAAATTGACCAAGTCCGGGGGAACGTGGCGGCTCGACGTGGCCAGTTACGCCGGCGTCGCCCCCGACGCCATGCCCGCGCAAACCGCCACTTTCAAGGAGATGGCCGGGGCGTTCAACACGGTCGCCCACGACATCGACGGCGACAAGTTCGCCAGCGCGCAGGACGCCCAGCGGGCCTTGCAGCAGAAGCTGGGGGCGATCCTCTTTAACACGCTTCAGAAGAATCCGCCGCCCGCGACGGCGCCGGCGGCGGTCGCGCCCGGAGCGGGGACGTCGTCGGGTAAATGACGCGTATCCGGGGGATAATCCCACTGGCAAGGCTGCGAGCCTGCCAGTGCGCGCGACCGGGCAATGACGCGCGCGGGCACGGGGCGATTTAGCGCCATACTGTCCCCCTCTTCGCACAATCCCAAACCCCGCCGCGTAGTCTCCCGCCATGAATCAACACCACGCGCTCGCGCCGACGTTGCAGCCACAGGCACCGCCCGACCTGTGGGATCCGGCGGAAATCGCCCACCTCGACCAGGCCGTCGACTACGCCGCCCGCGTCTGCAAGGCCGCGGTCAGCGAGTTTTTCGCCGCCCCCGCGGCGGCCACCGGGACGACGACGCCCGGCATCGAGATCGCGGTAGAATTCTTCGTGCCGCCCGCGTCGGTCGAAGCGTTTCGCGGGGAGCTCGACCGGGCGATGATCCGGCGCAACCTCGCCTACTCCGCCGCCCGCCGCGCCGCCCGCGCCGGTCCCGTGACGGTCACCGTCCTGCCGCCCTGCACCTTCGGGCAGTGGCGCTCGACCTGGAAGCTCGACGCGCGAAGCACCCGCGCCCGCCGCTGGTCCAACGACCGCCAACTCCTGGACGGCGTCGTCCGCCACGCCGCCAGCGGCTGGCGGGAGATCTTCGGCACGGCGTGACCGCGAAGTTCTTTGAATTTCGATTATCGCAGACATGGGCAAGATGCCCATGCCACGTCACCGTACCGGGTCGCGTTGTTACTTCGCGCCGCCCGTCGCCGCCGCGGCGGGGGGCGGGGTCTCGCTTAGGGCCTTGGTCTCGTCCCACCCCGGAAGCAACTCGGCCTTCAACCGGGCGTACTCGTCGCGCAGGCGTTCGCCGCCGACGTTCTTCCCGCGATTGATGTAGAGCGTCTTGAGCGTCTGCCGCGCGTCCTCGACCGCCG
>Ga0207674_10001368_pt1 | contig 31549 bp, 20 predicted proteins | sample KBSCornC72_FD_184303 | JGI IMG/M metagenome (GOLD analysis project Ga0207674, IMG submission 184303) | Corn rhizosphere microbial communities from Kellogg Biological Station, Michigan, USA - KBS Corn C7-2 (SPAdes) (version 2) | ecosystem: Host-associated > Plants > Roots > Rhizosphere > Soil ...
TTGGCCTGGTCCCACCCGGCCCGCCAGGGGGCGGGTAGCAGCTTGTAGAGTCCGGCGTCCAGTTGCAGGTTGCGCGCGGCGGCGGCGATCGCAATCGTGTGATGGCCCGGCGGCCAGGCGATCTGCCCCGAGCCGGACAGTTCCGCACGCCCGCGCTTGCCGTGCATGTCGGCGACGTCGAGCGACGTCGGCGTCAGCCTCATCGCGCCCGTGACCCCCGACGCCGCCAGGGCGCCTTCCGCCGGCCGGAAACTCCCCTCCTTCAGCTTGATGTCCATCGTGTACGAGATGTCGTCCGGGCCGGTCTTGCCACCGGTCGTCGGCGCCCCGGCGGCCCGCACGATTTGCCCGTCCACGTCGATCTTTCCCGCCGCGCCGATCCTGGTCAGCCACTCGCGCCGGTCCGGTGGGAGCGCCGCCAGCAGGTCACGGTCGATCGGAATGTTGTGCGCCGTCAATCTCAGTCGCGGGTCGATCGGCCGGTCCTTGCCGAACCGCACCACGCCGTTCACGTCGAAATCCGCGTCCCCCTTCACCACCCCCGCGCGAAAGATGTCGACGTGATCTTCGGTAATGTGCAGCATCGCCTTCAGGTGCTCGACCGGGTACGGGAAAACGCTCAGCCTCCCTTGCGCGTCGTCGAGGTCCACGTCCACCCCGATCGACCACCGCTGCCGATACCCGTACGGCCGGTGCACGTGCGCGACGAACCCGCCGTGGTACTTCGGCAGCTCCCCCTTGCCCGCCGCGTCGAAGATCTTCAGCGCCTCGCGCACCGGCGGGGGATACGCGTTCGTCAGCGCCGGTTCCGACGTCACCCCGTCGGTCATCACCCAGAAGTTAAACTCCGAATCCCCGTGACCCAGCGGGCCCACCCAACCCTTGACCGTCACCGGCACGGCCTTGTTCGGCCCGTCCGACGCGCCCATCCCGTGCATCTCCACGTCCACCGTGTCCATCCGCAACTGCGGATCCCAGCCGAACCGGATCGCCCCCTTGATGCGCTCCAGCGGGTACGGGAACTCGTCGAAGCGGATGCGCCCGTCCACGATGTCGATCCGCCCCATCACCGTCGGCTTGGCGCCCAATGACGGCCGGTCGATCTGCACCCACAGCGCCCCGTCCCCCTCCGGGCGCAGGTGGTCGTACAACTCCCGGAAGTCCGGCGGCATCGCGTTGAGGTAGCGCGGCGTGTGCGGGATCGTGACGTTCTTCCCCTCCACCGTGATCGACGCCGCCGCCTGCGGGGAATACCCGTCGATGTGCCCCTTGATCTGAAACGGCGTGTCCTCCACCCGCCCACTCACGTGCTCGACGTCGATCCCGTCCTCCGTGAACACGAACCGCCCGGCGACGCGATCCAACTCGATCGTCGAGGGGTTGAACAATCCTTCCACCCCCGACACGAAGCCGTTCGTGTCCAGTCCCAGTCCCCGCATCGCCGACACCGCGCCGCGCATCGCCGCCAGGCGGTTCACCTCGTCGCGGCTGAGCCACTCTTCCGGACGGATGTCGAGCGTCACCTCCTTCAGGTTCGTCTCGATTCGGAAGCGGCTCTTCTCGTTCCGCTTGCCCGGCTTCATGTAGAAACGCGGGATGTCCAGGCTCCCGGACAGCCCGTGGTCGTTCCACCAGCGGCGCACCTGCTCGGGGAGCATCACCTCGATGTCCTTGCCGAAGCTGAAGTCGCGCAGCGAGGCTTCGACCATCTTCGAGTCGACGTTGAAGTGCCCCTCGACCACCGGGCCCTTCGAGTCGGCCTCACCGCGGCTTTGGACTTTGAAGGTGAACGCCCCGTCGTCGCCGGGCGTCAGGCTCCCCTCGATTTCCATCAGCCCGCGCTCGACCAGCAGTTTGCCGTCTCGAATCCGGCTGTAACTGAGCTGCGCGTTGCGCAGGAGGATCTCCGGGAACTTCATGCGCGGGCCGGGCACGCCTTGCGTGGTGGCGCGCTCCTCGCGCGTGGCGCGCTGCCAGTTCCAGCGCCCGCGGTCGATGTCCTCGCAGAGGAAGACCTGCGGGTCCAAGGCGACGATCTGCGTCGCCTCCAGCCGCCCACTCAGGATCGACTGCGGGTTGTACTTGATCAGGATCGTCTGGGCCTTGAAGACGGTCGAATCGGGGCGGCGGCTGTCGTCCACCTGCACGGTGACGCCGTCGAGGCGGAGCCCTTCGAAGATCGAGAGCGTCGCCCCCTTCACCTCGACCTGTCCGCCGGTCAGCTTGGAGAGGTAATCTTCCGCCATCTCGCGCACGCGGTGCGCGTCGGTCAGGACCCAGTAAGTGAGGATCACGCCGCTCAGCAGGAAGAAGACGAAAACCATCCCCCAGCGTCTCAGCGGGCTGATCCGTGGACCGAAGGCTGCGCCAGGCCGCAACGGGCGATCGAACAACTCATCCAGACTTGCGCCGCGACGGGCCATGCGGGTTGCCGAGAACGGTGGACGCCCAACTCCCGGCTATTACAGCCATCGGTGGTTCGAACGGGATACGATACCTTAAGCTGCCGACAGACAGCGCGTGAACGGCCGTAAAATATATCGCCGGTAACAACAGAAACACCTTTGCCGTCCGCGGCAGGTCGCCCCGCCAGATCCCCAGCAGGATCAAGATATCAAATGGAACGGCGAAGATAAGTCCGGCGAGGACGTAAAGCCCGTTCCCGCCGTACTCATTAGACAGCGGAACCGGTGACCAGGTTCGTCCAATCTTCATCACCATCAGTTTCAGGGATTCGATCGGGTGCGCGCGAATCCACTCGTGGGCGCGCTGACCGAGATACGCGTCGCGCTCGACCTCGTCCATGTGCGACAACAGGCCCCCCATTTCGGAGATGAACGCCTTCTGGTCGCTCGCCCCGGTGGCGCCGTCGTGGAATCCGTCATAAGTGGTGACACCCTCGTTGGTTGTCGTCCAAATCCACGCCGATACGCTCGGGTGCCGCGCGTTGCGGATCGCCCAAGGCGCTAAGACAAGCAGCACGAAGGCAGCGGCGACCGAGGCGTTGCGAATGACCGCCGCCCACCCGCGCGGCCATGCCGCCGCCCCCGCAAGTATCACCGTGAGTCCCAAAGCCGACGGTCGCACCAAGGTGGACAGGGCCAGTAGTAGCAGCCCGAAAGCCCATTTACGGTCGCGCGTTACGAGCCACATTCCCCATGTGAGCATGCAGGTAAAAAGCGTTTCGCTGAGGATCAGCCCGCTGAAGTAAACCAGGTAGGGGTTGAACGCGACCAGTGCCCCGCTCGCGATGGGCCCCCAGCCGCCGAACCATCGCCGGCAGAGCAGGTAGACCGCCAGCACCGTCGACGTATCGAGGATCGCTTGAACAATCCGGACGGCGGTGATGCGCCCGCCACATGCCGCAATCAAGAGCGGATATCCCGGCGTTCGATAGGCGTAGACCCACTGGTCGAAGCGGTCGTCCCAGACCCGCAACTGGTGGTCGTGCCAAAGGTTGCGGCCGAGCTGGAGGTATTCGAATTGGTCACCCAGGCGGGCGTCGAGTTCCACCGGGCGCGACAGTCCCCACGCCAGGCGGACCGCCAGCGCCGCTATCAGCAGGGCGATTAACGTTTTGCGGCCGTTTCGGCGTTCGTGCACGGCCTTAGCGTAGCGGGCCGCGCCCGAATTTGCATGGCTTGCGTGATCAGGTAGATTCACCGACATCATGGCGCGGGAACTTAAGGGGGACCGAACCTCCCACCGATTTCGGGCGATCGATTGGCTGCGCGGGCTGTCCGTGCTGTTCATGGTCGAGTGCCACAGCCTCTATTTCCTGCGCCCGGATCTGGAGCGCACCCCGTTCTGGTACAAATTGCAGGGGATCAACGGCCTGGTGTCGGTCGCGTTCCTGTTCGCGGCGGGATTCTCGATCGCGCTGGTCGTCGCCCGGGCGGCGGGAGACGCGCACGCGCGGCAGCGCCGGTCGAAACGCTCATTGATCCGCATTGGCGAAGTAGCGCTGCTGGCGCTCTACATCGGGCAGGTGTCGCACGATTACTTTTCCAATCCGATCTGGCTGCTCCGACCCGACATCCTCACCTGCATCGTCGCGGGGTTGGTGTTGATCTGGGCGGTCGTGACGGCGTGTCGCGGTCGCAATGCATTGGCGGCGGGGCTGCTCGCGGGGTTGTGGGTCTGTGTGCTCGGCGGGACGTTATTCACGACGACCTACCGCGGCGACCACCTTTGGATCGGGCTGGTCAATAATTCAACGGGCGCGATGTTCCCACTCATGCCGTGGACGGGTTACATGTTGCTCGGCGGGATTCTGGGCGTCTTCTCGTCGCACCCGACGCGAGCTCGATTGGCATTGGTTTTCGGCGTGGGAATCATGACCGCGCTGGGGGCAATGCTGGCACTGACGCCTGTTGGCGATGCACTCTGGCGATCACTGGATGGGCGCGGCCTGAGCACTTACATGGTCAGCAACGCCTTCGAACGGATCTGGAAGTTGGGCGTTATCTGCTTGGTGCTGATGGCCATCGAGCGGCTCACCACGGCTGTTGGTGCGGTTCCATGGACACGCGTCTTTCGGCTGCTCGGAAGCCCACTCGAGTACTTCAGTAAGATGTCGCTGTCGGCCTATTTCGTTCACCTGACTCTGCTCTACGGGTTCTGGGGGATTCAGTTCACGCAGGTATGGCACCGAAAATCCTCGTGGCAGCAGTATTTTTGGCGGATGCCCGTCTTAATAGGGATGACCGCGCTGGTTTGCTATGGGCTGCACTTGGTCCGGCGCCGGATCGAAGCGGTAATTCGCGCCAAAGCGACGCCGGTGGCGGTGGTCGGCGCGCGATCGGTGTGAGTCGTCAGTGCTCGTCTTTCCTTTTGCGGTTGGGAGCGTAATCTTTGCGCCCGATGGCGGTGCGAGAGGCGAAGCTGGATTCGAGCCTGTCTGGCCTGGAAAAGGCGCTGGGGGCGATGCGCGAGAAGACTTCGGGGCCGGTCGCGGCGGCGGTGGACCGCTGGCGGAGTGACGCCGAGGCGATCCGCTTTCACCTGCGGGACGATGGGGATCAGCGGCCGATGCTGGTGGCCATCCTGGGAGGCACGGGGACGGGAAAATCGACGCTCGTCAATCGATTGCTGGGGGCGAACCTGACGGCGACGAGCTTTCGACGCACGTTCACTTCCGGTGCTGTCGCTATTGCAGCGGACGAGAAGAATCTGCCGGAAACGTGGCTGGCGATCGAGCACCGGGTGATGTCGGGGGCGGACGTGCCGGCGCGGGGGCAAGTCGATGCGCTGGCGGTGGTGAAAGAGGATCGGGAACTGACGAAAAAGGTCACGCTGGTGGATACGCCGGATCTCGATGGGGACCAGCCGCTCCATCACGCGCAGGCGGATCGGGTGTTTCGGTGGGCGCAGGCGATCGTGTTCCTGGTGACGCCTGAGAAGTACCAGATGACGGAGATGTTGCCGTATTACAGGCTGGCGAAGCGGTATGCGATTCCTTCACTGTTTGTGATGAACAAGGCGGAGGAGGCGGGAGTCGTTGACGACTTCGTCAAGCAGCTCGCGAGCCGGGATTGGGGGGACGCCCGAGTCTTCGTTATTCCACGGGACGATGCGGCATACGAGCCGGCGGTGGAGATGAATTTGCAGGCGTTGCGGGAGGCGGTGGCGGAAGTAAAACGGCCGGAAAAGGAGGTGTTTCTCGACGGGTTGGCGAAGCGCTCGATGGACCTGCTGGGGCGGTTGCAGGATCAGATTTTGTCGCCGCTGCGGGAGGATCGGCAGCAGGTGGACGCGCTGGTGGCGTCGGTGCGGTCGCTGGAGACGCCGGGGCTGGGGGTGGACGTCAACCCGATCACGCAGGGATTGCAAAGGCGGTTGCAGCAGCGGTCGGTGCTCTACCTGATGGGGCCACAGCGGGTGCTGGAGCGGGTGCGGCAGGTGCCCGGGATGATGATGCGGATGCCGCGGACGCTGTGGGACGTGGTGGTGAAGGGGCAGGGGGTGCGGCTCAACGATCCGACGCGCGAGCGGGCGACTGCGACCGTTAACGGGCAGAACGTGCCGGATTTCAAGAGCACGGTCAGCGATCAGTTCGCGGTGGTGCAGAGCCGGATCGAGGACGTGCTGCGATCGAGCCCGGCGGGGCAGCGGTGGCTGGGGGCGAACGAGGCGTCGTATAAATTGGCGCGCCTGGAGCCGGGGGCGGCGGGGCAGATCGTTTCGGAAGAACTGGCGGAATTGGAGAAGTGGCTGGAAGAGCGTTGGAACGCGACACCGCGCGACACACTGCTGCTGATGCGATTATTGCGGCACCTGCCGGGCGGGGAAAAGCTGAGCAAGTGGACGGAGGCGGCGCCGTACCTCTTGGCGGTGGTGGTGGCGACGCACCACGCGTTTCTGGGGCCGGTGGACCTGGTGGTGCTGGGCGGGTGGAGTCTGGCGACGTGGTTGACGGAGAAGTTGAGCAACGAGGTGGCGATGCGGACGCGGGCGACGAACCGGCGGATCGCCGAGCGGTTCAGCGAGCTCGCGCACACGCAGATCAACCGGGTGTCGGACTGGCTGAACGCGCAGGCGCCGACGACGTGGGAGTTGCAGAACCTGGAGAAGGCGGGGGAGGAGTTGTATTCGGTCGTCGGGGAGGGTGGTTAAAGACGTAAAGACATAAAACATAAAGAGCGCGTTCAGAAGATCTTTATGTTTTATTTTTTTGCGTTTTACGTCTCGGAGTCTCGTGTATGTCCGCTGATCTCGAACAACTCGTCAAGGAAGTGATCGACCTGACCGGGGCGGATAAGCCGTCGTTGTACGAAGACGATGCGCCGGTCTTGTCGGAGGAGGCGATTGCCGAGACGGCGGAGGAGGGGTTTTACCTCGTCGGGCTGATCGGCGGGAAGGAGGTGGGTAAATCGGCGATGGTCAACGCCCTGGTGGGGGCGACGATCACGCAATCGACAAGCTTTGGCGAGGGGACGCAGATCGTGACGGCGTACGCGCACGCGTCGCAGGCGACGGCGCTGCGCGAACTGCTGGATCGCGAGGTGCCGGGGAAGTACGTGGTCGTCACGCACGAGATCGCGCGGCTGGCGCGGCAGGTGCTCTTGGATTTGCCGGACATCGACAGCCACTGGGCGGAGCACGTCGAGGTGACGCGGCGGATGCTGCGGCAGATGCTGTTCCCGATCTGGATGCAGAGCGTGGAGAAGTACGCGGACATTCAGCCGCAGCAGTTGCTGGCGCGGGTGGCGGCGGGGAACGCGGCGGGGAACTTCGTCTTCTGCCTGAACAAGGTGGACCAGTTGTTCCGGCAGGAGGGGCCGGAGGCGGCGACGGAATTGCGCGAGGATTACGCGCGGCGGCTGGCGCGGGTGCTGAGTTTGCCCGAGCCGCCGCGGGTGTTCATGGTGAGCGCGGTGCACCCGCAGGAGTATGATCTGCCACAATTGCGCGACATGCTGGGGCAGCAGAAGTCGCAGGCGGAGGTGGGGAAGAGCAAGCAGGCGGCGGCCAAGCAGCAGGGGAACTCGGTGCTGGGGTGGATTCGGCGGCAAAACCTGCCGCAGCAGGCGAGGCGACTGGGGAATTTGCAGGAGGACGCGGAGGAGACGGTGAACGAGCGGCTGGGCATTCCGCTGCTGGAACAGTGTGTTCCGGCGATGCTGGACGACCCGAGCCACCGGATGGCGGTGCTGGACGATTGTCTGCGGCAGCGGTGCGCGCGGTGGCCGTTCGTGGGGATCGTGCAGGGATTGGCGTCGCCGATCGTGGGGGTATTTCGGCGGCGGTTATCATTGGACAAGCAACGGAGTTTGGAGGGGCCGGAGTCGCTGGTGGAGTTGTACCTGCGGCCGGGCGGGCGGGACATCTCGCAGGCGATCCAGATGACGTTTGCGCAATTGCACCAGTCGCAACCGGCGATCAGCGGACTGTATCGCGCGCGGAAGCTGTGGGAGGCCCGGCCGGCGGACATCGCGGCGGCGGACCTGCACCGGAACCTGGCGGAGACTCTCACACGGCAGCGGGCGGTGATTTCCAAACGGGTGTGCGGGCGGAGCGGGCCGATCGGCGGGGTGATCCGGTGGCTGCTGACGGTGGGGGCGTTGTTGTGGTTCCCGATCGTGCAGCCGGTGCTGGAGGCGGCATTGCAGCCGGCGCCGGTGGCGACGGTGCGGGCGATCGCGCTGGAGATCGTGCGGGCGCTGTCGGTCACATTTTTGCTGAAGACGCTGACGTTCCTGATGCTCTGGTTCTTCATCATCTGGCTGTTGGTGCGTTGGGACACGAGCCGGCGCGTGGATCGGCAATTGCAGCGGTGGAAGGTGGCGGACACGCTGGATCCGGGGCTGAGTTTGCCGGGGCAGACGCTGGAATGGCTGACGGGCTTGATGCAGCCGATCCGGGCGGCGCGGGAGCGGTTGGAGGGGTTGGTGAAGCGGGCGGAGGCGCTGGAGGGGGAGTTGGAGAGTAAGGCGGCGTGACACGGACTATGATAAGGCGGATCGCGAAGCCGCAAGCGGCGGAAGTCGGTGTTCAGCGCGTGGGCAGGAGGTTTCGGAGTGCGGGTTTGAGGGTCAGTGCTTTGGCGCGGTGGGCGTCCGCTTCGTCGATCCGGCCGGACTGGCGAAGGAGGGCGGCGAGGCTGAAGTGCGCCTCGGCGTTGGTGGGCTGGCGGGCGAGGACTTCGCGGAGGGCCTGCTCGGCGAGGTCGGGCTTGCCGAGTCGGCGGTAGCAGTCGGCGAGGTGGAAGAACTGCTCGGCGGCGGTGGGATCGATCTCGATGGCGCGCTCGAATGCGGTGGCGGCGGGGGCGATCTGGCCGGCGTCTTTCAGGGCGAGGGCGACGTTGAATTGCCCGGGCCAATAGCGCGGGCGGATGGAGATTGACTTCTCGAACCAGGGGAGGGCGGCCGCGGGGCCGGTGGACTTGCGCAGGCAGAAGCCCATCGTGTTGCAGGCGACGGCGCTCGTGGGTTCGAGGGCGAGAACTCGCTCAAGTTCGTGGATGGCCTCGGGGTAGCGATCCTGATCGATGGCGAGTTGGGCGAGGCCGAGGTGGGTGTCGGCGATATCTGGCCCGAGGGAGGCGGCGTGGGTGCAGGCATCAGCGGCGGCGGCGAGATCGGGCGGCCGCTGGACGCGCAGGGCGTGGCCGAGGTTCAGCCAGGCCATCCACGAGTCGGGACTCTTGTGGACGGTGTCGGCCCAGAGTGATTGGGGCGTGCGGTAGACCTGTGACCGTTGCCAGGTGAGGGTGAAGAGGATGGCCAGGAGGGTTACGGCTGCGGCCACCGCCACCGGCTGGCGTCGTGGTGGAAGCTTGGCGAAGAGCGTAGTGGCGACGGAGACGATTAGCGCGATGAGAACGATGGCGGCGTGGTATTGGTAATGGTCGGCGGCGAACGTGTAGCGCATGGGATAGACGTTCACGAGGCCCAGCGCGGGTGCGAGCGTGACGACGAACAGCAGGGCGGCGACTAACGGGCCGCGGCCGATCCTGCGGCGAATTACGAAGAGTGCGATGAGCGGCGCGAGCAGGGCGGTGGGGAAGAGCCACGGCACGACGTCGGTCGGGTTGATGTGCCATCGCGAGTAGACGAAGGACAGGTTCGACGGCCAGAGGAGTTTGGCGGTGTAAAAGCAGACGGCGCGACTGGCGATGAGGAATCGTTGCGCGGGGGAGAAGTTCCATTCCGGGCCGGCGGCGCCGACGTGGTGGCGTTCGATAACAGCCGTGGTGACGCCCGCCACGATGCCGAGCAGGACGAAGGGGATCAGTCCGACCGCGGTGCGGCGGCTCAGGCGGTCCTTCCACCAAAGGATGAGCAGGATGGCGGCGGGCAGGGTGGCGGTGACGGTCTTGCTGGCCAGGGCGCAGGCGAAAAGGGCGAGGGAGAGGGCATAGAGCCATCGACGTCGGCTCGCCGGCGCCTCCAAGTTTGCGTTCACGAAGCGCAGGTACGTCAACAGCGACGACAGCGCGAAGAGGAGCGAGAGCGTGTTCTTTCGCTCGGTGATCCAAGCGACCGATTCCACCATTACAGGGTGGATTGCGAAAATCATGGTTGCGAGGAATGCGCCGCGGATCTCCAGCGCACGCAGGAGCCGCCAGACGAGCAGGGCGCAGGCGGCGTGGAGGAAGACGTTGATCTCGTGGTAGCCGCGCGGCTGACTGCCCCAGAGTTGATACTCGATCCAGAACGTGGTGAAAGTCAGGGGGTAATACTGCGGTGAATGCGTGGGATGAAGCCAGATGTCGGCCAGTCCGCGGGCGGATCGGAGGTCGGGGTTGAGGGCGACGTAATCGTCGTCGTCCCAGAGAAAGGCGCCACCGGCGGCGGGGCGGTAGGCGGCGAAGACGACGGTCAGCAGCGTCGCGGCCATCAGCCAGGTGAGCGGATCGCGCCAGGATCGGCCCAGGGACGAAGGGGGCGGCGGCGATCGTTTCTCTCGTTTGCCCATATCGCGTCGCGCGTCCGTCGCGGGTGTCGTGCCAAGTGGCGGTAGGTCGGTTATCCTACCGCACGACGGACAACACGATGAAGGAGAACGACATGAAGCGAATGATAGCCGGCGCGTGGCTGGTCGGGGTTTGCGTGATGGCGGCGATGGCCGGCGGGTGCTACACGGTGCATGCGACACCGCCCAGCGAGGCCAGGCAGGCGGACGACCTGGCGCGGGGGGTGGCGATGGCGTCGGGGCTGACGACCTGGCCGCACGTCTCCACGTTGTCGTTCACGTTCGCCGTGCGACAGGGCGGTGACCTGAAGCTCTCACGATCGCACACGTGGAACGTGAAGGCGGGCACCGACACGGTCAGCAGCGGCGAGAAATCGACGACGATCGACGTCAACAAGCCGGACATGGACGACCCGGCGCAGGCGGAGGCGTTCAAGGCGTGGACGAACGACAGCTATTGGCTGCTGGCGCCGCTGAAGCTGTTCGACGGCGGTGTGACGCGGCAATACCTGGGGCGGCGCGAGGTGGCGGGGAAGACGTACGAGGTATTGCAGTTGTCGTTCCAGGGCGTGGGGATGACGCCGGGCGATCGGTACAATTTGTACGTCGACCCGTTCACCAGTCTGATCGCGTATTGGGATTACATGCCCAACGCGGACACGACGATGCTGGCGAGCTGGGAGCAATACCGGCACACGGGTGGGCTGAAGCTCTCGACGTATCACAAGATGGGGGATAAGACGATCACGATTGAGAAGTTGACGGTGGCGACGGAGTGATTTCGTCGTCGGTTGCACCTGGACACGGCCCGCAAGCGGGCCGGCTAAACTTTTGCGCCGGGGTCCTTCCTGCTGATGAGTGATGTCGTTGTTCCAACCGTTTCCGCGCCGTTTCGGGCCGAGGTGACGCCGCCGGGATCGAAAAGCTTGACGAATCGCGCGCTGGTGATGGCGGCGATGGCGGACGGGCGGTGCACGCTGCGGAACGTGCTGTTCGCGGACGATACCGAGGTGATGATCGATTGCCTCGGCCGGCTTGGGTTTGCCCCGCGCGTGGATCGGGCGGCGCACACGATCGTCGTCGAGGGGCGCGGCGGCGAGATCCCGCAGGGGCGGGCGGAGCTCTTCTGCGGGAATTCCGGGACGACGATCCGGTTCGTCTCGGCGCTGTGCGCGCTGGGGCGGGGGACGTATACGCTCGACGGCATCGCGCGGATGCGGCAGCGGCCGATCGGCGGGCTGGTCGAGATCCTCAAGAACCTGGGCGTGCGGATCGAGTACAAGCAGGCGCACGGTTTTCCGCCGATCGAGATCCTCGCGGACGAATTGCCGGGCGGGCTGATGCGTTACGGGTCGGAGCAGTCGAGCCAGTTCCTGTCGGCGGTGCTGATGGCGGCGCCGTACGCGCGCAACGAGGTGCGCGTGGACCTGGTGGGGCAGCAGACGAGTTGGCCTTACGTGGCGATGACGATGCAGTTGATGGACGCATTCCATCACACGCCCGAACTGGAGCGCGACCCGTCGGGGAACCCGAAGGAGATCATCGTGCCGCGGGGGAAATACGCGGCGGTGGCGTACGCGGTCGAGCCGGACGCGAGCAACGCGACGTATTTTCTGGCCGCGGCGGCGGTGCACCCGGGCGCGTCCGTGACGGTCAAGGGGCTGGGGAAGCGGAGTTTGCAGGGGGACGTGGGTTTTGCCGGCGTACTGCGGCGGATGGGGGCGGACGTGACGATCGGCGCGGACTCGATCACCGTTATCGGGACCGAGCGGCTCGCGGGGATTGACGTCGACCTGCTGGCGATGCCGGACACCGCGCAGACGCTGGCGGCGGTGGCGCTGTTCGCGAAGGGCGAGACCGTCATTCGCGGGCTGCACACGCTGAAGGTCAAGGAGACCGATCGTCTGGCGGCGGTGGCGACGGAGCTGCGCAAGCTGGGGGCGGGCGTGGACGTCGGGGACGATTACCTGGCGATTACGCCGCCGCGGTCGATCACGGCGGCGGCGATCGACACGTACGACGATCATCGGATGGCGATGAGCTTCGCGGTCGCGGGGACCAAGGCAGGGGGCGTCGTCATCAAGGACGCCCAGTGCGTGAACAAGACGTATCCGAATTACTTTGCGGATCTGCGCCGGGTCATCGGGGTGGGGGAATAATCACTTGCCGCCGGCGAGGCGGTCGATGGTGGCGGTCAGTTCGCCGAGGTCGACGGGCTTGACGAGGTGGGCGGAAAAACCGGCCTCGCTGCTCAGGCGGAGGTCTTCTTCCATCGCGTAGCCGCTGAGGGCGATGCCGGGGATCGCGTAGCGCCGGCGGATTTCCTCCATGAGCACGTGACCGCTGCCGTCGGGCAGGCCCAGGTCGCTGATGAGCAGGTCGAACTGGCCGGCACACTCGTCGGCGGTTTCCATGGCGGAGCGGACGGTGGTCGCGGTCTTGACGCTGTGCTGATAGCGGCCGAGCAGGCGGGCCATGATGGTGGCGGTGCCGGCGTCGTCCTCGACCAGGAGGATGCGCAAGGGGCGGCGGGCGGCGGTCGTGGTCGCCGGCGGTTCCGTCGCCGCGCCGCAGGACTCGCGCATTTTGATCGGCGGGCGGTGCGCGATGGTCTTGAGGTGGACGCGGAAGGTGGCGCCCCTGTCCGGGCCTTCGCTGAGCGCCTCGATGCGGCCGCCGTGCAGGTCGACGACCGCCTTGCAGATCGCCAGGCCCAGCCCGAGCCCGCCAAACTGCCGCGTGACCGCGCCCTCGCCCTGTTCGAACGCGTTGAAGATGCGCGGGAGGAGGTCCGGGTCGATGCCGCGGCCGGCGTCGACCACTTCGATGACCAGTTCGTCGTCGCCATCGGCGCCGTTGACGTTGCGCGTCCGCAGGACGATCGGCCGGCCCTCGGGCGTGAACTTGATCGCGTTCTTCAACAGGTTCCAAACGACCTGTTGCAGCCGGGCGGGGTCCGCGTGTACCCACGGACGGGCGGCGCCGAGTTCCAGCGTCAGCGCGTCCAGGCGACGGTGCCGCTCGCCGGCGCGACAGGTGTTGTACGCCTGGCGGATGGCCTCGTGCGCGTCCACCGGCCGCGGGTTGACCGTCAGCTTGCCGTGGGCGACGCGCGTCACGTCCAGCAGGTCGTCGATCAGGCGGGCCTCGAGCTCGACGTTGCGGCGGATCAGCGCGAGGTCTTCCCGGGCCGCGTGCGGCAGCGACTCGTCGGCCTCCAGCGCCTGCGTCATCATCAGCACCGGGGCGAGCGGCGTGCGCAATTCGTGACTGAGCGCGGCGAGAAACTGGTCCTTCGTGCGGTTGGCCTTCGACAGGGCGGCGCGGATGGCCTCCTGCTCTTCGATGACCTTGGACTGGGCGAGGACGCTCCGCCGCAGCTCGAGCTGCACCATGACCTGGCGCGCCAGGATGCGCAGGGCGTGCTTCTGCTCTTCGGAGAGCTCGCGCGGCTGGTAGTCCAGGACGCAGAGCGTCCCCAGCGGCAGGCCGTCCTGCGATTCGAGTGGGGCGCCGGCGTAAAAGCGGACGTTCGGCTTGCCGGCGACCAATGGGTTGTTGGCGAAGCGCGGGTCCGCCAGCGCGTCGGTCACCTGGAACACGCCCGGTTCCAGGATCGCGTGGGCGCAGATCGAACAGTCCAGCGGCGTCTGGGTCACGCCCAGGCCGATCTCCGACTTGAACCACTGCCGCCCGGCGTCCACCAGCGAGATCAGGGCGATCGGCGTCTTGCAGATGTGTGCGACCAGCCGCGTGATGTCGTCGAATTCGCGCTCCGCGGGCGTGTCCAGGATCTCGTAACTCGCAACGCGCTCGAGCCGCTGCGCTTCCAGGTTGTGCTTCCGTGCTTGCATGGATGCCGATGAGCCCTTCATTGATGAGCCGCCTGGCGAGGTACGCGGCGGCCGGCAAGCATACTATAGGGTACCCCGTGGCCGCCGACAAAGATCACCCGCGTCATTAATCCGACAGGGACCTCCTGACTGCTCTCTCTCGCCGGGCGGAGGCGAAAGTCATGACTTGCGGCGACTCCGCCGGCCGCTGGCCAGTCGGTGCGCTCGGTGGCACGCCCGTCTGCGCAATACTCAGTTGTCGCCTGCCCGGGTGCATCGTTCACCGGCTATAGTAGCGGCCATGCCGCTCTTCACCCAAACCAGGGGCAATTACTTTAAGGCAAGCACCGCCACGATTACCGGCGACGTAACCGTTGGCGAGTTAAGCAGTTTCTGGTTCAACGCCGTGGTCCGCGGGGACGTCGCGCCGGTCACGATCGGCCGCCGCACCAACGTGCAGGACAACGCCGTCATCCACTGCGACACCGGCGTTCCCAATGCGATCGGTGACGACGTGATCATCGGGCACGGCGCCATCGTGCACGGCGCACGAGTCGGCGACCGCTGCCTGATCGGCATGGGCTCGACGCTGCTGTCGGAGACCCGTCTCGGCAACGACTGCTTCGTCGCCGCCGGCGCCGTCGTCCCGCCCGGCCTGAACGTGCCCGACGGCATGATGGTGATGGGCGTGCCCGGCCGCATCGTCCGCCCGGTGTCGGAGAAGGAACTGAATTACATGCGGGCGCTGGTCACCCACTACATCGAGCTGGCGCAGAAATATGTCCGGGGAGAAATCGGCAGCGTGTGACGTCTGGTTGGATGGCGGGTCAGAGCCACTCGCGCAACCGCGCGACCAGTTCCGCCCCGCGCACCGGCTTGGGGAAGAAGTACGTCGCCCCCACGTGCGGCAGGCTGTTGAGCGTCTCCAGCGACGTGTCGCCACTGAGGATGACCAGCGGCGCCGCCGGCCCCAGCAGGTCGCGCAGCCGCTGCGTGAGCACCAGGCCGTTAATGTCCGGGAGATGGATGTCGATGATCGCCGCGTCCGGTTTCTCTTCCGTCGCGATCCGCAGCGCGGCCAGCCCGGTGTTGCAGACGCTCACCACGAAGCCCGCCCGCGCGAGCAGCGCGTGCAGCGCCCGCGTCATCAGGTCGCTGTCGTCGATCACCAGGATTGATCGTGTCGTTTGCGGATCGGCGGCGCGGTCTGAATCCATTGCGGTGGGTGACACGGGGGAAACCTCCGGGAGCCGGATCATAGGCAGCGACCTGTTGACCGGGGAACGCCCAAATCACATTCAGACGATCTCGTTGAACTTTTGCTCCCCCTCGCCCACGCGTGTCGCACGTATGGTCCGTTGGTTATCATTGAATGCGACGCGTATGTCGGCCGTTCCTCGCTCAATCGTCCTCCTGCTGATCGCGGCGACGCTGGCGCCGTGGCCGTCACACGTTATCGCGGGCAGCGTCTACGCGCCACCTCAGGATTCGCCTGATACCACCAACGAAGTAAAGGGGATCGAGCGTGAGCTGGCCGACGGCAACTATCCCGTCGCCGCCAAACGTCTGGATCTCTTGCTGGCGCAGCGCGGCGAGAACCTGATGGCCGTCGCGGACGGCACGCTCAGGTCGGTCGCCGCGTGGTGCGACCAATTGCCGGCCGAGACGCGCAAGGCGTTGACGGTCGAGTACGAAAAGGCCGCCGGGCAAAACGCCCGCGCGCGGCTGGAGGGCCTGGGCGAGGCCGCCCGCCCGGACGAGTTGTACACCGTCGCCCGCCGCTTCCCGATGACCAACGCGGCCGCCGCCGCCCTGGTTCGCGCCGGCGACCGCAGTGCCCAACTCGGCGACCTCCCCGCGGCGCAGGCGTATTACGAATTGGCGATCCGGGACGGCGCCGCGCTGGGCGAGGCGCAAGACAAGCGCCTGAACGCCTTGCGCGAGATGAACGGTGGGCGCATCCTCCCCGCCCCGCCTGACCTGACTGATGTCCACGTCGCCACCGCGAAGCCGCAAGCGGCGTTCAACGGCGCTCTGCCATTCGACGCGACGTGGTACGGCAATCCCGCCGCGGCGGGTTACGCCAAGTATCTTCCCGCGGTTTACGACCACCGCGTCATCCTCGCGTCGTGGAAGAACGTCATCGCGCTGCGCGACGACGGCCAGCGTCTGTGGGACACGCCCAACCCGCGCCTCCCCCACGTTTACGCCGCCGACCGCTCGCTCGCGTTCGGGCGCGGCGCGCTCTTCGCCCCGGCGGTGCTGTCGGACGTCTACGGGCGGCCCGTCACGATCGTCGTGCGGCAGCCCGGTCCGCAGGGCGAGACGCAGTTCGCCCTGCGCGCCCTCGACGCCGCCGACGGAAAACTCCTGTGGAGCACCGACGCCGGCCCGAGTCCGGACGAACTCACCTATTCCGGCCTGCCGACCGTCAGTGGCCGATACGTTTACGGCGTCGCCGTCGCCGCCAAGGAGGACGAGCCGGACGGCCAACTCGTCCTGGCGGCCCTGGACGTCGCCACCGGTCAATCGCTCTGGCGGACGACGCTGGGCGCCGTCGTCGAGCAGGGGGATGAGGAGTTCGGCCACAAGTTTTCGCGCGGCGAGCCGCTGGCGCTGGGCGCCTTCGCCCACCTCGCCGAGCCGTGTGTCAGCGGCGACCTCGTCATCGTCTCGCCCAACTGCGGCGCGGTGATCGCGGTCGGCCGCTTCGACGGCAAGATCCGCTGGGTCTGCGTTTACCGCGAACCCGTCGCCGCCAACCCGCGGCAGCAGGGGCGCAACCGTTCGCGCCGCCCGCCCGCCGCCGTCGCGGCCGGCGAGGTCGACCGCGGACTACTGGCGCGGTACAAGGCGACGCCCGTCGTCTGCGGCAACGTCGTCGCCGCGCTCCCGCAGGATTCGCCGGCGCTGCTCGGCATCGATCGCGTCACGGGCAAGCTGCTCTGGTCGTCCGACGCGACGATTCGCGACGCCTACGCGCTCGCCGGCGCGAGCGGCGACATCGTTGTAGCGAGCGGCGCGTCGATCGCGGGGATCGACGTCGGCAATCGCGGCATCCTGAAGTGGCGATTCTCCCCCGCGCGCGGCGTGCAACTCACCGGCCCGGCGTGCGTCGTCGGGCAAACCGTCATCGCGCCCACGTCCGCCGGCATAATGCAGCTCAGCGTGACCGACGGCACACAAGTTCAGGTTTACGACATTTCCGCCGCGCGACGCTTGCTGGAAACCGAAGGCGGACGCAGCGCCATCGCCGAGGCCGGCGCAAACCGGACCTTCGGCACGCCCCCGCCCGTCCGTTGAACGCCGTCACATTTTCCCGGGCCTTAACCGCGCGACTGGCGAGCCGGGTAAACGCCGGCAACTTCAACACCCAGGCCATCTTCCGGTATACTCTGAGTCAGTCATCCGGCCTCGAAAATGTAACCGATTTTACATCGCAGTTTCCTCCAACGGTGAACGCCATGTCCAGTCCCGCACCCGCCGCCACGACCGCGCAGCAATCCAAGCCCAAGGTGGACGACGCCGATCTTCAAGCGGTCGAAAACCTGAAGCGCGCCCACGCCAAGATCAAGTCCGAACTCGCCAAGGTCATCATCGGCCAGGAGCAGGTCATCGACGAGATCCTCATCTCCATCTTCACGCGAAGTCACGCGCTGCTGGTCGGCGTGCCGGGCCTCGCCAAGACGCTGATGATCTCCACGCTCGCCCAGGCGCTGCACCTGACCTTCAAGCGCATCCAGTTTACCCCCGACCTGATGCCGTCCGACATCACCGGCACCGAGGTCATTTACCAGGACCAGCAGACCGGCGAGCGGCAGTTCAAGTTCCTCAAGGGCCCGATCTTCGCCAACATCATTCTCGCCGACGAAATCAACCGAACGCCCCCCAAGACCCAGGCCGCCATGCTGGAGGCCATGCAGGAGCGCCGGGTCACCGTCGGTGGGCAGGACCACAAACTCCCTGACCCGTTCTTCGTCCTGGCGACGCAGAACCCCGTCGAGCAGGAAGGCACCTACCCGCTGCCCGAAGCGCAGCTCGACCGCTTCATGTTCATGATCCACGTCGATTACCCCTCGACGCTGGAAGAGCGGCAGATCATGCGGATGGCGTCGGGCACGACGACCGGCAAGCCCGAGCCGGTGCTGACCGGCGAAGACATCCTGAACCTCCAGAACACCGTCCGCCGGATGCCCGTCAGCGATCACGTGCTGGCCTACGCCCAGCGGCTCGTCGCCGTCACCCGCCCGAAAACGCCCGAGTGTCTCGACTTCTGCAAGAAGTGGCTCACCTGGGGCGCCGGACCGCGCGCCAGCCTCAACCTGATCCTCGCGGGCAAGGCGCACGCGATCCTGCGCGGCCAGTTCCACGTCGGCGTCGACGACATCGCCGCCGTCGCGCTGCCGATCTTCCGCCACCGAATCATTCCCAATTTCGCCGCCCAAAGCGAAGGGGTCATGGCCGACGACATCACGCGCAAGATTCTCGAGACGATCCCGAAGAACGCGAAGATCGATTGAACCACGAAGAACACGAAGGGCACGAAGAAATGCCGATCGGGGATACAACTTCGGATGAGGTTGAGCGCGTCTGCAAGATTATCGTGGATGCCGCGTTCAAAGTGCATCAGCGGATGGGGCCCGGCTTGCTTGAATCGGTATATGAAGCTTGTCTTGCATTTGAGCTAACGAGACGAGGGCTGCGCGTGAAGGTCCAGGAGCCGGTGCCCGTTATTTACGACGGTGTAACGCTGGACGTGGGTTTCCGCTTGGATCTATTGGTCGAAGATCTGGTAATAATTGAACTGAAATCTGTTGAAAGAATGGAGCCAATCTTTCATGCCATTCTCCAAAACTATTTGCGCCTCACGGGCAAGCGGGTGGACTTTCTAATTAACTTCAACGTCCAGTACTTCAAGGATGGAATCAAGCGAGTGGTCGTCTGATTTGCTTCGTGTTCTTCGTGTACTTCGTGGTTCAATCCCATGGCGAAACAGCAGATAGGCCTCCTCGACCCCGAAGCCATCAACCGCGCCGAGGCCCTTGGCCTGCACGCGCGGTACGTCGTCGAAGGGTACATGGCCGGCGAGCACAAGTCGCCGTTCCGCGGGTTCGCGATCGAGTTCACGCAACACCGCGAATACGTTCCCGGCGACGACATCCGCCACCTCGACTGGAAGGTGCTCGGCCGCACCGACCGCTACTACCTCAAGCAGTACGAGCAGGAGACCAATTACGTCGCCCACATCGTCCTCGACGGTAGCGAGTCGATGAAGTACGGCTCGGTCGGCCGGCCGAACGGGGCGTCGCTGACCAAGCTGCAGTACGGTAAGGTGCTCGCGGCGTGCCTTTCTTACTTGATCCTCCACCAGCGCGACGCCGTCGCGGTCGGCGTGTTCGACACGGCGATGAAGGGGTTCATCCCGCGCACCGGCAACCTCGCGTCGATCCACAACGTGATGAACATGCTCGCCGCCTTCGAGCCCAGGGATCAGACCAATATCGGCCAGGTCCTGCACACGCTGGCCGGGCAGATCAAGCGCAAGGGGATCACGATCGTCATCAGCGACCTCTTCGACGACGAGGAGCGCATCCTCGACGGTATCCAGCACATCCGCTTCGGCGGCGGCGAGGTCATCGTCTTCCACGTCATGGACCCCTACGAGCTCGAATTCCCCTTCAGCGGCATGGTCGAGTTCGAAGGCCTCGAACAGATCCCCAAGATCATGACCCGCCCGCGCGAGATCCGAAAAAGCTACCTCCGAGAAGTCGAATCCTTTCGCACCCGCCTCCGCGAAGGGTGCGAACGGCAGAACACGCATTACCAACTGGTCAATACCGCCCAGCCGGTGCACGAAATGCTCAGCGCGTACCTGGCGTTTCGGCTGCGAACGCATACAAGATGAAGACTAACGATTAACGATTAATGCTTAAGTATTAATCGTTACGACTTACGACCTACACATGCTTCTGAACCCCCTCATGGCCTGGATCGGCGCCGGCGCGGTTTCCGTGCCGATCGTCATCCACCTCCTCAACAAGCGCAAGTTCCAGCGCGTCGTCTGGGGCGCCATGCGCTTCCTCAAGGTCAGCGTCGAGCAGAATCAGCGACGGCTGCTGATCGAGGACATGCTGCTCCTCGTCCTGCGCTGTCTCTTGCTCTTCTTGCTGGGTCTGGCCCTGGCACGGCCGACGATCCGCGCGTTCGCGGGCGGCGGGTGGTTCGGACAGGCGAAAGTAACGGCCGTCGTCCTGATCGACAATTCGTATTCCATGTCCGCCACCGACGGCGCCAAAAGCCGGTTCGAGCTGGCAAAAGACGCCGCCGACCAGGTGATCGCCGCCCTCCCCACCGGCTCGTCCGTCTGCGTGCTCTTCGCCTCCGACTACACGCCGACCGGCCCCATTCCGGAGCCGACGTTCGACCTGGGCCTGGCGCGGCAGACGATCAAGGACGCCAAGGTCTCCGACCGCGCCACCAACCTGTATCCCTCAGTACGCAAGGCGCTCGATACACTGCGCGATCACCGCGCCGGTTCGCGCGAGGTGTACCTGGTCACAGACGCCCAGGCCCTCGGCTGGCGGCAGTTCAACGACATCCGCCAATCGCTGGACGACGCCAAGAAGGATGCGCGTGCCCACGTCATCTTCGTCGGCTCGCCCGAAACCCAGAACATTGGCGTCTCCGACCTGCGGCTGGTCAGCGGCCCGGCGGTCGTCGGTTACCCGCTCCACTTCGAAGTCCAGCTCACGAACTACGGCCGCACCGAAGCCCGCGACGTCCGCGTCCGAATCCGTGCCGACGCCGAGCAGCCCAGCGACGAAGGGAGCATCGACGTCATCCCCGCCGGGTCGTCCAAGAGTCTCTCGCTCTTCGCCAAGCTCAAGACCGAAGGCGGTCACGCCGTCACCGCCGAGATCGAGCACGATCACCTCCCCGCCGACGACACCCGCACGATCGCCGTCCGCGCCCTCACGCAGGTCAAGATCCTCGTCGTAGACGGCGAGCCGGGCGTCGGCGGCCGCGAGAGCGAGTCGTTCTACCTCAAGAACGCGCTCGTGCCCGTCCCCCGCCCCGAGGCCGAGCAGTACTACAACAAGGTCACCGTCATCACGTCGCCGGAACTCGACTCGGCCAAGCTCGACCCGTACGACGCCGTCTTCCTCTGCAACGTCACCGACTTCACCGAATCGACCCTGAGCGCCTTCGCCGACTATCTGAAAAAGGGCGGCGGACTGGTCTTCTTCCCCGGCGAGAACGTTCAGGTCCGCCAGTACAACAACGAACTGGCCAAGAAGTTCCAGTTTCTTCCCGCCACGCTCAGCGCCGAGCCGCGCGGCGACGCCGGCCGCGACGACCAGTTCACGCTACTGCAGGACAAGAACTTCGAGCACCCGATCGCCGCGCTCTGGAATGACCCCGCCTCGTCGGGCACGCTCAACGTTCACTTCTATCGCATGTTCGACCTGACGCCCCTGGGCGACGAGAAGCAGGGGCCCGACGTGACGAAGAATGCCGAGGGGGTCGAGATCGGCCGCCCGCGCACCGTCCTCCGCTTCGCCTCCACCGAGCCCGGCCAGCCGGGCCGCCCCGCGATGATGGAGCGCACCTGGGCCGCCGGGCGCGTCGTCCTCTTCGCCAGCACCGCCGACACCGCCTGGAACGATCTGGGGGCGCGGCCGAACGTCTTCATCCCACTGATCCACCGAACACTGGGCGCGATCGTCTCGCGCCAGGACGACGCCTTGAACGTCAAGGTCGGCGAGCGCCTCGCCTGGCGCGCCGACAACCGCTTCATCGGCAAGGAAGCCCTCATCGCCCGCCCGGGCGCCAATCCCAATGACCCGCTCGCCACCGAGCGCTCCAAGATCGGCCTGGCGAACAACGTCCCGCTCCTCACTTACGACGACACGTCCTACGCCGGCGCGTATCAGGTCCGCATCGGCAGTGGCAACGGTGACGACGCCGTCAACCTCGTCTTCGCCGCTCAGCCCGACCCCGACGAATCCCGCCTCGAGGAAATCGCCAACAACCAGGTGGATGACCTCGCGAAAGTCGCCGACGTCACCCGCTGGCAAACCAACCAGAACCTCGCCGATCAGATCCAGAAGAAGCGCGTCGGCGCCGAGCTCTGGAAATACCTGGCCTTTATCGCGCTGGGCCTCGCGACGGCCGAAACCGTCCTGGCCCACTTTTTCTCGAAAGCGAAATGAACCGCTGACCTCTTCATGTACGACTTTCTCCTCAAACTCCTAGGCGTCCCCCTCGAGCAGGTCTCGCGGATCACGGACAGCCGTCTGCGCTTTCGCGGCGACGTCGACCTGATCTGGATCGTCTGCGCCGCCGTGCTGCTGGGCGTCATGGTCTTCCTGATGTACCGCAAGGCCGCGCCCGATCTGTCCCCGGTCAAGAAGTACACGCTCGCCACGCTCCGCACCGTTTTCCTTTTCCTGATCCTGTTGCTGCTCATGCGTCCGATCTGGGCGTTCGTGATCGAGAGCACGGTCCGCCGCGAGCTCGTCGTGCTGGTCGATTCCAGCACGAGCATGAAGATCGAAGACCCGCGCAGCGACACCGACGACCTCAAGCGCGTCGCCCTCGCCAAAGGCCTGATCGATCCGGCCAAGGGTCTCAATCAAACCGTCAATCAGACTCCGGGTTTGGAGAAGATCTCCCGCCTCGACCTCGTGAAGACCGTGCTCAAGAGCGACAAGCTCGACCTGATGCCGCGCCTCGCGAAGGACCACAACGTCGACACCTTCGCCTTCGACGTCGGCCTGACCGCGATCCCCGCCGCCTCCTTCCGCCAATCCACCGAAGGGCAGGCCGCCACCACCGCCGCCGCCGCGACCCAGCCGACCAAGCCCTCGCAATCCGCGTGGGTCGACAAGCTCACCGCCGCCGGCCAGCAGACCGCCGCCGGCGACGCGCTCCGCGCCGTCGTCGCCCGCAAGCGCGGCCAGCCGATGGCGGGCCTCTTCATGATCACCGACGGCGCCAACAACGCAGGCTCTGACCCCCGCGCCGCCGCCGCACTCGCCAAGGACGCCCACATCCCGCTCTACATCTACGGCGTCGGCATCACCTCCCCCAAAAACCTCACCGTTGGCAACATCTTCGCCCCCGAAATCTCCTTCGTGAAGGACGACGTCCCCGTTACCGTCCGCGTTAAGTCGCAGGGCGTCCAGAACGCCCGCATCACGCTCAAGCTCATCGACGCCGCCGGCCAGGAGGAAAAGGTCGACGAGAAGGAAATCAACTTCGACCAGGACTCCGAGCCCGCCGTCGCGCTCAAGTTCACCCCCAAGGTCAAGGGCGACTTCAACATCAAGGCCGTCATCGAGCCGGCCGACCCCGGCGTCACCGAGCTGACCAAGGACGACAACGAGACCTCACAGGCCATCAAGGTCATCGACAGCAAGATCAAGGTCCTGCTCGTCGATCAGGCCCCGCGGTGGGAGTTCAAGTACCTCACCGCGCTGCTGACGCGCGACCGCCGCGTCGATCCCAAGGTCGTCCTCCTCGAAGGCTCGCCGGGCCTGGCGCGCACGAAAAACTCGCCCTACCTCGAACGCTTCCCCGACGACAAGGCCGAACTGTTCAAGTACGACCTGATCATCCTCGGCGACGTCGATTCCAAGGTCTTCTCCACCGCCCAGCTCGAGGCGATGGAAGAATTCGTCACCAAGTTCGGCGGGGGCCTCGCCGTCGTCGCCGGCAAGAAGAACAACCCCTGGACCTACCGCAAGACGCCGATCGAAAAAATGCTCCCCGTCGATCTCGAGGCCGGCGGGCCGATCGTCGGCTCCGGCCCCGGCGGCGAAGAAGCCAACGACAAACCCATCAAGCTCGAACTCACCGCCCTCGGCAAGCGCACCCCCATGCTCCGCCTCGCCGCCGACGAGGCCGCCAGCGAACGCCTCTGGGCCAAGCTCCCCCCGGTCTTCTGGGTCGCCCCCGTCGCCCGCGCCAAGCCCGCCGCCGAAGTCCTCCTCGTCGATCCCAGTCCCTCGCGCGCCACGCGCTACGGCAAGATGCCCGTCGTCGCCGCCCAGCAGTACGGCATGGGCCAGGTCATGTACGTCGGCACCGACAACACCTGGCGGTGGCGCAAGAACAAGGGGGACGAGCAATACGTCACCCTCTGGGGCCAGGTCATCCAGCGCCTCGCCCTCCCGCACCTGCTCGGCGCCTCCAAGCGCACCCAGCTCACGCTCGACAAGAAGGAATACGTCACCAACGAAAAGGTGAACCTCTACGCCCGACTCTACACCGAGGCTTACACGCCGATCTCACAGGACAAGGTCAAGGCGTACGTCACCGAGACCGGCCCCGACGACCCCCGCGCCCGCGAGGTCACGCTTCGCCCGCTCCCCGATCAGCCCGGCATGTACCGCGCCGAGTTCAACGCCCCCGAAAAGGCCGCCGGCTACAAGCTCTTCGTCGAGCTCGACAAGACGACCCTCATCGACCTCCCGGTCAGCGAGCCCAAAATGGAGCCCGGCGAGAACGCCCTCAACAAGGAACTTCTCGAAGCCCTCGCCAAAGGCACCGGCGGCAAGTTCCTCCGCGAGGAAGATCTCTACGCCCTCCCCGATCAGATCAAGGCCGAAGCCCCCAAGGTCATCACCAACCTCGAAGTCGAATTCTGGACCAGCCCGCTCTATTACATGCTGATGCTGCTGGTCGTCACCGCCGAATGGGTCATCCGAAAACTGGTGCAACTGAAATGAACACTAAAACGTAAAAACATAAAACATAAGGAAACGGCCTTTCGCTCTCTTTATGTTTTACGTCTTTACGTATCGCTTTATGAGTCCCATCCTCCACTCCAAGATCTCCGCCGTCCGCCGCAAGCACGTCGCGGTCTCCGTCGCGGTCGGCGCCGCCGCCGCGATCGGCGCGTTCGCGCTCATCCTCGCCGTCGGCATGCTGCTCGACCTCTGGGTCACCAGCGGCCTCTCCTTCGGCGCCCGCGCCGCCCTCCTGGCGATCAACCTCGCCGCCGTCCTTTGGATCGTCCTCTACGCCACGTTCGGCCCCATCCTTTACGGTCCCGACGACGACGAGATCGCCCTGATGGTCGAGGACGCCGAGCCCGCCTTCCGCACCCGCCTGATCGCCTCCGTCCAGCTCTCCCGCCCCGACGCCGTCGCCGCCACCGCCGCCGGCTCCTCCCCGTCGCTCGTCCGCGCCATGATCGCCCAGGCCGAGTCTCTCGCCGGCCCGATGGATTTCGCCCGGGTCATTAAGACCGACCGCCTCCTGCGCGTCGTCCTGCTATCGCTGCTGATCCTGATCCTCGGCGTGGGCGCCTTCGCGTGGGGCGGCGAGGTGAGCTCCGAACTCCTCAAACGCGCCTTCCTCGGAAGCGCCCCCGTCCCGCGCAAAACCCGCGTCCTGCCCATCACCGACAACCTCCTCATCGCCCGCGGCGACAACGTCGAACTCTCCGCCATCGCCGACGGCGTCACCCCCGACGCCGGCCGCCTGAGCATCAAGACCGACGCCGGCCGCAAGCAGGACTTCACCATGTCCCGCGTCCCGTCCGACCCGCCGCGCGCCGAGCAGTTCAAACAAGTGTTGCTCTCGAGCAAGCGCGACAAGTCCCTCCGCGAGAAGGCCGCCTACGCGCTGAACACCAAGGACCCCGCCGTCTTCGCCGCCACCATCGAAAACGTCCAGGAACCCTTCGAATACTCCGTCCGCCTCAACGACGGCGTCTCCGAGACCTTCAAAGTCAACGTCATGCCCCGCCCCGCCATCACCAAGGTCGAGGCCAAACAGATCTACCCCGCCTATACCGGCCGCCCGATCGAGCCCCGCGCCATGGGCGATCTCGCCATCCTCCAGGGCAGCAAGCTCCAACTCGCCATCGCCGTCAATAAGAACCTCCACCGCCCCGCGTCAAAATCCGAAGTCCCCAACTTCGTCCACCTGATCGGTAGCGACGTCGACGTCCCCCTCGTCGTCGGCGACAAAGACGCCAGAACCCTGCAAGGCGAGTTCCCCGTCCCCAAGGGCACGACCGGGTTCTCGATCAACCTCACCGACGAGTTCGGCCTGAAGTCCAAAGACCCCGCCATCTACCGCATCGACCTGATGCAGGACAAGGCCCCCGTCGTCCGCATCCTCGTGCCGTCGCGCAAGGAAGTCCTCCTGGTTCGCGACGCCAGGCACAAGCTCGTCTTCGAAGCCACCGACGATTTCGCCATCGGCGCCGCCGCCATCAAGTACAAACTCGACGAAGGCCCCGAGGCCGTCATCCGCCTCGACCTCAAAGGCCAGCACCCCCGCAGCTTCCGCGGCGAGTACGATTGGAAGCTGACCGACATCCAAAACAGCACCGCCGCCACCCGCCCCATGATGGAAGGCAGCGTCATCGAATACTGGGTGGAAGTTGACGACACCAAGGACGCCCCCAACGGCGGCCCCAACCGCGGCGTCAGCGAACACTACATGATCCGCGTCGTCAGCGAGGCCGAGAAGCGCGCCGAGATGGCCGCGCGAATCGCCGACATCGGCTCCGGCCTCCGCACCGCCGCCGAAGATCAGGAAACGGTTGCCAACAAGGTCGGCGCCATTCTCCTCCAACGCGCCCCGGACCAAAAGTAGTTCAAGTTAAACCACGAACTCACGAAGGCACGAAGAAGTAGAGAAAGGTCAAAGACGAACGCGGATGAGCCGTTCATGCGCGTTCGTCTTTGGCTGATTCCTTCTCTTCAGATCTTTCGTGCTCGTATGTTCAGTTGCTCTTCTTCCACGAGTACATCGCCGGCGAGAACGCCTTGAACCCCGAGCGCCCGCCCGTGTATTTCGCACTCAGGGTCATGATCTGCTTCTTGTAAGCCTCCAGCGCCGGGTTGTTCAACGTCTTTGCGAACCCGCGGATGCCGACCACCATGTAGCCGTCGGGCCACACGGTCCGCCAGTTCGGCAGGTTCTGCTCCACGGTGCACGGCACCCCGTTCTTCGTGAGGAACGCCGCCGCCTGCTCGGCCATTTCCCGTTCCTTCCCGGGATAGCCCTGGATGATCGCGTAATTGAGCCCGCTCGACCGGTGTGGGTCGTCCGTGAAAAACGTCGCCGGCGGGCGCGGGTCGTTGAACGACGGCTGCTGCGGATTATGTGTCCCCGTGGACGTCACCGCGCCGCCGCGCGAATTCGCGCTCTCGGCCGCGTCGTCGATCCCGTTGTTGTTGCGGTCGACGACCCGCCGCCCGCTCACGTTCATCACCCCCGGCGTCGGTGGCCGCTGCCGCAGCACCTGCGTGCTCGTGTTCGCGATCGCCGTCGAAGGCCCGCGGCTCAGGCTCTTGCCGATCAGCACCGCCAGCCCCAGCGCGATGAACACGCTAAAGCCCCCGATCAGGGCGCTGGTGTACGACAGCCGCAGGCTGATCTGTTGCTTGTCCGGATCGAGCGAAACCGCCACCGGCTGCACGCGCGGCGTCGGCGAGGCCATGCCGGCCGGTGGCACGTCGATTGACGACGCCAGCGGCGGCATCATCGCAGGCGCCGCCGCCGCCGCCGCCGCCCGAACCACCGGCTCTTCGACCACCGTCACCGGGGCGACTGGCTCCTCGACCACGGCCGGCTCCACCGGCGCGGCCGCCCCCGGCGCGATCGTGCGCACCTCGTTCCCCCCGCCGGCATTGCGAGACTTAAACCACCATTTCGGCGTGGGCAGACCGCCTCCCCCACCTCCGCCACCCGAAGAACCCGCCGGCTCCCCACCCCGGCCGTTCCCCGAATACCTGGACTTGTTCATCACCTCAAATAGGGCGGTGGCGTGCTTACCCTTGGCCATCCTTGACCTCTCCAATCTGTGCCCTGCTGCCCCGGCGGCTCCGCCGCCAGGCGAGGTACAGCAGCGACCGATAACATCCCCAGCGGGCTCGCTGGCATCCCGCAAAATACGATTCAGTCCAAATTAGGTCAAGCCGATACCAGAGGTGCGACCCTTTTCGCGCCCGCGCAAAGGGTCCTCCTCGCCCCCGGTTGGCACGACCGGAGAACTTATCGTAGATCCACAATGTGGCGCTGCGACCCGACCCTTGCGGCGGGGCACGCGCCGCGAGAGAACACGAGACCGGAGCTTCAAATGATGAAGCGGCCCGTAATGAACCCTAGTTTCCTCGACGACGGCCCCGCCGGCGCTCACGGCGGCTCCAAGGCCGCCGCGCACGCCAGGCGGTTCCTCGCCCTCCTCTGGCGCGTCGTCAAGTTCCTCTTCACTGACGTCCTGCGGCGCCACCGCAAGGAAAAGCTGCGCGACGAGGTCGGCACGCCCCTCTCCCGCTTCCTTAAGGCCCTCCTCTACCGCCTCCTCTTCGTCCCCACCCTCATCGCCGTGCTCGTCGGCGTCCTCGTCGTCACCGCCACCCACCCCAAGACCGCCACCGGCGTCATGGACCCCGTCAGCCAGGGCGTCTACTACGACCCCGTCGAACTCCTTTCCCTCGACAACACCAAGCTCGAAGGCTGGCTCGTCCCCGTCATCGACGCCCGCCGCATCCTGATCGAAAAGGAATCCATGCTGCACCGCAAGCACGCCGCCGTCGTGCTCGTCCACGACTTCGGCGCCTCGCGCCAGCAGGTGCTCCCCCTCGTCTCCCCGCTCCACGACGCCGGTTACGTCGTCCTCGCCATCAACCTCCGCGGACGCGGCCCCAGCGCCAACATCGGCAGCACGTTCGGTCTCAACGAGGCCCAGGACGTCCGCGCCGCCGTCGAACTCCTCCGACGCCGCAGCTACGTCGACCCCGACGCGATCGGCGTCCTCGGCATCGGCACCGGCGCCACCGCCGCACTCATCGCCGCCGAGCAGGACCCCCGCATCCACGCCCTCATCCTCGACCACCCGATCCGCCAGTTCCAGGACATCCTCGACGAACGCATCGGCCCCCGCCAGTCCTGGCTCTCCTGGGTCCGCCCCTTCTGCAAGTGGTCCTTCGAGATCGCCTACCGCGTCGACGGCGAGGACGTCAACCTCTCCCGCTTCACCACGCTCATGAACCACAAGCCCGTCCTCCTCTTCGACGAGTCCGGCGAAACCGTGAGCTGCGTCAAGATGATGCGGATCAAGCAGATCACCCAATTCCTCCAGCGCCACCTCGTCCCCACCAACCGCGCCGTCACCTCGCTCCTCCAGCGCGACGCCGTCGGCAGCACTACCGTCCAGCGCCTCCCCGACCCCGCCCCCACCCCCGGCGACACCGGCGAATCCTGGCCCCCCCAGCGCACCGCCAAGGAAATGCTCGACCGCGCCGGACAAACCGGGTACTAAATCAACGTTTAGCCGGCTCGCTCGCGAGCGGTGTCCAACTGCGCCGGACTCGAACGCTCACACAAACTCAATATCCCCCACCCGGTGCTTCGCCGCGCTCGCGATCGACAGCTCCGCGAGAGGCCGCTTCCCCTCCCAACTGTTCCACAGCACCACCCGCTGACGATCCGACGACACCCCCGCCACCAGGTCCGCCGCCGCCGACAGCACGCGCAGCCCGCGGTGGTTGCTCAGGTACGTCGTCACCACCTCGTCGTCCAGACCCACGCAGTAGACCGGCCCCGCGTCGCTCGCCAGCAGCAACCGGTTCGACCCCAGCCACGGCAGCATCGCCGCCGCCGTCACCCGCCCGCTCCGCCGCTGCTGCGCCACCGGCGCCAGCGTCGCGCGATCCCGCAGGCCGACCGTCCCGTCCTCCTGCACCACCACCGCCCGCGTCCCGTCCACGAACACCGCGATCACGTCCGACCCGCCCGCGATCGAAACCGTCGACCGCGCGCCGTCCGCGCCGATGATCGTCAGCGACGACCCGACCGAAACCGCCAGGTGTGATTCGTCCAGCGCCGTCAAATTCCGAATGCCGCTCGTCCGCGTCGACATCGACGCCCCCGACGACATCGCCACCGACGACACGATCGATCCCCCGGCAGTCGATGCCGCGACCGTCGCCAGCGGCAGGGGCGGCGGAACATTCGCCCCGCGCAATTCCACCGGGCGAATCACCGTCGCCGGCGCCGCGTATTCACCGAACCGCCACGCCACCACGCCCGCATCGCCGTGGCAGCCCCAGATCTGCCCGTTCCACGCGATCGCCTTCGAAAACCCGAGCTGCGAATCGATCGAACGATCCGCGTATTCCTCCGCCGCGCGCGTCGCCGGATCGACCACCATAACACCCGACCGCGCCCCGACCAGCAGCACATCTTTGCCGTCAACCCGCGCCGGCTGAACGCTCCGCAGCGGGCCCAGCGTCTCGGATAGTGCGATCAGCTCCATCGTCGCCGGCGTCGCCCGGCCGTCGATCTTGATCAGCGAGTTCCCCGCCACCGCCCACAGGCACGCCGTCGCCTGCGACCGCCCCGCCGCCAGCAGCAGCGTCTGCAACATCCCTCCTTGATCCGCCGGACTGATCTGCCGCAGCACCTCCGCCGGCGACAACTCCGGCGCCGCCTCGCGCAACGTTCGAAACTGTTGCAACAACCGCGACGCCCGCTCGAAATGCTCCACTTGCCCCGCCACCCGCCGCTCCGCCAGCGTCCGCTCCATCTCCTCGACCTTCTGCGTCCGAAACGTCGGCGACTCCAGCGCGATCTCAAACGGCGGCAGCACCTCAAGCCCCGCCGAAAACGCCACCGCCTTCGCCGCCCCGCGGATCGCGTCCACGATCGTCGATTTAAAGTCCCCCTCAAGCCACTCCACCGCCGTATGCTTGCCGGCGACCTTCCCCGCCGCCGCCCGCAGCGCCGGCGCGAAGTGCGCCACGATCGCGTCCGCCGTCACGCTCTGCCCCCGCCCGAGGAACACTTCCTCCAGCATCCGCCGCTCCGACGCGTCTGCCAATGCCGCCACGCTGCACGTCAGCGCACAGTGCAGCTTGTGCCCGTCCGCCGTCACCAGGTCGTCCAGGTTCCACCGCACCCGCATCGGCCCCGGGCGCAGTTCGATCCGACCATTTTCCCGGCGAGCGATTTCGTTATTCGTCAGCACGGCCATAACCAAAACCTCCCGCACAATCATACGCCCCGCCCCGCGCACCAACGACGTCCATTCGCCGAGTTTAGCCGGCCCGCTCGCGGGCCGCGTCCAACGCGGTCTCGTGCGTGCCACAGGTCGGCGTACTCGCAGACCTGTGTCTTTCACGCGAATTACGCACAGGTCTCGGAATACCGCGACCTGTGGCACCAAACGCGCTCAGGGCGCATGTACCGCAGGCGCCGTCGATTGTACCCCCTCTCCCCCACCCGTGGGGATATAAAAGAACGCGATCCCTAGAATCGCGTACAACGCC
>Ga0207674_10001370_pt1 | contig 31532 bp, 27 predicted proteins | sample KBSCornC72_FD_184303 | JGI IMG/M metagenome (GOLD analysis project Ga0207674, IMG submission 184303) | Corn rhizosphere microbial communities from Kellogg Biological Station, Michigan, USA - KBS Corn C7-2 (SPAdes) (version 2) | ecosystem: Host-associated > Plants > Roots > Rhizosphere > Soil ...
GGAGTTATTGAATCGCACGTTTGCGTTGCGCGAGGAACTGAAGAAATTGGCGAGGCCGGAGACGATCGTCTGTCGTTGTGAAGATGTAACGTTGGAGAGATTGCGCGCGCATCGTTCATGGCGCGCCGCGAAATTACAAACCCGGTGCGGTATGGGACCGTGCCAGGGACGGATTTGTGGAGGTGCCCTTCAATTCCTGGTCGATTGGGATGTAGATTCAACCCGGCCACCTGTATTGCCAGTTAGAGTTGAGAGCCTAATAGGATGAGGGACTAAGAATGACTATGAAATGGGCTGGTGTGATGCCTGCGATTACAACTGGTTTCGATACCGAACTGAATGTGGACCATCCATTCGTCGCTAAACACTGTAACTGGCTGGTCGACAATGGCTGCACGGGCATTGTAACTCCTGGCTCACTTGGCGAAGGCGCAACTCTTACCTTCCAGGAAAAACTGGACCTATGGTCCACTGTGATTGATGCCGTCGGAAGTCGAGTTCCAGTGGTGGCCGCCATCGCTGCACTCAGCACACGAGAGGCAACTGACCTTGCTGTCGAGGCTTCCAAGCGAGGTTGTCGTGGGTTGATGGTTCTCCCGCCATATGTTTATCGCAGCGACTGGCGCGAAATGAAAGCACACATTCAGGCAGTTTTCCGCGCGACAGAACTTTCCTGCATGCTCTACAACAATCCGGTAGCATACGGTACCGATTTTTTACCCGAACAGATCGAGGAGTTGGTCTCCGAACACGACAATTTCAACGCGGTAAAGGAATCGAGCACGGATGTCCGCCGTGTGACTGCGATTAAAGCGCTAGTTGGCGAGCGATTGTCTATTCTGGTAGGTGTTGACGACGCGATCGTCGAAAGTATCGGAATGGGCGCATGTGGATGGGTCGCGGGCTTGGTGAATGCGCTGCCTAAAGAATCAGTCGATCTATTCAACTATGCAATGAGCGGTGAGCACGAGCGGGCGTTGAAACTTTACAAGTGGTTTCTCCCAATGTTGCGAATGGATACGGTTCCGAAGTTTGTTCAACTTATAAAATTGGTTCAGCAAGAGGTTGGGATGGGTTCAGTTCGTGTTAGACCACCTCGGATGGAGCTAGTTGGTACGGAACTGGATGAAGCGCTACGAACTATCCGCGAGGCGCTCGAGAACCGTCTTGACTTTCAGACAACCGCCCAGGTTGCCTAACTGAAGGGTGCGGCGAAGGAGCGCCGTCTAAAATTCGTCACAATGGAACTAATAGGTACTTCGATCATCGGATTCAGCAGGGGAAGTTCTGGAACTAAAACCGTGGAAGGCGTCAATCCCGCAACCGGCGTAGTTCTCGCCCCCACTTTTCATGCGGCCAACGCTGCAGAGGTGGACCAGGCCGCGAAATTAGCTCACCAGGCGTTTGCTTCATTCTCTCGGACAAGTGGAAAAACAAGAGCGAAGTTTCTCCGGCAGATCGCTTCAAATATCGAAGCGCTCGGCGATGTGTTGGTCCAACGTGCCACCCAGGAGACGGGGTTACCAGAAGGCCGAATTCAGTCTGAGCGCGGTCGTACTTGCAACCAGCTACGCCTCTTCGCAGACATGATCGAGGAAGGCTCGTGGGTAGATGCTCGCATAGACCATGCAGATCCCGATCGTAAACCGATTCCAAAACCTGATGTTCGTTCCTTGTTGCGACCGCTTGGCCCGGTAGTCGTCTTCGGCGCGAGCAATTTCCCCCTTGCGTTTTCTGTTGCCGGCGGCGATACGGCGTCTGCATTGGCAGGTGGGAATACGGTCATCGTAAAAGCTCATCATGCTCATCCTGGCACGTCTGAACTCGTGGGATCGGCAGTGATAGATGCGGTAAAGAGTTGTGATCTTCCTGAAGGAGTCTTCTCCTTAATCTACGGCTCCGGAAATGAAGTCGGGACAGCGTTGGTCAAACATCCACTCGTTAAAGGTGGTGGATTCACTGGCTCGCGAGCCGGTGGTCGTGCATTATTCGACGCAGCCTCAAGCCGACCCGAGCCGATTCCGTTCTATGCGGAAATGAGTAGTGTTAACCCGGTCGTAATTCTTCCCGGCGCACTAATTGATCGTTCAGATCAGCTCGCCTCCGGCCTGTGCGGTTCCGTAACGTTGGGCGCTGGTCAATTTTGTACTAACCCGGGATTGATATTTTTGAATGACTCAGCCGAGTCACGCGCATTCGTGGAGAAGCTCGGTGCTTTAATGAGCAGTAGTCCGGAACAAACGATGCTCACCGAAGGCATCAGCTCTACGTACAAGAAAAGTGTGGCGGAACGTTCGAACCATGCGGCAATCGAAACGGTTGGTAACGCAAGTCAGCAAGCGAACGGATGTAGCGCGAAGACAGCTTTGTTTCTTACTAACGCAAAGGAATTTCTGGCAAACCATGAATTGAGCGAAGAAGTGTTTGGACCATCGACGTTAATAATTATGTATTCGAACCGGCAGGAGTTACTGGCGCTTATAAATACTCTAGATGGCCAGTTGACTGCGACGATTCACGCTAATGACGATGATCTGAGCTCGAGTTCCGAATTGTTGGCGGCGTTGGAAGCAAAAGTGGGCCGGCTGGTTTTCAATGGATTTCCAACCGGCGTCGAAGTATGTCATGCAATGGTCCATGGCGGACCTTATCCGGCCACCTCTGACGGTCGCTCGACATCCGTTGGCACGCGCGCGATTTTTCGCTTCGCCCGGCAGGTTTGCTTCCAGGATTTTCCCGATGTTGCGCTACCCGACGAACTTAAAAATGAAAACCCGCTCGGAATCTGGCGACTCATAGACGGCGAACTCGCCAGGAAGTAGAGACTATCGAAGCTTTCCGCAACCCGGCAACCGAAACGCTCCAATTCTGCTGCTGTAGAACTGCGCGTCCTTTTTTACGTAGTCGCCGACATACCAGATTGTGCAGTCATCACTCGGGTCGAGTGCCGTTTGTGTGTAATCCTGCCAGCGCATGACATTCTGAACGCCTTCACCTTGAACCAACACAGTCTCTTTTACTGTTAGCTGGCCCAGCGGATCACTCGCAACGCGACCGGCAAATCGTTGTCCAGGAAAATCCTTTTCACCACCATATGAATAGCCAATACCAATATTCCCGTAACGGTCGATAGCCGGGCTTCCCATCCAGCGAAAGCCACTGTCCGGGGCGTAAGTGCCTTGTTGATATAGCGTCGGCTCGCGCTTCTTATTCAACCTGAATTCATACCAGCGAACACCACCCGATGCCGCTGAGGTGTTTACGGAGTGTACTGCGACGATGCTTTCATGGTCTCTAAACTTACGATAGACCAGGCGCGCCATAATCTTGTCACCCTGCGAATCAAGACGTCTGTCAGTTCCCGGCTGCGGAACACAATCAGTCAACTGCCCACCACAGAGATATTGATAGGGGGCCACCGTGATCGGAAATGGACCGTCCAGTTTTGTATTTTCGGGTGTCTTCCAGTCAACATGAAATTTCCAGTAAAAGATCTTGTCATCCTCAAGAATGCCTTTCAGTTGGGCGCCCCCCGCTGCGACCATGATGTTAGGCGCGCCTGGTGGTGGAACTCCAAAGCCGTCGATATCCGCATTGTTCAAGAAGTTGACGCCATCAATTACAAAACACTGCTCGGTTGCCGGCAATCCTTTCAGCATGCTGTTGCGATCAACCACGCAGGCATGCTTCTGGATAATGTCATCACTTGTGCTGGTCGGAACGTAATAACCGTCTGGCCAGACCGCTGGTCGCGGGTAATCGGGAAAGAATGGACGAAGAAATTCGTACCGATAGTAAGCCCCCATGGGATCAGAGCTAACGCTTACGGCGTAACAGATAGAGTACGGACCCTCGCCGGCGGTCGCTGCGGCAGCACGATTCGGGTCAGCCGGGTTTGGCACGGGCGGGGGCGCAAGTTTTGCTGGTGAACCGGGTTGATTAGTTTGTCCCGGTGGGCTCAGTGCAGCTGGTTCTCCGGATACGCCAACGCGTGGCTGGTCGGGTCGAACTGGGCCACGAGCAAAGATGGGCATCACGATGAGCCATCGCCGAGCCAGTTGGTCGTAACGCGCAACAGCGTCGCCGTTATTTCGAGCTTCGCACTGGCCCCCGAATCCGGAAAACAGTGAGCGCGTTACAACTGGACCCATCAAGACTTTACCAGTCGAATCAAACCGTTTTCCTTTCTTCGTAAAGATCGCCATGCGCGTATTCACTATTTGGACCACGTGATCTGGTCCAACTGCAAGCGTGTTATCCGAAGGGTTACGTAAATTGGCTCTACCCTGCGGTCCTTCGAAGCCAGAGCCTAAACCATCGAAGCTTTCAACGACTGTGGCGGGCGAACGAGTACCTTGATGGTTTTGCTCAACTGCCGCCGACTCCCGCGTGACTGGCGTCATTTTTGGAGTGGGGGTCGGAGTAGCGTCAGGAATAGGCTGGGTTTGAACAAGGGCTGTTTTTCTTGACGCATAACGAAGAGGTTCGGAAACATCATTCCGCGTGCTTGAGAAAACTGTAACAGAGGGACCCACAGTTGAGGCGCTGGCGTCTGCCGTAGTTTCCTGTCCTTCCAATAGGAGCAGGCTAACTAAGACAATGCTGGAAAGGCATAGGATAGTTATCAGAGAAAGGCGTGTCCTTGGTGTCGGCATGTGTTCCTCAGTAGAGAAGTATAAAGACGATGACTCTCTTTACCGATTTATCGAGAGCCACGTCAAGATCATTGATCAGACCATCGGTCTTTTGAGCTTGACAGTAGCTTCTGGATCGCCCCGCCTTAGAGCCGCACTTATTCGTGACGGCTGTTCACATGCAATTTGTTCCCTAGCGTATCGGAGCGATGAACCATTAGTTTGAAATTGTGTAACTGGAGTGACTATGGAGATCGGATTATTGCTATTGTTGGGAGGCTTGGCGGTGCAACTGCCTTACAGTGGTTTACCGAAGCTGTTGATCGAATAGCGGAGATCGTCGCCGGTAAGAAGATCAATAAATTTGGTTAGTTCCGAACTGCTTTCCTCACAAGATTATTACTCGGAATAAGCCACTCACAAGCCGTTACAAGCTCACGCCGTTTGGCTCTACGGTGTTTTAGTAGGCTTGGCGATTAAAGCCGGGCGAGGGCACCCTTCCGCACATCATCCAATATGCCGAACTGAATGAACTTCTTACTTCTCTGGAATTGACTCGGAAACAATCAGCTTAGAGTTTCTACCCCGACTTAATACGACTAATGCTTCTTCTGTTTCTTGTCACGCTAACCCGTCGACTGGTCAGCCGAATATCCTGATGCTAAAGTCCAGTTCTATTCCAGAATATTTTGGGCAGGGAGTTATGTCATGGCCGTACTTGTTACAGGTGGCGCCGGTTACATCGGCAGTGTGATGGTAGAACTCTTGTGCGACCAGAACGAAGACGTTGTCGTACTTGACGATCTCTTTCGTGGTCACCGCAATGCAGTCGATCCTAAGGTTCCGTTCTATCAAGGCAACACCGGCGATCGAGCGTTGGTCCAGCAGATTTGTAGCGTACACAGAATTGATGCTTGTATTCATTTCGCGGCGCTAGCTTACGTCGGCGAATCTGTGTCTGAACCCAAACTCTATTTTGCTAAGAACGTTGAAAGTGGTCTCGGACTCTTAGACGTTTTGCTTGATGCTGGTGTCCGTCAGTTTGTCTTTTCTTCAACTTGCGCAACCTACGGCGAGCCGATTCGCGTTCCGATCGATGAAGATCATCCGCAACATCCGACAAATCCTTACGGCACCTCCAAGCTTATGATGGAGCAAATACTGAAAGCGTATGACGCCGCTTACGGTCTCAAGTTTGTCGCGCTTCGCTACTTCAATGCTGCCGGTGCGACCGGGACGCGTGGTGAAGATCATGAGCCGGAGTCGCACCTGATTCCGAATGTGTTAGCTGTTGCTTCAGGTAAACGCGATTTCGTTTCAGTCTTCGGCGACAAGTATTCAACTCCTGACGGGACTGCGATTCGTGACTACATTCATGTGACGGATCTCGGTTCGGCTCATGTCCTCGCGCTCGAGCATTTGAGAAAGGGCGGTGACTCGCAGTTTATAAATTTGGGCAACGGGCAGGGGTATTCTGTGATGGAAGTGATCCAGATGGCGCGCGAGATTACGAATCACGAGATACCGACTCGAATTGAGCCGGCTCGCGCCGGAGACCCCTCCCGACTTGTGGCCAACGCCGGGCTGGCGAAGAGTCTGCTGAAGTGGAAGCCGCAATTTCCGGATCTCAAGTCAATAGTTGAAAGTGCCTGGAACTGGCATCGCTCGCATCCAAACGGCTATGGAGATCAATGACCGAAGGCCTGACAATAATGGCGAGAACATCGACGTTACCCATCCCGCTCTTACTTCTTCTAACATTAAGTTATCCATCGGCATTGCTGGGCCAACAGTTCAAACGCCCTGTGCCCGATGTTGCCAGACCACTGCCATTATCTGATGTGCGACTCTCCAGTGGCCCACTGAAGCATGCCCAGGATCTCGACGCAGAATATCTACTCAAGCTAGAGCCTGACCGGATGATGGCGTACTACCGAAAGCGTGCCGGCTTAACACCAAAGGCTGAAGGCTATTCAGGCTGGGATGGTGATGGACGGAATCTGACCGGTCATATTGCGGGCCATTACTTGTCTGCGGTATCCATGATGTTTGCGGCTACCGGTGACGTGCGTTTTAAGGAACGGGCAGATTACCTCGTCAAGGAAATGAAGGAAGTCCAGGACAAGAATGGTGACGGCTACCTTGGCGCTCTGGAAGGGCTGCGCGAGAAATTCGCCGAAGTAGCGGCGGGAAACATTCGCTCCAGTTTTTTCGACCTGAATGGCCTGTGGTCACCCTGGTACACCTTACATAAAACTTTTGCCGGATTGCGGGATGCCTATCGATATACGGGCAATCGGACCGCATTAGAGTTAGAAGCGAAATATGCCGGTTGGGCTGAGACAGTATTGTTGAAATTGGATGAAGCCAAGACTCAGCAAATGCTAAACACCGAGTTCGGTGGAATGAACGAAGTATTGGCCGATCTTTACGCCGACACCGGCGACAAACGCTGGTTGGTCCTATCGCATCGTTTTGATCACCAGGCGGTTATTGGTCCACTGTCTCGCCGGGAAGACAAACTTGCCGGCTTGCACGGCAACACTCAGGTTCCAAAGTTGCTCGGGGTGCTTAAACAGTACATGTATACCGGGGATGAGGCGGAGGGCACGGCTGCTCGATTTTTCTGGGATGCTGTCGTGAATGATCACACGTACGCCACCGGAGGTCACGGACGAGACGAATATTTTGGACCACCAGACGAGCTTGCTGAACGGGTTGATGGTCGCACCGATGAAAGTTGCAACGTCTACAATCTGCTGAAGATGACCCGCCAACTCTTCGCCCTAAAGCCGGACATCAAGTACGCCGAATTTGAAGAACGAGCTTTGTTCAATCACGTACTGGGTTCAATAGATCCCGATGACGGCCGCACTTGCTACATGGTTCCGGTCGGGAGAGGCGTACGTCATGAGTACCAGGACATGTTTCGAGCCTTTACCTGCTGTGTAGGAACAGGCATGGAGAGCCATGGTCTACATGGCGACGGCATTTATTACGAAGCAGGCGACCGGATCTGGATCAATCTCTTCGTTCCATCAACCGCCGAATGGAAGTCTGCCGGCGTCTCGCTGACGATGGACACAACCTTTCCGGAAGGTGAATCAGCCGACCTCAGGTTAAGGTTACAGCGACCAAAAGCATTCACTATTCTTTTGCGTAGACCATCGTGGGCCAATGAGGGATTCGCCGTTCAGGTTAACGGTCAAACCGTAAAAGAGCTTGCGACGGCTGGTTCATACGTGGAATTGAAGAGAATCTGGAAGACCGGCGACACCGTTTCGCTTGTGCTTCCGAAAAAACTTCACCTTGAAGCTTTGCCCGACAACCAGAATCGAGCCGCTGTAATGTGGGGACCTTTAGTCCTTGCGGGTGATCTTGGCCCAGAACGTCGTGGACCATTCGATGCCGTTCCGTCTTTCGTAAATGATGATAAACCGTTGAGCGCGTGGGTCCAGCCGGTCCCCGACAAGCTTGGTATCTTTCGCAGCGTGAGCGCAGGTCGTATCCTGGACGACACCCAACGAGATGTAGAGTTGGTGCCCTTTTACCGTTTGCATCGACGGATGTATGCGGTTTATTGGGATCTCTATACAGCGGAAGCCTGGAAGAAGAAACTTGAAGAGGTGGCTGCCGCAAATGAGAAACGAAAGCAGTTGGAAGCAGCAACCATCTCGTTTGTAGAACCAGGTAATGCCGAAAACGAAAAGAAATTTAACCAGCAAGGCGAAGACAGCAATATCGATCGTATGACGGGAAGAGCGGGCCGCCGCGCAAAGAAGTGGTTTTCATATGAGTTACCCGTAGATTCTGACCGACCTGAATCTTTGTTGGTGACTTACAACACAGACGAGCGAGGTAACCGGACCGGAGCAATATTGGTTGATGGACAGCGGCTTGGAGAACAAACAACCCCACGAAGCTCTCCCGGTAGTGTTCCCGGAAAATTTTTCGATGTCGAATACTCTCTGCCGGCCCAGCTATTAGGCGACAAGAAAAAGATAACAGTTAGATTCGAGGCGACCGGCGGCAATGAGACGCCAACAGTCTTTGGTGTCAGAGTAGTAAGGGCGGGCTCATAGCTCAGCGTCACTCTGCGGTCCTCGGCGTCACTCTGCGATGCTTCAATTACAACCAGCAAGACTTCTACTTTTGGGATCAGAAAAGACGCCGAGGGACGCTGAGGACCGCAGAGTGACGCAGAGTTCAGGATCAACAACTAGTTTCTTACCACCTTCAAAACCTCATCAGCAGCTCTGATTCCCGCATCAAAAGCTTCCTCAAACAGCGCAATCCCACTTAACTCAGAATGCGCAAAGTGTATCGAGCGATAAGGCCTGGCCGCGGCCCGCCGCGCCTCGCCCCACATGAAACCTGTGCGAGGTCGAATCATCGCGTGACCCCATCTCATCACATCCAGTCGTGCAACGAGCTGCCGTATATCCGGATGAGCCCGGCTTAAATCAGTCAAGGCTATGTCTGCCCATTCGTTCCAGTCCGTTTGGAGGAGTCTCGTTCTTGCGACGCGCGCGTCTGGATCGCACAACGGATAATAGTAGGTAAGCACCGTTGGCCCGCGGTCACGACCTTGCTGATGAGTCGACACTACGTATCCAAGTGAAGGACTCTCGTAAAGCACATTGTCCCAGGCCAGTGGGAAATTGCGGTTAGTTCCATTTGCAGGACGATTCTTCAAGGTGAGGTTTGCAACCATCCATGCGCCAAAATGAAATTCCGAAAGGTGGGATGGAGGGTTCTCACGGTAATCGCGGATTACATAGCGCCCAACAAACTGTGGGGCTGCGAAGATCAATCGTTTCGCACGAAAACCATGAGGCGCCTGTCCGTTACGATCAATCGTGGTCACATCAACGTGATCGTCGGTCACGACTACCTCGACCGCGGCTCGATCAAGGCTAATGTTTTCTTTTGTTTTCTGGACCAGATGATTGACTAATCGTCCATTTCCTTCAGGCCAGGTTATCAATGGTTGCGATTCAACACTTGGATTCGCGACGCGCGAGCAGAAGTAAAACAGACCTGCCCAGGCGCTTGTCTGGTCCAAAGTCATGCCGTAATCATCGCGACAGGCATAGTCTATCCACCATCGCAGCCGCGGGCTCGTCAGATTGCGCTGGGCCAACCAATCGCTCATCGAGATCCGATCAAGCTCGGTCACTTCTGCATCGTCGGAACACATAGACACCGGAATGGTGAAGGCACGTCTTCCTTTTTTGTCGGTCCATGAGACCCAGCGATCCATCTCACTGTTAAAGCGCGCATACTGTTCTTTGTCATCGCTCGTTTCACCGGCGTGAAGATACAGGCCTTCATACCAACGTCCTTTGTAGAAAACGCGTTCTTCAGGGTCACGACATAAAAACTGTTCGGCCACCACCGGTTCACCAAATTGATCACGTCCTTCAAGGATACTCATTTCATCGAGCAACGCGACGAGGTGCTGGTTCTCTTTCAGCGGCGCTGGAATGTAGTGCGCACCCCAGGGAAAGGAACTGACGTTGTTTGATCCGGAACGCGAGGTGCCTCCCGGTGCACTTTCGAGCTCAAGGAGGATGAAGTCGTTGAATCCCGAATTCATGAGTCGCCACGCGGCAGTTAGGCCTGCTATTCCTCCGCCCACTATAACGACCGGAACATCGGTCCACCTGTCCGGTGGGATTTCGATTCGAGCAGCGTCGCGAACACGATGGCCAAAGACGTCGGAGGCGCCGACGATTTCACCGGGTGGGAGAGGAGTGCTTTGTTCGCGCTTGCACGCCGCTATTGCGAAGGGAATGCCAAGGAAAGCGGCAAGGATTTCGCGGCGGTTCAGGGTTGACATAGTGAGAGGCGTTTTAACAAAGCGCCGCCGGGCCGGCGCACTCCAAGGTTATTCAAACCGTCTCCATTCGCCCTCGTAATAACGAACGAGAACCTGGTTGTCGAGCCGGTTTATTTCGACGGGCACTGGCCCAATGTCGGTTGAGAGATTGAACATCGACGTGAGCGTTTGATCGTCGAGAAACTTAAGTCCCGCCGGCGGATTTCGTGGAATTTCGAAAGGTGTTCGGCGCGCAAGTGCGTAACCCCATAACCCGAAGGATGGAACGGCCGTGTAGTAAGGTTTGACCGTGAAGCCTGCTGCCTCGATAGTACGCATAATGCACCAGTAAGAAGTGCGAGCGAACAACGGGGAAGTTGACTGCACACTCATGCCGGCCGTATCGGTCAACCGGTTCCTCAATAATCGATAAAATCTGGTCGTGTAGAGTTTGCCCAGGGCGTAAGAATTCGGATCAGGAAAGTCGACGATTGCCGCATCGAATGGTTGTTCGTTAGTTGACTCTAGCCAGATCATCGCGTCGTCGTTGATGACGTGAACTCGTTTGTCCTCGAATGAATGCTGGTTCAAATTAGCCAGCAGTGGAAAACGGTTTGAAAGCTTGGTCATGTCGGGATCGAGGTCCACGAGCGTGACCTGTTCGACTGACGGATACTTTAAGATTTCGCGTAACGCGAGACCGTCGCCTCCACCAAGAACAAGTACTCGTTTTGGATTTCCTGAGAGCAACATTGGCGGATGGACCAGCGCTTCGTGATAACGGTACTCATCAGTTGAACTAAATTGGAGATTTCCATTCAAGAACAACTGGAAGCCCGCGCGGCCCCTGGTCACGACGATCCTTTGATAAGGCGTATCTTTTGAGTAGACGATCTCGTCCGCAAACATTTCGTCTTCAGCGAGCGACGTCAGTTTGTTTGCTTTGACCAGACCGATTAGCAATAGCACTATCACGATTCCAGCCCGCAATCGCAATCCAAGCACAGACCCGCTGATGATCGGTCGCAACAACCATGTTCCCCACAGTGCAACGCCCGCATTAAGCATCCCAAAGATCAATGACGTTCGAACCAGGCCCAGGCGAGGCACAAAGAGAATTGGGAACAGGATCGAAGCGAGCAGTGCGCCAATGTAGTCAAAGGCAAGCACTCGCGAGACCAGCTCTTTAAAATCGAGCTGGTCTTTGAGGATCCGGAGTAACAGCGGAATCTCCAATCCGACAAATACCCCGATGGCAAACACAACAAAGTAGAGGACTGGATAGAAGTAACTGACTCGAGCAAAAGTGAGAAAGAGTAGCGGCGCTGAAAAACCACCTAGAACGGCCACTGCCAATTCAATATCAACGAACCGTCGCGCCAATTGCTTGTCGATAAATCTCGACAGCCACGAACCAACACCCATCGCGAACAAATAGATGCCAATTATCAAGGAGAACTGCGTAACCGAGTCTCCCAGGACGTAGCTGGCGAGCGTGCCCGCGAGCAGTTCGTAGATCAATCCACACGTCGCAACGATAAGTACGTTTAGAAAGAGTAAGGGCGGGCGAGTCATGTCGATATGTTGTTGAGTTGATAAACTCAATTCAGATCTCAAAACAACGTGACAACATATCGAGCGAAATGATCAGCGTCGTCCGGTGTGGCGCACGCTTTGAAACTCGAAGTTGTTCAGACTAGCCGTGAATCGCGGCAGCGATAATCAAGGCACTACCAAGAATCACTGACGCGATTACAATCGCCAGGGCAATATTCTGGTCTTCTTCAATCTCTTTGCGTACTGAAAACGGGGTCGATTTAGCAATGACCAGAAACGCCAACGCAAAGACGATTAAGCCAAGTAAGACAAACACCAGAGTCGTTACCAGGATGGGAATTAATCCCTCGAGCGGTACGATTAAGCCAAACATGCTAACCAAAAAATGAACCTGCATCATTTTCCTCCGTGTAAGCCGTAATGCCAGAAGTGGAAGGACCGGTAACCGTTCTGTCTCGCGTCAGGCGGAAGCTGATGTCGAGAAAAGCCCCCAATTTCCCAGCCTAGTAGCGCCGAAACGGTGTAGAGAATAAGCACGCCGCTTCCAAACACTGTGTAGATCGTTTTTAGCAATCGAGTGCCTCCTTATCGCGCAGCCCGTTAATCATCATCTGAACTGCTACTGCCGCCACCAAACATACTCTCAGACCATCGCCGGCGTTCAAAATTTATGTGATAGATCATCATGATCACCGGAAGTATGGACAAGATTATGAGAGCCAGAATGAAGTTAATACCATGCATGACATTCTGCTCAACCTTTACAGACAGCGAAGCCGGTTGTTGCCACTTTTCCCACTGAGCTTCAAGTCTCAGCACATATCTTCCCGCCGGCATTGACGATGTATAGGCTGAATCACTTTGGCTGCCTTCGGTCCATGATTCGCCGTCCTCAACTCCATGGTAATAGGAGATATCAATCGGGAAAGACTGGACCACTCCCGTCTCGTCATTAATCAGATCGCCCTCCAAATAGAGCCACGTGTTATCGACAGGTGCGTCTGCGGAAATCCTGATGTTGCGTCGTCCGGCCAGTTCGAATGGTTCACTGAAGAAAACCTGCGTCCCGTCCTCATTTGGTAACGCCTGAAAATTTACATTTTGCGAATAGACTTGCCGGCCTGAGCCTGAAGTTACCAGGGTCACAACTCCCATGATCAACAGAATTCCAAGCAATAATCCCCAGTACTTGTAGATCCACTTGTAACGATACGGTTGGTTCGGCGCGATATTCGAAGGGCGAGGAAGACCACTGACACCGAACGCCTTTTCAATTTGAGGCACAGTCGCGTAAGTACCAAGGGACCAGTTGATCTCTCCTGTAGCGCGTGGTGTTCCCTGGGGGTCATTGGGATCCGAAATGTAAACAGTCGAAACTTCTTTCGACAGCATGTAGGGTGCGCTAACGTAGTCGACGCCGCGCACACTCTCACCAGTTTCAACCTTCCAGTAAAACTCGCCGAGTACTACTTCAACCCTGGCAGTTGCATCCTGAAAGATCCGGTAGTGACCACCGTGATAGCTTGCACTCTTTGCTGACTCAGTTATGTCACCGGGAGGCAAAGCTCGAACGTAGTTCCAGTGATTGTCACTATGGACCAACCAGCGAAAACCGATCTGCGGGTTGTAGAGTAAGTATTCGCCCCAGAAGTACTGCGTTCCCTCGATAGTAACGCTACGGGCCATAGCGCCGATGATGGTCATCTTTCCTTCGGGTACATCGCCCGTTGAACCGATAGGAATGACCGGCTGGAACCAGTTGGCTTCCAGGGCCTTTAGAAATTTAAGCTGTCCCTCGTTGACGTCGAGTAGGGAGTTACAGTTTGGACACGTGACGCGCTCTGTTTTATCGGGTGCCCGGAGTTCTAACGGTCCACCGCAATTAGGACAGTTCAGTTGTGCTGCGCCGACTTGTCGTTCGGCACGTTCGGGGGCTCGGGTCGCGGTGATCCCAATCTCAGCCAGCGTAACTTGATGGCCGAGAAAGATTAGCGGAGGCGATTCATTGTAATCGAGGGTTCCGAACGCGCCGTCAGGTCCTGACAGGTCTGCATAGTAGTAAGTCTCGCGGGGAGTAAGGAGATATGGAATCTCACCTTTGGCGCCCAGTGCTGTGGCCCGTCCTGTCTCAGCCACGATCATCGGAGCCTGCGTAGGCAATCCCTGAATTGATTGGCCCAGTTGCAACTGATCAAACTGAGGGAGTTGAGCATTCTCTGGAGGCGGATATTGAAACGTTAGGTAGAAACGACCTTGAGCTTCTGCCAACCAACCGAGCCAACCATTGGAAAATGTCGCGTACCACTCATCCCACTGTCCGCCCATCTCGTGGCCCAACTGGGCGCGTCCGGTCAGCTCGAAGTTAACATCCTTCCATGTTCCACGAACGCCTACGTCGAGTGGCGAGCCCGTCTCGACCAGCTCAGCCACTTTCCCGAGATCCTTAAGATCCCTATCAGTTCGAGCAACGGCCGAATGGCAGTACTCGCAAATTACGACGATAGATTGGCCACTCTTAAATTGGATCTGGGCGCCGCAGGCTGGGCAGTTTGCTACCAGGGTGCTCATCTGGTAATTCTCCGCAGCTGTGCGATTTTGGAAATCATGTCCGAGTTATCCAGTCTGGGTAACCAACTCGTTTGACGTTGCGAGAGTGCCGTTAGTAACTCTCTCGAGGATGCGCACGGTCACTTCTTTTGCACCCAACATCTCTTTGAGCGAACTGTCCCACTGCCAGGAAGCACGCTTGCGACAGCAGTATAGATTGAAAGTCGCGGCGCCAAATTCAGGGTAGGTATGGCAAGTCAGATGTGACTCTGAGAGAAGTGCCAGGCCGCTGATGCCTCCGGTCGACGAAAACTGATGCCAGGAGATTTCTCCAATAACGTGCAATTCGAGCTCGTTGATAATACGCGCAAAAACCGTTTGCATTTGAGCGAGATCTGCTAACGCGATGTCGCTACATCCGTTGGCGTCGATTACCCACTCGGTCCCGAGATTTATGTTCATAACTGAATGTAAAAGTAATGCCGCTGATAGAACCGTCAGCTGAGACTCGATTTCGCGAGAGAATAAGGCAGTGACTCGTTAAATTCAAATTGTGCGACCTAAAAAGTCCAATAAAGTTTGATCGACTCGGATTGTGCTTAACGATCGCTTAGTTCCAGGGATGTCGTTCCTTGGGAAAGTCGAATCGTAAAAGCATTGCGTTCTTTAATGAAGGCCTTGTCGGTTGGTAGGTTCCGACCGACGGCAATTTTGCCGGTTGTTGGATTAACAACCTGGCTATTACTGGGATATCTGCTGGAAGTGTCGGAGATAGATCGGCGATCGCAATTGCACCGGGTTGCGTAGGCTCCGGTTTGATCGGCTTGCGGTCAGCGCTCGTGTCGTAGTCCTTCCATTGAGTTGAATTTGCGAGACGCAGTCGAAGTATCAAATCGCCCAAATGATGAAAGCCATTTGCCGCTCTTTTGTTCAAGCGGTCGGCGGGGGTGAAATCGAACGAGTCATCAGTTTTCGCTGCCAGTCCAGCAACAGTTTGCGACGATCTGACCAACTTCAAGTTTAACTGGGAGCCGGCAGCTTCGAGATAGCCCTGGTCCAGTCTTAACGAATCGAACAGTGGAATGGGAAGAGTTGGTACTTGAGCGGTTGAGTGAAAGACGAGGAAACCGGAACAGATGAGGAAAAACACCGAAACTGAGCTGACGAGTCTTATGGTCATGGCCCGTAGCGCGCCAGATTAGCATAAGAAGCAGAGAGTTGGGAGATGATGGACAGAGGCGCGAGCGAAGTGAGTGCGGCAAACTTACAGGTCGAATTAGGAGGCATGCAGTCGCTGCGCTCCCGGTTCTGTAAACTGCGCCAGGTGCCCGCGTTGTCCCCTTCAAACGTACGCAGGCACCCAGCGTGGCGCTAACCCCTTTCTCGCAGGTAAGGGAGGCTAACGCAATTTCAATGGCGAGATACCGTTGTTAGACAACGGAAAAGCGCTCTTCGCAAATGTCTATGAGTTCCTGTAGCTGGGACTTGTCGAGATAGAAATTCGCGCCCGCTTCGAGACAAACGTCGCGAAGCACAACTGAAGGGTCCGCTGTGAACATAATGATCACAATTTCGGAATCCTCGCGTCTTATTTCCTTGAGAGCATCGATGCCGCTTCGGTGAGGCATCGCAATGTCTAAGACTACAATGTCGGGTCTGAGAGCTCGCACCATGTTGATCGCTTCGGCGCCATCAACAGCCATGCCAACAAGCGAGCACCCTTCGACCTGGGCTAGCGCGCGCTTGAGATGTTCTCTTACGACAGGCGAATCATCTGCAATTACAATTTTCAATTCCTTCAAATCTACCGCTTCCTCCACTCGCATGGAAAAGACGAGAGTTTGAAGGCCCACGGCAAGTCTCGCAAGCGACCGAACTATGATTTTTGTGTAGGGGATTTGCTCGTCCGCGTGTAGGTGTTTGCCCTACAGGGGAATTTGTTCAGTGTTTGGTCATTTTGCTTTTCGCCCATTCGGTGCTGAGAGCGAAAATCGAAGAGCAACCGTGAAACTGTTTAGACCGGTCGCGCTTAAACATTGCGCCATGACCACCCCATTCATTGCGGTCAAGGTGTGCAGACCCCTGAAACGCCAGTAGGAAATATTACCCTTCCGCATCCCGGGGATAACCTGTAAATTATCTAGCCCAAGTCTTCGAAACACTCGTTACACGCATTTCGTTCCTGAATTGCTGCTTCGCGTTTGAATTGGTCCGAACCAGGAAAGGATGGAAACCCTTGAGCCGCAGTCTCTCAACATTTATTTGCGCCGTGCTAATTGTGCTGGCAATTAGCAGTATGGCTAGTGCTCAAAAAATCGAGTCGCTAAATTCTACCGCCAAAGGTAAGGGAACCATCAGCACCGGCGTCGATAAACTGACGATATATTCGGTGATGGTGGTGTTGAAGGAAAATGGCGAGGCTGAGTTTACGTTCTATTGCGATTTGCAATTGACCGCGAAAGGTCGCTGGACTGCGAACGATACTCCTGATCAGGGTATCAATCTCGAGATTACAGGTGGTGTTGTTGCCGGCAATGCGACGGGAAGCGGAAAGTTGTTCCTTCGCCCTGATGGAAAGTCGATCGATAAATTGAATATCGACGCAAAGTCCGGCAGTCGAACGGTTTCAATCAAATTTGTGGCGGCCAAGCAAACCTGAGAGTTATTCTTTGATTGCATCCGTTAGCTTGATTTTCAACCGCTGAATCGCCTCATCTGTCGTTCGCAGTGACGCAAGGGTCCGCATCTTGTCCTGACGCAAAAGTTCCAGTTGCATTTGAACTCTCGAACGTTCATTGATAATGCGGCGACGAAGCTCTTCGCGAGCTTCTTCAGGATGGACTGAACCAACTCCGGCCATGAGGCCTTCGATTCGTTCTGGTTTCATGTTCTGGTTAAGTTGGTCCATCCGCGCTTGTAAAGGCTCTTCCTTTTCGGCGATCTCAATCAGATGTAATTGCAAGCCCTCGCCGCGCTGCTCCTCTTTCGTCAACATATCCTGAATTGTATTAATCTGCCGATCCTTTTCCAGTTCTGCCAGTCGCTTACGTAGTCGTGGCATTTCCTGATTCAGACGTTGCAAACTACTTCTCACTTCATCACAACTCTGTACCTGTCCGCCGGGCGAATTCGTCGCGGATCGATTTTCGGAAGTCGCTTGTGGCGCCGCGTTAACGTTTTGCGATGCTATGAAAGTTGCTAGTACGACCGCGAAAACGCTCAAGAAGGTGCAGAGGTTGCGAGCATGTGGGTTTCTCATCAAGGACCTCGATTATCAAGGTTTGGATTTACTGCTTTCGCCTGTGACGGTGACTAACGTCGAGGTGATCACACACAAAAGGCAAATTCAAATGCCGCAGATCATTCACCGTATCGGGCGAGCACTACAGTGATGTTGTCGCGGCCTCCGCCATCGAGTGCCGCAGTGATTAACTCCTGGCAGGCGCTCTCGCTGCTTCCGGTCGAGCTTAGTATTGATGAAATCTTCTCGTCAGGAACCATTTCAGTGAGTCCATCGGTACACAGCAACACCTGGTCGCCGGTTTTGATGTCGACTCGTTGAACTTGAGGTTCGGTACCCTTTGTTATTGCTCCAAGCGCGGCGGTGAGTACGTGCCGGGTTGTGCGAGTAGTCGGATCTTCCGGTCTCGTAATGCCCGCATCGATTAGCGCTTGAGCCAGCGTGTGGTCACTGGTGAGTTGGTGCATCTTGTCTCCGCGCATTAAGTATGCACGTGAATCGCCAATGTGGCCCACGAAGAGATGACTTCCCAGTGATACACCGAGAGTGAGCGTTGTACCCATTCCCAAAAGCGAAGGCTCAACCTTTGTTTGAGCTTTGATGGCTTCATCGATCTGGTGAAAACGCTGAGTAATGCGTTGCGTTAATTTGACGACATCCTCTGGTTCGCTAAACCTCATAAACCAGTCAGGTGTATTGACGACCAGTTCGATCAGTTTGCACAGTGCCATTCGGCTGGCAACCTCGCCGCCCGCCATTCCTCCCATTCCGTCAGCCACCACCATTCCGTAACCTGTTTCTTCGAAGGCGTCGCTCAGGTGGCCTTCTTGAATATTTGTCGAGAGTGTTTCCAATGATCGTTGGAAGCGTAGGGCCAGGTAATGGTCTTCGTTATTTTTTCGTTTGTGACCTTGATGGCTCGCGCCTGCAATATCTACGCGAATGCCCGATGTAGGTAGATTGAGTGCTGGAAAGAACCACTGAGGAGGTAAAAGTTCGAGGGTATCGCTATCGCTTCGTGAATTTGAATCTGTAGCCATAAAAACACTCCAGTGGCATTGCTCAGGTTGGTTGTGTGATGAAACCAATATCACTCTCGACCTGTGAGCGCAATGATTTTGGAGCGCAAGGCTAATTCAATTCGACTCTTTGCTCAGATCAAAACGAGCATAAAAGATGTTTGTAGACTTGCCGGTTTCGTCCTGAGCAATCACGATGGCCAACCCATCTTCCTTTTGTCCGTCTTTCTTTGAAAAGACACAGAACGCTCCGTGGTTCTTTGTATCTTCAGTGTCGCCGACGCAGCCTTTGTCGTTTGCGATCCATCCCATGGTTTTCATGCGCTCGGGTGTGTAGAAGTCTTTTACTTCCTGTGCGGTTTTGTCGGTCCTGAATGAGATGAAATTCATCTTGCCTCGCATGGCCGCGCGGATAGCTAAACGGGCGCCCAGGGGAATTTCCAGGTCAGCTTTGGTCGCGCCTTGAAAGGGTGGCACGTCCGGCCAGAGAGAGCTGACGGTGCCCGCGTTTTTGTCGCCGCTTAAGCTTTCGGCTAATCGGCACGAGACACACGCTGCGAAAAGCAGCACTAAAGCGAGTAGAGAGCTGGAGAGTTTCATTGGATGGTCCGCAATTTGGTCTTAGGATTTTGGGCCTTAGGTCTTCGAAACCCTATTTATCGCTGAACTAAAGATCAAAGGTCAAGGATTAAAGGCTGAAGATCAAAGCTCAAAGACTTACACTCCTACTGCCCCACTATCGTCCTGACCCTCTCCTTCTTCAGCAATGTTACAACTCCATCGCGACGATACCAGATACCTTCCTTGGCGCGCCAAACTTGATCAGCTTCAATTCTGCCACCACTCGTTAACAGAATTACGGGCTTGCCATTCTTAGCGTTGTTACGTACACCAGTCGTAGAAACTGGTCCATTACTCACGGCCGCCCGACTTGGGCTCCGAGTTGGAGTTGGAGTCGGACTCACTTTCGGCGTCGGTTCCGGAGTCGACTGAACAATTGAAGCAGGGAAAGTTGGCGGCGTTTGAGGCTGAGCAGTTGGCGCCGGCACTGGCCTGGCCTCGGTAACTACACCTCGTTGGTTAGACCGCATTTTTACTACGAGGTAAAGACCACCCAGTCCCAATCCAATCATCAGCAGCAACACCGCGGCTAAGATTGGAATTAACTGCTTGGAGTGAGGGTTGAAATTTGCGTGTGGAGCAGGATCACTCGAGCTTCTGTTTGACGAGTTGGTGTTGATGGCCGCTTCAACCGTCTCGTCGTCAATCGACACCAGCGGCGTCTGATCGAAATCACACCATTCGTCAGAATTTAAATAGATGAACTGGCACTGAGGACAACGTTTCATAGATTGGTTTGCCCGCGATAGCTGTTAGAATCGTCCAGCTTTAATCATAGAAAGATAGATAAAGTGCTGACGTTAGTAATCAACCAGTGATAGCATCCGCACGCCATGCGAAAGCACTGTCTCCCAAGGAGCTCTGATATGAAAATATTTCGGTTTCCAACTTTGCTCATAGTCGTGGTCCTATTTGGAGCTTGTCTGGCCAAAAAGCCGGCATCACCACCAGCCGCATCGAGTCCTGTTCCAATTGATTCACCAGGAGTGTCAGCCGCGTCGCCGACACCAAGCACCCCGAAAGCTCAACCGGGTGAGTTGCAGGTCGGTCAGGCGAGTGGGAGTTACACCGCGCGGGGTCAAACAGTTGAAGTGAAGTATGCATATGCGGGACGTGCTGTGCGTTTCAGCACTGAGTCACTGGTTATTTTGCTTACTGATCAGCCGATACCCGACGATCAGATTGCGGAAGAGATTAGGTCGGCAACACTACTGGAAGGCGAAAAGTTGCGCGGTCTGGAATATGTCATTGATGACAATGGCATGTGGGTTCGATTTCACCCGTCTCAGTATCAGGAGAGCAGCAGCAATAAGATAAAGAACTACAGCGTCGCGGGTGACATTGTGAGAGGAGAAGATGAGGGCAGCGGCTTATCCGACAAATACTCGAGATCTGTGAAGTTCGTTGCAGCCATCATCAAGTGAGTTTCATAAGTCTAGAATTTGAAGGGCTTCTTCAAGATTCTTCCAGTCTTCTTGAAAAAGGATCCAACCTTTGAATCTTTTTCAGAAGGTTGGACGGAAGATCGAACTGGCACGGCCTTTGGTTTTCCAGCCGGTTTCTTATCCGACTCCGACGTTGGCCTTACCGCTTTGTCCTTGGGGTTTTCTGTTCCGCCATTGTCAGCTTCCTCTGCTTTAACTCCGCCAGCCTCAATTGAGTTCTCTTCAATCTTAGCCTCAGGAGTTGTTGCGGGTGCCTCGTTAGCATTCGCGCCAACGGTCGACGTTGTCGTCGCTGGTGGAGCATACGACGGCTGATTGGTGTGACGCTGAGTGGAGACGTAATAGACCAAACCGAGTACAGACGCGAGTACGACTGTGGCAAGTGCAGGAACTGCCTTTCGCGAGTTCTTTACTGGAAGGTGAGTTGTGGTCGTCGATATTGCCTGTAAGTGTGGCAACTGTCTGCCATCGTAAACGAGCAGAATTCCGTCCATGTCGCAAAGGCTCTGATCATCTTCGTAAAGAAACTCACACTGGGGGCATCTCTTCATTCGTGACCCTCCTGGAAGTCGGGTTGTGGGTTCTTGGGGCCTGCGGCTGAAAAGCTGGGTGAGTGTACCCGCAGGCCTCCAGATTACACGGCTCAGCTTAAGATGACAATAGTTTTAGCAAATTGCCCTGTATTTAGCGTCCCGAGCCAGTGGGCCACTCGAGCGAGTGTAGCGAGGATCATCGCAATTGAATGTCATCTGGTCGCGGTACCGTGGATCGAGACCTAGCCAGCGGATAGTAGAGGGATTTCTTACAAATATCTCTCTTCCAGAACATTCAAGTGGTGAGCAACGTGGCCGGTAATTATGTAAGCCAGGGCCCTGACTGTGAAGGGGTTATCGCTCGCAATTCCCGTTCGGCCCCAGGCCTCATCCGGCATGTTCCTAAATATTGACAGTGTCGACAGCCGAACATGCTTGAACTCGTCAATCAGGTCCGTGAAAGGAATCGAATTTGGTCGAGCGGCGGCGACACACACATCCTGGTCGTACCCGGGAAGAGGTTGCTCAAAACCTCGTGCAAACCAGAAAGCGCGATACAGAAACACTCTCTCAGTGTCGTTAACGTGATTGAGAACTTCTTTGATGGTCCATTTTCCCGCTCCGTAAGTACTGAGTGATTTCTCTTCTGAGATGTTACTTAACAAGCTGACTGTCTTTTCTAACTGAGAACTCAGCTCGGGAACGACGTCAGGTGTGGCAATTAGGTCAACATACCGTGAGTAATAGGGAGCATATTCAGTGGTTTGTGGTCGTGTCATGGTTGGAAATCGTAAGTGTTGAGCGGAAAAAAGACAAAAGCTCGTAGGCGGAACGGGTGTAACCGATAGCCGAGCTTTGGTGTCTAAAAGAGTGGAAAAAGCTATTGGCTTTTGGAGGAGTAACAGAGATAAACATGAGAAGATTTAGGAAAGCTTTCTTAGCTGTTGTGGCAGTGGCGATGCTGGCGCTGCCCGTTTCGGTGTTTGCTCAAAGTACATCGAATCCACAGCTTGCCCAGAAGGTGCGTCACGAGCTCGTGATGCTGCCTTATTACGGAGTGTTCGATAACCTTGCCTATAGCATCAATGGTGGGAGCGTGACGTTGTACGGAAAGGTAGTGCGAGCAAGCACGCGTTCCGATGCTGAAAGTGCAGTCAAACGACTGCCAGGCGTAACCGACGTTACAAACAACATAAAAGTGCTTCCGCTGTCCGGATTTGATAACGGCATCCGAGGTGCGGTGTATCGCTCGATAGCGCGGACGGCCGGGCTCTATCGATATTTGCAGGGAGGAAATCCATCACTGCACATTGTGGTTGACAACGGACATGTAACGCTGGAAGGAATGGTCAGTTCTAGTGGAGACAAGAATCTCGCCTTTATGGCCGCGAACCAGGTAGGTGGGATCTTTTCGGTGACGAATAATCTGAGGGTTGAGTCAGAACAGCCCAGGTAAGATCAGATTGAGGGGTAAGGAGCGTCAAGGGAAACTTTGATGCTCCTTTCTATTTTCATTTGCAAAAGAGATTTCGATTGTCCATTTAGAACTAGTACAGTACCGCGAGCGCAGCGGCCGGATGCCACAGTCAATCAAGCCCTCGAACGGAACATCGAGTGTGGCATCCGGTCGCTGCGCTCGCGGTACTGTTAGGGTATCCAGTCCCGCTACTGTAACTAGTGGCTCTTTGAGGTTGCTGATAAATCATTCAAGTAGGCAATCGCAATCTCTCTACAAATGAGAAATGATCAATGACCAATGAGAAATAGAACAGAAATTCCCAATTATCAATTCATCGTCGTCATCCAATATCTTGCCTTCCCACCTATCTCAAAATGAGAAATGAGAAATGACGAATGAGAAATAGCCCTCTCCTACTCCACCTCTCTGCTCTCACCAGCCATAACCATTGAGGCGCCCATAAGCCACCAAAACAACATCGCAACCTCGGCGTCTCCGTAGTTGTAATTCACCAGCGAGCTAAGCAGAAATCCACTTAACGCACCAAGCGCACCCAGCAAAAATCCGTACGCATGAGTATCACTTAGGTCTCGAGCTTGGCCCTGCGCCCTGAAGATCAGCATCCAAAAACTTCCCATTAGCCAGAGCCAAAGCAGCAGCATCGGTATGCCCCGATCAAAGGCTAGTTGCAAAGGAGTCGAGTGAAGGTGAAGTATGTCGTTTCCCGGAAAGCCCCACTCGTTCCAGTGCCGTTTCATTGCATCCATCCCGTGACCGAACACTGGATGAATCATTAGTCGCTTTATGCCAACCTGGGCTATCTGAACACGTAACTCAGAACTTGGATCCGAAAGAGACAACGCTTGATCGGCTCTTGTTTCTGAGACGACTACCGCTGCAAACGCCAGAAGAAAAAAGAGAGCAAACGTAAACGCGACTTTCAAAACGCCTCGTAATGACAGCCATGCAATCAATGCGGCTCCGCACATGAACGCGATGATCACAGTTCTCATCGCCGTTAGTGTTATCCCGACAGTTATTAGCGTAGTTGCTATCACTGCGACTTTGAAAAACTTATTGGTGCCATGATTCCGAAGATGGGCCAACGAAAGTCCAAGAGCGAGCTGCGCAATAATCTGCAGAAGCTCGGCAAAGGTTTCGTAATGACGCGTCCACCCTGACGCCCTGAAGCGGTGATTGCGCAAACTACCCGTGATTCCCGATATTGAACCAGCAGCAAATGATGACGGCACAATAAGGCCGGGCCGTTCGACATGTTCGCCATGAGAAATTATGTCGACACTCAACTTTGTCCCCGGTCCCTTAGTGCGCAGTAGGTCGTCTATTTCGGCGAGCGAATAGATTCGATGGCCTTCGATTCGCCAGATCGTATCGCCCGGTCTTAGTTCGATCTGTTGAAAGGGACTGTGGTTGCTGATCGTTTCAATGACGACGCCACGACCTCGGACGAGATCGTAAACGCTGTACAAGCTGCCGACGCTGGCAGATAGGATCATGATGGCTGCCAGTCCCAGGACTGTCTTCTTTGTCGTAATCGCGCGGGTGAGATAGAAAATAAAGACGCACCACGAAGCCTGGAGCTTAAGTAAGCTGATAGAAGGCTCGACGGATAGCAGGGATGAAATTGCGGTCCAGAGCAGCGAAAGGAGGATTATTAGATCGAATTTCGTCCGCGAAACTCCGAAACTGCGAGTCGCGACAGTTCGTAGTATCCATCCGATACCGGCCAAAGCGACGCCAATTGACCCAACAGCTACCGAATGTGGGGCAAAGGCGGCGTAAATAACTAATCCGGCGAGCGCAGTTCGTTGTCCGAAAGAGGCCAGCAAGGCAGGACGATTCGTTGATGGAAGAGAATGATCAGGCAATTATCAATTATCTTTTCGTATTTTTATGTTGTGAGTTAAACCATTTGTCCGGCCCGTGGTCAAACCTGCGACAACCGAATAGGAATTGAGGATTGTCCAATAATTGGAAGTCGCAGGGACGACAAACCATTGCGTTGACACCCTTTATTTCGCATGTTAGCGTATCTGACGGCTGTTTCCCGGGGTTAGGAAGTGGAGTATTGACAAGCGCTTAACTTGATTGCTTGGTCCCGCTACCCGCCGCTACGATTAACGCCGCCGACCATATTATTGATACATAATATCTCTGATGGCTTTCGAAAAAGCTAAGGTCCTAAAGGCCGCCGAGAAATTCTTATCGCAAGGGAAGATCAACGCAGCAATTAAGGAGTACCGTCAGATCGTCGATAACGACGTCGATGATCTTACTACTTTGAACATGCTCGGTGATTTGTACGTCCGTGCGAATAAGAAGGAAGAAGCGATCAAGTGCTTCGACCGAATCGCTGAGCACTACCGCACCCAGGAATTCAATCTCAAAGCAATCGCGATGTACAAGAAGATCGACCGGCTGCGGCCGCGCGAACCTTCCGTCGCCAATAAACTTGCAGATTTGTATGCAAGCCAGGGATTGATTGTCGATGCGCGCGCCCAGTATTTAATCGTCGCCGACTTTTATACCCGCAGCGGCGACAATCGACGAGCCCTCGACACCCTCCACCGAATTGCTGACCTAGATCCCAACAACGTTGAAATCCGCTTAAAACTGGCTGACGGTTACCTGAAAGAAGGAATGAAGAGCGAATCGGCTCTGGCTTTTGTGCAGGCTGCGACTCGCCTCCAGCAAACCGGGGCCATCGATCGTTCTCTTGACGCATACAATAGAGCACTCCAACTCGTTCCCGATGATGTGGATGCTTTGCGGGGCCAACTCGAGTCTCACATCCTCCGAGGGACTCCAGACGAAGCTGCGGAAGTACTCGAACGTGTAGTAGAACTGCGGGAAGGTGATAAAGAACTCGTTTCGATGTTGGTGCGTGCTCATCTTGAGGCTGAAGATCCAAAAGGAGCAGAACGCGCAGTCACGCTTCTCATGAAGCAGGACTCCTCGACCTATCCGCAAATCCTTCCGATCGCGAGACTCTACCTTAACAACGATGAAATTGATGAAACCCTTCGAGTGTTGGAAGGGATCATCGAGCGTATGTTGGCCGGCCGCGAAGAACGGGAACTACTCGAGCTCGTAAATAGTGTGCTCGAACGAGACCCGGATAGCGTTTCTGCTCTGCGAATGCTCGTGCGCATCTACTGGTGGCAGCGCGACATGGACTTGCTACGCTCTGCTTTAGAGCGGTTGGCCGAGGCGGCTGAAGCAGCGGAACTAGTCGATGAAGAACGTTATGCCTTGACGCAACTAGTTCGCCTGGCACCCGATGAGCCTCGCTATTTAGATCGACTCAATTTGATTGGTGGGCTGCACGAAGAGACCGCTGATGATCTGCCAGTTCCGGAGCCGGAGCCAGAACCGGAACGCTCCCAGGAAGTGCCGCAGTTTGAGACTTTTGCGGTAGTGGACACGGATGAAGATGCGTCAACTCCGGTTGAAGTGGTCGAGTTTGAAAGTAACGCCGCTGGCGAACAAGTTGTACCTGATCCCACTTCGTCGTTTGCTGACTTGAACGACGATGACGCCTTCAGGTCCGAAATGGGCTCGAACTCGTCAAGTTTTCAAGAAGTCAGTTTTGCTGATGTTGCGGTTGAAGCTGAGGAGCAAGCAGAACCTTCCGCTGAGGTCCCGGAGCGAGCGCGTCAGGAAAACATGATGCGGCAGGAATTGGAGAGTGTCGATTTCTACATAGCTCAAGGTTATGCAGACATTGCGGTCGACACGCTTGAAATGCTTGAGCGGCAGTTTGGATCACACCCGGAAATTGATGCTCGACGTGCGAAACTCGCGGAAGGAAATCAGGACGCTCCCGCTGCATTCGAGTTTGGCGGTGGAGATGAGATTTCAACCAACAGTGCTCAAGATACGTCGGTACCTGATGAGGTCGCATTTTCCTTTACCAGTTCACCTCCGGAATCAAGTGTCTCCAGCCCGACCTCAGCGTCAGCATCGGCCGCGTCAGCGCCGGCTGCAAAGGGCGGCATTGATTCAGGACTTGCCGAATTATTCGAAGAGTTTCGAGTTGCTGAAGAGGACGATCTAGGCCACGAGGATTACGAGACTCACTACAACATGGGTACTGCTTATAAAGAGATGGACCTGATAGACGAGGCGATTCAGGAGTTTCAGACTTCAGTCGCTTTGGTAAAACCAGGGGACGGTACATCTCGGTTCCTTCAATGTTGCAACATGCTGGGTCACTGTTTCCTCGAAAAGGGCCTACCGGAAGCTGCGATCATGTGGTTCAAGAAGGGGCTGGGTGCGCCGGGTCATACTGAAGATGAATACCAGGCGTTGCGTTACGAATTGGCCTTAGCGTATGAAGAGTCAGGGGACCTGACTAACGCACAGCAGCTCTATACGGAAGTTTACGGAGTTGACGTTTCGTACCGAGAAGTGGGCGACAAGCTTAGTCTCCTGAAAAAGAAGATGCAGGAAAGTCGATAGTTGGAAAATAGTGACGTCAAATTCAGATCCTCCTTATCTGCAAGACTCAGTGTGGTCTTCTACATAATCCTTTGCTTCGAAATAGGTGTTTTTCTTACCGTGCTTCCCTGGTGGCCGCAGGGAATGTGGGGTCTTAGTGATTGGGGAAACAACTACTTCCTGTTATATGCTGCGCGCAAGACCGGGCAGGGACTGCAGACAGTTGTCGCTTCGGGTTGGGTCCGTGGCGCAGTCACTGGAGTTGGTTTACTAAATCTCGGAATTGCATTCTGGGAGATTTTCCACTTCAATCAAACTGTTCGTGCGCTTGATGGTCAAACTGCTCTACGAGTTAGACCAACAGAAAATGCCACTCAAGCTACAACCACCGATCACGTACCTGATCACGAGCGGGAAAACGACAGCCCAAACAACGCCCGAGAACTCTGAGTTTTCTGCACTGCTTCAACTTATTGAAGCCGCTGTAATCGCCGGCGTCTCACTGATTCAAATCCGAGAAAAGAATATGCCTCTCCGGGTACTGGCCGATTTATGTGCTCGAGCGGTCACTATTACTCGTCGAACTGAAACCAGGCTTCTGATCAATGACCGAGTTGATGTGGCGCTCGCGTATGGTGCTGACGGAGTTCATCTGTCGAGTAAGAGTTTGAGTGCAGGTGTAGCACGGCAAATATCTGGCAGCGACTTCATCGTTGGCGTTTCGACTCACTCTTTTTCAGAGGTGACTGAAGCAAGAAATGGAGGGGCGGATTTCGTGGTTTTTGGTCCGGTGTTCGAAACGCCGTCGAAGTTGCATCTGGGTGAGCCCCAGGGAATCGAAAAGCTGCGAGAGATTTCGTCATCCGTAGGGGAGTTGCCGGTATTGGCCATCGGTGGAGTGAATCTCGACAACGTGGACGACTGTTTCGCGGCAGGAGCACTGGGAGTAGCTGCAATTAGAATGTTTGAAGACTCGTCTACACTCGCGCATCGTATTAGAGTTATCAACGATCGTTATAAAGTGTCTTTCTCTGCGTAACTCTGCGCGATCTCAGCGTCTCTCTGCGTTAAAGCGGTAAGCTCGTTTAATCAAATTACAATTATGACGCAGAGAAACGCTGAGATCGCGCAGAGTTACGCAGAGAAAAGACGATTAAAGATGACTGAATCTACACCCATCGCGCTGACTATCGCTGGACTCGATCCGTCGGGCGGGGCCGGGGTGATCGCTGACGTTCGGACATTCGTCTCGCTGGGTTGTTTTCCTACCGCGGCCCTGACTTCCATAACGTTCCAAAACACAACCGGTGTCTTTGGCGCTGTTCATCAAACCGCGGCAACTCTGCGTGGGCAGTTGGAACCAATTGCCAAAGATCTCAAGGTCGCTGCGGTAAAGACAGGCATGTTGCCAACAGCCGAGATCGTCTCATGTGTAGCTGATCTTCTTGAAGAATTGAATCTGCCTGCACCCGTGGTGGATCCCGTAATGGTCTCGACTTCGGGTCACGATCTTATTGGACCAGAAGCTTTTCAAGTTCTCACCTCAAGACTTTTGCCGTTGGCGCGATTAATTACTCCAAACATTCCCGAAGCAGAACGGCTCGCTGGTTTTTCAATAAATAATGAAGCTGATATGCGGCGAGCTGGAAGGGTGATACTCGATCAGAATGTTTCAGTCGTTTTGATCAAAGGAGGGCATCTTGGCAGTCAGGGCGGCAGTGTAGTTGACTTGATGATGGACCAGGACGGCGAAGAGATCGAGCTCAGATCGAAATTTGTAGATGTTGGACCGATCCACGGAACGGGATGCACCCTGTCTGCAGCCATAGCGGCTAATCTTGCTCAAGGGCTTGAGCTATCGGAGTCCGTTAGAGCCGCAAAGAAGTTTGTTGATCATCGTATACGCGCCTTACTCACCTCAACACGCATAGGTCATGGTGCGCTGCCTTTATAGCGAGTCGAATCAGGAGTGGTCTTCTACCTGAACCTTCATCGTGCTACCTCTGAGAACTCTGTGGCTCTGTGGTGGTAGTTTTAAAGACATCCCTCACCACAGAGTCACAAAGGACACAAAGGTTGCACAGAGGAAATCAAGTCATGAGGCTCCAATGCGAGCACCTTGTTAAGATCTCCCTTAGCCTTCAATCGTAACTTTTTCCATTTTCACTTCTTCGAGCGGTCGATCGTTGCGATCAGTGGCTGAGGTCGCAATTGAATTAACAACGTCCTGACCTTCGACTACACGTCCAAATATTGTGTAGTTTGGCGGCAGTGGGTAATCGACGTGCATGATAAAGAACTGTGATCCATTTGTGTTTGGACCAGCATTCGCCATCGCCATGGTGCCCGCTTTGTATCCAGTCTTGTAAACCTGCGACTGGGAGTTGATCTCATCATTAAATTTGCCGCCGTCGGCTGACTCTCCGCCTCTGCCTGTTCCGGTTGGGTCTCCACCCTGGATCATGAAGTTCTTGATCACGCGATGGAAGATGATGCCATCGTAATAACCCTTTTGTGCGAGCCGGATGAAGTTGTCAGTGGTTTTTGGTGAATCTGATTCGAGCAATTCGACCTTAACGGTTCCTTTGTTTGTTTGAATTACAGCTGTTCGGTTTGCCATTTCGTCTCCTCAGTAAAAATTCAAGGCATTGATGTTTGCCTATTGATTCAAAATAAATTTCTCGACCGCTAACGCAACTCCATCCTCGTTCTGTGAAGTTGTTGGATATAGACCTTCAATTTCACGCAAAGATTGCGGAGCGTTAGCCATTACGACACCGGTTCCGGCGAAGAGCAGCATTTCGAGGTCGTTGTAGTTATCGCCGATAGCCATTACCTCACCGGCTTCCAAGTCTAACTCTGCGGCGGCTGCAGCAACGCCCGCGCCTTTCGAAGCTGCCGAATTAAGGATGTCGAGCAGGGTAAAGTTTTCTTTTGGATACTTGGTGCACAGTATTTTGATCGTTACGCCCATCTCGTGGTTCAGAGTTTGTTCAAGCTGGTCCATGTTGCTGCAAGTGCCGGAGAAGGCCAGGTGAATCGGGTCGTGGTCGAGATATTCGTCCAGCGATTGGACCTGTTGGACCGCTCTTTGTCCTTCTTCGTCACCATGAATTCCCCTGGCCCAGGCGATGTATTTATGAACCGCGGTATTGTCACCGCTGAGATGATCGTAGACAAGGACACCGAGGCCTTCATGGTCATCGCTCAGCAGCGGATCCGCTCCCGAAGCGCGACCGATCTTTAGCGCTTGCCTGGCTTGTTCTAAAGGTAATGGCAAAACGGCGACGGTCTCCAGCGTGCGAGCATGTTTAGTCAAAGCGCCGTTGTGAGAAATGACGGGAATGTCTAACCCGAGTTCTAAAGCGATTGGTCTCGAATCACGGAAGCGGCGTCCCGTGACAACTGCAACGTGAACTCCACGCTCCCGCGCCGCATCGAGTGCTTCTCGATTTCTAACCGAGACTTCGCCTCTTCGATTGAGTAGTGTTCCATCCAGGTCGAGCGCCAGAAACCTTATCGCCATAAGAGAGTTCAAAGTAAAGGAACGCGGGAGAAAAGGCAAAAGCCCCATTTTTCAAGTTGTGCTTTTATCCGGAACGCTAAACTAAATTGGTTTGAATGGGGAAAGGTCATCAGATGGAAAGGCTGCGTGGGTAGTTTTATGCCATATTTGCGGACAAGGGCGGCAGATAATCACTCGAGAAAACAAGACCGGTAAACTATACATTCTGTGTGAAAGACTGTGAGTCCGAATGGCAATCACCCGACGACGTACATGATAGTGAGAAAGCTTCTAGGGAAACACTTGGCCCATCCACCTTTCTTACGCTTGAAGAGATCACAGGACATCCTTGGTCACGTTTTATAGTTCCTTAATGTAGGTATTCGCCCGCCTCAGAATACGTGAGCACATTGACTCTAACGTCTCACTGCGATCGAGTGTCTCAAGGTGTCTCTTGGTGTCTCTTCGGAGGGTAGAAAAGAGCCATCCATCATTCTTTCTATTCTACGGTCCATGGCTTTGCACAAAAACTCTAATCTTGGTGAGTGTCGAGCGATCAGTACAGTACCGCGAGCGAAGCGCGGCGGTGGCACACTCGACATTGCGCCTAAATTCTGATGGTTGGTTCGTGGAGTGTCCCTTCCGGTCGCTTCGCTCGCGGTACTGTAGTGTTGGCATATTACTTCTTG
>Ga0207674_10001371_pt1 | contig 31521 bp, 22 predicted proteins | sample KBSCornC72_FD_184303 | JGI IMG/M metagenome (GOLD analysis project Ga0207674, IMG submission 184303) | Corn rhizosphere microbial communities from Kellogg Biological Station, Michigan, USA - KBS Corn C7-2 (SPAdes) (version 2) | ecosystem: Host-associated > Plants > Roots > Rhizosphere > Soil ...
GAGCAAGGTAAGCCAGTAGATCCAACTCTGACTGAGCAGCTGCGAGCATTGGGCCGGGAAGTAGCGCGAGGTTCTTGTCAGTTTGCTCTGACTCCGCCGACCAAAGCTGATGCAGCCGCGGCCGAAGCAGCAATTTTGCCCGAGAGCGATGCTGAGGCGAAGAAGGGCGCTAATGCAGTGCAGGGACGCGCCTTTACTAAACGGAGGTGATTTTTAGAACTGCAATGCTTTTAATCCTGAGCAGGGTGCGTACTTTCTGGGCATTCGCTTCCTGAGAGGCGAACCGTTGAAACTTGATAGGGCTGACCAGCTTTTGGCCAGTCGCCCCGGCAGCCAGTGCCCGATTCTCGATTCAGCGGGTTCAAGTAACGGTAGAATTCCCGCCACCAGCACGCCGGCTGATTTTCGATGGTTCGTAATTGGAATCGTCTGGTCGTTCCCACTTCCCAGAAGCGACTCCGGATGCGTGACGTTGCTTGTTACAGCCCGGCAGAGTGCAAGACTAAGAGTAACCGAGCTTCAGGTCGCCTACCTGCTTCTGAAGTTGATGCACTTTTCACTGATCTTTAAATTCCCTTTGACCACCTAGAAACTCGTTTGTTGGTAGGTTCTCCGGTCGGGCTTTTTCAGGGGACGCCCGCAACTCCAACCTACGTTAAAAGGTGAATAATTTATGAAACGCAAGACGCTTTTGACGCTGCTTTCAGTAGCTACGTTGACCGGGAGCATTTTCGCAGCTGAGGGTGCAGTCCCCCAAGGTGTGCAACACCTGAACCACGTCTTTGTCATCGTAATGGAAAATCACGGTTATTCGCAGCTCATTGGTAATCGAAACGCTCCCTTTACGAATCAATACGCGAAGCAAGCGAACTCAGCCCTCAATTACTTTGCCATCGGGCACCCGAGCTTGACCAACTATCTTGAAATCGTGGGCGGATCTAACTTCGGTGTGCGGAGCGACAATAACCCCGATTGGCACAATGCGACTTGCATGACCAATCTTTCCACTGCAACGGTCAACACGGACTTTCCGTCCAGCCCGAGTGTTTGCCCAATCGCGGGGGGAGGAACCGATGGAGAGACTCCAGCTATCGATCTCACGAATGAGTGCCCGAGCCCGGACACAACCGATCCATGCCCACCCGGCCTGATTGACATAGACGGCGTGACTTCGATTAAAGCGACGCCGAACACAATCGGCAAGACGATTGCGGATCAACTTGCCGAACACCACCGTACTTGGAAGAGCTACCAGGAAAGCCTCCCACCGCAAGGCGCAGACGGCGTGAACTTCAGCGATGGTTTCTTCACGGACGCAAGCAATATTCCGTCGGTGATTCCCGGTGAAGCGCAGACCTTGATTAAGCTCTACGCTGCCAAGCACAACCCGTTTGTCTACTTCCAGAGCGTCCAGGAAGGCGAGGATTCGAATTCGAGTCTAAAAAACGTCAAGGGATTCATGGGGGAGGGAGGTTTGTTTGAGGATTTGGGAATAGGTCGCGTGCCGAACTTTTCTTTGATTGCTCCGAACCAATGCACCGATCAGCATGGGCGCGGCAATGGTGGCCCTCAGTGCGACTTCGACCCAAACGACACGGGCATTCAATCGGGACTGAATCCTGCCCTGATTTACTTGGGTGACCTGACTCTGCGGAACATTGTGATGGCCATCCACAATTCTACCGTCTGGAAGCAGGGTCGCAATGCCATAGTGGTCGTGTGGGATGAAAACGACTACAGCTTCGTACCGAACGTGAATCAAGTCCCTGCCATTGTCGAGACGAACTTCGGACCACAACATCACTCCAGCGCAAAACGCTACACTCACTTTTCCTTGCTCAAGACTCTGGAAGGTGCCTTTGAACTGCCCTGTCTGAATCATGCCTGCGATGAAAGTGTGAAAGTGATGTCCGATCTCTTCGACTCTAATTCGAACTAGCTGTCGGGACCTCGTTTATCGTTGGTGATCAGGGACGACATGGCACAAACGAAGTCGAATGCTTCACGCCATACACTGGTTTCGGCTTGATACACCGCGAAGAGCGGTGGATCGTCGAAACCTCACGGGTGCAGTCTCTAAAAGGACACGAATAACCTGGGGCTTGCAAGCTCCGCGAGCGGATGGCGGAGCTTTGCTTTTTGGGCGATCGTGTTCGCGATTTCCACGATCTCGCTGAGTTTTAGTGTCCTCAGGAGGAAGAAACTTGTCTGGCCGAGTTGCTACATGCATCGCTGCCGAATGCTACGTCTAATCACGATAAGCGAATCGGGCGTCGCCCAAATGGTGCTTGAGTGGGTCTAGCCATGCTTCGTAAGCCCGCCAGGGTAGGAGCCCCGTCCGGAAAATTGGCTGGCGAACTTGTTCTGAGCTTGCAGTGGCAATGTTGCGTTGGTGTTTGTAGAACTCGATGCAGGCAGGTTCGACTTCCAGCTCACAGAATTCCAGGATTCGACGTGCGTTTCCCTCGACGTCCTCTATGACGTCCTCATAGGAGACTCGGAGAACTCGTCCGGGAAGCACTCGCTTCCAGTGTCGCATGAGCTCGAGATACGTTCGGTAGTACCGAGCGATGTCTTCAATGCCGTAGGTGAACTCCTGCCCGCTGGCAAACAGCTGTTTCAAGTTACTGAAGCAACAGGCCAACGGCTCGCGGCGCACGTCGATGATTTTGGCATTCGGCAATATGAGATGAATCAGCCCAATGTGGCGGAAATTGTTTGGCATCTTATCCACGAAGTACGGTAACTTCTCGCGATAATGGCGGGTATTGCGTATGTAAGACTCGCCGAGGCTGCGGAATTTGTCTGGCGCAAGTTCGGTGAGCACGGCTGGATACCGTGGGTTGGCAGGATCTGAGAGGGGCCTTTCCAGTTCGCGTACGATGCGAGGAAATTCTGGGAGTTCCTGAGTGCCATCAATCTGCGAATGTGAGGCTAGGATTTGCTCAACGAGTGTTGAGCCGGAACGGGGTAAGCCTACTATAAAAATCGGATCGGGGTCCTGCGCACCGACACCCGAGCGCGCCGCGAAGAATTCTGCGGTACACACCTCAATCTCCCGGCGAGCAGTAATTTCGAATCTTTTTGCGTCATAGCGGACTTCAGCGCGCTTGAGCATGTTGCCTCGTTCGTAGAATTGCCAGGATTGCGTGTACTCGCCCCGATCCTCATGCGCTTTGCCGAGGGCGAAGCATAAATGGTAACGATCGACTCGATCAGTGCCTGGCGCGGCCTCCTCTGCGAGCATACGGGAGATCTCGCCCTCAGAAAAATGATAGGTCTTGAGGTTTGCCAAGCTCCAATACGCGTCGCCAAAGTTTGGTCGGATGCTGGCGGCCGCTTGGTATGAATCGATTGCCTCCCTTTGCCGTCCAATGCTTTGTAACGCGTGGCCGAGCGAGACATGCAACTCAGCTGACGCCGGTGAGGCGATAACCAATTGTCGATAGACCGCGATGGCTTCCTGATGACGCCCTAATCCGACACAGGCGGCAGCGTACATAGGAAGGAGATCGTTAGTTGCGGTGTCGAGTTCCAGTAGGCCCGCAACAAGGTCGTGCACCTTCATATATTTCTGTGCATCCAGCAATAGGCGGATATAGTCAAGGCGCGCGGCGCGATAGTTGGGAGCAACTTTGACAGCATCTTCGAGCAGAGTCTCTGCTTCTTCAAACGCCTTGCGTTGGTGGGCAATTCGCCCTAACAATCGCAATGCTTCAACGTGATTCCCTCCCGCGGCACGATATTTCTGCAGAATGTTCTCCGCTGGAGGCAGATCTCTATCCGAGAAGAGGCTGGCAGCTCGCACCACTTCCTGCGGGAGCTGTTGCAGGACAGAGACGTGCTCGGATGCCGCCGCCGCACGTTTTGTTTCTCCAATGCCACGATAAAGGCGTTCGAGCATCAACCAACTCGTTGTCAGCGCCGGATTGAGACTCACCGCTCGTGAGAACGCGACGATCGCAGCCGGCAAATTTCGAAGAGTCAGGTAGCACTGACCACGCTCCTGGTACAAGAGACTGAACCGAGGATGCAGTCGCTCTAACTTCTCCAAGGTTGCCAATGCATCACTTATACGGTTCAAACAGCGCTGGTTGGCGGCGATCAAATAAAGCGCGTCGCGCTCCTGCGGCGTTTGGCTAAGCAGCGTTTGAGCAGCGCTAATCGCCTCGGCATGACGCGCGCATTTGCTCAACTCACGAATGCGTCCGACTTCCAGTTGAGTAACAGAAGACATCGAGAAGGTTCCTACGACAGCAGATTATAGTAGGTGGCACACACGTCTTACGCTGACCTGAAGATGCCGTTTACAAAATAGAGTGTTTCCCCTGACAAACGCGGGACAAAACTAGCTGTAGTTTTGCGGTTTCCACAACTCAACGGTTCATTTTCATCTAACTCTCATCTTCTCGTTGTCCCAAATTCACCACGCGGCACAGATACTATCGGCGTGATGTGGATGGCTGAATGCTTTTGTCAATCACAACGCATTCGTAGCCGAAATTTCGAAGCGAGGACTATTTCATGTCTATTGATCGTCGCAAGTTCCTGCAGTTGACGGGCGCCGCGGGCTTCAGCTTGGCGACGTTGAAAACAAATATTGCGAAGGCGCTTGCGATACCGGCAAGCAATCGCACCGGCACAATTCAAGATGTTGAGCACATCATCATCCTCACGCAGGAAAACCGTCCGTTCGATCATCATTTCGGCACCATTTTCGGAGTGCGCGGATTCAACGACCCGCGGGCGGTAAAGATCAATCTACCGCTCAGGGATGGCGGAAGCACGCAGGTTTCGGTCTTTCTACAACCGGCGGGCCCCGCCAATGAAGCTGCAGGGTTCTCGGTCCCGCCAAACTTCGGAAACCTGGGAGGCCCAGTAAATGGAGTTGATGTGATTCCGCCGTTCCGCCTAAACCCCAACAGCGTCACGCCGGTTCTGAAGAGTTTGGGCGGACTCTATATGCCGGGAACGGGTCACGATTGGAATGGAACTCATGCCTCCTGGAACAATGGCCAGTATGACCAATGGGCTGTACAAAGAGGCCCTATGGCGATGTCGTACATGACGCGCGACGACGTCCCTTACCACTGTGCTCTAGCAGACGCGTTCACCGTAGGAGACGCTTATTTTTGCTCCGTCATGGGGCCAACGAACCCGAATCGCATGTACATGTGGTCGGGCTGTATCGGCAATCTAAGCAACCTCGGCCCGGCCGGTGCTGATGGTCATGGCGCCGGGCCGATGACCTACAATGGTCTCAGCATCAACGATGCCTACTGGACCTTCCCCACCTTTCCCGAAGTGTTACAGGCAGCCGGTATTACATGGAAGATCTATCAGGACCTCGCCGGGGGGCCTGGCGCGCCGTTCTTCGGAGACGGTGAGGGATTCGGCAATGCGTTCACCGGCAACTTCGCAGACAACACGGTCCTTTACTTCAATCAGTATGCGGCTGCAACTCCGGGTGCGCCGCTGTTCGAAGGTGCCGCCACAGGAACTGACGTTCTCAGCATTATCCCGCCGAGTGGAGCGCCGGAAGAAGCCTGGTTGGCTTGGGCCGAACACCTTTTTGATGACTTCCGGAACGATGTGCAAAGCGGCAAGCTGCCGCAGGTTTCCTGGATCGCTGCGCCGGCCGGTTACACCGAGCATTCGGATTGGCCAATCGATTACGGTGCGTGGTACATCTCGCAAATCTTCAACATCCTCGTATCGAACCCCGATGTGTTCAGCAAGACTGTGTTCATCGTCAACTACGACGAGGGCGATGGGAGCTTCGACCACATCGTGTCGCCTACCCCACCGCCTGGGCCCGGCTTTGGAGCATCGACGGTCAGCATTGAAAATGAGATCGTGACCGCGAATGGCGAGCCTGCGGGTTTTCTGACCGGCCCGATTGGCTTGAGCACGCGGGTGCCGCTGCTTGCCATTTCGCCTTGGAGCAAGGGGGGCTTTGTCGATTCTCAAGTGTTCGATGCCTCATCTCTGATCCAGTTCATAGAAAAGCGTTTCGGAGTGTTCGAGCCTAATATTTCTCCGTGGCGCCGTTCGGTCGTTGGTGATCTGACATCAATCTTCAACTTCGGCAACCCGAATCAGGGTCATGTCAAGCTGCCCAGCACCGACAGCTTCTTACCTTCAGTAGACGAGCTCGGCGGCGGAAGTGTGCCGGACCTCATTCCTGCTATCGATACGGTTATCATCGGCATTCCGCAGCAGGAAAAAGGCATTCGACCTGCACGAGCATTGCCCTATGAGTTAAACGTTGGCGCGACCGTCAATCCCGGGAACAGTACCATTGCCTTGAAGTTCATCAACACAGGTGGTGCCACCGTGGTCTTCCAGGTGCGGTCTGGGGATCCTGAAGATCCTGTGCGCACTTACTCAGTCGAACCTGGCAAACAACTGCAAGATGTGTGGAGCATTACCTCGTCTTACGACCTCTCGGTTTACGGACCCAATGGCTTCCTGCGTTCGTTCAAGGGGAGCATCGGGCCGCACGCGGCGATTCTTGACGTTGTCTCAACTTATGGCACGCAGGGCCGCGGCTCGATTGCCTGGACGGTTACCAACCTGGCGAATGCTCAAGCCGAAGTGAACGTGCTGGACGCTTACACAGGGAAGTCGGTTTCGCAGGTTCTGCCGTTGCACCACACATTCGAAGGCAAGCTGGAGCTGGACCGATTTGGCGGCTGGTACGACCTTATTGTTAAGGTTCCTGGAGACGCAACTTTCAAGTACCAACTGGCGGGTCACGTTGAAACCGGAAACGAAAGCATCTCGGATCCGGCCCTCGGGGGTTTGATCAACCTAAGAGGCTGATCTAGACACGAGGGGGTTCGTGCTTGCAAGGATCATGAGCGGCCGGAGCCGCTTTGCCTAGCTGGAGGTGAAAAAGTCGGCTTCTTGCTTTCTCTCTCAAGCCCGGTTGGCGCAAGCGGTTTCGATGCCGGGAAACAATCTCATCCCGTTGTGGGAGCAGTGTTTTCTTGCTGTCCCTTTCGGAATCTGCTGGACACACGGACGAGTGCAGTGCTGCGCCCAAACTCTGCGCATTCGTTGGAGAAAAAGGGCCACTCCCTGAGAGCTGTCTCATTGCGATGGTGATACACTTCCGTCCATGCCTTCGAAGAAAAAAAGCAAAAAGAGGTCAACTGCGAAGCCAGTGAAGAAGGTACGACTGAGCACCAAAGCCAAAGCGGTGACAAAACCCGCGAAGCGGAAAGCAGCTCAGAAACATCCCGCTTCGAGATCCAGGTCGAGGGCCCGCAAGAAGCCTGCCATAAATGCCGAAACCGAATTGAGGCGGGAATTCCAAAGGCGGAACGTCAAAGCCGCCGGGATCACATCAAGTCGACGATCTCTAGAATTCGAGGGCTCCTCTCGTGTAGAGCAGGCCGACTCGGAAAGCGTTGAGGAACTGGTCGAAGAAGGGAACCTATTCGAGGCCGGCGCGGTCGCAGGGGTTGAGGAAGCTGACAACGCCGATGAGAGGGAAGTCCAAAGCCGCGAGCTGCTCGAGGACGACGTTCCCGAGGAATACCTCGACAAGGAGTAGCTTGGTTAGGAGATTTGTCCTTTCTTGGGTTCGCTCGATTCTGGATCGTTGAAATTCTTCCTGTGTGAAAGCTCCTCCACAGGCATCCGACCTAAATGGATTTCTTGAGTTTTTCACACTTGTATCGAGCGAATGCACGTCTAAAAGGGAGACCGATACTCCTGAGACTAGGAATTCAGAGTTGAAAATCGATGAGAAGAATAAATCTATGACACAGGGCATAAAAAACATCGTTTTGGTCCACGGCGGTTTTGTGGACGGGTCTGGTTGGTATGGTGTCTACAATGCACTGAAGGAGAAAGGCTACAACGTCTCGGTGGTACAAAATCCAACCATCTCGCTTGACGATGATGTTGCCGTAACCAAGAGGACGATAGCGGCCCAGGAAGGTCCGGTTATCCTGGTCGGTCATTCTTACGGCGGTGTTGTGATCACTGAAGCTGGGAACGACCCGAAGGTAGCAGGGTTGGTTTACATTGCGGCATTCGCACCCGACAGTGGTGAATCCGTTGAAACATTGATCCAGAATCCTCCGCCCGGCGCCCCCGTGCCTCCAATCCTGCCGCCTCAAAATGGATTCTTATTCCTGGACCGATCGAAGTTTCGAGCCTCTTTTGCCGGAGATGTCGATTCCAGCATGGCTGATTTTATGGCTGACTCTCAGGTGCCCTGGGGCACTCAGGCACTCGGTGGCGCAGTCTCCCAGCCAGCGTGGAAAACAAAGCCGAGTTGGTACTTGGTATCCACCGAAGACCGTATGATTCCCCCCGAGGCGCAAAAAGCCATGTCCAAACGAGCTGGCGCAAACGTAGTGGAGGTAAGGGGAAGTCACTCGGTGTACGTGTCTCAACCAGGCTCAGTTGCTTCTCTCATAGAAGAGGCCGCCGAAGGTTCGGGTTCTGTGGTTGCTCGGCAGTCTGTCGCCTAGAGGCAGTTTCTAACAGCAACTAGATGGATATAGGGTCGCTTCTTTGGAGCGCTCTCCACTCAAGCTTCACAATGGGCTGGAGAGGGCAAGGTGGGCGCTGTTTTTCGTATTGATGTGATCAGGCGATTCTGCAACTGCGGTCTTGACTCGCTTGTGGCGGAGGTTTGTGTCAGGCTAACGCCAGACGGCATCTTTATCGCCCGACAGTGCTCGGTCCAGATAGGTCGCTGCACTAATCAGAGCTAGATGCGTAAAAGCCTGCGGAAAATTTCCAAGGTGCCGGCCATCGGCACCCAATTCTTCGGAGTAGAGTCCAAGATGATTAGCGTACCCTAACAGCTTCTCAAACAGCAGCTGGGCTTTTTCCAATTCGCCAGCACGCGCGAGACACTCCACATACCAGAATGAACAAGCGGTGAAACTCCCGTCAATTCCCGGAAGCCCATCTATATGACTGCGTTCAACTCTGTAACGACGTACAAGTGTATCTTCGATCAGGTGGCTCTCGATCGCTCTCAAGGTTGAGAGCCACATCGGATCGACCGGGCTGATGAACCGCATCATTGGCATCAGCAGTGCCGAAGCGTCCAAGTCTTTCGTACCCTTCGCTTGGACGAATGACTGTAGCTCCTCGTCCCAGAAGTTTACGTAGATGTCGTTGCGAATCTCATCTCGCGTGCGTTGCCAGACATCCAGTGGACCGGGGAGCGAACGTTTTTGCGCCAAACGCAAAGCGCGGTCGAAGGCCACCCAGCACATGAAGCGCGAATGGAGGAACTCTCGCGGCCCGCCTCGGACCTCCCAAATTCCCTCGTCTGGGCGACGCCAATTTTTCTCCAGCCACTCGAGCATGCGGTGAACGTTCTGCCAACCCTGATGTGACGACGCATGGGCGTATTTATTGGCGAGGTATAGCGAGTCCATGAACTCGCCGTAAACATCGAGTTGCAGCTGCTCATAGGCCGCGTTACCGATGCGTACCGGCCGCGAATTCTCATATCCGGAGAGATGGTCCAGCGCAATTTCGTCGAGCTTCAGTCTTCCATCCAGCCCATACATCACCTGGAGCGGGCCGCGCTGGGCATCGTCACTCAAACGATCTTTCAGCCATTCGATGAAAGCTTCCGTTTCTTCGACAAAACCTAGACGGATGAGGGCATAGAGGGTGAAGGCTGCGTCCCGCAGCCATGTAAAGCGGTAATCCCAATTGCGTACGCCACCAATGCTCTCCGGTAGGGAGAACGTGGGGGCGGCGACGATTGAGCCATGTTTACGACTGATGAGCAGCTTTAACAGCAAAGCAGACCGTTGGACCATCTCCCGCCAGCGGCCTTTATAATTTGACTTTGAAATCCATGCTTTCCAGAACTGAGCGGTCTCAAAAAATCGCCGGTTAATAAGTTCCATTTCGGGAGGTTGTCCCTCGGCTCTTGGGGAGCCAAAGATAAACGTGGCTCTCTCGCCCGCTTTCAGCGTAAATGCGGACGTAACGCCCAGCGATTCTTGTTCCAGAGAAACCGTCGCATAGAGTGACATTGGCGGACACACTCTGTCAGCAGGGGAAAAAGTTGCACATCGATCTGAAATCCGGAGTTCATGCTTACCAGCTGAGTAATTGAATCGGGGCTGACAGCTCATTTCAAAACGTACGTTCCCGCGGATGACCGAAACGGACCGGACGATCTCGTTCGGTTGCTCTCCGTCTTGCTCCATCGGCATGTAATCTGTGAGCTCGGCAACACCTTCCTCGGCAAGAAATCGCGTGAGCAGAATGTTTGTTTCTGGCAAATAGAGCTGGCGCACGCGCATGTTTGAGAGCTGCGGCCGAATCTGGAAACGTCCACCGTTCTTGTCATCTAAGAGCGCGGCGAACACAGTTGGGGAATCGAACTCCGGATAGCACAGAAAATCTATTGACCCGTCCGTTCCAACTAACGCAATCGATTGCATGTTACCGATGACGCCGTAATTTTCTATGGGTTGAAAGGCCATCTGCTAGCTCTCCGCGTGCGTTGCGGGGTAATTTCGTTTAGCCAAGCGTTCAGTATCACCGTTGACTTCGCCCAAGGATTCAAGATTGCAGAGGCCATCTCTTGTCATGCGTAACCACGTTGCCGTCCTTGACGACGTTGCCAAGCAGCAGAATTCGATGCTCGACATCCAAGTCCATACCGCGAATTTGAATCCAAACCCTTTGACTCTGTGAAAAACGCCAAAAAACCACCCCTCATTCACCTAGATCGGAATGACGGTTCTTATCGGCAAGACTCTCGGCCCGTTTACCGATCTTCTTCAACCCTATCTCAAGTTGCTTCAATTCTTCTGGAGAGACGTCCTGGAAGGCCTGTTGTATGAGCACGGCGTGCCGGCGAAATAGCGGGACGAACATTTCCCGGCCCTTCTCAGTTAGAGACACCGTCCTGACCCGCCTATCGGAGCTGCTCTCTAGACGGCTGACAAAGCCTTTCTTGTATAGCCGATCTACCGCCACGCTGACCGAACCTGGATTGAGGTCTACCTTTGGACCAATGGCATTCACCGGCATTGGTCCCTTGTGCAGCAGCACTTCCAGGACCCGAAAGTCAGACTCTCCTACCCCCTCCTCGACGAGCGTCGGAAGAACATACCGGGACATCGATTGCCAGGCTTTCAGCATAATCAGCCAGGCATGAAGGGCATCCGGAGACCTTTTGCGGTTTCCCATAAAAATCTGAATCTCTCCATTATACTCGACATCATATAGATCGATATCGATAGAAACGGCATCGATGTTAAATGAGAGGCTGCTTCCCACAAATACGGAGGCGCACGCGACTGAACTGAAAAAGGGCTTGGTAGGCTGGCACTTGCTAGAGCACGCAAGTTTTAGATCATGAATTTTGCAATACAGAGGAGAAGGTTTATGGCAACAGGTTCGACACTGGTTTCGCGCGCGGCAGGGGAAACAACGGCTTCGACAAGTATTCTGGTACTTGTAGGAAGGCTGTTTTACGTGGCGATCTTCTTGATGGCGTCGCCAAATAACTTTACGAAACAAGCAGTTGCCTACGCAGCCTCACAAGGAGCGCCCCTCGCTTCGATTGGAGTCCCCTTGATGGGTGTCATCTCACTCGTCGGCGGCCTTAGCATTCTACTTGGATATCGCGCCAAGATCGGAGCCTGGTTTATCATCCTGTTCCTAATCATCGTTACGCCCATAATGCATAAATTCTGGGGTCTAACCGATCCTACGATGGCGCAGGTACAAATGATCAATTTCATGAAAAATCTCTCCATGCTAGGTGGCGCGTTGCTGATTACTCAGTTCGGGGCCGGACCATGGAGTCTAGACGCACGGCACCGGTAAAACCGGTATGACTTTATCGTGGTGGAACAGGCGTGGCCGGGTCGGTTCTCACCCCGGAATCCTCCCTGGTCAGACGAGGCCTCTTTTTCGTTGCGACTATTCTGGGGATTTTGTATCTAAAGAAGAATTCAAGGTTAGCCTAGCTGGTGCAAGGCAGGGAGGCGGCAGTGTTGCTGGCGCTCATTGTTCTCATCGCAATAGCAGGTTTTGGCATTCTTGGCTGGCGAAAACGGAAGAACCTCGAAAGTGAACTGGAGCGGCACAGTGTTTCACCCCAGGAACTTCATGCAACGATGGATTCCGACCAGAAGGTACTTATCTTTGACGTTCGCCAAGCACTGGATCTCCTGGCTTATCCGGAACAGATTCCCGGCGCACGAAGGGTTTCGCCTGAGGATGTCTTGGCAAAACCAAATATTATTCCCAAAGATGAGGATGCCGTTGTCTATTGCACGTGTCCGAGCGAGAAGACTAGTCGCAGGGTCTTGCGTCGCGCACTAGGGCTCGGGTTCACACGAGTGAGATTCCTGAGAGGAGGCTTCACGGCCTGGAAGGGCTTGGGGTTTCCCGTGGAGCCGTTTCGAGGGACGTTAACATTTTCCTCTGCTGCAGCGGCACCACCTACGGCATGATGCAAGCCAGGTTACATTCATTGAAGATTGACTGAACTGATGCGGTCATGCGACCGAAACTAATGTGTAACGCCATGCTGATTTAAAGCCTGGCGCAAGTTCGGGACCCTCATTCGAATCGACTTTCCTGGGCTAGACTCCGGAATGACTTTTTGCTTGGTCAACGGCTATATACAGCGCTTTTGCGGCCGTCTGCATTGTCGGGATCGACGCGCAAGACTTCGCGCAGCTCAGCAATCCCATCTCGCCATCGCCCGACCCGGCATAGTGCCAGCGCGTAGTTCAATCTGAAACCGTAACCCGTCGGAACCAGGTCAAGAGCAGTACGGTATTTGACCAGGGCACCGCGAACGTCCCCTGATTTTTCGAGTTGTGTTCCCTCGCGGTTCAGGCCAGATGCGGCAAACCCGACCTCCGATGCGCGGCTGTTTCGCTGTTTCAAGGCAGAGATTTGCACCTCAATTGCTCTTGCTTCTTCAACCCACCCGCTCTTGCGTTGGGATGCCGGTGAGTCCATTTGAGAAGATCCCTCCTTGATATTCCATCGAGGACTTCCGATTTTGGCCAATGGACTCCAGTAAGGTCGGCCAGTGTCGGAGCAAGATCGGCCACCTGAACATTTCTTGCAATGCGTTGAGCTTCGACGTGCCATCCGGCTAGCACCAGGGGGACGTGACGGTCGTATGGCCATGGATCCCCATGTGACGTTCCCGTGGGCTTAGAAGAAAACAACGTCCATTGGCTCGGCAGATAGTAAACGTCGCCACTGCGCTTGGGGAAAATGCTATTTCTAAGAACTGGGCCGATCCACCCCTCGACAGACTCCAAGTGCGTCACATCGTAAAAGCCATCAATACCAGGGACGTTTACTTGCTTGGTTAATACTTCACTCGCAGCCGAAAGAGAGAGGTTATGCCGCGCGAGTTCAGCGCGATCGAAATACAGCATCGTGTCGGTCTTGCCGGCAAACCAATGCATCTCGCCTGTGATTTTGAAATTTGCGTTAAGCTGTGCCTGGATCGCCTCCAGTGCCACAGAGAACGACAACCGTCGAGCTGCCTTGTTCCCTCGCAGCTGTTGTTCAGCTTCGGGAGCGGGTTCGACACCGTGATCTGCCGACAACACCCATAGGATGTTGTCTGCACCCAATCGCATGTTAAGAACCTCCATGAGGTGACCTAACGTTCGGTCGAGTCGAATCTGCTCGTCGGCAATTTCTGGACTATCGGGACCATACGCATGTCCTACGGCATCATTTGACGAGAATCCGATCGTCAATAGATCCGGAGCTTTGCCTGAATTCTCTCCCAAGTGATTGGCTTTGATTGCTTCTTCGGCGAAGGCTTCTAGCAACTCGTCGCCAAATGGTGATCTATAAACCGCGTCGTTGAGCAGGCGGCCGGGTTCCTCAGGCATGATGTGCGGGAATTGCCCATCAACCTGCTTTGTGGCATTCGTGGTGGAATCACTCCCTAAGAGCGGTCTCCACTGTTTGCCCGCATAAGAATCCACCATGCGTCTGCCGTTGAATTCCTGGGCCCATGTGGGGCTTTGATCGCCATAGTAACGGCTGGTGACAAAGTTGCCCGTTTCATGAGAGAACCATAGAACGGCCTGAGGATGATGTCCGGCCATAAGAACGGCCGCCCGATCTTTCATGGAAATGGAAATGACGCGGGCACCCGAATAGGACGACTCCAGCCAATCGGCAAAATTGTCCCCCAGAAGATTCTTTGGGGAGACTGCCTCTCCCGGTTCACCTATCAACGGCGAATCAGCGTCTTCCACGCAGTACGTCATTCGTCCGGTTTCCCGGTCGAACCACTCATTGGCCACGATGCCAGTGCGAGCGGGATTTCGACCAGCGAGCAAAACCGCATGCCCCAAGCATGTTTCTGTGGGCATATGCCCGTAACTTGCGTTCATGAAGTTCGCTCCACGAGTGTTGAAAAAATGGAGCGCACCCGTTTCATGCGCGCTGAAGCGTTCGAGATAATCGGCGCGCATTTGGTCGACTATCACGATGACGATCAGCTTGGGATGCTCTGCCAGAAGCGGGAGGGGGAGTAGAAGGAGAATCGGCAAGACGAGAGTACAGAACTTCTGTTGCATTAGGGCCTTTCTTCGATAGGACTGAAACCCTCGCAATGCTACGGCTTTCGTTCAGAGACGACGATAATCATGAACGTACCCGGTTTGGCGGTTGGCTTTGATCCCGCTGCAGCTGGCTGAAACTCCGCAGTGGGCAAATAGACTTTGTGTGCTTGTGGATCGACCGCCATTGTCCTCGCGCCCATAGGTGTGGTGACGGTTTCAACAACTTCGAATTTGCCGGGAGCCGTCTGTTTTGTCACCTCGAGTTTTCCGTCGCGGCAACTGGCAAAAGCCTCTGTGCCGTCGAACTTGGTGGCGTCCACCCCGGCACCGATCGGGAAGTCAGCTATAACTTTGCCGCTATCGGCGTTCATCACAATCAATTTCTGAGGATTTCGGCACCCAATGAACAGAAGCCGATTGTGACCGTCCATTGCCATTCCTACAGGGGATCCGCCAGGCGCAACTGGCCACCGGGCGACGACTCTCCGTTGCTTCAGATCCACGACTGCGACCTGATTTTTGTCTTCGAGGTTGACATAGGCCTTTCCGGCATCATCCGCGGCGAGGAACTCTGGTGCACCACCCAGATCGATTGGTGGATCAATCTTGCCGGTGGACGGGTCGACGTCAGGAGCCAGGGTTATGAGTGCACCTTTGTCACCTGATACCGCCAGAATTTGATTGACCGCTGGGTCATAAATTATGCCGTCGGCGTCTGCAAGAGCGGGTATTGTGCCGAGGGCCCTGTCGGTTTTTAGGTCAAAGACAACAATTCCCCCATCACCTCCGCCGTCGGTGATAAAACCACGTCCAACCGCGGGGACAAGCGCGACACCATGGGAGCGCTTCTGGCCTGAGATGTCTGCGAGTACTTTTCCATTTTCAGAATCAATGACCATGGGATGGGTCGATCGCGTGACGTATAGACGATGCGTACTCGGATCAGCGGTGATGTAGTCCCAGCCACCTTCACCTCCAATGTGGAATGTTTGGCTGACAGCCCAGCTCGTTTGCGAGAATCCGCGCTGGCCCAGACAAACAACGTTCAATATCGCCAACATCAGCACTGGGTAATAAGTCGATCGACTCTTCGTCATGAGCTTCTCCTACTGCACATTGAATTCGTTTAGTCGAGGTCAGTATAAGGTGCCTGAGTTCTTGCAGGCGAGCAGGAACTACCACGCAAGAAACAGTTAGCACACATTTTTCTCATCGTTCACGGGGTTTTCACGAAGCGTTGATGTGCAAATTTCTAAGATGCACGTACTGACCCAAGATCAGTGTGTAACTCGAGGAGATTTATGAGAATCCTCCGCCTGCTCTCACTGTGCGCAGCGATATGCGCGCTCCCGTTGTCAATCTCTGCCGTATTTGCTGAAAGTGGTCGTGGTGCTGTGCAGGGTCGAATTGTCGATCCCAGCGGTGCCATCTTGCCGGGTGCACGCGTTCAACTGGATCCGCTCGGATTCACGACAGTTACCAACTCTCAAGGAGAGTTCACGTTTTCGAACGTACCAGCCGGCAACTACACCCTTTCAGTTCAGTACGTAGGCTTTGGCCGAGTTTCTACGAGCGTGACCGTGAGTGCAAACCAGGTTACGCGAGCGGATAGCACTCTCAAGGTTGCCAGCGGTGTTGAGGAGGTTGAAGTCTACGCGGAACGTGGACATGGCGAAGCGGAAGCCATTAATCGCGAGCGCACGGCAGACAATATTCTTCAAGTGCTGCCATCAGAGGTCATCACAAGTCTGCCCAACGCCAACGTGGCTGATGCCATCGGAAGGCTTCCCAGCGTGACTCTTGAGCGAGATGAGGGCGAAGGTAAATACGTGCAGATACGCGGCACAGAACCACGATTGTCGAACGTGACCATTGATGGCATCAACGTGCCTTCACCCGAGGGTGGAGTGCGGCAGGTTAAGCTCGACACGATACCCGCTGATCTTGTCGAGTCCGTTGAAATTAACAAGACCCTGCAGGCCAACATGGATGGTGATGGCATTGGCGGCTCCGTCGATTTGAAGACCAAGATGGCGGGCAATTCGCCTACCTTCATCGTTGAGAGCATGGCGGGCTACACCCCAATTGTCAATGGGCGATACATCGGCCAGTCAGACATGACAGTCGGGCAGCGTTTCGGACATCAGGGCAAATTGGGAATCCTCGTCGGGGGAAGTTATGACTACAACGGGCGAGGTATTGACGACATCGAACCAGTCCCGACTCCTGATAGTTTGACACCGACCTATGACAGCATGGACATTCGGGAGTACCGTTACGATCGGACTCGCTGGGGATTTGCCGGAACATTGGACTACCGCCTCGGACAATTCTCGAGCATTTACCTACGGGGCCTATATTCGGAGTTCAAAGACTACGGAGATCGCTGGGTGTACTCGCTAAACAATGGGGATGTCCCTTCCTACAACACTTCCGAGCGCCGTCCGGACTATGGTATCGGCAGCCTCACTCTCGGCGCGCATCACATGTTCAATTCGTCCTGGTTCAGCTGGGATGTTTCTACCGCTCGGGCGCGGCAAACCGCGTCTGCGGGTAACCCTGGGGCCAAGTTCGAATTTATCCCGGGTGCCAGCAACTGCAGCTACGATGCCGCTGCCACGACCAACAACTACCTGCCGCAATGGAGTCCGGTCTGCTTCACTGAGGCTTACAATCCCACCAATTTCCAACTTCACAGCGTGACCGCCGATCTGGGAGAGACTGCACAGTTGAACTTTCAGGGCTCCGCCTCATACGCTCGGAACTACCACCTCGGCTCGCACTCTTCCACATTTGAAATCGGCGGTAAGGTTCGCAACGCCCATAAGTTTGATGACGGATACGAGAACGAGTGGGACCCGAATACCACGCTGCTGATGACGCAGTTCGTTGGCGGGTTCCACAACAACGACTACTACGACGGGCACTATCCATTTGGACCCGCGGCGAAATGGGACAAGATCACGCAATTCGTAGCGGCAAATCCGTCCGCATTCGATTACACACAAGGTTGTCCCTATTGCAGTGATCAAGCCTTTGATCTTGTTGAACGGATCTCCGCCGGGTACATAATGAACACCGTTGACCTGGGCCGATTCCACATCGTAGCGGGGCTTCGCTTCGAGGGGACGCAGGTTAGTACGCTCAGCTTCAGCGACGTCAACAATACATTTTCGGTCCCGGGAGGCGGTACATACATCGACGTTCTTCCGAGCGTTGCCGTGCGATACCGAATTACGTCCGACTCGGGTATCCGGTTGGTTTACGGGCGTGGGGTTTCGCGTCCTAATCCGCAAGATCTAACCAGCGCAGTGTCGTTCGATGGAGTAAACACCTATACCATAGGCAACCCGGCTCTCAAGCCTGAACGTGCAAACAACTACGACGTTCTTTATGAGCACTATCTGAATCCGCTCGGCATGATACAGGCCGGCTTCTTTTACAAGGACCTCACCGATCCGATCATTGGCACTCTTTCTAAGCCAACAAGCGGACCCTACGCTCCAAATTTTGTGAGTCAACCCGGTAACGCCGGCAGCGCGTACGTCGCCGGGGTCGAGTTCGCTTATATTCAACATCTCTCATTCTTGCCGGGCGGACTGCATGGGCTTGGGATCTCGGCCAACTACAGCTATACGACATCCGAGGCGCGCGGGTTAACCGGAACACCCACTCATCGCCCGCTCCTCCGCCAAGCCCCCCATACTTGGAACGTAAGCCCGACTTACGATCGTCCGCGCCTTTCTCTGCGAACAGGACTTTCCTACAACGGCGCAAACATCTTCCAATACTACGATCCAAGCGGGGACGTGGCGAATCTAGGGCCCAACGGACCAGCCGGAGACACATACCTTTGTCCCCATTTCCAGGTGGATGCGCAGGGTAGCTATCGCTTCTGGCGGGGGCTGTCTCTGATTGCCTACGGCCTGAATATGAATAACGAGGTCTTCGGCTTTTATGACGGTCGACCCCAGTACGTTTTACAACGCGAGTATTACAAGCCTACTTACGCGATCGGCTTCCGCTATGTGCTCACACGAGAGAGCAATTGAATCGAGCGCCATCGTGTACTTGTGCAGGTTCGAATTTCGTGCGCCATAAAGGAGGAAGGTCTGCAACCACGAGATCGGCGTTCGAGTGCCCGCGAATGGCCGTTATCGCACCGAGCCCTGCCGAGGCAATGAGCAGCGGATCGATCACTCACGCTTAGCACTCCCTATTTCTCAACATAATCCGTTCGAAATTTGCCACTGCCGTTGAGCTGAACGACGGCGATGCTTTCCTTCGTCGCAACAAAATGAGGTAGCCCGGCCGGAATTACGATGAAACTGCCCGCGGGGTACCCTTTCAGATTTGTGGAGTTGAATTTCGTTCCCTCGCTCAGATACCAGGTTCCCTCGATGACGGTGATCAGTTCGTCCTGTGGGTGCGTATGCGCGAGGACGCGTTTGTTTGCGGGTATCTTGACACGATCGACCCAGGCACCGCCCTGACTTGAGTCCCCGAGTAGCTGTGCTCGCTGGCGGCCGTCAGTATAGTACGACGGAGTAAACCATGGCACTTGTGGGGGGGTGAACGCGATTATCTCCTTCTTCTTCGTGTCGGTCAGCGTCCCAATCGCCGCGGAGACCAATACTGCAAACATTAGCATTTTCATCACTACTCCTGCCAGCGAGCATTATCGCAGGCGCCGACGAGTCGGCGTTTGAAAGGATCTGAAATCCTGATTGACAGCGGATGATTGATGTCCCTCAACCCGTCCAAGCGCTTTGATTCGCGGCTCAGTGACTCAAGTCGCGCTAACAGGCGTCTTCACTCATTGACCTTCAATGAAACCACGCGATCTTCACCAATACCCAGAGATCGGTGCGGTATTAGCAGCGCAGAGAGATGCGCGACTAAGGAATTGGGGACGCCGCTGTAGAAGGAGCGGCAAAAGCCGCGGACATCTGGGTAGTCGCTAAGAACGCTTTGTGAACGCGGCGCAAATAGACCACCAAGAATCGCTCATGCCCGCGATCACTGGAAATCCAAAAGCTAACCATGCCGCCAGGGACAACCCACGTACGCTTTTCATACAACCCATTCTCGTACTCTTGATCTCCGTCGACCGGCGCCTGCCTGCTCGACTTCGTGCAGCATCAGATTTCCAATCCCAATCAAGTGGAATTCGCCGGACTATCGCTCGAATTGGGAAACGATCCGGGAGGACGAGCTGCCAATCTCGGTGAACGAACGCAGCCTCAGTTTTCGCCGTCCAAGTCCACTGAAAGGGACTGGGTCGCATCGGTCAGGTTGCTCCCCCACAAAGCGTTGCTGCCCCACAGAGCGTTGAAAGCATCCAGACTGTTACTGCCCCACAGAGCATTGCTCCCCCACAGGGCATTGCTGCCCCACAAAGCGTTCTGCGCCCCTACAAACGCGCTACTGCCCCACAGGGCATTGCTTCCCCACAAGGCATTGCTGCCCCCGAGCGTGGAACCATTCTGCACAAGATAGACACAATCACAGTTGGCATCGTAGGTAGCGGTGGGCGATTGGGCATTCAGACTTGCGGGAGGAACATCGGTTGCCGAAATCGCCATCTGTAAATCTAGATATCCCGCGCCAACTGTAAACGCGTCATACTGCAGAGTGTACGTTACGCCTGCGTCGGTCACTGATGAGTAGCGCGGCAGGTTCTTGTAGGCCGTCTTCATCAGCAAGGCCTTTACTTGATCAGGAGTTAAGTTGGGGTTTTTCTGAATCAGCAATGCTGCGCCGCCGCTTACTACAGCCGTGGCCATGCTCGTCCCACTCAAGATGAAGTACTTGTCCGACAAATTCTTGGAAGTTGTGTTTTGATAGTACTGTAATGCAGCTCGATTTCCCGGAAAGTTCTTTTGCAGGTAACCTCCCGTCTGCAGGGAGACGACCCGGTTCCCCGGTGCTACCAGATCAGGCTTCACGATGTGGTCGATAGCGGTGGGGCCCTTGGAACTGTAGGAAGTCATCACATCATCGGAACGGTCCGGAGTCCCCTTTGTGTTCATTGCACCGACAGTGATCACATAAGGATCGTTACCTGGCGCCGTGATGGTTCCATAGCCATTCCAAACCGAGTAGTTGGTTCGCCCGTCATTGCCGGCGGCCACAACGACGACAATTCCTGCCTTCCATGCGGCCTCAACAGCTTGGCAGAGAGGATCGAGTGCGTAGCTTTCATATACTGGCCTGCCGAGCGATAAGTTCATCACACGGATGTTGTACTGGCTTTTGAGCGCAATTGCCTTATTAATGGCAGTTATCACCGAACTATCCGTGCCTTGCCCCTGTTGCCCGAGGGCATGGAAGTTGATGATTGTCACATTGGGCGCGATTCCGCGAATGAGTACATCACAATTAGAGCAATTGGAATTTTTGCCACTACCTGCAATGATGCCGGCTACGTGAGTACCATGACCATATTGATCATCTGCACCGCCGCCTAAGGAGTCGAAGTTGTACAAAATTCGATTGTGTCCTTGCGGATCTTTCAGGTCATCTACGCCGTGTACGCCACTGTCAATCACCGCTACAGCAACCCCGGTCCCGTCCAACCCCAATCCCCATGCATAGTTCGCCAATACGGTTGGCGCTACGTTATTCATTTTGTTCGTGACGGGCCGATCCGGAGAGACATACAGCACATCGGGATCGTTCGAGAGTTTGGCCAACCGGGAGGCGGGCATGGACACGAGAAAGCCTTTAACTGGCCCAAGGTGCTGTTTTACGAATCCGCCGTGACTCGATACCCGGCTTTCGTGCTGCTGCGTCGGCGCCTTCTTAAACTGGACAATGACGTCGATGGCGTTGCTGGAATGTCGGCCTTTCAGTTCCGGCGATAGTTTACGGTCGTCGCCCCAAACTAGAGAAGCCGTCAACATGAGCATGAAGATTACTTTCGACTTCATGGTGCCTTCCTCCAGTGATGCCTTACCGTTACAGAGCAGCAACTGCTAGGCCAGACCGAACTCTCGTAAGTGCTTGTTGTTACGCGAGGACGGGTAGATCCGCTGGGTAGCAGCGAGACAATTTGTCCCGGACTGGGGGCAACGAGACATTTTGTCGCGGAAATGCGCCCAAAAGATGACGCTCTTAAGTGGTACACCAGAGTAACCACCGAGTCGGCTTTTGAAGGGACATGGTGTTCGCAAATTGGCGAAAATTTAGGTACCTGTCATGTCATGGCGTTCCATCGGCGCGCGAGCCTTCATCACAACGATGACGGCGGCGGGATGCTTGTGCTTAGTGCTTACCTTCAGAGAATGGCAATCGACCGATCCCCTTAAGTTCGTTTGTTACCTGATCGTGGCCCTGTTTGCGTCGTCCCTGAAGGTAAGTTTGCCGCGGATTGAGGGAACGTTGTCCGCGAATTTCCTGTTTACTCTGCTTGGCATCCTCGAACTGAGTTTGCCCGAAACACTAGTAATCGGACTCGCGAGCACGGTTGGGCAGTTCTATTGGAAGCCGGCGCGGCAAGTGAAACTGGTGCAGTTGGTCTTCAATTTATCGCAGGTAACGCTCTCAAGCAGTGTTGCGTATGGCGCCTACAGACTAATTCTTACTCACGGTCATCAGGCATCGCAGCCCCTAGCGCTTTTGATCGCCACAATCGTTTATTTTGCCTGCAACAGCGCGGCCATGTCCACGATCATTGGCCTCACTGAGAGCAAGTCGATTCGTAAGGTCTGGATTGAGAGCTACTCGTGGTCGTTAGCTTACTACCTTGTGGGAGCAGCTGCGGCGTCCCTGGTCAACTTCTTGAACCAGCATATTGGATGGCAGTCGTCGTTACTGGTTCTGCCACCGATTTACCTGATCTATCGCTCCTATCGCTTGTATATCGGAAAACTCGAGACCGAAGCTCGCATGGCAGAACAGGCTTCGAATCTCCACCTGCGCACGATCGAAGCCCTGGCGCTTGCCATCGAGGCAAAGGACGAAAACACAAGCAAGCACTTACAACGCGTGCGCATCTATGCTATCGAATTAGCCAATGAACTTGGACTAAGCGAGGACGAAAAGGACGCCTTGAAGGCAGCTGCGGTACTGCATGACATCGGCAAGCTTGCGGTTCCGGAGTACATCATCTCGAAACCCGGCAAGTTGACTCCAGAGGAATTCGAGAAGATGAAAATCCATCCGATCGTCGGGGCGGAAATTCTCGAACAAGTTCATTTTCCCTACCCAGTCGTACCCATCGTGCGAGCCCATCACGAGAAATGGGATGGGGCCGGGTATCCCAACGGATTGAGTGGTGAGGAGATTCCCATCGGGGCGCGCATCCTGGCCGCGGTTGATTGCCTTGACGCCCTTGCTTCCGATCGACACTACCGCAAGGCACTCCCCCTGGACGAGGCGATGGCTCAAGTGGCCTCTGAGGCTGGAACAAGTTTCGACCCGCGAGTCGTCGCTCTTCTGCAGCGCCGCTACGTCGAACTGGAAAAGATGGCGACGGAGCAGCCGCTGGAAACGCCTTCAAAGCTATCGACAGAACTTAAGGTTCGACGCGGGTCGCAGCCTGCAGCCGGATTCGCTGAACAAACGGAAGCTTCTCATGACGACGTTGCCGGGGACTTCCGCGGGCGGACGGCCTTAGCCCGAAAACAATGCAATGAAATGCTCGAAATCAGCTGCGCTTCAGGTTCCTCTATCGATATCGAGGATATAAGCGCCTTGATTGCGGTCCGTTTGAAGCGCGCCGTTTGGTACGATGCTTTTGCCCTGTACCACTTGAACGAGGGTGTGCTCATACCTGTCTTTGTGGTGGGGGAAAACTCCAAGGTTTTTGCCTCATTACGCATTCCTCTTGGCGAAGGTCTGTCAGGGTGGGTAGCGCAAAATCGCAGGCTAATCGTGAATGGCAATCCTTCGGTTGAGCCCGGATATCTGAACGATCCGACCAAGTACAGCACGTTACGCTCGGCTCTGGCACTGCCGCTGGAAGGACAATCACACGACCTTGCGGTGATAGCTTTGTATCGCGCTGCCCAGGATGCGTTTACTGTGGATGATGTGCGTGTCTTGGAAGCCATGCGTCCTGGTTTGGAGCGCATCGTCTCGCCGGCTCAAAAAACCAAGGCATTCGTAGCCTCCTCCAACTCGTAGCGCTTTGCGTCATAACTGTTGGTCTCCCATCCGACTTGCACTCCAGAGCAATTCCTGAATGTCCCGATCGCGGATACCAGACTCCAGCTCAGGGTAGATTGTCGAAAAAGAGATAGACCGAAGCAATGCGACCGTTCCGGGCCACGATGAAATCGGTTCCCGCATAAGCTGGTGGTTTGCCGGGAGTGCCAGATACCCATCGAACCCGTCCGGCATCACCTAATTCCTCGGGAGGTGAGAGGGGCTGATATTCGAAATCTGGATGTGTTGCTCTTATCACACCGGCAATTCGATCAATCTCCTCGCGCCCACGAAATATGCCGCCCTTGGGGTCATGGAACACTGCGTCTTCGTGAAAGATCTCGTCGATTGCAGCTCGACGGCGCACAGGGTCATTTTCGCCAAATACGTCGCTCAGATTACGAAGCAGAAGGGTCGATATGCTGTAGGACATGGTTGTTTCCTCTCTCGTCATCAGATCCCGAGAAGGGGACCCTGCGCTAGCTGGTGCTTCGTCCTATTGTCGTAAATCCTTCGCTCCATACGAATCTTCAAAACCTCGCCTCGGGCCAGACCTCAACTCAGCGTCAGCCGTAACTTGGTTGCGTGAAGGACAGTGCGCTCTCGGCGCGATGAAGAATACGAGCGAGAACTCCATCTGGCTCATCTGGCTCATCTGCCTAGCTTCAACTTAAAGCACTCATCAATCCGACCACGGAGCCGGCTTGCGGTCCCATCGATGCCGCTTCAACTCCCGCAGCAGCTCAACGGGGAGCGCGCCTTTGTCACTCAGCGCAGTGTTGTCGCGGACATGTTCGAACTTCCTCATTCCCACAATCGTAGTGCTGACAGCGGGATGAGATAAAACGAAGCGCAGCGCCATCTCTGGCAGAGACATCCCCGACGGCAGAAGTTGTTTGAGCCTGCCCACGCGCTCCAGAGTGTTGGCAAGATTCTCAGGATTGAAATAGCGCGACCTCCAGTCGGTGTGGGGGAACTTTGTGTCCTTTGTCATCTTTCCCCCTAGACTCCCCTCGTCGAGTGCAACCCGGACAATAACCCCGATGTTAAGCTCCTGGCAGACGGGGAACAGTTCCTCTTCTGGTGACTGATCGAAAATGCTGTAAATCACCTGTACCGCGTCTACCAACCCGGTGCGAACAGCCTTGATTCCGTTCTCCGGCTCCCACCGGTTCAAGCTTAGACCGAAGTGGTGGATGATGCCGTCTTTTTTAAGTCTCTCCACCGTCTTGCGGAAGTCAGGTTCTTCGGTCCACTCGTCCGTCCAGACGTGGAATTGAAGAAGATCGATTGAATCGGTTCCGAGCTGCTTGCGGATTAGATCGGCGTATTTGAAAACGTGGTCAGGCGGAAACACATCGTGGTATTTGTAGCTCGGGTGCGCTGGCCAGCGCTCATTCTTGGGAGGGATCTTCGATGCCGCATAAAGTCGCTTCCCCTTGTACTTAGCAATCGTCTGCCCGAGGAGACCGTCGCTCTTGCCTTCGCCGTAGCCCCACGCTGTATCGAAAAAATTGCAGCCGAGATTCACCGAAAGTTGCAGTGCTTCGAGCGACTGCTTGTCGTCCGAGCCACTCCATCCCCCCATGCCCCAAAGTCCGGGCGCGATGTCACTAATTTCAATCCCCGTACGGCCAAACTTGCGATATTTCATTTCTCATCCCCCAAGAATGTTGGTCATTAATTGCTTCGAGAAGCTGCATTAGCTGATTCCGACTCCGGGCATAATAGCGTAGCAGTTTCGGATATTGCTGGACTCGCGCGTTTGCGACCAACCGTTTTCACTTCGCAATGACAAAATCCGGGCACTTGCCCTCGGCAGAGCTGGGACCAACCCACACGGTGGCGTTTGCTGGCTCAACCCGGTGCTGCATATCGATGTTCGAGAAGGCGAGTTGCTGAAGTTCCAAGCGCGGCGAGGGCGAGGTCAACCCAAGAAAGCTTGTGACAGGGTACTAGCGTTTCTGAAGAAGACCTGTCAAAGTGCCTCACTTTGTTTCAGCTAAACGAAGATCTCGCCGGGCAGAGCAGTCAGTGTGCGGCTGGCAAGCGTGTTCTGAATCGTCCGCCTCGGCAGCTCAGACGATGTAGGATCAAACTGTTTGCGTTCTATTCGAAGCTGAAGAGTACGCTCGATAGCTCTTAGGTCCATCATCTCGACTGGAGTGAAAATGGTTGAAGCGCAGCCCTGTGATCCCGCGCGGCCAGTACGTCCGACCCGGTGGATAAAATCTTCGGCCAAGGTTGGTATGTCGTAGTTGATGACATGTGCGACGTCGTCAACATGCAAACCGCGTGCTGCGATATCGGTCGCCACCAAGACTTGGTATCGCCCTTCCTGAAATCCATTGAGTGCGTGGTTGCGCTGGGACTGGGAGCGATCTCCATGGATCATTGCTGCGCTGAAGCCTTCACGAATGAGCTCCCGAGCGACGCGTTCAGCGCCACGTTTCGTGCGAGTGAAGATCAGCGTCTGTCCAACTTCCGTGCTCAGTAGTTCGCGAAGTAGTTGCATCTTCTGGTTGGGACGGGCCTCGTAGGCTCTCAATTTGACCGTCGTCGCCGGCTTTAGAACTGAGCCCAGAGCGATGCGAATTGGCTCGCGAGTGTACTCATTCACCAGCCGCGCAACCGACTGCTCCATCGTCGCCGAGAAACACAGTGTCTGCCGATTGACGGGAAGTACCGCCACAATGCGCCGGATTGCCGGAAGGAACCCCATGTCCAGCATGCGGTCCGCTTCGTCGAGCACAAGGACTTTTGTTCCGCGCAGATTGATTAACTTGCGGTCAATGAAGTCCTGCAGCCGGCCTGGCGTCGCGATAATCAGGCTCGAGCCGTTGCGGAGAGCCTGAATCTGCGTCTTCTCGGAAAGCCCGCCAACGATCAGCGCTGCTTTCTTGAGCCGCTTGCCGCGCAGCTGCTCGTATTGCTCCTCTACTTGGATTGCGAGTTCGCGTGTAGGCAGTAGCACGAGCGCATTCGGTTGTGGTGAAGCGTCACGGTTCAGCATTTCGATCACAGGGATCAAAAATGCCAGTGTTTTGCCGGTGCCGGTTTGGGCGGTCCCGATGATGTCTCTGCCTTGGAGGGCAGGAGATATTGCCTGTGCCTGGATGGGCGTTAAGGTTGTGAATTGGGATGCCTCGAGCTTCTGCTGCAACGCAGCAGAAAGCGGGAGTTCTGTAAAAGTGGTCATTCGAAATTTGTGTCTTTCTTGAGGGGCCTGTTATCACGCACTCGCGCAGGAGCACCCAAGCCGCTCACGTTCCATTTAGATTTCGCTCTGAATTAATCGGAAGGCAGGAAAAGCGGAGGTGAGGCTGATCCGAAAGAAGGGATCCCGCGTGAACAAGCAAACCGTACAAAGCTTCCGTAATAGTATACCAGACCAGGTTTCACCTCTGCCCGGGCTTGAAGTCCCCGACGGCCCGCTGCTAAAAAAATGGTTTCCCGGTATCGAGATAAGATAAGGTTAGGTATTCAATGTTGTATGGAGGTGATCCGTTGGCAGAAGTTCGACTGCAAGAAGGTGAGTCCATTGACAGTGCTTTGCGACGCTTCAAGCGCAAGGTACAGACTGAAGACATCATTAAGGAAGTGAAGCGTCACTCCTTCTACCTAAAACCGGGCGCCAAGCGCCGCGTAAAACAAGCTCTGGCGCGAAAGCGTGCCCGGAAAAAGATCCGCAGAGAGCCGGACTAGGGTGTCACTTCGGGCTCGAGGCGATGTGGAACTTAGGATGGGAGGGATTCCCGGTTTTTGCTGCAGTTTCTGTGCAAGTGTGCCCAACTCTGAAAACTCGGACGCGCGGGCTGCAGTCAGCTAGTCGAGCCTTACCTCTCTTTCGCGGCACGTAAGTCGTCGCTTCAACTCAGCGAGTCCTAGGTGGGTTTTCGTGCCTGCCCCCTGGCACGCCTCGCGGGGCGGGTTCTGGTTTGGGAAGGGTTCGCGATCAGCCTTCTAAGTTCCTTCGCTACCAGCGCAAGTTCAGACTCCAGCTCGATGCATCCCTCACCGGCGGCGTCGAGCTGTCCGTTTCTGCCAATATTCTCCAGGCGTTGGGCTATCGCGGATGCCTCTTTTGCGGCGAAGTTCCCTACGGATCCTTTGAGGGCGTGCGCAGCTCTCGCCAATGCTGTGGCATCTCGGCGACGGATGCTTTCTTTGATTTCTTCGACTCGCTGCGGGTAATCGGCCAGAAACAGACGTGCCATCTCCTTGAGAAGGGCACGGCTGCCGTCAAATCCTTCCAGCAGCGCATGGTGGTCGATCACCGGGTGCCTCGCGTCACCCTTCGCCGCATGCCTTTTGGTGGATGCACTGGGAGCAAGTTCTGAGATGACTTGTTCTAGATCCTTAATTCGGATTGGCTTCGACGTGTAGCCATCCATCCCGGCTTCCAGGCAGCGTTCGCGGTCTCCTTTGATGGCATGAGCTGTCATGGCAATGATGGGAATGTGTGTGCCAGCATCTCGCTCCCATCTTCGGATCGCAGCCGTCGCCTCGAGACCATCCATCTCGGGCATTTGCACGTCCATGGCAACAAGATCGAACTTGCCCGATTGAACGGCCAATAGCGCCTCGCGTCCGCTGCTGACAACTGTTACCTGATGCCCGAGTTTTTCGAGAATTCGCGTCGCGACAAGCTGGTTGACCTGATTGTCTTCCGCCAACAACACGCGCCGTCCACTCTTCCGGATGCGTGATTTCTTGCGCGGCTTTGTTTTTTTAGGGATTGGTTCACTAATAACGCTCACAATCACGTCGAAGAGTTCAGATTGTTTGATGGGCTTGGTCAGATGTGCCGAAATACCAAGCTTGCGACAACGCACGACGTCCTCAGGCTCACCGGCCGAGGTAAGCATCACGAGCTTTGTACCAGCGCAACGGCCGTCGCGACTGATTCGCTCCGCCAGTCCAAATCCATCCATGTCAGGCATATGCCCATCCAGCAGCACGACGGCGAAAGATTGCCCCAATCGTGAAGCTTTCTCCAGTTCGACCAGCGCCGCCGCCCCGCCATCGACAGCAAGCGGGCGCATCCGCCAACTCGTGAATACTTCTTCGAGAATTCGGCGGTTAGTTGCGTTGTCGTCCACGATTAACACCGGCAGTTCGGTCATGCTGAGCCACTTGCCGCGAGATTTGACCGCAGGCAGCTCGCCGACACCAAGCCAGATGGTGAAATGAAAGGTACTGCCCACACCCAGTTGGCTCTCCACAGAGATGTCTCCACCCATGAGCTGCACCAGCTGAGACGAAATCGCCAGGCCCAACCCGGTGCCGCCATAACGGCGCGTGGTGGAACTATCACCCTGCGAAAATGCCTCAAAAATCACCTGCTGTTTTTCCAGCGGAATGCCGATTCCCGTGTCCCTAACTGAAAAATGCAATTCAACTGCGTGTTCGGTGCGCGACTCAGCCTGGACCTGCACCACGATCTCGCCCTGATCGGTAAACTTGATGGCGTTTCCGACAAGATTCACCACGATCTGGCGTAGACGCAAAGGATCACCCACGACCATCTCAGGGACCTCAGGATGGATTCGACACGCCAGCTCAATTCCTTTCTTGTATGCCCGCGGCGCCAGCACGCGCATGGTATCTTCGAGTGCGTCGCGAAGATTGAAACCGATCCGGTCGAGTTGCAACTTGCGCGCCTCGATTTTCGAGAAATCGAGGAGGTCGTTCACCAGCGCGAGAAGCGCATCGGCGGAGCCCTGAATCGCGGTCAGGTATTCTCTCTGCTCGCGCGTAATTCGCGTGGCGAGCGCCAGCTCGGTCATGCCAATCATGGCGTTCATTGGCGTACGAATTTCGTGACTCATGTTTGCGAGGAACTCGCTTTTCGCACGGGTCGCCTCTTCAGCCCGTTTCTTCGCGATCTCTAAATCGTGCGCGTATACGCGCAAAGCATCCTCCACATGCTTGCGCTCGATAAACTGTCCAATCTGGCTGCCTATGGCACCCATCATTTCGAGCAGGCGAGCGTCGGGCTGTTGAATTTCATGGCTGAAGAATTCAAGTACCCCCAAGACTTCGGTCCCCAGGAGAATGGGGAAGCAAAAGGCCGCATGCAAGCCTTCTCTAGCCGCGGTGGCGGCACGCGGAAAATTTGCATCTTTGGTTACGTCTGCTATCCAAACCGGCCGCGCACTGGACCAGACCCGGCCGGGCAAACCTATTCCCTGAACGAATATTCGTGAGCGTGTTCGCTGGTTAAACTCTTCGATGCGGCTCGACGACATATGCCAAGTCTCCACGCATCGCAGCACGTTCTCTTTTTCATCAACTCTCCAAATCGCCCCAACCGACCATCCGAGACACTCGCAAATGGCCTGCAGGATTTTCGGAGTAGCTACGGCCAATGTTGGCTCATCAGCCAGGACTCGTGTGACAGCGTACTGAGCAGCCAGCCGTACGGCTTCCAGCCTGTGCTCAGTCACGTCCGCCGCGACGCAGTAGATTGATCCTTTTTCTGCGCGCACGATCGCAGACCAAAGCAGCCAACGATATGATCCGTCCTTGCAGCGATATCGGTTCTCGAATGAGAGCGTACTGCGCCCGGAAGCTACCTGCGCAGCCTCGGACACCGTGGCCGACCGATCGTCGGGATGTACAAATTCAATGTAAGGACGCGAGAACAGCTCTTTCCGGGTGTAGCCAAGCGCGGTTTCCCAGGCGGGGTTTAGATACTTGAAATAGCCGTCGGTCCCTGCGATGCATAGAAGATTCAGAGAAAGGTCGGCAAACTCGCGCAAATCAAGCTCGGTTGGCTGATCGGAAATGGGCACCGAACTCATACTTCTCCAAGGCCACACAAGAGGTGGCACTCATTTTGTTACAAAGTTCACAATCGTGCAATTAGGGGCTCAGTCGCGACGAGCGGTTGACCCGACGTCTTGGCGGAAGTAGCATGTGGGGCGGAAACTCAGACACCCAAATGGGAGGTGGCATTGTGAGCCACGCTCCGTCTCAACCGCACAAAATCCTGGTTGCCGACGACGACCGCCCTACGCGTTTCGCTATCTCCAGCATGTTGAAAAAAGCCGGGTACGCAGTTACGGCTGTAGGTGATGGCGCGGAGGCCTTGCACAAGATCCAGAAAACAAACTTTGCTCTTGCGTTCCTCGATATTTGGATGCCAGAGCTGACTGGCCTAGAGGTACTTGCCCGCGTTCGCGCAGGCGAATCACATCCCAAAGTCATTATCATGACTTCCGACAGCACTCCCGAAAATGTGCTGCGTGCAATCCGCGAGCAGGCTTATGAGTACGTAAGCAAGCCGTTTCCTCCGAAAGAGGCCATTGAGCTTGCCGAGCGTGCTTTGAAGCAGGGCGCCTCTCCGCCGATCGAAGTCATTTCAGCCAAGCCGCATTGGTTGGAGCTGCTGATTCCTTGCACACGCGAGGCAGCCGAGCGCATTCAATCTTTTCTGATGAACCTCGATGCCGATCTCCCTGATGATATGCGCAATACAATCGGATTGGCTTTTCGCGAGCTGGTGCTCAACGCAGTCGAATGGGGAGGTAAGCTCGATCCCAACCGCAAGGTACGGATCGCGTATGTGCGATCGTCGCGTATGTTGCTCTACCGCGTCGCCGATCCAGGCCCCGGCTTCAGCTTTAGAGACTTGACCCATGCCGCTGTAGGCCAACCCGCCGACGATCCGGTTGCGCACATGGCCGTCCGTGACCAGCTAGGCATTCGTCCAGGTGGCTTCGGCATCGCCATGACCCGCTCCATGGCGGATGAGCTTATCTACAACGAAGCCCAAAATGAGGTGATCTTTGTGAAGTACCTT
>Ga0207674_10001373_pt1 | contig 31477 bp, 22 predicted proteins | sample KBSCornC72_FD_184303 | JGI IMG/M metagenome (GOLD analysis project Ga0207674, IMG submission 184303) | Corn rhizosphere microbial communities from Kellogg Biological Station, Michigan, USA - KBS Corn C7-2 (SPAdes) (version 2) | ecosystem: Host-associated > Plants > Roots > Rhizosphere > Soil ...
GGCGCACCTGCACCTGTCCGCGTTCGACCCCTGGTTTTCCTACGTCTTCGTCGTTCTGTTCTCGCTGGCAGCTTACCGCTTTGTCGAGAACCCGGCTCGCAGGCTGATCCTCAACCGCCTCTCCACCCGCCCCCGGGTCGTTCCAGTCACGTCATCCTGAACGCGCTGCCCAACCGGCGATCGACGACCAGCGTCCGCTCCCCAGAATCTGTCCTCCTCGCAAAAACGTCATCTCGGCCGGAGCGTAGTGGAGAGAACCCTGTATTTTCTTTTCGCATTTGCCCGTTTTTCCATCAAAATCAACAACGGGCCAGCCTTTGGACAGGCTCTCGACCCACAACACTGTTACGAATGTCCGCGATGAGGGTATAGTGAAGCGGAGACTGCGACTGGCCCAAGTCCGTTCTGACTGTATAGGATGGTTGTTGTCGCAGCGCACAAGGAGATGCCCCCGGCATGGGTCACAAAGATTCCGGCGAGAATACCGAGTCCCTTTTCGATACCGCATCGTCCAGACGCCTTTACTCAATATCTCTCGATGTTTCGATTTTGAAAGGTTCCCGATCGGTATGAAGCTCTTGAAGAATGCCCTGTTCTTTGCAGCGACTGCTGCGTTGTCGGTCTCGTTTTCTTATCCGCTGATGGCGCAAGGCGTAGACACCGCCATGCTGCTCAAGCCCCCGGCCAACAGTTGGCCCAGCTACCACGGCGACTACACCGGCAAACGCCACAGCAGTCTCACCCAGATCACGCCTCAGAACGTTCACAACCTGACTCTGGCCTGGGCATTCCAGACGCACGAGACCGCGACCATCAAGTCCTCGCCGCTGATGGTCGACGGAATCCTGTACTTCACCCTTCCCGACAATGTCTGGGCGGTTGACGCGCGCTCCGGCCACCAGCTTTGGCACTATACCTATCCTCCCAACACCGGTGATCATATCGGCCAGCGCGGCGTTGCCATCTATAAGGATTCGGTCTACTTCGTCTCTCCCGACGCGCATCTGGTCAAGCTCGACATCAAGACGGGCAAGCCGCAGTGGATCATCGAAATCGCCGACCACTCAAAGGGCTACTGGGCGACCGAGGCTCCGTTGATCGTCGGCAACCACGTCCTCGTCGGCGTCGGTGGCGACCTCGACAATATCCCCATGTTCCTCAAGGCCGTCGATCCCGAGACCGGAAAGACGCAATGGCAGTGGGACGTAACCGAACCCGCCGGATCGCCGCACATTGCCACCGGCGGCACTACCTGGATGCCCGGAACCTATGACCCCGAGTTGAACCTCATCTACTGGGGAACGGGAAATCCCACGCCGGTGCTGAACGGCAAGGCGCGCCCCGGCGACAATCTTTACACCGCCAGCATCGTGGCCCTGCATGCGGATACCGGAAAGCTGGCCTGGGCCTTCCAGCCCTCGCCGCACGACACCCATGACTGGGACGCGGTCGAGATTCCGGTGCTGGTCGACGGCGACTTCAACGGCAAGCCCCGCAAGATGCTCATGCAGGCCTCCCGTAACGGCTACTTCTTCGTCCTCGACCGGGCCACCGGCGAGAACCTGCTGACCGTGCCCTTTGGCCCGGTGAACTGGGCGACCGGTCTCGACAAGAAGGGCCAGCCCATTCCCAATCCAGATAAGGAGCCTGCTCCGGATGGCCGCCTGATCGCGCCCGACGAGGCTGGACTCACCAACTTCCGCTCCCCCAGCTTCGATCCGAAGACCGGCCTCTTCATCGTCAGTGCCCACCCCAGTTGGAGCCTCTACTTCGCCAAGCCTGCGGACGGCACCTATGGCTGGGCCGGTGCGGACTACGGCTTGTGGGGCAAGGGTGTCATCGAGGCGATTGACTACAAGACCGGCAAGAGCCGTTGGAGCCACGAGATCGGCCAGGGAGCCAGCGCGGGTGTCATGACGACCGCCTCGGGCCTTACCTTCACCGGCGATGCCTATGGCAACTTCCTCGCGCTCGACACCAGCGACGGCAAGACGCTCTGGCACGCGAACGGCGGATCGGGCATCTCCAGTTCTCCGATCACCTACGAGCTCGATGGTCAACAGTACCTGGTGACCAGTGCCGGCAGTGTCATGTACGCCTGGCGTCTCCCCACCCCACCTGCCCCATAGCAACCTGAAGCAAAGAAGCTGGCAGTGAACAGGCCCCGCGCTATCCAGCCGGGGCCTGGAAATTCTGTCAAGTTGATTAATTCAATAGCTCCATACCCATCAACAACATAGGCCAGTGCCAATTAGTTATATCGAAACTGCTACCATTTTAAACAGAGATAAGAAATGACAACCCGGCACCAAGTCGGGTTGTTGCATTTAATCGAGCCCGTTCGAAAATCCAGCGGCAGGGGCCTAAAGCGCGAAAACTTTTGGAGTAGGATGGATGCGCTCCGGCAGCAGCTTTTGCGCTTCGGTGAAGTCAGGGAGGGAGTGCGTGATCGTGATGAGGCGGAGATCATTTTTGAAGGCGGCAGGTGCTGTGGCTCCGGCGGCGTTGTTGGAGAGATTGGCGCTGGGGCAGAATGGGGGCGGAGCCTCCGGTGTGGGACCGGTGAGCGGTGAGGCGCATGTGGTAGGCCAAGGGGAGGACCGTTTCGGTGAGCATCATCCACTGGGCTTCACTACGATCCTGTTCCGGGTGGGGACGAAAGAGTCGGGCGGCAGCCTGTTTGCGATCGAACACAGAGGGCTGGGCAAGGGAGGACCGCCGGAACACCTTCATCTCTATCAGGACGAATGGTTCTATGTGCTGGAGGGGAAGGTGCGGTTCCGTGTGGGTGGCAAGGAGACGGTGGTGGGCCCGGGCGAAAGCGTGTTAGGGCCGCGAATGGTTCCGCATTGCTTTGCGGGAACCGGCGAGAAGCCTGCGAGGATGCTGATTACATGCACTCCTGCAGGAAAGATGGAGGAGTTCTTTCGCGCGGTAGCGGTGCCGAACGGTCCGAAGATGGATGCGGCGCTGTTTGCGCGGTACGAGATGCAGTACGTAGGGCCCGGGATAGTGGGTTAGTCACGTCTGGTTATGCCAATGGCAGGCCATTTCTTTGAAGACTTTAGAAGTTCAAGTCAAGAGGATGAGTCTGCCCGCCAGGCGCTACCTGCGGGCAACAAAAAACCCCGCTTTCGCGGGGCTCTTTGCGAATCCGATTGGCGGAGTTCTAGGGGTTGATGATCTGGTTGGGATGGCCGTAGGCGCCGTTCGCCACCGCCACTGCGCAGGTCGGCAGACCGGAGGAGGGGAAGGGCGTGTTCTGCACCGAGGTCAATCCGCCGTTATGCGGATCGAGCTTCTCTCCCGAGACCGTCCCGTCGAGATAATTCGACGTGTACAGGTACTTGCCCAGCGCCGGTTCGATGGCGATGCAGGTTGGCGAAGTTCCCACCAGTGTTGACGTGGAACCAACCGTTCCCGAAGGCGCTCCGGTGGCGATATCGATGGCGTACGCCCCGATATTGTTGTCGTTGTAGTTCGCCACGTAGAGATACTTGCCGCGCGGGTCGATGGTCAGGCCGACCGGGCGTACGCCGGTCCGGTACGGTCCGGTGGTCATGGTGACCAGTTCGCCGCTGCCGCCGGTAATGTACCCGTAAAGCTGGTTGGTGTCCTGGTCGGTCACATAGACGAAGCGCGCCGAGGGGTCTTCGGCGATTGCGCTCGGCCTGGTGCCTGCGGGATAACCATTGGCGATGGTGACTCCATTCAACACCACCGTGCCGCCGGTCGTCGGTGTCAGCGCACCGCTGGTCGGATCCTGCACGTAGCCAAGTGCCACGCCGATGGGGCTCGCACCCGATGTCTCCTGGTCAATCACGTAGACGAAGTTGTTGCGCGGGCTGGCCGCGATGCCGACCGGCTTGTTGCCTACATTGACCGTTCCTGCCGTGGTCAGGCTGCCGTCAGCGGCGATCTTGAAGATGGTGACGCTGCCCGGTCCGGGCGAGGCGGGGGTGTATAACTGCGTGTTGTCCGGACCGTTCTGGTAGGTATTCACGACGTAGAGGAAGGTGCCTGCGGCGTCGATCGCCGCGGCCACGGGAAGGCTGCCCGTGGTGTTGTAGGTGTTCTTCAGGTAAAGCTTGCCGTCGGTGCCTATGGAGAACTCCATCACCGTCGAGTCGTCGCGATTGATGACATAGATGAACTGGCCGTTGGCGCTGGCTGGCGAGGCCACCAGCGTCACCGGATTCTTGCCCGCCGGGATGGGCGAGTCGGCCAGCGGAATCAGCGCTCCCGACTGGTAGTCGACGCCGTACGCACTGATACCGCCGTCCAGCGACGATCCGGCAAGAGGTCGTGAGGTGGTTACGTAGACGTATGCCAACGTGTAGTTGCGACTGCACGCCGTAACGCCCAGCCCCATCGCGAGAGACAAAATCGAGGCCAGTGCACCGCGGCCTATGTTATTCAACTTCATGCTTACCTGGCTCCGGGGCCGATCGTTTCCGCCCACTTGCTGCTATGTCAAATAATCAGGGCTCGTGCGGACGCCCTTTCCTGTGTCTGTAGCTGCCAAACTGCCGGCTACTGAACGTTTCCGCTTACCGCGAGGCATGTCGACAACCCTGTTGCCGTGAACGTCGCCCCTCTTCTCAGGTTCGAGAGTTGGCCCGATCGCTTGTCCAGATTCTTGCCCGTCACCGTGCCATCCACGTAGTTGGACGTGTAGAGATACTGGTTCGATGGGTCTTCGACCATGCATACTGGGCCTGAACCTACGGGATAAGGGTTGTTCCCCGTATCCGGAACCGGCTGCAGCTTGCCCGTGGTCTTGTCTACGGTGAACGCCGAGATGGAACTGAAAGCGGGAGCATTGGAGTTGGTCGTGGACTGGTTCGCCACGTACAGGTACTGCCCGCTGGTGTCCATCATCGAATAGACGGGGTTCGAGGTCTGGGGTAGGTTGTTGACCGGCCCGCCCGTCAGCGTGTTCAGCGCGCAGCCCGTGCCCACGGTAAAGGGCAGGATGCGTCCGCCGGGGCTGTCGCTCGTAGGCGCTGCGTCGGTCAGGTAGACGTAGCTTCCGCCCGCGTTGATCGAGGTCAGCCGGCCCGCGCCGGTGTTGATGGTCGTATTGGTGGGCAGGGTCAACTGGCCACCGCTGCCAAGGCTATAGGGGAAGACCGTCTGATCGCCCGAATCGAGCGTGAACAGGCAACCGGTACCAGCGATCTTCATCATGGTCGGAGTGTTGCCGACCGGAAAGTAGGTAAGCTGGGTGCCGTCGGAGTTCTTGACCTGCTGGTTCGGAACCAGCGTCAACCGGCCGGTGTCGTCCGCGACGGCGAATACGGTGATGTCGCCGTGGCAGTTGGTCGGAGCCAGCGCGTCGCAATCGGAGCCCGGTGCGAACTTGTCGAGGACATAGAGGTAGGCTCCCGAGCTGTCCATCTGCGCCCAGACGGGAGTGCTTCCCTGCGTCTGGAAGCACTGCTGGAAGGTCAGCACGCCGTCGCCGCCGACGCTGAACTCCGCAATACCTGCGCCATTGGCGCCGCACTTCTGCTCGCCCGAGGTGTTGCCCCCGGCCGCCGTGACGCCCTGATTGACAACATAGACATAGCGACCACCGGGCTTGACGACGAGCGACACAGGATTCGCTCCGCCGGAGGTGAACGGCTGGTGCGGCATCTCTCTCAAATTGCCTGTATAGTTATCGATCTTGAAGCCGGCGATCTGGTTGTACTGCGTGCCAAGAACCCACAAGAAGCCGACGGTGCCGCCACCGCACGCCGTCATGCCCAGACCCATCGCTACGGACACTACCAAGGCCATTGAAATCCGGCCAATCCTGCTCAACTTCATGCGCTTCCTTAACCTCGCCGGCGATCTACACTTCGAGCGCCTTCTATCGCGAGCAACTCTGTAGGGATACGATTCCTTCGCCAATTGTAGAAGTTGTTGCGACTTTATGCCACTTCCCGGACAGCATTCGTCGCCGAACTTTCCAGTCACCTTCCGGTGGTTACCTGGGGGGCTGCGATTTGGGCAGCAAAAAGGCCCGGGCGCGAGCCCGGACCTGCGATTGCCGCCGCTCAATTTACCAGACCCGGCAACTGTTCTCCGGCATCATCGGCTGGCCTACTTTGCAGCCGAAGGCCTTGCCGAATTCGTCGAAGTTCTGCACGCTGCCGTTGACACGCCACTGCCCGCTCGAGTGCGGATCGGTCTTGGCGCGGAGCCGGGCCGCCTGCTCGCGCGTGTTCTCGCACCAGACCTGCCCCCAGGAGATGAAGTAGCGCTCGGCCGGGGTGTAGCCGTCGATCTTTTCGGTTGTCGACTTGTTCTCCTCGGCGAGCGTGCTCATCAGCGCGGCGTAGGCGATGCGCAGGCCGCCGTTGTCGGCGGTGTTCTCGCCCAGCGTCAGGCGGCCGTCCAGCTTCTGGCCAGGCGCCACCTCGAAGTTGCTGTACTGCTTCACCTCGCACTCGGTGCGCTCGTCGAACTTCTTCCTGTCCTCGGGCGTCCACCAACTGCGCACGTTGCCCTGCGCATCGTACTGGCTGCCCTGGTCGTCGAAGCCATGCGTCATCTCGTGGCCGATGACGATACCGATGCCGCCGAAGTTGACTGCCGGATCCAACTTGAAGTCATAGAACGGAGGCTGCAGAATCCCGGCGGGAAAGTTGATGTCGTTCATCGCCGGGTTGTAGTAGGCATTGACGGTTGGAGGCGTCATGTCCCACTCCTTCTCGTCGACCGGCTTGCCGATCTTGTCGAGGTCGTGCCGGTCGAGGAAGGCGGCGGAGCGCTGCGCGTTGCCGACCGGGTCGTCGCGCTTGACGGCGAGCGTGGTATAGTCGCGCCACTTATCGGGATAGCCGATCTTGTTGCGGAAGGCGGCGAGCTTCTTCTGCGCCTCGACCTTGGTGGCATCGCTCATCCAGTCCAGATGCTGGATGTCCTGGCCCAGCGCAACCTCGAGCGCATGGACGAGCTTGTCCATGTTGTCCTTGGCTGCGGGCGGAAAGTTTCTTGCTACCCAGTCCTGCCCCACGGCCTCGCCCAGCGCGCGGTCGGTGGCGGCGGTGCAGCGCTTCCACCGCGGCGTGATCTCCTTCTGCCCGGTCAGGGTCGCGCCGTAGAAGTTGAAGTTTTCTTCGACGAACGGCTGGCTCAGGCTGGTCGCAAAGCGATGGACGGTGTGCCAGCGCATGTAGCTCTTCAGGGCGGCGATGCTGTCGGAGTCGATCTGCTGCTGCATCGCCTTGAAGAATCCCGGCGAGACGACGTTCGCTGTGGCCAGATGGCCCTCCCGCTTCGCCGAGAGATAAACCTTCCAGTCGAAGTCCGGCGTCATCGTCTGCAACTGCGCAATCGTCATCACGTGGTAGACGTTGGCCGGATTGCGGCGGTCGACACGAGGCATCGACCCTTTGGCCAGCGCTGTCTCTACCGTCATCACATTGTTCGCCTCCGTGTTCGCCTGCTCGGGATTGTCGCCGAGCAGCGTAAACATCTTCGTCACATGCGCGAGGTACTCGGCGCGAAGCGTCTTCGAACGGTCATCCTGGTTCAGGTAGTAGTCGCGATCCGGCAGACCCAGTCCGCCCTGATCCACGGCGCCGATCTGCTGGGTCGAGTCCTTCTGGTCCTGTTCGGAGCCGAAGTTGAAGAAAAAGCCGATGGCGTAGTTTTTCTCCATCGTGCCCAGCAGCGTGGCCAGCGTCTTTCGGTCGTCCCATGCGGCGATGGCCTGGAGCGCGGGCTCGATCGGCTTCGCGCCGAGGCGGTCGGCCAGATCGACGTTCATGCAGGCGGCGAAGAAATCGCCGTACTTCTTCTGGAGAGGCGTTTTGGGCGCATCGGCGGCGGCCTTGAGATCCTGGTAGAGAAGATAGTTGTTGCGTTCGGCCAGTTGGTTGAAGCGCCCCCAGCGCGTCTGGTCAGGCGGGATCGGGTTGTCCTTCTTCCAGTTGCCGCAGGCGTACTGGTAGAAGTCCGTGCAGGGATCGGCCGTCTTGTCGATGGCGGTGAGGTCGAAGCTGATCGGCTTCGGCGGCTCAGTCTTGGGCGCCAGGCCCGCATCCGCCTGAGGAGCCGAGGATTGGCCAAGGCACAGCGCGCTGCTCAATGCCAGACTCAATGCCAAAAGGGAAGTGAGGGGTTTAAAGATCATGGGCTCTCCTGAAAAGGACTAAGAATAGACGTCGCATCGATATAACAATGCGAAACAGCGTCGTGCTGCACGATAAGAACCTGTCTTAAACTCTAAAAAGAACTCTCAAAGAACGTTATCAAACTCCAAAGCCCGGCATCTCGACAAACGCGAAAGCACGTCATCTCGACCGGAGCCGCGCGGTTTCATCGCGCGGCGTAGCGGAGAGACCCCTGTATTTCGTCTTTGCTCTTGTCGTTGCCGTTCGGCAATCCGACGCAGATCGAGTCTTTGGACGGTTCTATAGGCACCAGACGAAATTGATCCAGAATTGCAGGGATGGCTGCGAAGCTCTCTCGCCGCGCTAGAAGATCCTCATGCGAATCGTAAGGTACTTCTTGGGATCTTTGCGGATGGTCGTCACCAGGTCGGTGCTCGCGGTCAGCAGCTTGTTTACGTTGACGTAGGCTTCATCATCGTTGGTCAGCTTGCCCAGGGTTCCCTTGCCGCTGTTGATGCCCGAGACCAGCGTGTTGATCTGGGTTAGGGTATTGCTCAGGTCGTTTCTGAACTTCGGATCCTTCAGCATCAGGCCGAGGCCGCCCTTGCCCGCGTCGGCGTCCGCCATGATGGAGTTGGCATGAACCAGCGTCGAATTCAGGTTCTTATAAAGGGAGTCGTCCTTGAGGAGCATTCCCGCGGTGCCCTTGCCGCTGTCGAGCGCGTTGGCGATGCTCTCCATCTTGCCGACGGTGTTGTTCATGCGGTTGTAGAGCGTGTCATCGGTCATCAGCTTGCCGATGGAGCCCTTGCCCGCGTTGATGTTCTTTTCAAGAATCAGCAGTTCATTGACCGTCGCATTGGCCTTGTTGTACAGCTCGGGATTGTTGATGAACTGGCCCACGGAGCCCTTGCCCGACTGCAAATTGTCGACGATCGTGTTCATCTTGGCCAGAATCACGTTCAGGCTCTCGATGGTTCCCTGGCTGGCCTTGACCACGTCGGTAATGCTGGGTGTCTCCAACGTCTTCAACTCGTCGCCGTCTTTAAGCGGAGGTCCGACGGCGAACTGGCTGTTAATGTCGATGATCGTGTCGCCCAGCACGCCGACCGTGGTGAGAGAGGCCTTGGAGTCCTTCCTCAGGCTTGACGCGTACTTTTCATTCAGCTTCAGGACGACCTTGACCGGGGTCAGCTTGCGGTCAGGCGTATTGACGACGGTGATGCTCTTGACCGTGCCGATGGTAACGCCCTGAAGGTTGACCGCAGCTCCTTCCTTCAATCCGGCAGAGTTCTCAAAATAGGTCACAACTGTCAACTTATGAGAAAAGATGCTGAGCCCGGAGGCGCTGGTCATCAAAAAAAGCAGCGTCACCAGAACCACCGAAGCGACCAGCACAATCAAGCCGACCTTCAATTGCGACCATTTGACCTCCTGCTGGCTGGGCATAGTTCTCCTTGAAATCTCTCCGGCGGAATGCGGACGCGGACAGCAGGTATCCGGTCAATGAGAGGATACATCAGCGGGGAGGCCAATCCTCACAAACTTCTCTGTGCCCGGTCTCCGCTCTCCATCAGTGCTTCCTACTGCATAAAGGACATGCTTTCAATGGATGCGTGAAAGCGGTCCTGGGTTTCAATTCTCTGCGACGACGACCGCCATCGCAACATCCCGGCTGTGTGTCAGGCTCAGTTGCAAGTTGCGGATTCCCATGACGGCGGCGCGCTCGTGAGCACGTCCGCTCAGGTGCAGGGTAGGCCGCTCGCCAGGCCTGCGCCGGACCTCGATCTCCTGCCAGCCGATGCCGCGGCTGATGCCCGTGCCGAGAGCTTTGGCCGTGGCCTCTTTTGCTGCAAAACGAGCGGCAAAGCTCTCGGCTGCTTGCCTTTTGCGGCGGCAATAGGCGATCTCGCCCTCGGTAAATATTTTTTGCAGAAATCGTTCGCCAAAGCGGTCGAGGCTCTGCTGTATGCGAGCAATCTCGATTAAATCCGTTCCCAGGCCAAGAACCATTCAGAGTGCCTCTTCTCAAAATTCGCAAAATCGGACAAACTTTTTCGTCCAACGCGCCCAATCCGGCCGATTGGGCATCGGGAACCGGAGAGACCGGCTTTCAGCACCACGGTAACTCTCCTCTGTCACATGACTACCGTGCGTGGCGGCAGTCATGAATCCGGCGATCTCCTCCGATGAGAAGTCTAACGGCAGAAACTTCCCGCCGCGGGTGGCCAGACGACGGAATGCAACTCCTCGACATACAGAGCTTCAGCTACGAAGAACGGCAGGGACTGCTCCCCAACCTTACCTCGGCGCTGGCCGATTGCGGAGGCTGGGTGCTGTGCCGGCGGTCGCTTTCGCCCAGCATGACGGAGATTCGCCTGGAGATCCAGCTTCGCTCGATCCTCGACCTCTATGCCTCTATCGTATCCTCCGGCCTGGAACTGACGCGCTCCGGCCATCTGGGGCTGACCAATCTATGCAACTGCCGCAAAAACCTGACGAAAGCGACTGACCTGGGACAGGTGGTGACCATCCGGCTGGAGATCAGCTTCCTCGAAGAGATCACCCTCCAATCGTTGCTGACGGCGGGAACGACTCCGGCGTGAGACTTGTACGCAAAGCTGACGCAGTGGAGAGACTCCTGTATCTCATCTTTGTTCTTGTCGTTGTCGCTGGTCAATCCAGTACAGATTTTTTACAGACCTTCACCGCCCCAGCGGGACAACGGTACGGCGATGCAGGAGGCTGTCTGAGTCGCCGATTACCAGAGCGCCCGGCCATCCGTGGCCGTGGGTGAACACCAGGGCCAGCCCGGCCTCGCGCGGCACCTTGAAGACCAGCTGGCTTACCGCTGAGCCTCCCGCAGCCAGCCGGGCCGTCAGCCGCACGCCGGAGACCGCGGCCGATTCGGCCCACTGGCGGCCCTGCCCGTCCACAAGATACGCCCGGATCATATCGTCGCTTTGCGTCTTCTCGCTGTGGTTCGAGATGCGGACGGAGACCCGCATCAGGTGGCCGCCGTCGCCAGCCGGTCCGGGAACATCCTGTGCCTGGGTGACAGTGAAGCACATCTCGTCGAAGCACTGGTCCTGGCCAAGTGCGACGATCTTCTGCGGCTGCGTCCGCGAAGACCAGAGCAGCACCGCCATATAGATGGTCCAGACAACGATGATCCAGAGGAAGTTTCTGAGCGCCTTCAGTCGTTCCCGCCGCCTGAGCGATATCGTGACTCCGGCCGCGCCGATCACGGTCCAGCCGGCCAGCACGAAGAGCAGAAACTCCCGAAGATTCATTCCCAGACCCCCACTCACGGTAAACTTCAAGGTAACAACATGGCTCCCATCATTCTCGCGCAGGATCTCGTCAAAACCTACCGTTCAGGAAAACTCGCAGTGACGGCGCTGCGCAAGGTCAGTTTCTCCGTCGAGCCGGGCGAGTTCGTCTCCATCGTCGGGCCGTCGGGATCGGGAAAATCGACGCTCTTCTATATACTCGGCGGCCTCACCCACGCGACCAGCGGATCAGTCTTTATCGACGGGACGGACTTTGCCACGCTCGACGACGGCGAACGCACCCGGATGCGGCGGGCCAAGATCGGCTTCGTCTTTCAGCGGTTCAATCTTCTGCCCACGCTCTCGGCCATGGGCAATATCGAGATTGCGCACGACATCGCCAATCTCGGAGCAGCGACTAAAAAAGAGATGGACAAGTCCCTGCTCAACCAGCTTACGCAGATGCTGGGCATCGAGGGTCGTCTCGACCACCGTCCGAACGAGTTGTCCGGTGGAGAGCAGCAGCGAATCGCCATTGCGCGGGCGCTGATTACACGGCCTGCGATCGTGCTCGCCGATGAGCCTACCGGCAATCTCGACACCAAAAATTCGGACGCCGTCCTGGGGATGCTGCGCAAGTCGAGCCGCGAGTTGAAGCAGACCGTGCTGATGATTACCCACAATGACGAAGCGGCGCAGATTGCCGACCGGATTCTGCACATGCGCGACGGCGAGATTACGCATATCGAGAGCGGTAGGGGTTAGGCGGGCACGCCGCCGGATTGCGCCATTGTTTTGCTGCGTCGAAGGAGCCGGACTATGCCGTGGTACGAACTCGAATCCGCCAACGATCCCCGCCTCGATGAACTAGCCAAACAGTACAACCTCCATCCGCTGCATATCGAGGACTGCCGCAGCGAGCATGAAGGCATCAAGGTGGACACGACGCCGAAGTACACCTTCGCGGTCTTCCGGCCGGTCCATCTGAACGGCGACCCCGCTTTTACCACCATCGACATCTTTGCGGGGAAGGATTTCTTCATCACCATCGCGGAGCCGGATTGCCCGGCCTCCGCCGAGGCGCTGGCGCGGGCGCGCCGGGACGGCTCGGACGACAACCCCGTCCGGTTGCTCTACCTCATCCTCGACACCATTGTCGATCTCTATTTTCCGGCGATCGACGGCTTCGACGACCGCATGGACGAGCTCGAAGACAAGGTGATCGACTCGCCCTCGCCCGAGATTCTGCAAAGCATCTTCGCGCTCAAGCGGGAGTTGATCGACCTGCGCCGGGTGCTGGTCAACACGCGCGACGCCTCGCTCCGGCTGCAGCGCGATCCGGGGTCGATCGTCGACGCCGAATATCAGCCCTATATTCGCGACATCTACGACCACATCACCCGTCTGCTCGATTCGGTCGAGACGCAGCGCGACCTGCTGAACAACACGCTCGACATCTACCTTTCGAGCGTCGCCAACCGCACCAACGAGGTGATGAAGGTGCTGACGGTGGTGGGCACCATCGCGCTGCCCGTCATCGCCATCTCGGGTATCTACGGCATGAACCTCAAGGGGTTGCCCTTCGAGTCGTCTCCGAACGGTGGGATGTACGTCGGCGGCATGACGATCCTTTGCACGGCTTTGCTGCTGGCCATTCTGCGTAAGCTGAAGTGGCTTTAGAGCATTTTTCCTGTTGCTGTGAATTCCGGGACAGAGGTTCAGCGGCGTTTTCATTGGGGAAAACGCCCATAGAAGCCGCAGCCCCGCGCAACTCCTACAGGAAAAATGCTTTAGTGACGAAAATCCGGAGAGTGAGTCGCCGGGGCATTCGCGAAGCCGGATTTCGGCATCTGTTTAAAACAGACACGATACGAGATCGCCCAGGAGATTTTCATCATGACCGATTACCGCGTAGCAAAAGGCGAAGTACAGGAAGATCAGATCACCGCCGCCATGGAGAAGTGCACGGCCCAAGTGCCGTCAAGCCTTTATTTGGGGCTCGCGCTGGCCTCGATGGGCCTGTCGCTCGGCCTGTCGCTGGCAAAGAAGTCCCATTCCTCTCTGTTTGTCGGGCAATGGGCCGCACCCTTCATGTTAATTGGGATCTACAACAAGATCGTCAAGCTGCATGGCTCTGACAGCAGCAGCGCCATCCCGCTGGCTTGATAAGGGCAGGATGGGCCGCCGCCTCGCGTATGCAATCGTCTATGCCGATTTGCTGACCGGCAGGAAGTCTTTGACGCCGTCTTCCGAGATGCGGACCTCGCCGGTGCCGATCTCATAGACCCAGCCGGAGATGGTCAGCTCCTCGCGGGCCATGGCTGCTGCTACCGAGGGGTGGGTGCGAAGATGCTGGATCTGGAGCCGGACGTTCTGTTCGGTGAGGCGGCGCATCAGCTCGACAGGCGCTCCCTGGCTCCGCTCCCCGAGCGCCTCGGCGACGCGCAGCGCGGCCGCCGCATTGGTGAGCCAGTTCTTCACGGCGGGCAGCGGGGCGACGCTTTCGGGTGCCAGCAGGCCCTTCATCGCGCCGCAGTCGGCGTGGCCGCAGACGACGATGTGCTTGACCTTGACCAGGCTGACGGCGTATTCGACCACGGCGCTGACGCCGCCCATCATCTCGCCGTAGGCGGGAATCATGTTGCCGATGTTGCGCAGCACGAAGAGCTCGCCCGCCTTGGTCTGGGTGATGATCTCGGGTTCGATGCGGGAGTCGGCGCAGGCGATGAAAAACGTGTGCGGCTCCTGCGGCTCGCTCTCCGCTCTCCGGTACATCTCCGCGTGTTCGGGATAGACGCCGGTTTGAAACCGGCGGATTCCTGCCTTCAACTGATCGAGCACTTCCTTCATGGTTCCTCTTTCCTGTTTGTTAGGGCTTTGCGCCGTTGGTTAGGCTTCGCGCCACTTGATGTTGCAGCCAATGCTGTTGCGCTGGTTGGTATCCGGCCGCCGGCCCGCGAGCACGTCATCGATGGCGAGACGCAGGTCCTTTCCGGTGACCGGGATGTCGTTGCCCAGGTCGCGGCGGCGAGGGCGGCTGTCGTCGAGCTGGCCGCGGTAGACGAGCTTCATCCCCGCGTCGAAGAGGAATAAGTCCGGGGTGCAGGCGGCGTTGTAGGCGCGGGCGGTCTCCTGGGACTCGTCGAAGAGGTAGGGGAAGCGGAAGTCGAGGCGCAGGGCCTGCGCCTTCATCTCTTCGGGGCCGTCCTCGGGGTAGGCGATGGTGTCGTTGGAGGAGATGGCGGCGATGCCGAGCTTGCCTTCGTAGTCGCGGCCGATGCGGGCCAGCTCCTGCTCCACATACTGCACGTACGGGCAATGGACGCAGATGAACATGACGAGGAGGCCGTTTTTAGCGACGTCGTCGCGCCCAACTGCCTTTCCTGTCAATACATCGGGCAGCTCGAAGGCCGGAGCTTCGGTTCCCAGCTCCACCATGGCCGATTCAGTTCTGGACATATCGATTGAATCCTCGTTAACCATCATAAGCATTCGTGGCATGATGGGTGCGGTCCGCGATCCTTTTGCCGGGGCTGTAAGCTTTTGAGGGGATTGTGAGGAGTTCTTCTATGAATCGCAGAAAATTGCTGGGCTATGCGGCCTCTGGTGTTGGTGCTGCCTTTGCGGAGAGGCTTATGTTCCCGCTGGCTGCGTCGGCGAGCGAGGAGCAGGCGGTTGCGGTCACGGTCGATGAGGGCAGGGTGCTGGGCTCGATCCCGCGCGACTTCATCGGCCTGGGGTATGAGATCTCCTCGGTGGCGAGGCCCGGGCTGTTGAGCGCAACCAACCGCGTCTATGCGCAGATGGTGAAGACGCTGGGCACGGCGGGCGTGATCCGCGTCGGCGGCAACACGTCGGACTACGCCGCGTACTCGGAGAAAGGCAAGGCTGTCTCTTCTCCAAAGGCGACCGTCGTCAACCGGGAGTCGCTACGGGAGCTGGGGACATTTCTCGACGCGACAGGATGGAAGCTGATCTGGGGGCTCAATCTGGGGCAGGACCGGATGAGCGAGGCGGTGGCCGAGGCCGAGGCCGTGAGCGCAACGGCGAAGGGAAAATTGCTGGCGCTCGAGATCGGCAACGAGGTCGACCTGTTCACGCACGAGGGGCACAGGAAAGATCCGTATATCTTCGACGACTATCTCGCCGAGTACCGGCGCTACAAGGCGGCCATTCGAGCGAAGCTGCCGCACGCGCCGTTTGCCGGGCCGGATGCGGCCTTCCACACCGAGTGGGTGAGCCGGTTCGCTGCCGCGGAGGGCCATGACCTGAAGCTGCTGACCGAGCATTACTATCGCGGAGGGCAGAATCCGAAGAGTTCGCTGGAGATGCTGTTCCATACCGACCCGAGGCTGATCTCCATGCTGGAGACGCTGCAAAAGCTATCGCAGAGCGTCGGAGTTCCGTATCGCATCTGCGAAACCAACTCGTTTTCAGGCGGCGGCAGGCCGGGCGTGAGCGGAACCTTCGGAGCGGCGCTATGGGTGCTGGACTATATGTTCCTCCTTGCCTCGCACGGCGCTGCCGGCGTCAATATCGAGACCGGGGTGAACCAGCTTGGGGTCATCAGCGCCTACTCGCCGATCGGCGACGATGAGCGCGGAACCTATACGGCGAGGCCGGAGTACTACGGCATGCTCGCCTTCTCGCAGGCGAGCCGCGGAGAGCGGGTGGCAGTCGAAGCGCAGACGGGCGACTTGAATCTCAGCTCGTACGCCGTCGCCGACGGCCGGAAGGTGACGGTGACGCTCATCAATAAAGACAGGACGCGCGGCGCTGCGGTTGATCTTAGATGCCGCGGGCGCATCGCAAAGGCAGCGGCGATGCGGCTCGTGGCACCGTCGCTCGAAAGCAGCACGGGCGTGACACTGGGCGGCGCTGCCGTTAGTGGCGATGGGATCTGGAAGGCGATGCCGGATGAGTCGTTGCGGGTTAATGCGGCTGGAACGCGCATCGTAGTGCCGCCGGGAAGCGCGGCGATCGTGATGCTGACGATTTAGGGATTTCAGCTTTGCTCAAACAAAACGGCGCGACCGAAGCCGTGCCGTTGTTGATTGAAAGCGAGTTTATTTTGCCGCGCTCTTGCTGCGCCACTTCTCTGCCAGCGACTTGTCGGAGAGCGCCTTGATGAAGACGCCGCCGACGACGCTGCGGGCCTGGAAGCCGACCTGCTTGCCGGTCTTGGTGTCGTACCAGTCGGTGAGCGGGACGCGGCTGGTGGTCTCGTTGGTCCAGCGGTAGATGGGATCAACCAGCGCCTTGAATGCGGCGGGCGTGTCCGCCAGCGTGGCGGTCCAGATCTCCCAGTCGAGCTTGGTGTAGTCCTTGCGGCTGTCGAGCGGTAGGCCGTAGGTATTCAGCTTGGTCTGGTAGAAGGCAATCTCGGTGTCGCGAACGGATTTGGGGAAGAGGTTGTAGTCGAGCACCTTGTCCCAGACCAGGTTGTACTTCTGGCTCCAGGTGCCGGGGCTGTTGAAGGCGAGCTTGTAGTGGTCGCCGTCCTTGGCCATGCCGATCCACTTCTCCGCCATCCCTTTAGCGGCGGCGCTGTACTGCTTCGCCGCGTCGTCGTGACCCAGCAGCTTCGCCAAATCCGCGTAGGCGGCGAGAGCGTCGATGGCCTTGATGGAGAGGTTGGCGTTGTGCGCGAGGTGGCCAGCGAAGTCGTCGGTGGAGAGCTGGTTCTCGGGGTCGAGTCCCTTTTCGCGCAGGTACTCGGCCCATTGCGTCAGTTGCGGCCAGAAGCGCTGGGCAAGCGTGGCGTTTCCTTCGGCGCGGGCGAGGGCGTCGGCGAGGATCAGCATGTTGCCGGACTCTTCGACCGGCATCTGGTTCTCTTCGGTCTTCTCGCCGCCACCGTACTCCTGCCCGTTGGCCAGCGGATACTGGCCGAGGTCATGCGGAGCGAAGGGGAAGCGCCAGCGGTTGGACATAGCGGCGTACTGGAGCACCGGAAGCAACTGCGCCTCAAGCAGCTTCGGGTTGAAGAAGAGGAAGAGAGGCGAGGAGGGATAGAGCACGTCGACGGTGGCCATGTCGCCGTTCGAGAAGTTCTCCTTGGCGAAGAGCATGGGGTTGCCGTTGGCGTCGGCGACGAGCTTGTGCGCGGCGATGGACTGGCGATAGGCGAGCGTGCAGATCCAGGCGTAGTGCTCTCCGCCGGCGCGGGTGAGGTCGGCGGTGAGCTGCTTGTCGAAGGTATCGCCGCGGGCGTCGAGAGCGGCGTAGTCGTGTTCGGCCTCGTCGAGCATCGTGGCAACGGGCTTGTTGTTGCGCTGCCAGTACGGCCGCAGGTTCTGCTGGAACATCTGGATGGAGTAGCCCTGGGTGTAGCTGACGAGCAAGTGTTTCGATACGGGCGCGGCGCCGACGGAGCCGAGCGGAAGAACGACGGCCAGTTGCGGCGCACGACGGTTCGCCGCGACGGGGCCGTCCATGGTGTCGGCCGCAGGAAGTGCTCCGTCATCGGCAAAGTCGCGGTCGGGGTGCTCGCTGATGGTGGTCTTTGCCGTCTCGTTGTTGGGCACGGCGATGTGGAAGTAGCCCCAGTCGATGCGCAGGTCGTCGCCCGAGCGATTGAGCACCGCCTGATCGCGGGTGCCGACCGAGAGCACAGAGGTAGATGCCGTATGGTTGCGCGAGAAGACGACCTGCTGTCCGGTCATGCTGACGGCGATCTCCGGGCTGGCGCCGAGGAAGACGGAGACGTCGTGCTGCGCGCCGTCGGTCGAGTGTGCCGTCCAGGTGAGATAGGTCACGGGCCGCGAGAGCAGGTCCATATCGTCGAGAAAGGCCGGGGTGAAGAAGGCGAGGTCGATCTCGACGCCCGCTCCGGCGAAGCTGTAGCGCGTGTGCAGCGGCGTGAGCTTCAGCGAGGTCTGCTCCATCGCGGGCACATTGCGCGGCTCGCCGCCCATGATGCGGAAGGGCTTGCCGTCGACGCGCACCAGCCCGGCGAGCGGCTGGGGATGGCCGGTCCAGTGGCGCGTAGGCGAGTCGGTGAGCTTGTCGGTGTTGGACCAGATGCTGAAATAAGGATCGTGCGTGATGAGCGGCGTGGCCGGCGGCCGCTCGACCTGCTGGGCGGTCTGCTGGCCCAGCATGGGGGCAACGGCGAGGAGCGAGAAGAGAAGCGAACGGCGAAAGGCAGCGATAAACATTAAGAATCTCCAGCGTCGGCAGTTTTCAAAAAACGACGGCTTGTTGGAAGTGAGCGCGATAAGATTTGCGCGGCAGCTTTTAATTTTGTGCTGTCGCCGAGGGCGTACCGCGTCCCGTGAGCTGACGGATGAGATCGACCTCGTGCTGGCGATAGGGAGTGTCGTCCTGGCGGAAGACCTCGTGGAACCAGATGGTCGGCTGGATCAGCACATAAGGCCGCTTCCAGGAATCCCACGGCAGGTAGGTCTGCGTTTTACCGGCGACGAGTCCCCAGTTGATGGCGGCGACGTTGTACTTCTTCGCGATGGGCAGGGAACCGTCGAAGGTGCTGCCGTTGCCGCGCGCCATGTACTCGGTGCAGAGGATGGGGCGATGATGCGGCTGAAGCTCTTTGATGCGGGCCTCGAACTCCTCCGGCCAGCCGTAGTTGTGGAAGGAGATCACATCGGACTCGGCGAGCTGAATCTTGGTGGTGGCGCTCTCCTTGGCGGGATTCGACCAGTCGCCGGTCCAGACGCCGCTGGTCAGGGGCTGCGAGGGATTCGCCGAGCGCGCCCAGGCAAAGGCCTTGGGCAGAAGTTCGTCGACGCGCTTGACCTTAGCGGGAACGTCCTCCGCCTTGTCGCCGCCGCCGTTGTCGGGCTCGTTCCAGATATCCCAGCCCAGGACGCGGTCGTCGTTGGCGAAGGCTCCGACGACGCCCTTGACGTAGGCTTCGAGCTTCGGCTCGTAGGAGCGGTCCATCAACTCGCGCTTGCCCGGGCTCTGCACCCAGCCGGAATTGTGGACGCCGGGAATGGGCGGGTGCTGCGGGCCAAGGTGCGGATCGGTCTCCCAGCAGGAGTCGAACAGGACCAGCAGCGGCTTGATGTGATGCTTGGCGGCGATGTCGAGAAAGGTGTCGAGGCGCTTCTTGAAGCCTTCGGGGTCCTGCTGCCAGAGCTGGTCCTGGAGGAAGACGCGCATGGTGTTCATCCCGATGGACTCGGCCATGCCCAGTTCCTTGTCGTTCAGCGCGGGATTGAAGGTGGCCGCCTGAAACATCTCCAGCTCGTTGATGGCGTCGGAAGGAACGTAGTTTGCGCCGACCAGCCACGGCTGCTTTGCATACCAGGCGTTAGCCTGCTGCTCAGACCAGCGCGAGCTAGGCTGCGCAAAGACAGTGGTCGCTTCGAGAACGGCGAGGCAGAGTACGGCGGCAAATTTGAGTTTCATCGTGAGACCTCGAGCGGGTGTTTTTTTGCGACGGGACGCCATGCATCACGATATAACAAAACTGCAATCGCTTACATTGGGCAGATATGAGGGATGCGCGTTAAATCGATCTTTCGGCGCCCGTCTTTTCAGGGGATTCGGAGTTTGTTTCAGCAGTCAAACGTTTCAAGCTCTTTGTCTGCAACCGGAAGTGAGATGCATGAGGTTCTGTGCGATGAGTCGCGGTGGCGTTTGTAGTCTCATGCAATGAAAACTTGTATCGTTGTCGTCAGAAGCGCAGCCGGTGAAGATCCGACGATCGCAGAGCATGGCAGAGCGGCTGGGGAAGCAGCGTGAGGATGTGGGCTGAACGGAAGCCGGATGGCGCGGCGAGAGTAAGCAATGGAAATTTCTGGCGCGGCGGAAGCCTCCGGCGCGCTGGAGTATTGGCTGTCTGCGGCTTTATGCTGCCAACTGGTTTGTCAGGCCAGACGACGGCCAATCCTGCTCCGTCTCCTGCCGCGGCTGCCGGGATCGTGCAGGGAAATTTTGTAGATACAACTGCGGCCAGCGGAGTGGACTTCACGGGAGTCGCCTCGCATACCTCGAAGAAATATCTGATTGAGACGATGGGGTCCGGGGTCGCGCTCTTCGACTACGACAACGACGGTCGACTCGACATCTTCTTTGTGAACGGCGCGCCGCTGGCTGACCCGACTACGTTGGGCACGATCCCCGAGAAGAAAAGCGAGAAGGACTGGAACCGGCTCTACCATCAGAAAAAAGACGGCACGTTCGAGGATGTGACGGTGCGCGCCGGATTGCAGGGGATTGGCTATGGCATGGGCGTCGCCGTGGGCGACTATGACAACGACGGCTACGAGGATCTCTACGTCACCGCGTACGGCGGCAACCGGCTCTACCACAACAACGGCAACGGGACCTTTACCGATGTGACGGAGAAGTCGGGCACCGGCGGCAGCGGGTGGTCGACGAGCGCGGCGTGGGTCGACCTCGACAACGACGGCCTGCTCGACCTGATCGTGCTGCGTTATATGAAGTGGGACTTCAACGACATCTGGTGCGGCGAGCATCGCGAGGGCTATCGCGCCTACTGCCATCCGGATACCTTCCCCGCAGTCTCGGCGCTGGTCTATCACAACGACGGCAGCGGGCACTTCACCGAGGTCGCCAGCAAAGTCGGCATGGGCGTTCCGGGCAAGGGGCTGGGCGTCGCCATCGCGGACTTCAACCGCGACGGCAAGATCGATGTCGCGGTCGCGAACGATTCGATGTTGGAGTTCCTCTACCAGAACAAGGGCGACGGCACATTTGAGGAGACGGGGCTGACGTCGGAGATGGCGGTCGACGGCGACGGCCGCACCTTTGCGGGAATGGGAATCGACTTCGCCGACTATAACAACGATGGCCTGCCGGATCTCGTCATTACCGATCTTGCCAACCAGAAGTACGCGCTCTATCGCAACAACGGCGACGGCAGCTTTAACTACGAGAGCTACGTCTCCGGCGTGGCGGCGATCACGCTGCTGCACTCCGGGTGGGGCATACGCTTTCTCGACTACGACAACGACGGCTGGAAGGATCTGCTGGTCGCTCAGGGACACGATCTCGACACCATCGAGCAGAATTATCCGCAGCTTCACTACAAGGAGCCGATGCTACTGGTGCGAAACACCAGCAAGGGCTTTGTCGATGTCTCTAAGGAGTCAGGCAAGGTCTTCGAGGAGCCGTGGGTAGGCAGGGGCATGGCCATCGGCGACCTGGACAACGATGGCCGGCTCGACGCCGTAGTTACAACCAATGGCGGGCCGGCGCACATTCTCCATAACGAAACGGCGACCCGGCATCATTGGCTGACGATCGAGCTGGTGGGGCATCGCAGCAATCGCGACGGCATTGGAGCCGAAATTAAGCTGACGACAACGAAGGGCTCGCAATATGTGACGGTCACGACGGCGTCGAGCTATCTTTCGGCGAGTGACAAGCGGGCGCACTTCGGTCTGGGCGCGGATGCCGTGGCGAAGACGATCGAAGTACGCTGGCCGAGCGGCATCGTGCAGACGCTCGAGAATGTGCAGGGAGACCGTGTGATGAAGATCGAGGAGCCGGACAAGGCTCAACCTCCTGCTGCGAGGAACGGGCAAGCCGCGCGATGAAGACGCCGATTACCAATGCGAGACGTGCGGCATGGCACGGCGTCATCCTCTTAATGATTTTGACTACCGGGATGGCGGCGCAGCAGCCTTCTCTCTACACGCAAGGGCAGCAGGCGTATGCGGAGAAGCGTTATGCCGAGGCGGCGAAGCTGTTTGCCGCTTCCTCTGCCGCGAAGGAGGAGGCCGCTGAGGCTCGGGCCGCAGATGCGCTTTTGATGGAAGGCAGGAGCCTCGCCAATGCCGGCGATTTCGCCGGAGCCGACCGCGCGCTCAAAGCCTACCTGGAGCAGGATGTGCGCTCGGCGCCTGCGCTCTATCTGCTGGGTTACGTGCTGCAGCGCGCGAACAAGCCAAAGGAGTCGCTCGAAGTCTTTACCAGGGCAGCGGCAATTCGGCGACCGACGGCGAACGATCTGAGGATCGTCGCGCTGGACTATGTTCTGCTCAATGACTATCTCGATGCGATCCGCTGGCTCGAACGTGCTGTCAAGGAAGACCCGCAGAATGCGGATGCCTGGTATGACCTGGGGCGCTCGCAGATGAATCAAGGCGACTTTGTTGCGGCGGAAAAAGCTTTCGACCGGGTACTGGCGATTGTGCCGGGCGACGTAAAGGCGCTGAACAACCTGGGGCTCTCCTACGAGGCACAGAATCGGATTCCCGATGCGCTCCGTGTCTACGTAGAGGCGGTTGGGTCGCAGCGGGGCTCGGCGCATCCGAGCGAGCAGCCGCTACTGAACTACGGCACGCTATTGATCTCGCAGAACCGCACGGCCGAGGCGATCTCCGTGCTGGAGTCGGCCGTACAGATCGCTCCCAAAGACGCGAAGTGCCGCGAACAACTGGCGCGGGCCTATCAGCAGGTCGACCGGCTGCCGGAGGCGCGGACGCAACTGGAGCAGGCCGTGGAACTCGACCCCAAAAATCCGCGACTGCACTATCAACTGGGCCGTCTCTACCATCGTCTGGGGGCTGAGGAAAAGGCCAAAGCGGAACTGGATCTGAGCGCGAAGTTGTACGGCACGCACTCGACCCCGGAGACAAAGTAGACGGCGGGAGACAGCATCGCGAACCGTTACCGGGCCGGTTCGCTGGTGGAGAAAAATCTCAAACTAAAGATTGACAGAGACGCGACTTCGGGTTGACACTTGGTTCGAAGTAGAATTCTGTAACCGTTTACAGTCGGCGGACTCTAGTAGAGAGATCGACCAGGTACAGGGACTTCTATCGAGCTTGAGTACAGGCACGGCAGGACTCGGTAAATGCGATTAAGCAAAAACGGCAGCAATTTTCGGAGGTCATTCATGAACCCATCGAGTTTAGTGAAACGTTTCAGTCTTGGCTGCGCCGCGGTCGTGGCGCTTCTCTTCCTCTTCACCGGCTCTTCGTTCGCGCAGACCAATCAGGGACAGATCTCCGGCAACGTTCTCGACACGACCGGCGCGCAGGTGCCCAATGCGAAGATCGTTGCCAAGAGCGAAGCGACGGGTTCCACCTATGAGACGGTGTCGACCAGCGCCGGCAGCTACCGCTTCCCCTCCATTCAACTGGGACGCTACACCATTACCACCACTGCATCGGGCTTCAAGTCGACGGTCAACACGGGCGTCGAGGTCCGCATCGGAACCGTCACCGCCTTCGATATCACTCTGGACGTCGGCGGCGCCAGCGAGACCGTGACCGTCCAGTCCAACGCACCCACCATCGAGACGCAATCCTCCGAGGTTGGAGGAACCGTCACCACGAGGCAGATCGTCGATCTGCCGCTCGCGCTCGGCGGCGTCGGCGCGATGCGCGCGGTCGAGTCGTTCATCTTTCTCGTTCCCGGCACCACGGGTCCCGGCTCGGCGAACAACAGCAACGGCATCTTCATCAACAAGCTGGGCGGCGGCCAGAACTTCGGCAACGAGATTCTGCTCGACGGCGCCTCGGTCATCCGCACGGAGAACGGCTCGTCCTTCGACGAGACGGCCCCTTCGGTCGAAGCGATCTCGGAGTTCAAGGTCACCACTTCAACTCCGTCGGCTGAGTTTGGACGCACCACGGGCGGCATCGAGAACTTCGCTACCAAGAGCGGCACCAATTCTTTTCATGGCACGGTATTCAACATCTTCAAAAACGAGGCGCTGAACGCCAATAGCTGGTTCAACAACGGCCAGAAAGCCTACTATCAGTCCATCGGTGATCCGCACGAAAAGGACTTCAATCGCGCCCCGGACAAGAAGAACGACTACGGCGGCAGCTTTGGCGGCCCGGTAGTGATTCCTCACCTCTACAACGGCAGGGACAGAACCTTCTTCTTCTTCGCATGGGAGCAGTATCGCCAGACGCTCGGTGGCCCGCGGACCAGTTCGGTTCCGACTCTGGCGGAGCGCACAGGCAATTTCCAGGACCAACTGGTCAACGGCGCAACCGGCCAGATCAATCCTTGTGACGGCAAACCGATCTTCTTCGGCGAGATCTTTGACCCCACAACATCGCGAACGGTGAATGGAGTCAATTGCCGCCTTCCGTTCGGGACTGCGCCTGCCACTGCCACCTCACCCTTTCCGGCGGACTTCAACGTGATTCCGCAGGGCCGCTTCAGCCCGGTTGGTCAGAACATCGCCAAACTCTACCCGGAGCCGACCAACAATGCGCTGAATAACAACTACACCCTGACCAGCTCTTCGCCGATCACCAACACAACGTATACGATCCGCATCGACGAGGCGATCAACGAGAGGAACAAGATCTACGGTTCCTACAACACGCGCGAAAACTTCCGGTTGAACCCGACCAACCGCGCATTCCTCGGGCCGCAGGACTACATCACGCAGACGCAGGACTTCATCACCCACTTCGGACGCGGCGGCTGGGATTTCATTATCACGCCGAACATCCTCAACCACCTCAATATCGGCACCAATCGCACCAACTCCATCAATGGCTCCTTCCAGTCCGCGGGCAACATCAACTACGCGGAGCAGCTAGGCATCGGTAACATCACAACAGGTATGCCGCACTTTGCCATTCAGGGCTACAGCGACCTTAGCCGTAACCAGAACGACGACAACATCGACAACGGCATTCGCCTCAACGATTCGATCAGTTGGCAGAAGGGCCGCAACAGCTTCAAGTTCGGTATCGACTACCGCTATCAGCAATATTCGGCGATTGCCAATGGCAATACCAACGGCAATTTCAGCTTTCAGAACTCCCAGACCAAAGCTTCTCAGACGGGCCCTTATCAGAATGGAACCGGCAATGGATTTGCCAGCCTGTTGCTCGGGCAGGGTGATTTTGCCAACGTGAGCGTTCCCTTCCACCAGGCGCAGTGGATTCAGGACTATTACGCCGGCTTTTTTCAGGATGACTTCAAGGCAACCAACAATCTGGTCCTGAACCTGGGCATCCGATACAGTGTCGACCGGCCGCGCAAAGAGAAGTACAACGATACCTCCAACTTCAGCGAGACGGCCATCGATCCCTATACGGGAACGCCGGGCGCGCTGGTCTTCGCCTCCAACTGCGACAATTGCAACAAGCGCTGGGCCGATACCTGGGTCAAGGATGTCGCTCCGCGCATCGGCTTCGCTTACACTCCGGGCAACAGCGCGGGCAAGACCGTCTTCCGCGGCGGCTTCGCCATGCTGTATGCGCCGCTGCAGTACAGCGACTTCGGTGGCGACACCCGCACGGGCTATACTGCCAACCCGAGCTTCGGCTCGAACGGCTTCGACCCGGCCTTTGTCATCGATGGAGGAATGCCGGCGTACACGGTCGGCATCAACCTGGACCCAGGCCAGTTCGACAACGGAAACGCGGCTGCACCGCAATCGTTCGGGAATTTCATCAAAGCCTCCTACGGCCGACCGGGCGTGCTGCATCAATGGAACCTGCAGGTCCAGCAGGAGTTGGCAAAGGACCTGATCCTGACCATCGGCTACATCGGCAATTCGGGCGCTCACCTGAAGTCGCAGGAAGAGAACATCAACAACATGCCGAAGTCCAACTTCGCGCGTGGCGATGCGCTTCAAAGCTTCGACCTGGCAGCCAATGGCATCAGCCTGCCCTACGCCGGACAGAACGGCCACGGACCCTTCAATGGCCAGGTTCAACGTGCGCTTCGGCCGTTCCCGCAGTATGGATTTATCGCAACCGACTGCTGCCTGCAGAACGTCGGACACTCTTCCTACGAGGCACTGATCGCGAGTGTGGAGCGGCGCTTCTCGCAGGGTCTGAACATGCAGGCCTCCTACACCTGGTCGAAGACCATCACCAACGCCGACTCCATCATCAACGTGACCAACGGCGTTCAACAGGAGCAGGATCCCTTCGATTCCAAGAGCCAGAAGTCGCTCTCGAACCAGGACATCCCGCACACCTTTGTTGTCAGCTATCTCTATGAACTTCCCTTCGGCAAGAACAAGAAGTTCCTCAACTTCAACAATCCTCTGGCACGCGCGCTCATCAGCGGCTTCGAGATAGGCGGCGTGCAGCGCTACCAGTCCGGTCAGCCGTTCAGCTTCGGTTGCGCCAGCGGCATCCCCGGCTGGGACAACTGCATCAGCTTCACACGGATTCCGGGAACGTCCCTTGCCAGCAATGCTTTCAAAAATGGCAAGATCGATCCCTTCCGCGAGTTGAAGAACGGCAACAGTCTCCCCGGACCTGACCCGAACGTCGATTCGATCTTCAACGGACTGTTGATTCCCAACAATACGAGCGGCGAATCCAACAACCCCGGGTACGCGGCGCTTCAGAATGCACCGGCGCTTACCGATCAGAATACCTTCGACAATCGGCGCCTTCGCGCACGTCAGTTGGGCGATATCGGCACCTGCCCGACCTGCGACAACGGCGGCTTCCTCTTCGGAAATATCCCGCGCGTCACCGGCGAGATTCGCAACTACAAGTACTTCAACGAGGATTTCAGCATCATCAAGAAGACACCAATCACGGAAAACGTGACGTTCACCTTCAAGGTTGAGTTGCTGAACGCCTTCAATCGCCATGTCTTCATGACGCCGAACATGAATCCATACGACCGGTTCTTCGGCGTGCCGACGAATACGATCAACGGGCCTAGAAACATACAGTTGACCGGGCGAATTCAGTTCTAACCGGCGTGGCGCGGCAATTGAGCGCCAAGTTATTCGCCGAGTTATCCTCAGAGGGCGGGAGACCACAAGGTCTCTTGCCCTCATCTTTTTTATGAGCCAGCCTCTAACCAGCCTCGGACGCGCTACTGTACTCGCTCTTACGTTTGCCGCGGTGTCGCCTGCCGTCTCTGCCGCGCAGATACCGGTTCAGCAGACGGCAGCGCAGCTTTGGACGTACCTCACCGCTCATCCCGATGACGTCGAGTCGCTGATGCAGCTTGCCCGCATTCGCGCCGGTCAGGGGGATGCCGCTGAGGCCGAGCGGTTGCTGAAACATGCGTTGACGGTGAGTCCTAACTCCCCCGCGGCCAACAATGCGTTGGGAGCAATCCTGCTTGGGCAGCATCGCTATGCAGAGGCGATGGACTGCTTCGAGACTGTGCTGGCCACCAATCTGCGCGACGCGGATGCGCGCAGGGGAGAGCTCCAGGCAGCCACGGCGTTGGCGCTCCAGGCTCGTGCGGCCGGCAATCAGCAGGCGGCGCTCGAATGCCTGCAACATGCCCGCAGGAGCCTCCCCGACGATCCCACGCTGCTCACTGATCTGGGTATTCAAGCGCACGGGATGCATCTGCTGGAGCCCGCCGCCGAGGCGCTAAATGCCGCGCTCGCGCTGCAGCCGGGCGACCTCACCGCCCTCTATGCGCTGGCACGTGTCGAAACCGACCAGGAGCAGCCTGCCGCCGCCGAGCGACACTACCGCGCCTATCTTGCAGCGCGGCCCGACGACGCCTCGGCGCACTATGGACTGGGCCGCCTGCTCGAAAGGCAGTTGCGCACTGCCGATGCGAAGGCGGAGTTTGAGCGATCGATCGCGCTGCAGCCGGTGCAGACGGAGTCCTACTACGAACTCGGCCAGATTGCGCTCGACGGGCAGCACGATGCCGAGGCCGAGCCGTTCTTTAGCAAGGTGCTGACGCGCGATCCGAAGCACGGCGGAGCGCTCACCGGGATGGGGATTCTGTCCTATCGGGCGAAGGACTACGCCAAAGCCGAGGACTATCTGGCGCGGGCGGTGGCAAGCGCGCCGAAGTATCAGCCTGCGCATTATTACTACGGCCTCACGCTTGCGCGGATGGGCAAGAAGGATCAGGCTGAGGCCGAGATGAAGATTGCAGTAAGCCTGCAACCGAGGCACATGGCTCCGGCGCCGATGCAGTGAGTGCGCTCACTGGCTGCGTCCAGCCCTGAAGACGCTTGGAAATTTACGGTTCCACTTGTAGCCGCAAGCTCGATGCAAGCGTTTACAATTGGACTTTCTGCAAGGAGACCGCTCCCGTGAACCCTATCTTTTCTCGTGTCCAACCTGTCGCGCAGCTTCTGTCCTTCGGTCTATTCGCCGTCGCGGCAAGCCTTCCCCTCTCTGCTCAGATTACGGAAAGCGGCACCATCTCCGACGCTCCAATCGAAGTGCAGATCACCCGGCCTGCGACTCCGCGGACGATTCCAACCAGCGTCTTCGGCAGCTTTCTCGAACCTATCGGCAAGTCGACCTACGGCGGCCTGTGGGCCGATGCTCTTGAGAACCCGAGCTTCGAGGGCGGCTTGTGGAGTGCGGGCAACGTCGCCAACATGCTGCGCACCCGTCCCGAGTTGCAGCGGGCATCGCAACTCGGAATACCGTTGCCGTGGGAACCGCTGGACCAGGCCCAGGGAAATCGTTATCTGCCGGTCTGGGGAGACGCGGCGAACTCGAGCCGCTCGCTGCTGATCATGTCGATGCCGGACAAAGAGGTCGGCGTCCGCCAGATGGTGTACCTGCCCGTGCATCGCGAACTGACCTATACCGGAAGCGTCTGGCTGAAGCACGTGCGGGGACCCGCTCAGGTGACGGTATCGCTGCGCGCGCGCAATCAGGAAGGCCGCGTGCTGGCGACGCAGGAACTCGATGCGGCGGCGACGAAATGGACGAAGTACACCTTCCAGCTTGTCCTGAAGCAGGGACAAGTGGCTCCGCTCGAGCCGGTGGATTTTGTCATCGCGCTCAAGGACGATGCGCGCGTGGAGGTGGACCAGGCATCGCTGATGCCCGCCGACAACATCGACGGCATGGACCCGGACGAGATCGCGATGGCCCGCGATCTGCATTCGCCGCTGATCCGCTTCGGCGGCAACTTTACCTCTGCCTACGACTGGAGAGACGGCATCGGCCCGCGCGATAAAAGAATCGGCAGGCTGAACGTCTCGTGGGGCATTCCCGAGTACAACACCTTCGGCACGGATGAGTTTTTGGAGTTCTGCAAGCTAATCAACGCGCAGCCGCAGATTGCGCTGAACCTCGGCACCGACACTCCGCAGCACGCGGCGGAGTGGGTGCAGTACGTCAACCAGCACTGGGGTGATCACAAGGGCGGCCTGCTGTGGGAACTGGGCAACGAGCTGTGGGGAGATTTTCAAGTAGGCTATCCGACGCTGGGCCGCGTCGCGGCGCTTACGCGCGAGGTCAGCGAAGCGGTGCGCAAGGTCGATCCTCACGCGCGTCTCATCGCCACCGGCGCCGATGAAGACCACTTCCACGACTGGAACGCCGCGCAGTTGAGCAATCCTCCGGGAACCTTCAATTACCTCTCGACTCACTTCGTGGTGAACGACGCTGTGCAGATGCACAACTCCACGGCGGAGTTTCGCACCATGGCGAGCCTCGCGCTCCCCATCGGATTAGGCAAGCAGATGCATGCCATCCACGACCAGATTCAGCAGAGCCCGCACCGCGACCATGTGAAGACGGCATTTACCGAGTGGCTGATGATCTCCCGTTCGCGTACGGGGCTGAACTTCACCAACATGGGCGGTGCGCTGTTCGCGGGCGGCTTCCTGAACATGATCGTGCGCGATTCCGACATCGTTCCCATCTCCGACATGACCGGCATCATGGAGTTTGGCGGCATCTGGAAGAAGCGCGGGCAGGTCTATGGCGCGCCCGCGTACTGGGTGCTTCGCGAATATGCGAACGCGCAGCCGCGAACGCTGCTCAACGTGAAGTCGAACTCGCCGGAGTATTCCGTTGCAAAGGGAGTCGATCGCCTGCCCGAGATCACCGATGTTCCCTATCTCGACGTGACGGCAGCGGAGTCCGAGGGCGGCAAATCGCTGGTCCTGTTCTGCGTAAACCGTTACCTGACACGATCGCTGACCGCCAGCTTCGATCTCGCTAGCCTCGGCGTGAAAGGGAAGAGCGCGAAGGTAACGACGCTCGCCGCGGACAGCATTCTGGCCGAGAACGATGAAGAAGATCCCAACCGGGTGAAGCCTGTTACCCAGACGGAAGCAGTTCACGGAGCCTTTACTCACAAGTTCCCGAACGCGAGCGTTACGGTCATCGAGATTCCAATGCAGTAGCCGTTACTTGTTTACTCTCCTCCGGGACGGCTCGCATCCGCCTTGCCGTTCATGTATAAAGCTCACGGCGCTCGCCGCCGAATTTTTTACCGGATGTTTCTCTTAGGAGTTCCACACATGCCGCTCTCTCAAATACGTTTTGCCAGTATTGCATTGGCCGCTCTCCTCCTCGCCGTTCCCGGCATTGCGCCGGCGCAGCAGAATGGCCTCGCTGCACGGCCTCCAATGGGCTGGAATAGCTGGAACCACTTTCACGGCAAGGTCGACGACGCCACCATTCGCGCCCAGGCCGAGGCCATGGTATCGAGCGGAATGAAGGCCGCGGGCTATACCTACATCAACATCGACGACACCTGGCAGGGCAAGCGCGACGCGCAGGGAAACATCCAGCCCAACAGCAAATTCCCCGACATGAAGGCGCTCGCGGACTTCGTTCACAGCAAGGGGCTGAAGCTGGGCATCTACTCTTCGCCCGGACCCCTGACCTGCGCCAAGTACGAGGGCAGCTACGGCCATGAGCTGCAGGATGCGCGCACCTACGCCGCATGGGGCATCGACTATCTCAAGTACGATCTGTGCGGCCTGCGCACCGTGATGAAGGACGCGCCGACACCGGAGGCCGCCAACAAGATTATGGTCGACTCTTACATCAAGATGCGCGACGCGCTGCGCAGTACCGGGCGGCCGATCGTGTACAGCCTCTGCCAGTATGGCAACGATGCAGTGTGGCGATGGGGCACAACTGTCGGCGGCAATTCGTGGCGCACGACGGGAGACATCTCGGATCACTACGCGCGCATGGAACAGATCGGTTTCAGCCAGGCCGGCCTCTCGCGCTTTGCCGGCCCCGGCCACTGGAACGATCCGGACATGCTCGAGGTCGGTAACGGAGGCATGACCGCCGAGGAGTACCGCACGCACATGAGCCTGTGGGCTATCCTCGCCGCGCCGCTGTTGGCGGGCAACGACTTGACCACGATGACTCCCGAGACGATTGCGATCCTGACCAATCGCGACGTCATCGCCATCGATCAGGATGCGGCAGGCAAGCAGGGCGACCGCGCCAGCGCCGAGGGACCGAT
>Ga0207674_10001374_pt1 | contig 31441 bp, 28 predicted proteins | sample KBSCornC72_FD_184303 | JGI IMG/M metagenome (GOLD analysis project Ga0207674, IMG submission 184303) | Corn rhizosphere microbial communities from Kellogg Biological Station, Michigan, USA - KBS Corn C7-2 (SPAdes) (version 2) | ecosystem: Host-associated > Plants > Roots > Rhizosphere > Soil ...
GCGATCGAGCTCGAGGATCCAGCTCACCACATTGTCGAGGAAATAGCGGTCGTGGGTGATCATCAGCACCGCGCCCGGATATTCCTTGAGGTGGTTTTCCAGCCACTGGACGCTCTCGGCGTCGAGATGGTTGGTCGGTTCGTCGAGGAGCAGGATCGAAGGCTTCTGGATCAGCAGTCGCGTCAGCGCGATCCGGCGCTTCTCGCCGCCTGACAGATTCTCGACCGACAAGTCGGACGGCGGGCAGCGCAACGCCTCCATCGCCACCTCGAGCTGGTTGTCGAGCGTCCAGCCGTCGACCGCGTCGATCTTCGCCTGGAGTTCGCCCATCTCGTCCATCAGCTTGTCGAAGTCGGTGTCTTCCTTGGGATCGCCCATTTCGGCCGAGATCGCGTTGAAGCGGTCGACCATGTCGGCGACGTCGCGCGCGCCGTCCTTGACGTTCTCCAGCACGTTCTTCTTGGGATCCAGCTGCGGCTCCTGCGGCAGATAGCCGACAGTGATGTTCTCGCCGGGCCAGGCCTCGCCCTGATAGTCCTTGTCGATGCCGGCCATGATCTTCATCAAAGTGGACTTGCCGGCGCCGTTCGGCCCGACGATTCCGATCTTGGCCCCGTGATAGAATTGCAGGTTGATGTGGTTGAGCACCGGCTTCTGAGCGCCGGGAAAGGACTTGGTCATGTCCTTCATGACAAAAGCATATTGGGCGGCCATGGGGTCGCGGAGTTCCTTCTGGGTTCGGGAGTTGCGCGCCAGTTAGTGGAGCCAGTCGCCGATTTCTACCCCGCTGTCATTGCGAGGAGCCAAAGGCGACGCGGCAATCCAACTCTACGGCACTGGATTGCTTCGCTGCGCTCGCAATGACGAAAAGCCTAATCCCTTCCGATCATCGCCTCGGCATTCGCGAACCGATAGTCGCGATATTTGTCCCGGAGGTCCTTCTTGCTGAGCTTGCCGGTCGCGGTGTGCGGCAACTCGTCGACGAACTCGATGGCGTCCGGAAGCCACCATTTGGCGACCTCTCCCGTCAGGAAATCGCGGATCTCGGTCTCGCAGACCTCGCTTCCATCGTCGCGCACGACAAGCAGGAGTGGACGCTCATCCCACTTGGGATGCGGAATTCCGATCGCCGCCGCTTCGAGGACGCCGGGACAGCCGACGGCGGCATTCTCCAGCTCGATCGTGCTGATCCACTCGCCGCCCGATTTGATCACGTCCTTGGCACGATCGGTCAGGCGCAAAGTATTGTCCGGATGGATTACCGCGATGTCACCCGTGTCGAACCAATTGTCGGCATCGACGCAATCCTCGTCCTTCTTGAAATAGCGGCGCACCACCGCGGCGCCGCGCGTCTCGAGATGGCCTGAGCTTACTCCATCGCGTGGAAGGACGTTTCCCTCGTCGTCAACGACTCGAAGCTCGACCCCGAACATGGATCGGCCCGGGCGCGACAGATAGTCGACCTGCTCGTCCTCGGTCATTGCCTCCCAGTTGGACGGCGGAGCTCCGACCGTCCCGATCGGGGTCATCTCGGTCATCCCCCAGAGATGCCGAACCCGCACTCCCCGCCTACGAAACCACCGGATCGTTGCCGGGGGCGCAGACGAGCCGCCGACCATGATCGTGTGGAGCTTGCCCATGCTGGCGCCGGTGTCCTCGACGTGGTCGATGAGGTTCAGCCAGACCGTCGGCACACCGGCCGAATGGGTGACGCCCTCCTCGTTGAACAGCCGGCAGATGTGATCGGCCTTGTTGTCCCCGCAAATGACGAGCTTCAGACCGGTGATCGCCGCTGCGTAGGGCAGGCACCAACTGTTGGCGTGGAACATCGGGACGATCGGCAGAAGGACTGAGCAAGCCGAGAGATCGAACACGTCCGGCGCGATTATCGACATGGCGTGGAGAACGGTCGAGCGGTGCTCGTAAAGCACGCCCTTCGGGTTGCCCGTCGTTCCGCTGGTGTAGCAAAGGCCGCAAGGCTCCCGCTCGTCGCCCTCGTGCCAGCAATAGTCGCCATCCTCCGCATCGAGCCAGCCATCGAACTCGTCGTCGAAGCGGATCCAGTTCGTGACGCATGGCAGCTGCGGCTTCAGGCGCTGCACAAGCTCCTCGAACGCCGCGTCGTATAGGATCACGCGGTCCTCGGCATGGCCGATGATGTAAGTGAGCTGGTCGTCGAAGAGACGCGGGTTGAGGGTATGGAGCACGCCGCCCATTCCAACGACCCCGAACCAGGCGGCGAGATGGCGGTCGTGGTTCATCGCCAGCGTTGCAACCCTGTCACCAGGCGTGACGCCTAGCCGCTCCAGCGCTTGGGCCATTCGGCGCGCGTCGTGTGCGATGCGCTTCCAATTGGTCCGGACGGTCGTTCCGTCGGGCCTCGCCGCGACGATCTCGCGGCTGCCGTGCTCCCGTTCGGCATGGTCCATCAGCCGCATGATCCGGAGCGGCCAGTCCTGCATCGCGCCCAGAGTCGCGTGACTCGACATCGTGCGCCTCCCCCGAAGAGGCGAGCATCATGCCGCAGAAATGTCTGTCGTCAAATAGTTAGAAGGGAAGCTTGAACCCGGGCGGAAGCGGAAGGCTGCCCTGCATCTTCTCCATCTCGCCGGCTGCAGCCACGTCGGCCTTGGCGCGCGCATCGTTGATCGCCGCGGCGATCAGGTCCTCGACCATGGTTTTCTCGGACGGCTGGAGCAGGCTCTCGTCGATGTCGACGCCGAGAATCCGGCCCTTCGCGGTGGCTCGGATCTTGATCATCCCGCCGCCGGCAGCGCCTTCCACCTCGATCCGGTCGAGATTGTCCTGCGCCTTCTGCAGCTCGGCCTGCGCATTCTGCGCCATTTTCATGATTTCGTCGAAGTCGGGCATCTCGGGCATGTCAGCCGCCTGTCTCTGGATATTTTTCGAGTTCAGCTCCGGGAAACGCGTCCATGACCGCTTGAACATTCGGATCGGCCAGGACTTCCGCTCGAACGCGCTCCTTCGCGATTTTCTCCTGGTCGAGCAAGGAGGGCTCGCCCGCTTCATCAGAAAGCAGCACCTGCCAGGACGCTCCGGTCGCTGCCTTCAGGGCGAGGGCAAGGTCGCGCGGCCAATCCTGCCCAAGTGGACGCAGCGGCTTCACGGCTAGCTCCGGCGGTGCATAGCGGACAAGACCCACTTGATCGTGAAGCTGAACCGCGAGTTGGTGCTTGCCCAATTGTTCGAGCCTCGCGATCAGCGCCCGAAAGTCAGGCGGGAGCTGACCTTTTGCGCCGTTGCCTTTGCTCACGGTCGCCGCCGCGGGGCTGCCGACGCCACCCTCCGTGCCCAGTCGCTGGATCAGGCTGGCGGGGTCGGGCATGTCGGCGGCATGGATGAGCCGCAGAAGCGCCATCTCGGCCGCTTCACGCGGGTCCGGCGCCTCGTCGACATCCTGCAAGCCTTTGAGCAGCATCTGCCACAATCGGTGGATCGTCGCCCATGAAAGCGCCTGAGCGATGTCGCCCGCGTTGTCACGCTCCTCGGCACTTTGGAGCGCGTCGGATGCGGCGCCCGCCTTTGTGCGCGTGGCGGCGTGCAGCGTCTCCATGAGGCCCCGAAGCAGCTGCGTCGGATCGATCCCCAGCTCATGCGCCTGATCGAGCTCGGCAAGGGCTGCAGAAGCGTCCCCCGACAGCACCAGCTTCAGCAGGCGTCGGATTCGGCCGCGATCGGCAAGCCCGAGCATGTCGCGGACCTGGTCGGCGGTGACCGTCCCCGCCCCATGAGCAATCGCCTGGTCGAGGATCGACAGCCCATCGCGGGCCGAACCTTCTGCGGCCCGGGCGATCATCCCGAGCGCCTCGGGATCGACCTCGACGCCCTCCGCATTCGACACTTCGGCGAAATGGGCGGCAAGCTTCTCGGCCGGAATTCGCCTGAGATCGAACCTTTGACAGCGCGACAACACCGTCACCGGGACTTTGTCGACCTCAGTCGTCGCCATCAGGAACTTCACATGCTCAGGCGGCTCTTCAAGAGTCTTCAGCAACGCGTTGAATGCAGGCTTGGAAAGCATGTGAACTTCGTCGATGATGTACATCTTGAAGCGCGCCGAAACCGCCGCGTAACGGACCGCATCGGTCATCTCCCGAACATTGTCGACACCGTTGTGGGAGGCGGCGTCGATTTCGATTACGTCGATATGCCGGCCCTCTGCGATGGCGCGGCAGGGCTCGCAAATCCCGCATGGAGTTATGGTCGGGCCGCCCTTCCCGTCCGGACCGATACAGTTCAAGGCCTTGGCGATCAGCCGCGCGGTCGAGGTCTTGCCGACCCCTCGAACGCCAGTGAGCAGGAACGCATGGGCGATCCGCCCTCGCTCGATTGCGTTGGCGAGCGTCTTCACCATCGCGTCCTGGCCGATCAGCTCGGCGAAGGTCTGCGGGCGGTATTTGCGCGCCAGCACGCGATACGGGGAGGCGCTCGCGGGCGACGGCGCGGGCATTTCGGGAAGATCCAGGCCGAGACCGGGTTCTTCGGAAGCGTCGGTCGCCTGTTCGGTGGAATCGGGCATCAATGCCTATCTAGGGGCGCTGTGAGGCCTTGTCAGCCAAATGGCCGATGCTGATCCCGACCTGCTCGCCCCAGCGGGAGCTTGGCCCAAGGTCGAAGTCGGCGAAGAGCATCATGCCGATCAGGATGACGAAGAGCACAATATCAACCCGGCGCGAGCGGGTGAACAGCAGCGCGGCCAGCGGGATGAAGTACGGCAACTGGTAAATCCAGAACCAATAATCATTGAGGGCCGGAACGGCGCGGGTCCACTGCCACGCCATGGTGGCGGTCTCGACCAGCAAGATTCCCCCAATCACCCGATGCTTGCGTGCCCAATAATGCTCATCCAGGCTCTTCCATTCGCCTTCGCTGCGCGGAAAGATCATCGAGGCGGAAAGGTAATAAATCAGCGCGACCGTCAATCCGACGAACACCGTTCGCCAGCGCACGTGAAGCACGTTGCGGATTGACCAGCTGAACAGCCAATAGCCCGCCACATCGACCATTACGAACAAGGCAAGAAGCGGAGTGAGCACGCCGACCGGTCGTCGGGAATGGGCGTCGATTGCGTCGGCGAACTTGATCGCGACTTCAATGAACGTCAGGCCGATGAGCAGGCCGAATACCGAAAACAGGAATTCGAAGTCGCTCATTGATCGACCCCCCTGACCCACGCTGGCAGGGCGAGTTCGAATTCCCAAGCGAAAAAGACGGTGGAAGCCGACGACCCGGCACGAAATCGTTGTGGCTGCTTCCTTCCGGACCTGACCAGGTTGGCGACAGTGCCGTCCGCCGACTTCCGCGCGGGCATATGGGTGAAGTCGTGCCAGCACGCAAGTTCATGGTCGACCGCCGCCATTTTCATTGACCGTTCACATGCGGAGGTCGAGGCCTGCACGACACATATGCCTGCGCCGGTTCTCATTCTCTCGTTGCTCGCGGCAGCAGCCCAGGCGCCCGCCTCGCGAACGCCAATCGTCGTCACCGGCCAGCCTTGGGCACCGTTCGTCAGTCCAATGGGCGAACCGTTCCGGCCGAAGAACCGCGACGACGACACGCTCGCCGACTGGTTCTACCAGGCCGATCGCAATCGTGACGGCGCGCTGACCAGCGATGAGATGGTCGCCGACGCCACGCGCTTTTTTGCCAAGCTCGACACCAATCATGACGGACAGATCGATCCGGACGAGCTCGCCCAGTACGAATATGACATCGCGCCTGAGATCCAGGTCAATTCACGAACGAAGCGCGTTCGCGGGCAGCCCGCTCCGGTCGCTCGGCCTGCGGCGGACGATGAAGGCTTCGACAGCGACGACCCCGGTGATCGCAAGCTTCGCCGGCGCCGCCAAGCTGAAGAGGACGCCAGCCTCGGCATCGGCGGCGCCCTCCAGGGCGCCTCCCGCTATGCGCTTCTCAACATGCCTGAGCCGGTCGCGGCCGCCGACGCCGACTTCAACCGCGCGATCACGCTCGAGGAATTCAGGCAGGCCGCCGTCGAACGGTTCCAGCTGCTCGACCGCACTCACCAGGGCAGGCTGACGCTTCTGCAGCTCGAAGCCATGCCCCATGCTCCGAAAGAGGATGGGCGGCATCACAAGCGCGACGAAAACGTGACCGACGCGCGCATTGGCAACCCGCTTCCGCCGGGCCGCTGACAGAGTCCGACAGATTTCATCGGGCAATTCACTTGGCAGCAAGGCTGTGAGGTGCTTCAGTCCGGCAATGCTGCTCAGCCCGATATTCCTGTCGCTCGCTGCGCTTTCGGGGCAGGCCCCAGCGGCGCAAGCGGCCCAGATCCCTCATCGCTTCAACCGCGTCTTCGTCAGCCCGATGGGCGAGCCGTTCCGACCCAAGGATCCTCAGGACGACACGCTCGCCGACTGGTTTCAGCAGGCCGACCTCAACCATGACGGTCAGCTGACGGTCGAAGAGATGCAGAAGGACGCGGAACGCTTCTTCGCCGTCCTTGACGTGAATCACGACGGCGAAATCGATCCCGAGGAGATCACGCGGTACGAGACGGTCGTTGCACCGGAGATCTCGACCTCGCACCTGGGCCTTGCGTCATTCGGCGGAGGAAACGAGGGCGAACGTGGTGGGAGGCGGCGGCGGCACGGGCGCGGCTGGAGCGACGAAGGCTATGGCGACGGGCACCTGGGCGGCGCCCGATACGGCCTTCTCGACCTCCCCGAGCCGGTGGTGTCAGCGGATTCCGACTTCAATCGCGGCGTTTCGCTCAGCGAATTCCGACAAGCCGCAACCCAGCGCTTCGTCGCGCTCGACGTCGATCACCAGGGCAAGTTGACCTTGGATGTGCTTGAAACGTTGAAGCCGCCTCCCCCGGCAACCGGAAACCCGCCCGAGCGCAAGGACATTCCGCTGCCTGACCAGACTGGCCCCGGAAACTAGCGTCCCATCCAGTTGCGAGCTTCGGACGGCACCCGCACGCTGAGGCTTTCCATGTCGGCGGTTAGCATGATCTGGCACGCCAGGCGCGATGTGCGGGTCGCGTGAGCCGCGAGGTCGAGGAGATCCTCCTCCTCCTCGCTCGCCGGCGGGAGCTTTGCGAAATCGTCCGCATCGACGATCACATGACAGGTCGAGCAGGCCATCACTCCCTCGCACGCGCCTTCGAGCGGCTCCCGCGCCGCCCACGCGACGTCGAGCAACCGCTGGCCGGGCGCCGCTTCCACTTCCTTGTCGAGAGTTCCGTCGGGTTTGAAAAAACGCACCAGAGTCACGCGTCGAGCTTCTCCTGCGCAACGGCGTGCGTGGCGATACGCTTGCATGCATCGACCAGCTCATGCTGCTTGGTGTAGCGCCCGAAACCCAGCCGGATCGAGGAGCGCGCCTCGCGATAGTCGAGGCCGATTGCGCGCAGCACGTGGCTCGGGCGCCCCGAGCCACTGGCGCAGGCGCTTCCCAGCGAAAAGGCGATGTCGCGCAGATCGGCGATCAGCCGCGCCGCATCGACGCCTTCGCGGCGGATATTGAGGTTGCCATGGTAGCGGCATTCCTTGCAGCCGTTGATGACCCAACCTGGCCCGAGCGCCTGGATCGCCGCCTTCCATAGTTTCTCCACGTGGTCGTGATCGCGCGTGCAGCGTTCGTCGGCGAGCCTCGCCGCGGCTCCGAAGCCGACACACAAGGCCGGCGAGAGAGTGCCGGAGCGAAGCCCTTGCTCCTGCCCTCCTCCGTGGATTAGCGGCGCCGGCTCCTTGCCTTGTCGTATCCACAGCGCGCCCACGCCTTTGGGCCCGTGGATCTTGTGCGCCGAGACGGCGACCATGTCAGGCCCTTCCCACAGGTCCAGGCGCCCGAACGCCTGCACCGCGTCGCACAGTATCAGGGCACCTGTCCTGTGCGCCATCTCGGAAATCTGGGAGATCGGCTGAGTCACGCCGATCTCGTTGTTGACCATCATCACAGCGACCAGCAGCACGCGCTCGTCTAGCTCGCGTTCCAGCAGCGACAGGTCCAGACGGCCGTTGTGCTGGACCGGAAGCACCGTCAGGTCGACGCCCTGGCCGGCGAGCCATTCGCAGGTATCGAGCACGGCCGCATGCTCGGTCGCGAGCGTGATGATGCGCTTGCGGCCTTTGGGTGCCTTCTCGACCGTGCCCTTGAGCGCCCAATTGAGCGCCTCGGTCGCGCTTCCGGTGAAGGCGACGCTTCCGCCCTTGAAGCCGATCGCCTTCTCGACCTGCTTGCGCGCGACCTCGATGGCCGCCGCGGCCTCATGGCCCCAGCGCGACGGCGAGTGCGGGTTCGCGAACTTCTCCTCGATCCAGGGCTGCATTGCCTTCGCCACCTCCGGCGCGACCGGCGTGGTCGCCTGGTAATCGAGATAAGTCATGCTGCCTGCGCCTTCGCTCGGCTCGCGATCCGGCGCCTTTCTCCAAGGAAGCAGTTGATGTTGTCTTCGCTTGTATCCGGGCCGAAGCTGACACGGACCGTCGATCCGGCGATCTCGGCCGGCACGCCCATCGCCGCGAGCACTCGGCTCGGCTTCATGCTGCTCGACGAACAGGCGCTGCCCGCCGAGACCGAAATTCCCGCGAGGTCGAACTGGACCAGCTGGCTCGCGCTGGCGACGCCAGGCATGGCGTAGGCCCCGATGGTGGCGATCCGCGGCGCGCCTTCACCGATCACCAGCCCTCCCGCGGCGACGATGTCGCGCTCGAGCTGCTCACGCAGCAAGTTGAGGCGCGGCATCGCCTCCAGGAAGGCATGGCTCTCGAGCGCCGCCGCCATGCCGACGATGCCCGGAAGGTTCTCGGTCCCACGGCGGTAGCCGCGCTCTTGCCCTCCGCTCGGCTCGAGCGTGCTCAAGTCCCTGACCAGCAACGCTCCGGAGCCGGGAGCTCCGCCGAACTTCTGGCTGGTGATGACAATGAAATCGGCCTCAGGAAGAGCGATCTTACCCGCGGCCTGGGCACAATCGCACAGCAGCAGCGACCCGGCGGACCGAACCAGGTCCTGAATGCGCTCGATCGGCTGGATCACGCCGGTCTCGTTGTTGACGAGCTGGATGGCAACGAGAGCCGGCGCGCCGCCAAGCGCTCCCTCCAGCGCCGACAGGTCGATTAGACCGTTCGTATCGACGTCGAGCGCTTGCGCGTCCGGACCCATCGCGGCCACGACGGCTTCATGCTCGGTTGGTCCAACAATTCGTCGCTCGGGCTTGGCGCGGCTCGCGACGATCTGGATCGCCTCGGTGGCACCCGACGTGAGTATGACGTCATGACGCCACTCGAGGACCTCGGCGATCGTGCGGCGCGCGTCTTCGAGCGCTGCGCGAGCGGCGCGACCGTCGGCATGTGGCGAACTGGGGTTGCCGATCGTTTCGAGTGCCTGGGCGATGGCCTCGAGCGCCTCGGCCACCACCGGAGTGATCGCCGCATGGTCGAGATAGAGGCGCTCCACGCTACTCAAAAGCGGCACTTTCCTGCCAATTGCCACATGAACGCCCGCCCCTATATAGGAGCCGACGCCGCTGCGCACCCGCGTAGCGACACCTAATTCGCGAGCACCACCACTTTCATGCCCGAAGTCATTTTCCCAGGCCCCGAGGGACGTCTCGAAGGCCGATTCCACCCCGGCACGCGTCCCCGCGCGCCGGTCGCCCTGATCCTGCATTCGCACCCGCAGGCAGGCGGAACAATGAACAACAAGATCGTCCAGCTGCTGTACCAGACGTTCGTCAAGCGCGGCTTCGCGACGCTCCGCTTCAACTTCCGCGGAGTCGGCAAGAGCCAGGGCGTCTTCGACAACGGCATTGGAGAGTTGAGCGACGCCGCCAGCGCGCTCGACTGGGTCCAGCAGATCCACCCCGAAGCTGAGACGACCTGGGTTGCCGGAGTGAGCTTCGGCGCGTGGATCGGAATGCAGCTCCTGATGCGGCGCCCCGAAATCCGCGGCTTCATCTCGATTGCGCCGCCCGCCAACATGTACGACTTCAGCTTCCTTGCCCCCTGCCCCTCGTCGGGGATCATCATCCAGGGCGAGGCCGACGAGGTCGTCACTCCGGGCGCAGTCCAGAAGCTCGTCGACAAGCTTCGTACCCAGCGCCACATCACGATCCATCACGACCTGATCGCTGGCGCAAACCACTTCTTCGCCAATGAGCTCGACCTCTTGATGAAGTCGGTCGACGATTATCTCGACATGCGCCTCGCCACCGACCCGGTGAAGCCGGCTATACCGTCCAGATCATCACGTTCATGACGATGACGGCCGCCGCGACGATCATCAGGATCCCGCGGCGGCGCGTCTGACCCGCAAACGCGAGCTTCACGCCGCCGGCGAGCAGCAGGAACGCTGCGACCATCGCGAGCGCCATCACAAAAGACGAAAAATAAGCCGGATTCACTGGCCTGATTTCACCAAGACTTAACCAAGATCGTCGACAGTGGCGCAATGCCGAAGGCTGACCAGCAGGCGCGTCTCGACGAGGCGTTCGAGCGGATCGAGGAAACGATCCTGCCGTGCATCGCGATGATGCTCGACACGCTGATCGACGCTTCCGAATCCGTAGCGGCCGAAGAGCGCCGCTTCCTCGCCGCCGAGCTCAAGACCCTCGCTGCGGAGCTGGAGGAGCTGACCAAGGCGGTCGAGCGCTCGAGCCCGGCCCATGTGGAACCCGGTGAGTACAAGGCGCGCAACGTCGCCTAAGCGGCCTCGGCGATGATCCGGGCGTGAAGTGCTGGGTCTACGTTCCCTCCAGATAGCATTACGACCGTATCCTCCATTGGTGGAATCTTGCCGGCGAGCAACGCTGCGAGGCCAACAGCAGCGCCCGGTTCAACGACCAAACTATGTTCTGCCCAGGCGAAGCGGATTGCGTCGGCCACTTCGGCGTCGCTGACCGAAACAGGGCGCGCATTCCGGTCGCGCAGGATGCCAAAAGTGATCGGCGACACGAGCGGAGTCATGATCGCGTCGCAGAAGGTATTCGGCGCGTCGGCCGCCACTGGCACGATTTCCCCGAGCTCAAGCGAGCGGCCCATGTCGTCCCAGCCCTCGGGCTCGACGATAACGATCTTAGCCTCGGGAACCGCGAGCGCGATGCCCGAAGCCAGGCCTCCGCCACCGCAGGGGATCGCGATGCGCGCCGGAGAGCGGCCGAGTTGCTCGACGATTTCGAGCCCTGCAGTGCCCTGTCCCGCGACGATCGCCGGATCGTCGAAACTCGGCACCACAGTCGCTCCGCTCTCCCCCGCAATCCGTGCCGCGATTTCCTCCCGGCTTTCGGACCTTCGGTCGTAGAAGACGATCTCCGCGCCTTCCGCGCGCGTGCCTTCGACCTTCACCCGCGGCGCGTCGGCAGGCATCACGATCACCGCCCTGATCCCGAGCCGCTTCGCAGCGATCGCAACGCCGCGCGCGTGATTGCCCGACGAGAAGGCGACGACGCCGCGCTCGCGCTCCTCGGCCGAGAGCTGCAGAAGCCGGTTGGTTGCACCCCTCAGCTTGAATGCGCCGCCGGTCTGAAGACACTCGCATTTCAGCCAGATTGGCTGCCCCCGGACATTGCTCTCGATCAGTGGAGTCCGCTGCACGAATCCCTCGATTCGCGCCGCCGCTTCGACGACGTCGCTCAGCGACAATTTAGGGCATTTTGGTAAGTCGTTGATATTTCACCTTTTCGATTAGCCGTTGCAGATCAGCGACATACGGTCACCGAATCTTTAGGTCTCGGGCAAAGAATCTTTACAGCAGGAATCGCCACACATATATCGCGCATCCGCTGCCCCATGGGACTTCCAACCGCAAGGCAGCTCTATGTTGAACGCACCTGTTGGAGGTCCCTTGAGTTGCACAAGCATCATCGCGCGCTGGGGCTAGCGTCCGCCCCGTCCGGCAGCCGGGGGGCTGCCGCTATCGCCAAGATGCGTCCGGTCCAACCGGTCACCCTGCTGCGCCCGCACGCCGCGCGTCGCGCCGCCCGCTTCTTCGTCGAGAAGTTCCCGGGCCGTTCGCTCTATGCGGTCAAGGCCAACCCCTCGCCCGACCTGCTGAAGATCCTCTGGAACGAGGGCGTCACGCATTACGACGTGGCGTCGATCGGTGAGGTGCGCCTGGTCCATGAGGTGCTTCCTGAGGCCGTGCTCTGCTTCATGCACCCGGTGAAGGCCGAGGAAGCGATCGCCGAGGCTTATTTCGAGCATCGCGTGAAGACCTTCAGCCTCGATACGGTCGAGGAGCTGGACAAGATCGTTCGAGCCACGTCGACCGGCGGGGTTCCGGCGAGTGATCTCAACCTGCTCGTGCGCATCCGCGTGAGCTCTGATCATGCCAAGTTGAGCCTGGCGTCCAAGTTCGGTGCCGAGCCGAGTGACGTCAGCGCTCTGCTGATGGCTGCCCGCCAGGCGGCGGACGCGCTCGGTATCTGCTTCCACGTCGGCAGCCAGGCGATGACCCCCGCGGCATTCGCCGAGGCGATGACGCGCGTGCGCGAGGCGATCCTGGGCGCGGCCGTGACGGTCGACATCGTCGATGTGGGCGGAGGCTTCCCCTCCTCCTATCCGGGCATGGAGCCGCCGCCGCTCCAGACCTATTTCGCGATCATCCACCAGGCGTTCGAAGCGCTGCCGATCAGCTATTCGGCGGAGCTGTGGTGCGAGCCGGGCCGGGCGCTGTGCGCGGAATATGCGAGCGTCCTCGTCCGTGTCGAAAAGCGTCGCGGTGACGAGCTCTACATCAACGACGGCGCATATGGTGCACTGTTCGATGCAGCGCACATCGGCTGGCGCTATCCCGTCCGGCTGATCCGCGACGGCGAATCGCGCGTGCGCTCGGCGCCGTTCAGCTTCTATGGACCGACCTGCGACGATCTCGACCGCATGGCCGGGCCCTTCGAGCTGCCCGGCGACGTCGCTGCCGGCGACTATATCGAGATCGGCATGCTCGGCGCCTATGGGTGCGCGATGCGGACGCAGTTCAACGGCTTCGGCGCGGTCGAGTCGGTGATTGTCGACGACGAGCCGATGGCGAGCCTTTACGGCACCAAGGCGCCGCGGCGCTCGAACGTCGTGAAATTCTAGCGATTTCTCCCTTCCGCCGCGGCGGATGGGGGGCTAACCGCGTCGCGGTTGTCGGGGTGAGGCTGTCCCCCGCAAGAAACGACATGCCCTTTTTCACTGCTGCCGTCTGGCCGCACCAATGGAGCATGAGATGACGACTGAAGAGCTGATCGAGCGCTCGAAGGTGAACGACACCCGGAAGCAGGAGCTGCTGTCCAACCCAGTCGAACATATCGACATCACGAAGTTCGATGCGCGCCCGATCGTCGATGCGATGGGCCACATGAGCTTCACCAGCCGCGATCTCGCCCGCGCGACCAAGATCTACAACATGATGCTCGAGGACCAGAGCTGCTCGATCATCCTCGTCGTCGCCGGCTCGACCTCGGCCGGCGGCTGCATGGACCTCTATGCCGAGCTCGTTCGCTCCAACATGGTCGATGCGATCGTCGCCACCGGCGCCACCATCGTCGACATGGATTTCTTCGAAGCGCTTGGCCACAAACACTACCAAGCCAATGAAATTCCTGACGATGATACGCTGCGTTCGCTCTACATCGATCGCATCTACGATACCTACATCGACGAAGAGCAGCTGCAGGACTGTGACCACATGATCGGCCTGATCGCCGACAGCCTCGAGCCGCGTGCATACAGCAGCCGCGCGTTCATTCGAGAAATGGGCAAATGGCTCTCCGACGGCAATGCCAAGAAGCAGGGCAGTCTTGTCCAGCTCGCCTACGAAAACGACGTGCCGATCTTCTGCCCCGCCTTCACCGACAGCTCGGCGGGCTTCGGTCTCGTCAAGCACCAGGTCGACGCGATGAAGCGCGGCGGCCATTACATGACGCTCGACAGCATCGCCGACTTCCGCGAACTCACCGACATCAAGATCAAGGCCGGCACCACGGGACTGCTGATGATCGGCGGCGGCGTCCCCAAGAACTTCACGCAAGACACTGTGGTTTGTGCGGAAATCCTCGGTCATGAGGACGTCGAGGTGCACAAATATGCGGTCCAGATCACCGTCGCCGACGTTCGCGACGGCGCCTGCTCGTCCTCGACGCTGCAGGAAGCGGCGAGCTGGGGCAAGGTCTCGACCGCGATGGAGCAGATGGTGTTCGCCGAGGCGACCAGCGTGCTTCCCCTGCTCGCGAGCGACGCCTGGCATCGCGGTGCCTGGCGCAACCGGGCAAAGCGCCGCTTTTCTAAGCTGTTCGACTAAGTCCTGACTAACTGACCGAGCTGCTCCGTTTCGTGCGGGGCAGCCCCGGAATGAACAGCGCTCCTGCCAACGCGACCGCGACCGCGCCCATCATGTACCAGGCCGGCGCGACCGGATTGCCGGTCCAGCGGATCAGCAGCGTCTCGAACAGCTGGGTCGTCCCGCCGAAGATCGCGATCGCAACCGCATAAACGATGCCGATCCCGCCCGCCCTCACGCGCGCCGGGAGTGCCTCGGCGAAATGGATCGTGGCCGGCGACGAGCCGAGGATGTGGAAGGTTGTCAGCACCGCGGTCGACAGCAGCAGAGCCGTCGCGGTTCGCGTCTCGTTCAGGACGTGAAACACTGGAACGATGCCGGCGATCAGGAGCAGCCAGGGAAGGATCAGCACGCGCTTGGGCCCGAATCGGTCCGACAGCAGCCCGCCGGCGAGGTCTCCCAGAACCCCGATCAGGCCCAGGATGACCGTCGCGGCGAACGCGGTCGGCACCGCCATGTGCAGCGTCGACTGGGCGTAGGTGGTCAGATAATCGAGCGTGTAATTGCTGATCGTCGCCCCGGCGATGATGAGCAGGCCTGCCGCGGCGAGCAGCAGAACCGGTTTTGATGAGGTGCGCGCCGGCGTTTCCTCCTCCCGATTAAGCGTTTCGACGAGTGTCCGGCGCAGCCGGAGTCCCAGCGGAACGATCGCCGCGCCCAGCAGGAAAGCCGCCCGCCAGCCCCAGCTTTCCAGCTGCGCGGCGGTCAGCGCCGAGGACAGCCCGAACCCGACGAGCCCGGCGACCAGCACCGCAAAGTCGGCGGAGGCGAAGTTCAGCGAGATAAAGAGCCCGCGGCGGTTCGGAGGCGCCGCCTCCATGAGGTAGGCGATGTTGGGTCCGACCTCACCGCCGAGGGCAAACCCCTGCAGGAGGCGGAAGAACAGGGCAAAAACGGGTGCGGCCATTCCCGCCGCGGCAAATGACGGCGTCAGCGCAAGTCCGGTCATCGCGACGCCCATGATCGCGAAGGACAGGATCATCGCCGGCTTGCGCCCGCGCCGGTCCGCCATCCGGCCGATGATCAGACCGCCGAGCGGCCGAGTAAGAAATCCCACCCCGAACGTCGCCAGTGACAGCAGGAGTGACTGCGATGCGGTGCCGGGGAAAAGCGCTCGCCCGATCTGTGTCGCGAAGAAGGTATAGGTGACGAAGTCGTAGAATTCGAGCGCATTGCCCGCGGTCACCGACGCAATCTGCGCTCGCGTCAGTCGCAAATGCTCACGAGGGTCTTGCGTCACGCGGTCTGTAGAGCGGATGCGGATTTGATTGCCAAGCGTAACGAACTGCATCACGCTCCGAGCAAACGGGGGACACATTCATGCACAGCCCGCTGCTCGGCCCGATCGTCGCGCTCGTCGCCTGGACCTTGATCATGCAGATCTGGATGTACGCCACGCGCCTCCCGGCGATGCGGCGCAAGGGCATCAGCCTCAAGGGGCGAGTCGGCTCAAAGGGCGGCGACCTCGACGGGGTTCTCGATTCTCAAGTTCAGTGGAAAGCCCACAATTACAATCATTTGATGGAACAACCGACGATCTTCTATGCGATCGTGATCGCGCTGATCCTGATGGGTTTCGACGCGCACATCAACGTCTATCTCGCCTGGGCCTATGTCGCTTTTCGCGTGCTCCACAGCCTGGTGCAGGTGACGGTCAATATCGTCCTCTACCGCTTCCTTCTGTTCATCCTGGCGAGCCTGTGCCTGCTAGGCCTGACCACCCACGCGGCGATCTTCCTCATTCACCACGGGTGAAGCAGGCGGCGAGCTCGACGTGGGTCGACCAGCGGAACTGACCGACAGGCTCGACCCAGGCGAGTGAGTAGCCGCCATCGACAAGCGTCTTTGCATCTCGTGCAAAGGTCGCAGGGTTGCAGCTGACGTAGGCGACTCGCTGGACCTTCGACTTCGCGAGTGCCGCGACCTGCTCCTCGGCGCCGGCGCGGGGCGGATCGAGAATGACCGCGTCGAAGCGCTTGAGCTCCTTTGCGTCGAGTGGGCTCCGATACAGGTCGCGATGCTCGGCGTTCAGCGCAGGCGCGGCCCGCTTGAGCGCCGCCGCGGCATCGCGCGAGGCTTCGGCAGTGTAAATGGACCGCGTCGCGAGGGCGAATGTACCCAGACCTGCAAAGAGATCGGCAATGGCTCCTGCGCCGCCGACCGCTTCCTGCACCGCCGAGACGAGCGCCGCTTCGCCATCCGCCGTCGCCTGCAGGAACGCGCTCGGAGGGAAGCCAACCCGCACTCCCGAGAACGTCACCGTCGCCGGCTGCGGCTCGTAGATGGCCTCGGGCCCGAGTCCACGATCGACGCTAAGCCGCGCCAGACCGTAGGCGTCCGCGAATGACGTCAGCAGCTCGATGTCGGCGAGCCTTCCCGCGGGAACGCCGTTCAGCAGCACGTCGGCGCCCCAGTCGACCAGCGTCAGCCGGACCTCGACCGCGCGATTGGGCCGCAGCAGCCCGCAAAGCGTGTTACGCAGCGGGTCGACCAGGGCGAAGAGCTCGGACCGAAGGATGTGGCACTCGAGCATGTCGACGATCCGGTGGGACAACTGCGCATTGAACCCGACGAGCACGTTCTGACCGACCTGTAAGGCCTTGAGCGTCGCCCTCCGGCGGCTGTTCGGGGGAGATAAATGCGGCAGCCGGATCTCCGTCTGAAGCCCGTGCTGCGCAAGGGCCGTCTCCACGCGCGAGACGAGATAGCCGCGATACGCCTCGTCGTCGGCGTGCTGGAGCTGGCAACCGCCGCACTCCGGGAAGTGGCGGCAGGGCGCCTGCTGGTGATGCGGACCGAAGGCGAGCGCGCCGTCATCGAGAACGGCATCTCCGGTCACGCCGAACGGCACGTGACGGCCACTTGGCGTCACGCCGTCACCTCTGGCCGCGATCCGGACGATCGGTTCGTTCATTCGACCAGCGCGAGCGCTTGCGGGATCGCGTCGGCAAGGTCGTCGGCGATCATCTGCGGCCCGGCGATCTCGGCGGCGCGCCCATGGAGCCACACGGCGGCACAGGCTGCTTCGAACGCCGGCAGACCGCGCGCGCGCATCGCGGCCGTCAGCCCCGCGAGCACGTCACCGGTTCCTGCGCTTGCCAGCCACGCCGGCGCCGGCGGACGAAAGCCAAGCCGACCGTCGGGCGATGCGATCAAAGTGTCCGATCCCTTGTAGATCACCACAGCGCCCGACCCCCGCGCTGCCTCCAAGGCTCGATCGGACTTGGGCCCGGGCAAATTTCCAAACAATTTGCGAAACTCCCCCTCATGGGGGGTGAGGATCGCGTCCTGTCCCTTGAAGCGCTCGGGCTCATCGGCATGCGCAATCGCGTCGGCGTCGACGACCTTCGGCGCCCTCGACGTCAGCGCCAGCGTGAGCACTTGCGGAATATCGCCCATGCCTGGACCGACCAGCAGGCAGCCGATGCGCGGATCGTTGATCTCGGCCGTATCCGTCTGGACGATCGCCGACGGCAGCCCGTCGATGCTCCGCGATGTCGTGACCTTCACGTATCCGGCGCCAGCTCTCGCGGCTGACTTCGCCGCCAGCGCAATTGCTCCCGGCATCTTGCCGGCGAGGGCCTGCACCAAGCCGCGGTCATATTTGTGGCCGTCCGGTTCGAGCGCCGGCAATTCTGGCGGTCCAACTTCATGCCACTGAATGCTTGCCTCGATGCCGATGTCGGCGAGGACCAGCCTTCCACACTTATGCATTGCGGGATGCAGCAAGTGCGCAGGCTTGAGCGCGCCGAACGTCACCGTCATATCGAAAGCCGGAACGTCGCTCAGCTCGGCGCCGCTGTCGGTCTCGACGCCGCTCGGCAGATCGCACGCGACTCTCGCGATCGCGCTATTGCAAACTCGAGAAAGCTGTTGTGCAGCATGCTCTCCCAGGCCGCGCTTGAGACCTGTTCCGAACAATGCGTCGATCACGAGCGGCGCCGGCCTGGTCTCGCCGTCGAGTGACCCGATGTCGCCTCGCCACTGCGACCGAGCCCATTTCGCCGCATCGCTGTTCGGCTCGCTCAGTGCGGCGACCCGCACCTCCACGCCACGTTGGACCAGGTGCCGCGCGGCGACATAGCCGTCGCCGCCATTGTTCCCCGGGCCGCACAGCACCAGCGCCGGCATCGGTCCTCCGAAGCGGTACACCGCCTCGGCGAGGGCCGTTCCAGCCCGCTCCATTAGCTGTTGGACGCTCGTTCCGCCGTCGATCGCCGTCTGCTCGGCAGCGCGCATTGCGTCGGCGGTCAGGATCGGACGCCCCGTCATCGCTAAGTTTCTAGCGCAGGAAGGTCGGCAGGCGCCACCATTCGCGCGGAACCAGTTCCGCGGCATTGTCGCGTGCCCGCTCGCTCTCGAACATGGCGAAGCAGGTCGGCCCCGACCCGGACATGCGCACGAAGGTCGACCCGCGCTGTGCGGTCAGCCAGGCGAGCACGGTTTCGATCTGCGGGACAAGGACCTTCGCATATTGCTCGAGGCCGTTGAAGCCGTGCTCCCAGTCGTGGAGCGGCTCCTGGTCCATTCCGTTCCAGCGCCCGAACACGTCGGCGGTCGAGAGCGCGACGCGCGGATTGACCAGCAGCACAGGCGTTCCCGACAGGCCGGACAGGTCCACGGGCGTAAGCTCGTCGCCTGCGCCTTCGCCGCGCATCGGGAGGCTAAGCAGGCACGCAGGCACGTCGCTTCCAAGCTCCGGTGCGACCGCCTCGGCGTACTTCGGATCGATCTGCCAAAATGACGTCAACAATCTCAGCGCCGCGGCGGCATCGGCCGAGCCCCCGCCAATACCGGACGCAACAGGAAGGTTCTTCTCAAGAGTTAGTGCAGCACCCGTCTCGACGCCCGCTCTGTCGGCCAGCGCTCTTGCCGCCTTCATGACGAGATTGTCCGACGGATCGCGCAGTTCCGCAGCGAAATCGCCGGTCACGGTCAGTGATATCGCCTCAGCCTTCTCGCCGCTCAGCCGGTCGCCGTCGGTGCAAAATGCGAAGATGGTCTCGATTGCATGACGTCCATCGGGAAGCTTCCCGCGCACGTGTAGCGCGAGATTGAGCTTCGCCGGTGCGATTTCGCTCGCCTGGCTCAAGGCGCCGCGTTCGCCGGCGTGAGGCCGCTCGCGAGTTTTGCTTTCACCCGGGCGGCAATCTCGTCCTCCGCCGTGACCAGCGCCGCGTTCCAGGCATAGCGAGCCTCATAGCGCCGGCCAGACTTGTAGAGGGCGTCGCCAAGATGCTCTTGAATCTCCGCCTGGTCCGGATCGCTCTCGGCTGCCTTCTGGAGCGTCGTTATCGCCTGATCGACCTTGCCGCGCTTGAACTCGGCCCAGCCAAGCGAATCGGTGATCGACGCATTGTCCGGCGCAAGCTCGCTCGCTTTGGCGATCATCGCCGCGGCCGCATCGAGATTCTCTCCACGCTCGAGCTGGGCGTAGCCGAGGAAGTTGAGGAGAAGCGGCTGGTCGGGCTCGAGCGTGAGACCCTGCTGCAGCGACGCCTTCGCCTCCGGCCAACGGTTCCCCTCCTCGAGCGCGCCGGCCCTGAGCAGCAGCAAGGTCCATAGATCGCTCTTCACGCCGTGAGCCTGCGACAATGCAATCGCGCGACCGTAAGCGTCCGCGGCTGGCCCGTGGCGCTTCATCGCCTCGAGCACGTCACCGAGCCGCGAGAAGTCCGTGGCGTCCGCACCCGGAGCCATGGTTGCGGTGGCCGCGAGCCTGTAGGCCTCATCGTAGCGCTTGGCGTCGCTGAGGATCCGCGCCTGAACGTCGCGAATCTCGCCGATCAGCGCATCGTCCTGCGGCACCGCCTTGAGCAATGCGAGCGCTTCGTCGGTGCGATCCTGATCGGCCATCAGCAACGCCAGCAACGCGGTCGTACTGCTGTTCTGCGGATCGAGATAGCGCGCGACCTGCACGAGACCGATCGGCGGCGCCGAGCGCTGCATGCGCGTCAGGTCCGCCGAAAAGGCCGTCAGTACCTCACAAAGTGCCTTGGGCAGGCTGTCGATCGCCTCCCCGCTCGTCTTTCCGGCCAGGATCCGCTGCCGCGCGTCATACTCGCCCTCGCCCATGCCTTCGATGATCATGAGAGAGCGCGCGCGGTCGCCCGCGGCAAGGAAGCCATCGGCGAAGGCGAGGCGGAGACGCTTGTCCCGGGTGCCGGCAGCTCCGACGGCCCGCCGCGCAAAAGGCTCGGCTTCCGCGCTGCGCTTGAACTTGAGCAGTATGAGGCCCCGCTCCTCGTCGACAAGCGGAGTCAGCAGGCTACCGGGTCGAACCTGGTCCAGCGCCGCCAGTGCTTCAGCGGCATTGCCGCGGTCTGCGGCACCCCATGCGCTGACGAGCGGCGCAAGGAAGCTCAAGTCCCCGGTTGCACCACTGACGCCGAGCCAGGGCAACGCACGCTCGGGGTGGCCATGTTTGATCTCGTCGGCCGCCAGCAAGACCCGCGCTTCGGTCGTCAGCTTCGCAGGTGGAACGGTGCGGGCCAGGTTCAGCGCGAGGTCCATCTGCCCGGCACCGATGGCCTCGCTTAGGGCCTTCTTCGCGATGTCGACTTGTCCCGGCTCGGATTGCGCGAGAGAGGCGAGCAGCTGCGCCGCCTCGGCATGCTGGCCATTCATCGCTGCCGCACGCGCCTGGACATAGGCCCTTGCAGGGTCGGAAATGCTGAGCCGCGCCGATGCGGGAGAAGCGCCGAGCGCCAGCGCCGCCATCGCGGCTGCGGCGAGCCATTTACATGTTCGGGTAATTGGGGCCTCCGCCGCCTTCGGGAGTGACCCAGTTGATGTTCTGGGTCGGGTCCTTGATGTCGCAGGTCTTGCAGTGGACGCAGTTCTGCGCGTTGATCTGGAGTCTGGGTTCACCGCTCTCGCTTTGCACGAATTCATAAACGCCTGCCGGGCAATAGCGCTGCTCGGGACCGGCATAGACCGGCAGGTTGATGGCCGTGGGTATGTCCGCGTCCTTGAGCGTCAGATGAACCGGCTGGTCCTCCTCGTGATTGGTGTTGGAGACGAACACCGAGGAAAGTCGGTCGAAGGTCAGTACACCATCCGCCTTGGGATAGTCGATCGGCGCCGCGGAGTCCTTGCGTTTCAGCCGCGTGTGGTCGGGCTTGTGCTTAAGCGTCCAGGGAACCCCGATCCGCAGGTAATTCAGCCACATGTCGAACCCGGCATAGAGTGTTCCAGCAACACCGCCCCAATGCGCTACTGCGGGCTGGGCGTTGCGGACCATCCTGAGGTCGCGCTCGATGCGGCTGTTCCGCACCGCCGCCGGATAGGCCTCGAGGAGGTCGCTTGAGCGGTCGTTCGAAAGCGCGTCGAATGCCGCTTCCGCAGCGAGCATCCCAGATTTCATCGCGTTATGCGTACCCTTGATGCGGGGCACGTTCACGAACCCCGCCGAGCAGCCGATCAGCGCGCCGCCAGGGAAAACCAGCTTGGGAATCGCCTGGTATCCACCCTCGTTGATCGCGCGGGCTCCATAGGACACACGCCGACCGCCCTCGATCTCGGCGCGGATCGCCGGATGCATCTTCCACCGCTGCAGCTCCTCGAACGGCGAAAGATACGGGTTCGAATAATCGAGGCTGACGATGAACCCGAGGGCGACCTGGTTGTTCTCCTGGTGGTAGAGGAATCCGCCGCCCCACGCGTCCTTGAGCGGCCAGCCTTGCGTGTGGATGACCCGCCCAGGCTTATGCTTCTCGGCAGGAATATCCCATAATTCCTTGATCCCGATGCCGAAAACTTGCGGTCCGCTCTCCTCGCGGAGGCCGAACAACTCAGTCAGGCGCTTGGTCAGGTGGCCCCGGGCGCCTTCGGCGAAGAAAGTATATCTCGCATGCAGCTCCATCCCCGGCTGGTAATCGGGCCGACGGCTGCCGTCCCGGGCGATTCCCACGTCTCCGGTCGCGACGCCCTTAACCGACCCATCGTCGTTGAACAGGATCTCGGCCGCGGGAAAGCCGGGGAAGATCTCGACGCCGAGCTCTTCGGCCTGGCTCGCGAGCCAGCGGCACAGATTGCCGAGGCTCAACGTGTACATGCCCTTGTTGTGCATGAACGGTGGCATTGCAAACTCGGGGATGCCGAACTTCCCCTTCTTCGACAGCACCCAGTGATGATTCTCGCTGACCGGTACGCCGATCGGCGCGCCGCGATCCTTCCAGTCCGGAATCAGTTCATCCAGGGATACGGGATCGACCACCGCGCCGGAGAGAATGTGCGCGCCGATCTCGCTTCCCTTCTCAAGGATGCAGACGCTGACGTCACGACCTGACTCGGCAGCGAGCTGCTTCAGGCGAATGCCCGCGCTGAGGCCCGCCGGGCCTCCGCCGACGATCACCACGTCATACGCCATGGATTCGCGTTCGCTCATCCGCTGCCCTTCATTTCCTCTGAACAGACCGCTCCAAGCGCGTCTCGTCGCGGCGGCAACACAATTCGACTCGATTGCCCTGCCAATTCCTTGACGCCTCCGTCAATGGCAGGCGAGGAATGTGACGTGGGCGGGGAAATGGATGTGATCGGCATCGCCGAGGCGCGCAGCGCATTGACCTGGTGGCTCGACGCCGGGGTCGACGTTGCTGTCCAGGAGGAACCGCGCAACTGGCTGCAGCCCTCGAACCCCGTATCGCGCACGCAAGAGCCTGCTCCTGCGCCCAATGTCGTTGAGCCGAGCCATGAGACTCTGGCCGAGCTCACTGAATGGCTGGCGAGCAGCACGCATTTGCCGCTCGCCTCGGCGACCGCACGCCGGATCATGCCGCACGGCCCTGAGAATCCGGCGATCATGCTGCTCAGCGACGGTCTCACGCTTGAGGACTCCATGGCGGCGCAGCCGATCGGCGGCGAATCGTGGGAGCTTGCGAAGCGCATGCTCGCTGCGATCAGGATTCCCGCTGACCAGGCTTACAGCGCCTCGCTGTCATGCTTCTATACGCCGGGATCGCGTATGACCGCGGAAGATCGCGAAGCCTGCGCCGAGATCGCGCGCCGCCACATTCGACTGGTAAAGCCAAAGCTGTTGCTTCTATTCGGTGGAGGCGCCGCTCAAGCGCTGCTTGGAAAGCCGCTCCCGCAGGCGCGCGGCCACGTCCACAAGGTGGAGGGCGTGCGCACCGTCGCAACCTTCCATCCCCGTGACCTGATTAATCAACCCTCAAACAAGTCCTTGGCATGGAAGGACTTATTGCTGCTCACGGAGGAAGATTCTTGAAATCCGGCTTGCTCGCGTTTGGAGCCTTGATCTGGGCCGCTCCGGTGTTTGCGCAGGCGACGCCGGACCCCTTGGCTCCATTGCCGGTCAGCCCAAAGGCTCAGGCGCCGGCGACGGCCTCGTCCGCCTCATCAAGCTCGGCCGATCAGACAAGCGCCCCCGCTTCGGTGCAATCGCAGCAGCCGATCGTCGTCAGCCATTCCGCGTCTGTCGCGGCTCCGAAAGATTGGCGCGGCGTGTTCGATGCGATCGACGCCGGAAACTGGGCATCCGCGCGCGCCGGCATCGCCGCGCTTCCGCCGAGCGTTCTCACGCCCGTCGCGAAGGCCGAGCTCTACACCGCCAAGGGCTCACCGGTCGTCGACCTCGCGTCGCTCCAGGCGCTCATCGCCGAAGCACCCGAGCTGCCCGAGGCCGACCAGCTCGCCGCGCTTGCGGTAAAGCGCGGCGCGACCGCCCAGCTGCAGACGATTGCCGAGAAGCCGACCTACGTCATCGGCTCTGCGCCGATCCGCTACCGCGCTCACCCGGTCCAGGGCGAACCCTATGCGGACCAGCTGCGCTCGATCCTCGATCCGCTGATCAAGAGCGATGATGCTGCTGGGGCCGAGGCCCAGCTGATCAGCTACGCTCCGCAGCTCTCGTACGAAGCCCGCGCCGAGGCAGGGCAACGAGTGGCCTTCGCTTATTACGTCATCGGCGACGACGCGAATGCGCGGCGCGTCGCCGACACTTGGCGGCAGGGTGCATCCGGCGAATGGGCCAGCCAGGCGGCTTGGGTGTCGGGCCTCGCCTCATGGCGAATGGGCGATTTCAACGCCGCCTCCGCCGCCTTCCAGCAGGTGGCGCAGCTCGCCGACCAGCGCGAGCTTCGCGCAGCCGGCAATTATTGGACCGCCCGCTCCGAGCAGGCTGCCGGCCGGCCGGGGAATGTTCAGCGGTTCCTGAAAGCGGCGGCGACCACGACCGAGTCCACCGAAAGCTTCTACGGCCTCCTCGCCCGCGAGACGCTCGGAATGCCGACCAAACTCGCCGCCGATCCATTCGTCGGCTTCGATCCTCCAGTCGACAATATCCCCAACGTCCAGCGTGCGGTCGAGCTCACGAAGATCGGTGAGCCAGCCTTGGCCGAGCAGATGCTCCGTCACCAGGCGCTGATCGGCGCGCCCTCGGAGCACCATGCGTTGATCAGAATCGCGGAGAAGCTCGATCTTCCTGCCGCGCAATTGTGGCTCGCCGATCACGGCCAGTGGGGCGCGCGATCCGACTCGGACGACCGCTACCCCAACCCGCGCTGGATCCCCGTCGGCGGCTGGCGCGTCGATCCCGCCCTCGCCTTTGGTCACATCAAGCAGGAATCAGCATTCCGCCGGACTGCTGTCAGCACTGCAGGCGCCGTTGGCCTGATGCAGGTTCTGCCGATCACCGCCCAACAAGAAGCAACCAGCCGCGGTCTCGCTTACACGCGCGCAAGCCTCACCGACCCGAAATTCAATCTCGAATTCGGGCAGAGCTTCATCGAGCGCATGCGCGGTGATTCCGCGACCGCTGGGCAGCTTCCGCGGGTCATCGCATCCTATAACGCCGGCCCCCTGCCCGTCGCGCGCTGGGCATCGATCAACGACAAGGGCGATCCGCTGCTTTGGATCGAATCGCTCCCCTATTGGGAGACGCGCTATTATGTGCCGTCGGTGATGCGGAACATGTGGGTCTATCAGGGCTTGGACGGTGAGCCGACGGTCAGCCTCGTGACGATGGCCGAGCACCACTGGCCGTCCCTCCCGGTGAACACCGCGAGCGCCGACCATTAGAGACTCGTTCTTGTTTTGTTCTGATGCCTGACCTAGACTGGCGCAATGCCCGTCGAGTCGAGCCACGGACGCGGGGCGACCCGCAATCCCATCCCCACGCGCTTCAACCTCAAGGAGCGGGTCGCCGAGGGCGAGTGGCTCGACCAGGTTGAGGCCCTCGATGGCGTTCCGAAGCGCCGGACGACGGTCACGATCGAGCGGCCGAAATCGATCCTCACCCGCAACAGCTCGCCCGACATCGGCTTCGACCGTTCGATCAATGCCTATCGCGGGTGCGAGCACGGCTGCATCTACTGCTTCGCCCGGCCGACGCACGCCTACCACGACCTTTCGCCTGGCGTGGATTTCGAGTCGCGCCTGTTCGTGAAGCCCAATGCCGCGCAGTTGCTCCACGCGGCACTGTCGCGCCCCGGCTACGAATGCCGCCCTATCGCGATGGGGACCAACACCGATCCTTATCAGCCGATCGAGGAGCGTTGGCGCGTAACGCGGTCCGTTGTCGAGCTGCTGCTCGAAACGCGCCACCCGTTCACGATTACAACCAAGTCCGATCGGGTGCTTCGCGATCTCGACCTCTTGAAGCAGGCCGCCGACCTCCGGATCGCTTCGGTCGCGCTATCGGTGACATCGCTCGATCCGAAGATCGCCCGGACGCTCGAGCCGCGCGCCCCGCAGCCACGGAAGCGGCTCGCCGCCATGAAGTCGCTGAACGAGGCGGGCGTGCCTTGCTACGTCGCGATAGCGCCGGTCGTCCCCCAGATCACCGACCATGAGCTCGAGCATATCGTCGAGGCGGCGGTCGAGGCCGGCGCCCCGGGCGGTTTCTACCTGCCCGTACGCTTGCCTCACGAAGTCGCGCCGCTGTTCCGTGCCTGGCTCAAGGAGCATTTCCCCGACCGCGCGGCCAAGGTCATGGCGACCATCCGTTCGCTTCGGGGGGGCCGCGACAACGACCCCAATTTCTTCAGCCGGATGCGCGGGCAAGGCCCCTGGGCCGAGCTTCTCAAGACGCGGTTCGAGATCGCGGCGAAGAAATATGGCTTGAGGCAGGCGAAGTTCCCGCTGCGCACCGATTTGTTCCGCCCGCCGGAAGGCGACCAGATGCGGCTGCTTTAATCGATCAGCCGTAAGATTTTATCGATTGCGGCGGGTGACTTGGCGCCCATCGCTGCTACGCGTTCAGCCATGACCCGAACGCTCCTCGCCGCTCTCTTCCTCGCCTCCGCAACTCCCGCTTTGGCCCAGCAGTCCGTTGCTTCGCTCCCGCCGCCGGTGTTCGCCGACCTGCAGGCCACGGCGCTGCGCGACAATGCGCTCAATCACGATCACTGGGCCTGGGACATCACGGAGGGCCTGACAACGGAGGTCGGTCAGCGATTGGCTGCTACGGAGGCCGAGGCTCGGGCGCGGCAGTGGGCAGTCAGACAGCTGACGAGCATGGGCTTCTCGAACGTCCACATTGAGCCGTTCACCATGCCCGTGTGGACGCGCGGCGCGGAGAGCGCGGAGATCGTTTCGCCTTTCCCGCAGAAGCTCGCGGTGACGGCACTCGGCTACAGCGCGTCGACGGGCGCAGCCGGAATCACCGGCGAAATCGCTTATTTCGACGGCATCGATGCGCTCCGCGCCGCCCCCGACAGCGCGGTCAGAGGGAAGATCGTGTTCATCGACCACCACATGATGCCGACGCAGGACGGCTCGGGCTATGGACAATTCGGCGCTCCCCGGCGGCAGGGGCCGACGATTGCCTCGTTGAAGGGAGCGATCGGGATCGTCGTCCGCTCGATCGGCACCGACCACCACCGCAACCCGCACACCGGAGTTCAATATTTCACCGATGGGGCGAAACCGATCCCGGCTGGAGCGCTTTCGGTCCCGGATTCCGAGCAGCTGGTCCGTATCCTCAATCGCGGCAAGCCCGTCGTCATGCACCTGACTTTGGTCAGCGAGCGCCGCGAAGACGGCCAGTCGGGCAATGTCGTCGCCGAGGTTCCCGGGCGCGACCCCAAAGCCCCGATCCTCCTCGTCGGGGGTCATCTCGACAGCTGGGATCTCGGCACCGGTGCCATCGACGACGCTTCGGGCGTGGCGATCGTCACCGCCGCGGCGAAGCACATCATGGATGCGGGCCGTCCGCTCCGCACGATCCGGATCGTATGGTTCGGCGCGGAGGAACCGGGCGGCCTCGGCGGCACCGCGCTGGCGAAAGCCCACGCGAATGACCGCTACGCGATTGCCGGCGAAAGTGATCTCGGCGCGGATCGCATCTGGCGCTTCAGCTCGCAGCTCAAGGACACCGATCCCAAGGCGTACGCGCAGATCACCGCCGCGCTCGCGCCGCTCGGCATCGTCAAGAATGACAAGGGCGAGGCCGACGGGACCGATATCGAGGCAACCATCGCCGCCGGAGCGCCTTGGATATCGCTGAACCAGGACGCGACGCGCTACTTCGACTGGCATCACACGCCCGACGACACGCTCGACAAGATCGACCCTGCTCAACTGCGGCAGAACGTCGCCGCGTGGACGGCCGTGCTCGCCATTTTGGCAGGCGGAATTGAATCGGGACCGAAACAGCAAAAGCGGCGTTGACCCTCCCGAAAACTTGGGAGGACCCGAAATGCGCATCCTGATCGCGATTCCAGTGTTCCTGATTCTGGGCGGCTGCAACGTCAGCAAGGAGGGCAACGCCGTCACCATCCAGTACGACCAGAATAAGGCGGAAAACACCGCCGCCGACATCGGGAATACGGCTCAGAATATCGGCAACGATATCGGCAACGACGTGAAAAAGACCGGCGAGAAGATCCAGAATACGGATATCAACGTGAATGTCGGCTCGGACGTACATACGAACACCACGACCACGGAGAGGAAGTCGAAGTAGCCGCCCTATTTCGCTCCTCCGGAATTTCGAAGGGCATCCTGCATAGCTCGAGCCACCGAGCGACGCAGGATGGTCGGGGAGACAGGATTCGAACCTGCGACCCTCTGCTCCCAAAGCAGATGCGCTACCAGACTGCGCTACTCCCCGATAACCCCGCAGGTAAGGCGGATTGCCATGCTCGCCAATCCCCGGATTGGCTGCGCGTGGCAATGGTGGGCCCGGCAGGATTCGAACCTGCAACCTAGCCGTTATGAGCGGCCGGCTCTACCGTTGAGCTACAGGCCCTCCCCGGCCTCGTCGAGATAGACTGGCCGCCCGTGCCCGCCAAGAGCCTCAGGAGCGCGGGAAGACGAGCGAAAAGGCATCGCGGCCGCTCGACAACTCGCCACCGGCAATCCGCGCCAACCCACGTGCAAGCCTGAGCGTAAAGCCCCCTTCGACCCCGTCGCGGCCGATCGTCGGCTCGAACAATTCGGCGTCGGACAAACCACGCAGAGCCGCCGGGCGGGTGATGGATACGCGCGCTCCTTCGGCCGCCTGCTCGACCGACAAGATCAGCCGCTCGCCCTCCTCGGTCCGGTCGGCCAGCGCGCAGAACAAGCGAAACAGCAGGCGATCGGCAAGCTCGGGCTGCACCGCCGCCGCGACTTCCCCGCGCGGACGCATGACCTCTGCGCTCGCACCACGCTTGGCGGCGATCTCGCGAAGCTCCCCCGCTGCGCGCTCGACCATCGCGCCCAGGTCCACGCGCTCACGGGTCTCGCCTCCGGCGCTATGCACCTTGGCTGCGAAGTCGAGATCGTCGATCGCGGTCAGCAGGAGCCGTGCCTGGCGCACGATCTCTGCCGCGCGGTCACGATAGCCGCGATCCGCGGGCCCGAGATATTGCCCCTCGATGATCTCGGCAAAGCCGATGATCGCATTCAGCGGTGTCTTGATCTCATGAACCAGTTCGCGCAGCGAATCGGGGTCGGCTAGAACGTCGGGAACGCTTTGGGCTCGGGCTGTTGGAGCCGCGGCCGGAGGAGCTTCCCGCAGAGCGACTCCGCGATATCCGGCGAAGCGGCCGTCGGCCGGCTCGAATGCGGGCACACCGCTGATCTTCCATTCTCCGGCGGCCGTGCCGGCACCGGAGACCGTAAGCAGCGCATCACGGAACGGCGCGCGCATCGCAAACGCGCGAACGACTTCCGGATCGACCTGGTCGCCATCACCATCGAACGTCCTTGCGATCGACCTTCCGATCAACGCTCCGCGCGGTGCGCCCTCGACCCAGGCGATCTCGCCGCCCGGCCCGCACTCCCAGCGGAAGAGGGCTGCCGATCCGGTGGCCTGCGTTGAGGTCTCGGCCGAAACCCCAGAGCCTGCACGGAGTCTCCGCCGCCGCTCGATCCGCTCGACCACGTCATGAAGTGACGGGGAGCCCGAGAGCGGCTCGGACGCGACCGTCGATGGAGGCGCTGCTTCGGCGACGGCGGCCTCAACACGGGAGGGCGCTTCGACTCTTGCCTCAGCTTTCAGATCCGGGCGGAGCGTCTCGATAAAGCCCCGCGTCTCCGCGTCTGCGGCATCATGGAGCGCAGTCCACTGCCGCTGGTCGAGAGTCGCCGCGGCGAGGACCGGGGCGGAGACGGATAGCGCGTCGGTCGCGAAATATTCGAGGAGGCCGAGCGGCAATGGGAGTGCCGCGACGGCCCGTGCGGCGGCTGCGCGGAGATTCTCCTCGACCTGGACCGCTTCGCTTCGGATCGCATCGAGCGCCTCGGCGACGACCGGGCTTGCGCTGTTCGGGCCGGCGCGCGCAACCAGGTCCACCAGCTGACGCCACCGGACCGCCGCATCGTGACGGTCTTCGGCCGGCTGGTTGAGGACGGTCAGCAGACGATCGTCAAAGCGCACTTGCCTGTCGTTTCCTTCGAACGCACCTTCCTCATGCTCTATGCGAGCATTTACAATGCGCTAAGTGCCGACAAGATAACTATCCCGTAACGGGACAGGTCCCAACGGTTCGCGGCTGCCCAAAAGAAAGGGGCGCCGGCAACTGCCGACGCCCCACTCACCCTCGATTTCAGCTTCGCTCAGGCCTTCTGGTTGACATAGGCCAGCCAGAACTTGGCAACGTCCGACCGCGGACCGGTCACGCCACTGAAAGCGGCGGTTGCACCGGCCTTGTCCCCCTGCCGGGCGAGCGCCATGCCCATGTGCAGCTTGGCGATGTTCGGATCGACGTCGGACTTGCCCTGCGCCATGCGGTAGAGCTCGATCGCCTTCGCATAGTCGCCCATTGCGTAATAGCGATCGCCAATGTGGAGCAGTGCCATTCCCGTCTGCGCGCTCTTCGTCGCCGAGACGAGATCCTCCGCCGTCGCCTTCGGCCGTGCCTTCATTCCCGAAACGATCGCGCGGAATTGCGCTCCAGCCGGATCGATCACCTTGGCGGCGATCCCTGCATCCAGGACCGCCTGCGCCTCGTTGTAATTGCTCTGCTCAGCGGCGTCGGCGATATAGATTTCGTAGTCGCTCGGCTCCTTGAGCGCGCCGGCGGCCTGGAGAAGCCGCATCAGGTCCAGCGTGCTCTCGACGTCCGGCTGGTTGAGTCCACGATAGACCGCGACGGAGTTCCGCCAGCTATCGGGGCTCGGATAGGCGGTGAGCCACTGCCGGGCGAGTTCGTTCGCGGCCGGCGAACGGGCATCGAACGCCGCCTGCACCGCGATCTTGTATAGGTCCTCGCTTGGCTTCTGGCCGGAGGCAGCCGCCACCGCGATCGCCTTCTGCAGCGGCGCGACTGCCGCAGCCTTCTGCCCTGCCTCGAACAGCGAAACGCCGAGCAGCCTCTGGGTGTCGGCATTGCTTGGGTTGAGCGTGGCCGCTTTCTGGTAAGCCGCGGCCGCCTGAGCATATTGTTGGCCGTTCAGGAGCGTCCCACCCAGCCCCGAATAAAGTTCGGCTGTCTTGGCCGAATCGACGATCCCCGAGGCAGCAATCGCATCGAGCGCCGAGCTCATGCCCGCCGTGTCCTTGTTTGCGAGCGCAGCGCTGAGTTGCAGCCTGGCAATCAGATAGCGGTCCTCGCTGGTGCTCGCGACAGCCTGCGCTGCCGCAACCTTCGCCGGGACGTTCGCGAAGTCCTTGTTGTTGACGGCCGTCTGGAGGTCGATGATCGCCTTTGCGGCCTTGCTCGACGGCTTGACCGCAGCTGCT
>Ga0207674_10001377_pt1 | contig 31387 bp, 32 predicted proteins | sample KBSCornC72_FD_184303 | JGI IMG/M metagenome (GOLD analysis project Ga0207674, IMG submission 184303) | Corn rhizosphere microbial communities from Kellogg Biological Station, Michigan, USA - KBS Corn C7-2 (SPAdes) (version 2) | ecosystem: Host-associated > Plants > Roots > Rhizosphere > Soil ...
CCGCGCCGAGCAGCTGCCGGCCGTCCAGGATGCCGATGGAGAACTGGCCCTCCCGCGGCGGGATCCCATGCCGACAGCGCCGCCTGCGCGTCGCGCAGCGAGTAGGGTCCCGCAGGACGGGGACCCCACAGGGCCGGGTCCCGTTCCTCGCTCGTGGCCTCCACGAGCAGGGCGGCATCGTCCCAGGCCAGGACACGCAGGTGCAGGCCGTTAGTCAGATCCAGGTTTTCCTCGGGCCGCATAAGCCTCATCCAAGCCCGCGGCGGGCGCCGGCCGCCAGCGAGTATTTCCCGCGGATCGTCCATCGCAGGGTGAGGGAAACACCGGTCATTGACCTGATGCAGGATGCATTCTAAAGTCGAGCCAAGGTGCTGACCCGGCACTAAGGTGATCTGGTGTCATACTCTCTTCCGCTGACTCGCAGCGAGGCCATCGCGCGGCATCTGCGCGAGGAGATCGTGATCGGGCAACTCGGCCCGGGCACGGTGATCAAGGACGCGGAACTCGCCGACCGGCTCGGGGTCAGCATCACGCCCGTCCGGGAGGCCATCGTGCTGCTGTCCGCCGAGGGCCTGATCGACATCTCGCCGAACCGGACCCGGCGGGTCACCGATGTCTCGCAGAAGAACGCGCTCGAGCTGATCGACGTCATGTGCGTGCTGGCCTGCGCGGGCGTCAAGTGGGGCGTGCCGAACCTGACCGGCGCCGACCTGGCCCGGATGCGCCAGCGCCTGGCTGAGATGCTGGCCAGCCTGCGGTCCGGCGACGTCGCCACCGCGACCTCCGCGGGCGCTGACTTCAGCACCATCATGATCTCGGCCAGCGGGAACCGGGAGTTGCAGACCCACGTGGACCTGGTGGTCACCCGGATGCGGCGGCTGCTGGGGCTGACCCCGCAGAGCAATCACTGGCGGCCGTGGATCGACGGGTACACCGAGGTCCTCGTGCTGCTGGAACACGGTGACGCCCAGGCCGCGATCGCCCGCTACCGGCGGATCTACGCTGAGGTCCGGGCCGACCTGGAGTCAGGCGAGGCCGCGGCGCAGGGCCTCGAAGCGGCGTGTCCAGATCCGCTGCGATAGCGCGCAGTCAGGCGCGAACACTTCGGCCGCGTGATAGGAACCGGGATTGACGTGCAGCTCGGTCGGCACGCCGGCTTGCATGAGCCGCTGCGCGAACGCGATGTCCTCGTCCCGGAACAGGTCGACCGTGCCGACGTCGATGAAGGTCGGCGGCAGGCCGGCCAGATTCTCCGCGCGGGCCGGGGCGGCGTACTGATCGGCCTTCTCGTCGCCTAGGTACCATTTCCAGGCCTCGATGTTGCCCGCGCGATCCCACAGTCCGACGTCGGTGATCTCGTGGCTCGACGGGGTCTCGTTCCTGTCGTCGATCATGGGGTAGATCGGCATCTGGAAGCGGATCGCCGGGCCGCCGCGGTCGCGGGCGAGCATGGTGATGGCGATGGTCAGGCCGCCGCCCGCGCTGCCGCCGTAGACGGCGAGGCGGTCCGGATCGAAGCCGAGCTCAGCGGCGTGGGCCGCCATCCAGACCAGGCCGGCGTAGCAGTCCTCGACCGGCGCCGGGTAGGGGTGCTCGGGAGCCAGCCGGTACTCGACGGAGACGACCACCGTGTCCGCGTGCTCGCAGATCGACGCGGCGACCGCGTCCTCGCCGTCGAGGTCGCCCAGGATCATGCCGCCGCCGTGGATGTAGTAGATCCCGGGCAGCGTCCCGGTCGCGTCCACCGGCCGGTAGATCCGCACCTTGATGTCCGGCGCGCCGTCCGGCCCGGGAACCGACCGGTCCTCGGAGGTGACGTTGGGGTTGGGCGGGACCTCCATGGCGGCCAGCAGCCCGCTCACCGTCGCCCGTCGCTGCACGATGTCGGGAATGGTGTTGAAGCCGCCAGGAATCGCCTGTTGCAGCAGGTCCAGAGGTTGGCGGGCATCCGGGTCGATGAGATCGCGACGAGACATGAACCCCTCCTACGGCGAGGACCGATGCAGAATGCATCCTACGTAGTGACCGTGTTCCCATCAATGGCCCTGGCGTCCGTCCACGGCGGCCCGGGGTTCACCCTTTCCGCGGCCGGGCCCGGCTGCTTCCCGGCGGGCAGAGCCAGGCCCGCGCGGCTTATTTCGCGGACGGCGGGCGCCGCACTCCGGACGCGGTCGCCGTCTCGGCCTCGGTTTCCGTCGCAGCTTCGGCCGCCGTCTCGGCCTCGGTTTCCGTAGCAGCCCCGGTTTCCCTCTCGGCCGCGGTTTCGGCATCGGCCGGTACCGCCTGGGCCGCGGTTTCCGTCGCAGCCGCGGTCGCCGTCTCAGCCTCGGTTTCCGTCTCAGCCTCGGTATCCTTCGCGGCCGCGGTCTGGGCTGCGCCGGCGGGTGCCGGTGCGGCAGGCGCCGGTGCGACGGGCGCGGCTGACGCGGCGGGCGCGGTGCTGCCCTCAAGCTGCAGTTGCGGGACGATCGGCTCCATCCAGCGCGGCATCCACCAGGCCCGCGCGTCCAGCAAGGCCATGATCGAGGGCACCAGGATCATCCGGACCAGGGAGGCGTCGATCAAGACGGCGAAGGCCATCCCGATGGCGAGCATCTTCACCGTGGGGTCGGTGGACAAGACGAAGCTCGCGAAGACCACGACCATGATCGCCGCCGCGGTGGTGATGACCCGGGCGGTGGCCCCGATGCCGACCGCGACGGCGCGGTGCGGGTCGCCCGTCTCGATCCACGCCTCGTGCACCCGGGACAGCAGGAAGACCTCGTAGTCCATGGACAGGCCGAACACGATGGCGAAGACGAGCATCGGGACGTAGGCCGGGATCGGCAGCGTGGTGTGCACGCCGATCAGGCTCGCCCCCCAGCCCCACTGGAAGATCGCCACGATTACGCCGTAGGCGGCGCCGATGGACAGCAGGTTCAAGATCGCGGCCTTGGTCGCGATGACCACCGACCGGAATGCCATGGTCAGCAGGATGAACGCGATTACGACGACGGCGAGTATCAGCCACACCATCCGGCCGGTGATCTGCTCGGTGAAGTCGACCGTGCCTGCCGTCGTCCCGGTGACGTAACTGGTCACGTGCTCCTTGGGCAGGACGTCGGTGCGCAGCCGGCTGACCAGGTCCTCGGTCTGCGAGGCCTGGGGCCGGGTGGTCGGGATGACGCTGAACACCGCCGTATTGCCGTCCTGGTTGACCGTTGCCGGGCTGACGGAGGCGACCCCGGAGGTGGCCGCGACGTCCTTGGTCATCTGGTTCAGCAGCGACTGGTTGTCCGAGGAGGACTGCTTCGGCAGTTGCACCACCACCGCGAGTGGCCCGTTGGCCCCAGGCCCGAAGCCCTGGGAGATCAGGTCGTAGGCCCGGCGGCTGCTTTCCGACGTGGGGTTCGTGCCGTTGTCGGGCTGCCCGAGCGTGATCGAGAACAACGGGATGGCCAGGATGATCAGGACCGCGACGCTGGCCACCGCCCACGGCCACGGGCGTTCGCTGACCTTGCGCCCCCAGCGGGCGAACGCGCTGTGCTCGTGCTGTTCCTGGGTGGCGGCGGCGCTGCGCGCGGCCTGCTCCTGGGCCGAGATGCCGGCCTTCCGCGCGCGGAACCGGGCCGCGAGCGAACGGACATTGCTCTTGGCCACCCCCATGAACGCGGGTACCAGGGTCAGCGCGGCCAGCATCGTGATGGCGACGACGATGGCGGCGGCCAGGCCGAGCGACCCTACGAACGCCACGCCCGACACGTACAGGCCCAGGATCGACACCACGACCGTGCCACCCGCGACCACGATCGCTGCGCCGGAGGTCGCCTCGGCGCGCGCCGCCGAGGCGATCACGTCCATGCCGGCGTCCATCTGCTCACGGTGCCTGGCCATGAGGAACAGCCCGTAGTCCACCGCCACGCCCAGCCCGAGCAGGGTGGCGATGGTGGGCGCCGTGGTCGGGAAGGTGACGGCCGAGGCGAGTATCCCGAGCAGGGAGAGCCCGGCGCCCACGCTGAAGATCGCCGACAGCAGCGGAATCGCCGCCGCGATCAGCGAGCCGAACATGAACAGCAGCAGGATCAGCGCGCAGGCCAGGCCGATGACCTCCGACTTCAGGTCCTTAGTCACCTGGCCGATCTGCCCGGCTCCTCCGCCGTACTCGACCTGCAGGCCGGCCGACCTGGCCGGCGCGACCGCCTGGTCCAGGCGGTTCAGGTAGTCAGTGTCCAGGGAGTTCGGGTTGACGTTCCAGGACACGCTGGAGTAAGCGATCGTGCCATCCTTGGACACCGCGCCCGAACTGGGCGACGCGAACGGGCTCACCGCCTTGATTACATCGGGCAGCTTGGCCACGTTGCTGGTGGCCTGGTTCACCGCGGACTGGTTGTCAGAGACCTTGCCGGTCTTGGCGTGGAAGACGATCTGGCCCGCGTATCCGCCCTGCTGCGGGAAGTCCTGGTTCAGCCGGTCCAGGCCGAGAGCGGAGCCGCTGCCGGATACGGTGTAGTTGTTGACGAACTCACCGCCGGATGCCTGCCGCGCCCACAGCGTCCCGCCGAGGATGACCAGCCAGGCGATTATGACGATCCAATGCCGCCTAGCCGAGAACGCGCCCAGCCGCTCCAGCAAGCTGTTCATACATGCTCCCCCCGCCGAAATATCCGGCGTCCCCATTCCCCCGCCCTTGACCAGGCGTATTGTCACCCTTTCTCCCGCCGGGCGCTATGTCAAGGGTGAACATTCACGTCAAAGTGAGCAGAATTAATGGTTCCCGGCAACATCATTTAGGCGGTGCGGCCGTAGAACAGTTCCTGGGTGAGCCGGTTCAGCTTCATGCCCGGGCGCTCGCCGTAGGTCAGCACCGAGTTGATCCGCGGCCGCGGGCCGCTGACCGGGGTGACCCGGTGCAGGGCGTGCTGGCCGCGGAAGACCGCGAGCGTGCCCGGGCTGCTGGGCAGCCTGACCACTCCGCCCGGGTCGCCCAGCAGGACCTTCCGGACGCCGGGGTAGTTCTCGTCGCGCTCGTCGCGCAGCCGGGGGTAATAGTCGAAGTGACCGCCCGCTTCGGACTCGGCGTACATCACGGTCACGGAGAACTCGCTGTTGTCGAAGTGCCAGCCGAGCTCGTCGCCGTCGCCGAAGATCGCGATCTCCAGGGCGTCCAGCGGGTCGGCGCTGCGGTAGAGCACCTGCTTGCCCAGCACGGCGGCTATGAACGCGGTCAGGTCGGCTGACTCGTACAGCCGCCTGATGGGCGCGGCGTCCGGGATCAGGTCGTAGGCGATGGCCTTCTTGGCCGAGTGCTGCAGCAGCGCGCGCGGGTGGTCGGCGCCCGCGGACTCATCGGGCGGCTCGAAGTAGACCGCGTGGCTCTGGTCGCTCGCCCAGGCCCGGCTGGCCAGCCGGTCCGCCTCCGCGGTCATCTGGCTGACCGCGCCCGAGGTGAGGAAGCCGGGCAGCTGGGCCACCCCGTGGTCACGAAGCTGGTCCTGGCAGTCTCGGACCAGGTCGCGGCAGCCCTGGCTGGCCGCCTCGTTGATCGGGTAGCGGCCCAGGTCGACGACGTCCGCATACTGCTGTGGCTGGCTGGTGGTGGTCATGTCCCGATCATCGCAGCGGACGGTCCATTAGGACAATTCCAGTTACTGGTAGATTCCATCAGTATTCCTTATGCTTATCTGATGCGGGATCGCTGGACCGGGCTGGAGCTGCGCTATCTGGTCACGCTGGCCGCGGTCGGGCGCGAGGCGTCGTTCAGTCGGGCCGCGGATGCCCTGGGCTACACCCAGTCGGCGGTCAGCCAGCAGATCTCCCGGCTCGAGCACATCACCGGCACCCGCCTGGTCGAGCGGCCCGGCGGCCCCAGGCCGGTGTCGCTCACCCCCGCGGGGCGCCTGCTGGCCGGGCACGCCGAGGCCATCGGCGCCCGGCTGGCCAGCGCGGCCGCCGATCTCGACGCGCTGGCCAGCGGCACGGCCGGGCTGCTGCGGGTCGGCTGCTACCAGAGCGTCGGCGCGCGGCTGCTGCCCCCGGTGCTGCACGAGTTCACCGCCGCCTGGCCGGGGGTCGAGGTGCAGCTCAGCGAGACCCAGGACGACGGCGAGCTGCTCGCCGACCTGGAGGGGGGCAGGCTGGACCTCACCTTCGTGGTCTTCCCGCTGACCGCGGGCCCGTTCGAGGCGGTCGAACTGCTCGAGGACCCCTACGTGCTGGCGGTGCCGGAGGATTCCGAGCTGGCCCGCCGGCCGTCGCCGGTCTCGCTGCGGCACCTGACCGGGGTGCCGCTGATCACCTACGCGCAGATGCGCGAGGTCCACTCCATCGAGAACCGGCTCGGCCGGCCGCGGCTGCGGGACCAGATCGCCTTCAGGTCCCACGACAACGCCACCATCCTGGGTCTGGCGGCCGCGGGCGTCGGCGCCGCCATCATCTCGTGGCTGTCGGTCGACCCGCACCGCCCCGGCCTGCGGCTCAAGCGGCTGGCCAAGGTCAGCCCCCGCATCGTCGGCATCGCCTGGCACCGGGACCGGTACCGCATCCCGGCGGCGGACGCATTCGTAGCGCTGACCCAGCAAGCTGCCGAGCGGGAGCAGCGCGAGGCCCTGCTCCAGCTCGGCAGCTAGGCTCCTAGGGCCGGATCAGCGTGACGGCCGCGGCGTGCTCGGCCTGCCTGGCCTGATCCCAGTCACCGGTGCAGTAGACGGTGACTTCGGCTATCGTGCCCTCGGCCACCTCGATCCGCATCATCTCCCGTGCGTACCACTGCTGCCCCTCGCTGTTCCAGCGTTCCTCGAACTCGAGGACGAACCCGGATGGCGTCGGGTCGGCGCGCCAGCGGGTCACGCGGCCGGGGCCGGGGTGGCCCTGCTTGCGCTCCGCGATCAGGTCCTCGGCGCTCGCGGCCTGCACCCGCCAGGTCGGCATGGTCAGGTCAAGGAACACATCCGGCCGGAACAGCCCCTCGGGCACATCCCCGGTCTCCAGGAAACGGATCAGCTTGTCGCTGAGGTCATGCACGACGGCCACGTCCATGTCAGGCACAGCCATGTCAGGCACCGCCCGCCAGGCCTGCCGTCCGCGCCGCCTCGAGGTTCTTCCCGATCACGCCCATCGTCTCGTTCAGCGCGGCGGTCGGGCTGAACTCGACGAGTTCGGTCCCGGCGAACAGGAGCGGCAGGTGCCCGGGTGCGCCGTAATACGCGTCCCCGGCCGTAAAAACCTCGTCGTGATCGGCGTAGCGGAAGATGATCCGGCCGGCCTGCACCACGCCCCAGTGCGGGCACTGGCACCGGTCGTCCGGCAGGCCCCGGAAAAACGGCGCCGGGTCCATGTCGGCCTTGTGGCTCTCGAATGCCACCGTGTACTCGCCCAGTTCGGCGTACCGGCCCTCGATCTCGGGCTCGTCCAGCGAGACGGCGGCGTCAGCTTTGCTCATCCACGGCATTTCGGCTCCTTCCCTCCAGGTATCTGCATTACCTGCAGGGCGTGAGATCGGGCCGCACGATGTGAGACCAGGCCTCACAGCGACCAGCGCACCGGCTGGTCGGGTTCGTAGACGCAGAAGGTGCCGGTACGCACCGAACGGGCCAGGTGCCGGCCGAGTTCGGGATGCGCCTCGCTGATCCGCCGGATCGCATCCCTGATCCGCGCGGTCACCGCGGTGCGGGCCCGTTCGGCCACCGAACCGGACCGGCGGACCCGGCCGCCCAGGCCGTATGCCTCGGTCAGCGCCGCGATCAGGGCGTCCCGTTCGGCGGCGATGCGCGCGCTGCGCTCGATGTCCGCGGCCGCGTCGGCTTCGGCGGCAGCCTCGTCCAGTTCGCGCAGCCGCTGCCGGTAGGCGGCGCGGGCCTGCGCGTCGATGACCTCGCCGGTGTCCGACGGCGGGTGCAGCACGTCCGGTCCGGCCGAGGCGCCGGCCCGGTAGCCGCCCGGAGCGGCAGCCAGGTCGAGCGCGGCCACCGCGGTACCGGGCCTGGCGAGCAGGGCGTGCAGGTCGCGCAGGCCCTTGCTGTCCCTCATCCGGATCTCGCGTCCGCGGTAGGCCAGCGTCCACATCTCCCCGTCCCGGTGGAACGCGTGGTCGGCTCGTGGAAGCGGAACGGGCGCGGCTTCCCCCTCGATGCGCGCGGCCAGCGCCAGCGCGCCCACCACGCGGGCGGCCGCGACCGCCGCGGCCCGGTGCCGCGCCGCGGCTTCGTGCTCGCCGAGCGTGTCGGCCAGCAGGGCCAGGTGATGGTCCACGGGCCCGCGGATGGCCGCGCAGATCCCTTCCACCACGATCAGCCCGGCGTAGGGCGACAGGGCATCGTAGGCCCAGCGCGCCACCGGGTGCGGACCGGTCAGCGCGATGGTCTCGGCGACCTGTGCCATCGAGGGCAGCCACTCCGAGTCCCTGGCCATCGCGGGCAGCAGCGGCACCACCGCCTCCAGATGAGCGCGGGCGTCCTCGGTCCGGCCGGCCTGGGCCAGCACGAGCGCCCGGGTGACCTGGAGCCAGGGAGCGGGAACCGCGACCGTCTCCAGCCCAGGCAGCATGCTCAGCAGGCCAGCGGTGTCGCCTTCCTCGGCGCGCAGGCACCACAGCTGGGTCTGCACGAGCATGATGGCGTTGCCGCTGGCCGCCCGCTCGCCAACGGCGGCGGCCTCGGCCAGCGCGGCCCGGCACTCGTCGGCCCGCCCCGCGGCCAGGGCGCGCATCCCCCGCCACAGCGGGACGTACCACAGGTACAGCGGATGACGCAGCGCCTCGGCCGCGGCCCGGTAGGCCAGCGCATCCGCCTCCCAGTCCGCGATGGCACCCGTCTCCAGCAGGGCGACGAGCCGCAGCCTCCGCCCGAGCAGCCCGAGGACGGGATCACGCAGGCGGGCCGCGATGTCGATGATCTCGGTGGCGTGAGCACGTCGCGCGGCGCAGTGGTCCGGGCCGGCGATGGCGTCGCACAGTGCGGCCAGGGTGGCCGCGAGGGTCGCGTCGTCACCGGCCGAACGGGCCTGGCGAACCGCCTCGGTAGCCAGCTCGAGCCGCCGGGCCTCCGGGAGGAGCAGTGTCGAGGCGATCGACAGCCGGGCGGTGACCAGCGCGATCAGCGTGCCCTGCCCGTCAGGCAGCACGGACCTGGCCTCCTCGAGCAGGCTGATCTGCTCGCCGTCGAGCAGCCCGACTTCGAATCCGGCGGGCCCGCCGCCGAGGCCGAGCGCGGCGCGGGCGAGCAGGTCGGGCCGCCGGGCCCGGCGGGCGCGCTCGGCCGCCTGGCGGAACCCGGTCCGGCCGCCGTCCAGGTCCCCGGCTGCGAGCCGGGCGGTTCCCAGCCGCAGCGCGGCGCGGGCCTGCTCGTCGTCGCTGGCCCGCAGGGCCGCGAGGCTGGACGCGGCGCGCTCGTACCAGTGCACCGCGTCCTCGAAGGCCAGGGCGGCCAGCGCCCGGTCCCCGGCGCGGCGGGCGTACTCGGCGGCTGGCCCTGCCGCCGCGGTCCCGGCCCGCGCCAGGTGGTAGGCGACCTCGGCGTCATCGACGTCCCGGCCCCGCCCGGCCAGTGAGGCCAGGACACCGCCGGCCCTGGTGTGCAGGTCCTCGCGGACATCCGCGGGGATGGAGTCGTAGATGGCGTCACGGACCAGGTCGTGCCGGAACCGGTCCTCGCCGGGCTCGGCGAGCTGGAGCAGGCTTGTGTCACGTCCGGCCGCGAGCGCGCCGGCCAGCTCACCAGGCTCGAGCCCGGCCAGCCCGGCCAGGACGTCGCGGCGGAAGCGCGTGCCCAGGACGGACGCGGCCAGGACAACGTCCCTTGCCGTCCCGGTCAGCTCGCCGACCCGGGCGCCGGCCAGCGCCCGTACCGAGTCGGGCACGATCGCGCGGGCCGCCGCGGGTTCGGCGTTCCGGCCGGCCAGCTGCCGGGCGAGCTCGGTCACCAGGAACGGGTTTCCCGCGCTGCGCTCGGCGATGACCCCCACCAGGTCCGGGCCTGCCGGGGCTCCGGTCACGCCGGTCACCACGGCGGCGACGTCGCCTTCGGCGAGCGGCTGCAGCGAGATGACGTCACCCGAGCGCAGCAGCGCGGTTCGCATGTCCAGCCGGCCGTGCCAGTCCCGGTCGCCGTCCCGCGCGGTGACCAGTACGGCGGCGGGCATCGTGCGCAGGGCGGGAGCCAGCTCGGCTAGCAGCCGCAGCGAGGACGTGTCCGCCTGGTGTGCGTCGTCGAACACCACCAGTACAGGCCGCGCGGCCGCGGCGGCCGCGATGACCTCGGCCAGGTCGAAGGACAGCTGGGAGCGCGCGCCCTCGGGGTCACGACCGCCTCCGGCCCGGGCGGGGTCGGTCAGCCCGGCCAGGAAGGGCGAGTCCGCGATCAGCCGGGCCACCACCGCGTGGCGGCCCGCCAGGACTCGCACTACACGCGACCACGGGCCCAGCGCGGCGCCACCCGCCGCGGCGCCCCATGTCCAGACGACCTCGAATTCCCCGGCTCGTTCGGCGGCCTCCTCGGCCAGCCGCGTCTTGCCGATGCCGGGTTCGCCGGTGATCGTCAGCAACGCTCCCCGCCCGGCGCGCGCGGCGGTCAGCACCGAGCCGGCCTCGGCCAGCACCCCGGCGCGCGCCACCAGCGGGATCAGCACTCCCACACCACCCCCTGCCGATCCCGCCAGTCTCGCAGATCAGCTCGGTTCCGCGGCAACTTGACCGAACAGGCAGACTCGGAGCATGACGAGCGGAGAGCTTGAGCTGACCGACTATCGGCGCACCGTCAGCGAACTCTACGCGGCGGTGCGCGCCGAAGACGATCCCAAGCGGGCCCATGAGCTGTGGCGGCAGGGCCGGGACGAGCTGTTCCGGTCGCATCCGCAGAGCCCGCTGCCGCCGGGCGATCCGCTGCGTGCGACGGGCCTGCCGTACTGGCCCTACGACTCCGGGCTGCGTTTCGAGCTGCCGCTGCTCCCGGCCGAACGCGAGCTGTCGCTGTCGGTGCCGACCAGCGACGGGGTGATCCCGATGGACCGCATCGGCTGCCTGCGGCTGCCCGCGCCGCTGGACGCCGTCATCGACGTCTGGTGGCTGCGCCAGTACGCCGGCGGCCTGCTGCTGCCGCTGCGCGACGGCACCGCGGGCCAGTCCAGCTACGGCGGCGGCCGGTACGCGCTGGACACCGCCAAGGGCGCCGACCTGGGCGGCCGGGACGGCAGCCTGGTCGTCGACCTGAACTTCCTGTATCACCCGTCCTGCCGGTACAACGACGCGTGGCAGTGCCCGCTGGCCCCGCCGGGGAACACCATCGCCGCCCCGGTCAGCGCGGGCGAGCGACTCTGGTCCTGATCAGACGGTGAAGCCGATGGCGCGCAGCTGTTCGCGGCCGCTGTCGGTGATGTCGGCGGGCCGCCAGGCCGGTATCCATTGCCAGTCGACGCGGAAGTCGTCGACGCAGCCGAGCGGGACGAGTCCGGCGCGGATCTGGTCCTCCAGCACGCCGGTGAGCGGGCAGGCCGCCGAGGTGAGCGTCATGGTGATGACCGCGGTCCGCCCGTCGAGGACGACGCCGCGGACGAATCCGAGGTCCACGATGTTCACGCCCAGGTCGGGGTCGATGACCTCGGCCAGCGCGTCACGCACGATGGCGGCATCCCCCGAAGGTTCGGCGGCGGGGACTGGCGCCACTAGATCCGCGGGCGGCCTGGACGGCGTTGCGGCCCGCCCGGCCGTGTGCAGCCCGGCCGGGCGCAGGACGATGCGGACCCGGCACGTCGGGCTGTGAATCCAGTCCGCCACGCCGTGGGCCTTACGCCGCACCCGGACGATGTCCTCCCCCGCCTCCGCGCTGCCGTCGGCCACGACCAGCAGCTGCGGGTCCAGGCCGGCCGACTCGGCGCGCACGATGGCGCGGTCGAGCAGCCGGGCGATCGCCTCGCAGGTACGGCCCGGGCCGAACCGCAGCCGGGCCCGGGCCGGGATGACCGGTTTGCCGGTCACCGCGCGCAGCGCGGCCCGGGCATCGCTCTCGGTGACCCGGAGCTGCGGCTCGTCCACGTGCCATTCGGCGGCGAGCGTCGTGCTCATGCGCGATCCCCTCTCAGGTCGCGGTGACGGCCGGGGCGGCGAGCCGCTTGAGCGGCAGCGACTCGTCGCAGAGCTGGGCCGCGGTGGCGCTGTGGTTGCGGGCGATCAGGCGGCGGGCGTCGAGCACGTCCCGGGGCCGGTTCAGCGAGATCACCGCGCGCACGCGGTCGCCGTCCAGGCTGAACGCGGAGAAGTTGCGCTGCTCGAGCGAGCCGCGGATGACCAGCTCCCCGGGGCCGTCGGATCCCGGGATGAGCCCCGCGCTGGAGATGGTGTGGTCGTATTGATCGGACCAGAACCAGTGGACGTCGGCGAACGGCTCGCGCTGGCCCGCCATGTTGCGGGCCGCGACGCGCCCGTGCCGGACGGCGGTGTCGTGGTGCTCGACCCGGACGCGCCGCCCGTGCCCCGGCAGGTGCTGGGCCGCGACGTCCCCGATGGCGTAGATGCCGGGGGCTGCGGTGGCGAAGCACTCGTCCACCTCGATGCCGTGGCCGGCCGGCAGTCCGGCTTGCTCGGCGAGCTCGGTGTTGGGCACGGTGCCCACGCCGACGACGAGGACGTCGGCGTCGACGTCGCCGGCCGCGGTGCTGATCCGCACGCCGCCGCGGCGCGGCCTGATCCCGAGCACCTGCTGCCCGGTGCGGACGTCGACGCCTTCGTCCCGGTGAATGCCGGCCACGACGTCGCCGAGCTCTGGGCCGAGGGCCCGGTGCAAGAGGGTGGGCAGCGCCTCCAGGATCGTAGCGCGCTTGCCCAGCCTGATGGCCGCGGCGGCTACCTCACAGCCGATGAACCCGCCGCCGAGCACCGCGACGTGCCCGGCCGCGGTCATCCTGTCGCGCAGCGTGGCGGCGTCCTCGCCGGTCCGCAGGTAGCACACGCCGTCGCCGTCGAGGCCGGGCAGGACGCGCGGCCGGACTCCGGTGGCGAGCAGCAGCTGGTCGTAGCCGAGGACCGCGCCGCCGGACAGGGTGACGGTCCTGGCCGCCAGGTCGAGCCGGGTGGCCCGCGAGCCGAGGATCAGCTCGACCGAGGCCTGCTCGTACCAGGCGGCGTCCTTGACCGGCACCTGCCCCGACGTGCCGAGCAGGAACCCCTTGGACAGTGGCGGGCGCTCGTAGGGCACCGTGTTCTCGGCGCTGACCAGCGTGAGAGAGCCGTCGAAGCCCTGCTTGCGCAGTTCGGCCACTGCGGCGGCGCTACCCGCCCCGCCGCCGATGACCACGATCCGGGACCGCTTCACCGGCCGATATCCACGTAGATCGTGCCGTCGTCGCCGACCTGGCAGTCATAGCTCGTCAGCCTGGCGTCATCCGGGTTGATGCCGCCGCCGGTGACGGCGTTGAACTCCCACAGGTGCTTGGCGCAGGTCAGCGTCTCCCCGTCCAGGTCACCCTCGTCCAGGGCCGACGCCTGGTGCGGGCACCGGTTGGAGTAGGCCCGGACGGTACCGTCCACGTTAACCAGGAGTACGGTCTCGCCGTCGACCGTGACCGCGGCCATGTCGCCTTCCCACAGGTCATCGAGGTTGATCGTGTCCCGCCAGCGTGCGGTCTCCATGGTCAGCCGGCTTGCGCCGCGCCGTTGGCGCCGCCGGTCTCGAGCAATCCGGCGAGGAACTGTTCCCTCGCGGTTCTGGCGTGGGCGGCGACCTCTGCCGCGGGAACCCCGGCGGCGGCCTCCAGGAGCGTGCCCAGGCCCAGCGCGGCCTCGTCGGCCCGCGCGGCCCAGCGGCCGACCCACTTGGCCAGCACGTCCCGGTTGTCCGGGCGCTGGGCCACGGCCAGGTCGGCCAGGGCCCGGCTCCACCGGCCGCGACGCCGGGAGTCCTCGGCCAGGAACGAGGTGAGCAGCCAGGTCAGGTCGTCGCCGCGGCCCTTGGCGGCCCGGCCGAGCTGGGTCAGCAGCACGTCGTCCAGTGTCGGGCCGAGGACCAGGTTGAGGGCGGTGAACGCCTCGCCGAAGTCGTAGCTGACCAGCGCGTACTCGACCGCCTTGCGGGCCGGCTGCCAGCCTTCGTGCCCCTCCCACACCGACCGTTCGGCCGAGCCGATGCCCGAGTCCGGCCGGGCGATCTGCAGCTCCCTGGTGCGGTAGGCGATGGTGGTGACCCGGCGCAGAAAGTCCGCGGTGGCGAAGGCGGCCGCGTTGGTGATGTAGGAACTCGGGGCCATGTACCCGATGTACGCCTCTACCTGCTGGAACCCGTGGCACAGGTACCGCGAGGGGGTGAACAGGCGGCCGAGCAGCGTTACCGCCGCCGGATCGAGCTTCGCGTCCGCGCCGTCCTCGGCGTGTGCCTCCAGCACGCCGCGCACCCTGGTCTCCGCGTCGGCCTGCAGGTTGACGTAGGCCTTGTAGGTCAGCGCGTCCGGGTCGCGGAAGGCGTCCCAGTCCGCGGCCTTCAGCGGCGTGTTGTCCCGGTAGGTCAGGAACCACAGGTTGGGCGCCGAGGACGGATTCTGCTCGAACGTCGCGGCCCGGTTCTGCCGCAGCGTCCAGTTCTGCGCGTGGGTGACGATCTCGTACTCGCTCGGCATCCGGCGTACGTCGCCGAACGCGCTGAAGGTCCGGCGCGGGCGGGGCTTGCGCGCGGGTGTCTCGGTCATCTGGTCACCTTCTTGCCCAGGGCCACGCTCTGCCAGGTGATGGCGTCGCTGGTGGTGATCACCCGTCCGCTGAACGCGGACATGATCCCGCCGAACGACCTGATCTCGTAGTCGGCGCCGAGGTAGCGCCGCAGCGTCTCCTCCGTCACCGTGATCTGGTCCTCGCCCTGCACCCGGACGTAGGCGCCGCGGTCGATGACCTCGATGTCGGTGCCGGGGTTGTCGTCCTCGATCGCGGCGATGATCATCTCGACCTCGTCGCCCATCCGCAGCACCGGGCCCACCGGGTTCTTCATGACGCCTCCGGGATGTCGTATTCGACCGTGACGTGGTCGAGCGGCTTGATTCCGGCGGCGGCGACGGTCATGTCGGCCGGAAGCCGTTCGCCCTGGTAGATGACGACCTTGTCGTAGGGCAGCGCCCGCACGCGCTTGCCCTCGACGTGGTGGGCCACCGCAGCCGCCACCTCGGCCATGGTGTTCGCGGTGGTGACCGGGACGAGGATCTGCACGAAGTCGGTGGCGAAGATGGCGTTCAGCGGGACCAGCTGAGGTTCGCTCATGACGCTGCTCCGGGCCGGGCCGCCACTCGGCCGGCGTAGTCCCTGGTCCAGGCCTCGTAGTCCGGATCGTCGCCCATCACGTCCGGTGTCAGGCCCATGTAACCCAGGATGCCGCCGACGTCCATCGGCTGGATCTGCCCGGCCAGGAACCGGTCGATCACCGTCTCGTGGTTGACGTTGTCCCGGTCCTTCCAGAAGATCTGCCGGCAGCCGTTGGTGCAGAAATGGTAAATCCGGCCGTCGTACTCCAGCTGTACGTCGCGGACCCGCCAGGTCCCGTTCCTGGACTGGGTGGCGTTGCAGGCGGGCAGGTGACAGGTGCTGCACAGCCAGGGCAGCGTCTCCGGCAGGGTCGCCTCCATGTTGTTGGAGTTGACGTTGTCGATGATCACGTCCCACTTGTCGCCGAAGACCTGCTCCCAGTTCGGGTACTTCTCCGTCAGCCAGGCGCGCTCGTCCTTGCTGACCGCGGCCATCGGCCGCCACCAGATCGTCGGCCGCCAGAACCACAGGCCCATGTGCAGCCCGTGGTGCCAGATGTCCAGCCCGCGCAGGAACTCGTCCCAGTACCACGGCTTCTTCAGCCCGTACTGCTCGAGCGTGTGCACGAACTGGTCGATGATCCACTCCTCCATGAACTCCCGGTAGGACTGCTTGCGGTGCTCCAGCGGGGTGTAGTAGTCCATGGCGGGCCCGGTCAGCGCGGCGAACGCACGGGCCGATCCCCAGAAGGCCTTGTCGACCACCCACTGGGCCCGGACCGGGTCGTGCTCGACCAGGATCTCCAGGGTCGGGCCGCCCTGCTGGGAGTGCCGCGCCTCGTCGGTCTGGATCGAGGAGATCATGTTGGCGAAGTTGACGTCGCCGGACGCCAGCGCGTCCGCGGCCAGCGCCACGAACTGCAGGTTCGTGAACCCGGTCTCGAAGGTCAGCGGCAGCTCGATGGCGATGTCCACCACGTTCGCCGAGGTCATCATGGCGTCGAACAGGTTACGCAGCGAGATCGCCACCCAGTCGTTGGTGTGGAACGTCTTCTGCGTCCAGTCGTACTGCGCGTCCTTGCCGATGAACTCGTGCCCGAAGAACGTGGTGACCGCGGCGTGCCGCAGCTCGTCGAGCTGGCCGAAGGTGGCCATGTTCCGCCACGAGCCGTTCAGCCCGAAGCGCGCCATCTTGAGCTCGGCCAGCACCGCGGCGTACTCGACCAGGGCGACGCCACCGAAGTGCATCTTGGTCGCGGACTTCCAGCCCTCGGACAGGCTGTCGAACGCGGACGAGCGCTGCAGCGCGGCCTTCACCGCGTACACCGCCGCCTCCTTTTCCCGCTGGGTCGCGACGTACTCCGGGTAGCTGACCTTGTAGCTCTCCTCCCAGGCCTGCCAGGCCTGCCGGGGCACCTTACCGGTGCCGCTGTGCCACTCCGGGTAGACGGCCTCGTCGTCGACGTAGCTGTAGGACCAGTCCACGTCCCGGACGAAGCCCTGCCACTCTTCCCGCTTGAGCAGTGCCATCGGTGGTCCTCCTCGTCAGTCGACTTCGTTGTGGCCGAGTTGCTGGCTGATGCCCGCGTCGTTCCAGTAGGCGGCGATGCTGTCGATGAGCAGGTCCGCGCCGACGTGGAAGATGAACAGGTGCGGCTCGCGGTAGTGCCGGCCCGCCGGGGCGATAAGACCCCAGGCCAGCTGCTGGGTGCCCTCGACGTCGACCTGGGCGACCACGTCTCCCTCGTCGTTGCTGGTGACGCTGTGCACCGTGTTGGACAGGTTCGGGAACGACGCGATCAGCCCGGTCCACAGCGGCTTGCCGACGGTGCAGACCTTCCCGTCGCCGCGCAGCACCCGCTGCTTGCCCCAGATCTCGACCGGGACGTAGGAGAAGTCGGCGTTGATCGAGCACAGGTCGGTCATGCCGTCGACGTCATGCGCGCGGTACCGGTCGAAGAACTCGGTCACGACCGCGGCCGCGGATTCGGCGGTGCGCGGACGCTGGCTTACTTCGGTCATGGTGGCCTCTCCTGGTCTCAGGCGATCGCGATCTCGTCGTAGCGCTTCACGGCCAGGCGCCGGTACAGCTGGGCCTGGCACCAGTAGGCGGTGACCTCGGTGATGAGCCCGCCGCCGGTCACGAACCGCCAGGCCTGATCGATATCCAGGTGCTTCTCCTGGTTGATGGCGCCGGCGTAGCCAGCGGCCTGGGTTCCCTCCGCCTTGAACAGCGCGGTGACCACGTCGCCGGTGGTGATCACCCGGCCGACGGTGATCATCAGGTCGGGGAAGCCGCGCACCAGGTCGGCGAGGACGCCCCGCAGCACGTCCGCACCGCTGCTTTCGAGGCCGAACGGATGGACGGTCACCGACACCTGCGGATCAACCATGGCGATGGCGGCGTCGACGTCATGCCGGGCGAATGCATCCAGGAACGCCTGCACGGTCTGCGTGGGTGTCATGGTCATGCCGATACTCCTTGGCGTGGCGGCTCAGGCAGCCTGGCTGGCGGGGGCGGCTAGCTTCTTGATGACCGCATCGGCGGCCGCCTCGGTCGATCCCGGGTTCTGCCCGGTGATCAGGTTCCGGTCGACGACGACGTGCGAGATCCACGCCGACGGACCGTCGTCGAAGACGGCGCCCGCGTTCTTCAGCGCCACGTCCAGCAGCCATGCCATACCGAGCCGGCCAGCCTCGGTCTGGTCCTCCTCCTCGTCGGTGAAGGAGGTCATCCGGTACCCGTCGAACAGCCACAGGCCGTCGGCCCGTTCGGGCGCCGACAGCAAGATCGCCGGGCCGTGGCAGAGCGCGGCGATCGGCGCCCGCCTGGCCTGCAGCGCCGTGAGCAGGCGGCCCACGTCGGGGTTGTCCGCCAGGTCCACCATCGGCCCGTGGCCGCCCGGAGCGAAGACCGCGTCGAACTCGCCGAGCTGCGCGTCGCTCAGCGAGGACAGCGCGACCGGGTCCTGGAAGCCGGGGATCTGGAGCAGCTTGCGGTGCCGCTCGTCGGCCAGCCGCTCGCTGTCGGCCCGCTGCGCGTCGACCTCGGCCTGGATCTGCTCCCTGGTCAGCCCGAGCGAGCCGTCCTCGGCTAGCACGTCGGCGAACTGCCGGTCCTGTCGCCAGGCCGTCCTCGCGGCGGCGCTGACGACCCGGTGGGCCTCGGCGGCGGTGCGGCCCTGCTGCTGGAGCAGCGCGGCCACGCGGCGGGCCGCGGCCAGGCCGAGCTCGGTGTTCTGGTGCAGGGTCAGCCGGATGTCGTCGACGTCGCGCGCGAAGGTGCGCACCACCGAGGCCAGGTAATCCTTGTCCTCGTCGGGATAGTGGAAGAACCACGACAGCCCGTACGGGTCGGCGTACGGCGGATTCCCGTCCGGCGTGATGACCGTGACGTCGAATCCCGCGTCGGTGAACCGCTCGTAGGGCTTGAGCGCTTCCTCGGCGAAATAGCCCGTCGGGTGGGCCGTTCCGTCGGCGAGCGTCATCTCGCGCGCGCTGGTGACGAGGTACGCAATGCGGATCATGCCGCCGCCCTCCGCTGTCGGTACAGTCATTTCGTGATGGTTACTGTGCCATTGCAGCGGCGCGACAGCTAGCGGCAGAGATGCCAGCTTCCTGCTGAACTGTTGCCCATTCCGGTTCAGGCCAGCGTGGCCCCGGTGTCATCGCGCGCGCGCTGCGTGTCCAGCTCGCGGTGCAGGGCCTGCGCGTCGTAGTAGGCGCGCGGCGTCACGCCGAAGCGGCCGCGGAACTCGCTGATGAAGTGCGAGACGCTGGCGTAGCCGACCTCCTTGGAGATCCGCGCCACCGTCAGGTGGCCGTCGACGAGCAGTTCGCGGGCGCGGTCCAGGCGCATCTCCTTCAGGAACTGGTACGGCGACCGGCCGGTGACGTCGCGGAACAGGTGCGCGAACGCCGACGGGCTCAGGCTGACCAGGTCCGCCAGGTCGGCCACGGTCAGTGACTCGTACAGGTGCGCCCTCATGTACTCGAGCACCGCAGACACCGGGTTGCTGGCGGACTGGGCCGCGGCGAGGGCGAGCAGCCGCGCGTACTGCTCGCGCTGCAGCACTCTGTAGACCAGTTCCTGCAGGTAGAGCGGGGCGAGAACCCTCCGGTCGGCGGTGGTCTTGACGGCCCGCAGGAACCGCAGCACCACCCCGAGCAGCTCCTGATCCAGCGCGGAGACGCAGGCATCGGGCGGCCCGGCCCCGGCCTCGGCCTCGCGCGACCGGAATACGGTGGTGCGCCGTTCCAGCATGTCGCTGGACACCTGGCGGACCAGGTCCGGCTCGATCTGCAGGACGAGCGACAGGAACGGCCGGCCGATGGTGGCCTCGAGAATCTCGGCCTGGAAGTGCAGGTGACTAGACAGGACCAGGTAGCGGAACGGGTCGTACACATAGGTCTCGCCGCCGACCGTCACGGCTTTGCGGCCCTGGGCCACGACGCACAGGGACAGCGACTGAATCTCCTCCCACGTCGGCCCGGCCGGCGCGGTAAACCGGTAGATCGTCAGCCCAGGCCACAGGCCGGTATTCGGGCCGGCCTGGGTAGCTATCGAAGCGAGTTCGGCCACTAGGTCGCCCCCGCCGACGGTGCTAGGGAGATAACCGGACGTCATCTGTTGTCCTCCTGGCGCGTCTGCTATTGACCAGCATCGCCGGCCGGGCATGACCGCGCCAGGGTCCCGGCCGTGCCGGTGACGCCGGCACGGCCGACGGAAACGATAATGGTGCTGCTCGGCTCGTGCTCGGGAGGTGATGGACAGACCGTGACCGCACCCCAGGTGTTCACGTCCCGGCTGAGGGGCCGTCCGCTGCTGGACAGCGACGGCCTGACCATCGGCCGGATCCGCGACGTGGTGCTCCTGCCCGCCGCCGGGACCGAGCCGCCGCGCGCGCTCGGGCTGGTCGTGACGTTGCAGCGGCGCCGTATCTTCGTCAACCTCGGCGCGATCACGGAGATATCCGTCGACGGCGCGCACCTGCGCGGCGGGACCGTCGACCTGGACCGCTTCACCCGGCGGACCGGGGAGATCCTCGCCTCGGAGCTGTACGGCAAGCAGACCCAGGACGGGACGGTCGTCGACGTCGCCATCATCCCGCGCGAGCAGCGGCGGGTCGGCTGGGAGGTCAGCACGCTCGCCGTGGTGCACGGCCGGGGCCTGCGGCACCGTCGTACCACGATCGTGCCGTGGGACAAGTACCCGGAGCTGTTCCGGGCCGGCCCGATGGCCGACCAGCTGGTCGGCCTGCGTGAACTGCAGCCGGCCGACCTCGCCCAGGCCGTGGAGGGCATGTCGCCCAGCCGGCGCAACCAGCTCGCGGCCGCGCTCGACGACGAGGAACTGGCCGACCTGCTGGAGGAGATGCCGGAACAGGACCAGGTCCGGCTGCTGGACAGCCTGGAGCTGGAACGCAGCGCCGACGTGGTCGAGGAGATGGAGCCCGACGACGCCGCGGACCTGCTCGCCGAGATGCCGCCCGAGCAGCGCGAGCGGCTGCTAACCGCGATGGAGGCCGTCCCGGCCGCCGAGCTGCGGCGGCTGCTGCTTTACGACGCCACGACGGCCGGCGGCCTGATGACGCCGCAACCCCTGATCGTGACCCCGGACGTGTCGGTCGCGGAGGTGCTGGCCCGGGTCAGGGACCCGGAAACGCCGGTCACCGCGGCCGTGCAGGTCTACGTGTGCGAGCCACCGGTGATCACGCCGACCGGCCGGTACCTGGGCAGCGTCGGGTTCCAGCGGCTGCTGCGCCGGCCGCCCGCCACCCCGGTCGGCGACTGCGTCGAGGCGAGCGTGTTCGTCCGGCCCGACCTACCCGAGCATGAGCTGGCCGCCAGGCTCGCCGCCTACAACCTGGTCAGCGTGGCGGTGTGCGACGAGGACAGCCGCCTGCTCGGCGCGGTTACCGTGGATGACGTGCTGGACCACCTGCTGCCAGTGGACTGGCGGAAGACGGGAGGCTGAGATGGCACGGTTGGCCAGCCGCCTGGCCGAGCGGAACGACCTGTCCGTCCCGCGCGGCGTCACCCCGCGGATGGGCGCGCGGTACGACGCCGACGCGTTCGGCCGGTTCTCCGAGGCGATCGCCAGGTTCCTGGGCACCGGGCGGTTCCTGTTCGGCCAGACGGTGCTCGTCATCGGCTGGATCGTGCTCAACACCATCGGCCTCGTCAACCACTGGGACCCGTACCCGTTCATCCTGCTCAACCTGGCCTTCTCGACCCAGGCGGCCTACGCCGCGCCGCTCATCCTGCTGGCGCAGAACCGGCAGGATGACCGGGACCGGGCCAACATCGAGCGGGACAGGGAGGTGGCGGCGCGGACCCAGGCGGACACCGAGTTCCTCGCCCGCGAACTCGCCTCCGTCCGCCTCGCGCTGTCCGACGTGGTGACCACGAAGGACCTGGAAGACTCCATGGAGCGGATGGCCAAGCTGATCGCTGAGCAGCTCAGGGACTCTTCCGGAAACGGGGCCTCAGCGGGCGATCCGCTCGGCCCGCAGCGCTGAGCGGCGCACCTTCCCGGCGTCGTCGCGCAGCGGCGTGGTCGCGCGCTCGATGACCCGGGGCAGCTTGTACGGGGCGAGCCGCCGGCGCAGGTGCGCCATCAGGTCCTCGTCGGAGGCGGGGCCGGACAGCTCGACGATCGCGTAGGGGATGTTGCCCAGGTCCTCGTCGGGCAGGCCGATGACGCAGCAGGACTGCACGGCCGGGTGCTCGTCCAGCGCGGCCTCGATCTCCGCCGGGTACACGTTCGCCCCGCCGACCAGGATCATGTCCGCGAGGCGGTCGGTGATGTACACGTACCCGTCCGGGTCCACCTTGCCGATGTCGCCGAGCGACTCCCAGCCGTCGGCGGCGCTGCGCGCGGTGGCGCCGACGTAGCGGTACGGCGACGCGGCGTCCGGCCCTCGGCGCATCCAGATCTCCCCCTCCCGGCCGGCCGGAACGGGGCGGCCATCCGGGTCGCGTATCTCGATCTCGCCGAGCACGGCCCGGCCGACCGACCCCGGGTGCGCGAGCCATTCGGTGCCGCTGAGCACCGTCACGGCCTGGAGTTCGGTGCCGCCGTACAGCTCGATCACCTTCTCCGGGCCGAGCCATTCGATCCAGGCCTGCTTGAGCCACGCCGGACACGGCGCGGCCAGGTGGAACGCCACCTCCAGGCTGGACACGTCGGTGGCCAGCCGGACCTCCTCCGGCAGCCGCCAGATCCGCAGCATCATCGTCGGCACCAGGAGCATCCAGGTCACCCGGTGCTTCTCGACCAGGCGCAGCGTCTCGGCCGCGTTGAAGCGCGGCATCAGCACGACGTGGTTGCCGAGCAGCATCGCGCAGGTGGTGGCGACGAACGGGCCGTTGTGGGCGAGCGGCCCGGTCATCAGGACGCAGCCATCGCGGCGCAGGTGCACCAGGGCGCCGGCCGGTCCCACGAGCTCGGACAACGCGGGCTGGGTGGCACCGATCAGCTTCGGCCGGCCGGTGCTGCCCCCGCTGGTCATGAGCTTCCACTCGGGCGAGACGCCGAGGGTGAACGGCCCAGCCGGAAGGTCCCGCGGCACCGACTCCAGGATCGGTCGCGCCTGTCCCTCAGACGGCGGGGCCCCGACCACGAGCGCGGGGTCGGCCAGGTCCACGATGGCGTCGCGTTCCAGGGCCGGGAGACGGTCGGAGATCGGCTGCGGCACCGCGCCCACGGCCCACGCCGCGAACATGCTCTCGACGAACCCGATCGAGTTCGGCAGCCCGATCGTGACCGTCGAGCCCTCGGTGACGCCGCGGCTGGCGAACAGCGCGGCGAGACGCTCGACCCGGTCGGTGAACTCGGCCCGGGTCAGCGTCTGGTCGTTATAGGTCAGCGCCGGCCGGTCCGGTTCGGCCGCGGCTAGCTGGCGCAGAACGGAGAGAAACGTGGTCCCCTGCACGTACCGAACGTACACCGGACCGGCCCGTTGGCTCAGGCGCCACCGGGCTAGAAGAAGGTGTGCACGGTGTCGATGACGTTGTCCTCGTCGTCCAGCACCGTGATCAGGCGCCATTTGTCCAGCGTGGTGCAGGGGTGGGAGATACCGAGGCACACCACGTCGCCGGGCGCCAGCGCGGTCTCGGGGTCCAGCCGCAGGTAGGCGTGCTGGTCGTTGAGGCCGGTCACCTTGGCGCCGGCCAGCCGAGGCGTGCTCCCGTCCCGGCGGCGCGCCCGCAAGGGCACCGGCAGGCCCGCGTCGAAGCCGACGTCGCGGCGGCCCGCGCTGAGCAGCGCCAGCTCCGGCTCGGGCCGCGACACCACCTGCGCCCACAGCTCCAGGGCGGGCCGGAACACGGGCGCCCCGGCCACGCCACGAGCGGCCGGAGTCGACGCCTGGTAGACCCCGTGATCGTGGAAGAGGTACCCGCCGCTGCGCAGGACCACGGTCATCCCGTCCGGGGACCCTGATCCGGCCGCGGTCAGCTCGCGGGCCACCACGTCGAAGTACACGCTTCCGCCGGCCGTAGCGATGAACTCGCCTGTGACCCCGGCCACCTCCGCCACGGTGCCGGCCAGGTTCGCCAGCCGGCGGCAGAACGACGCGGCGGTATCGAGGGCCCGCGCGTCAGTGCCGCTGATCGTGCCCTCGTACCCGGCGACCCCGGCCACCGTCAGGGTGCCGGTCGCGGCGGCCGCCTTGGTCACCGTCAGAGCCTGGTCATCGGTCCGGCAGCCGGTCCGTCCCAGGCCGATCTCCACCAGGACCGGCAGCCTGCGCCCGGCCGGATGCGCCGTCAGGACCCGGTCCAGGATGGCCACGCCGTCGGTGCTGTCGACATAGCAATACGCCTCGAAGCCGGGATCGGCGGCCAGCTCGCCCGCCAGCCAGGCGATGCCCCGCTCGTCCACCAGCTCGTTGGCCAGCAGCAGCCGGGGGAAGCCGAAGGCCCGGTACATCCGCAGCTGGCCGATGGTGGCTACGGTGATGCCCCAGGCTCCGCTGGCCAGCTGGCGGGCGGCGAGCTCGGGCGACATCGCGGTCTTGCCGTGCGGCGCCAGCTCCACCCCGGCCCCGGCGCAGTAGGCGGCCATCGCCGCCAGGTTGCCCGCCAGCGCCGACTCGCGCAGGGTGAGCATCGGATAGCCGAAACCCTTGTCGGTCGGCTCGGCGGGACGCTCGCGCAGCGCCCGCAGGCGCTCCGCGACCAGCGGCGGCAGCGGATGCGTCACCTGGCCTCCTGATCAGCTCTCCCCGGGACAGTACCCCCACCCTAAGCTGGCCCTGCCATACGGAGTCGATGTGCCGTTGGTCCGGCTAGAACCGGACCAACGGCACATCGACCCAGCGTGCGTAGCTATCGAAATCCATGCCAGCATCACAGCACACCGATGACCTGCTAGGGCGCGTCCGGCTCGGCGGTAGCGAGCAGCAGGACGGCGACGATGGTCAGGGCGCCGCCGACGTATTGCGGCGGGCGGAGCGTCACCCCGAGGAAGATCGCGGCGGCCACCGCCGCCAGGGCGGGCTCGAGGGTGCTGGTGACGGCGAACTCGGTGGGCGTGATGTGCCTGAGGCTGGCCTGCGACAGGCTGAAGGCGATCGCGGTGGCGGCCACGGCGACGAACGCGGTCAGTGCGGCGACGACCACGGGATCACCGGACGGATGCGCCGTCCACGGGGGGAAGATCACCAGGAGGGGAAGGCTCCCGATGCTCAGGCCCCAGGCGGTCGCCGGCCGAGCGCCGGTCTCGCGGACCAGGCGCGCCGAGCCGAGCAGGTAGAAGGAGTACGCCACCGCGGAGATGACGGCGAGGAGCACTCCGGCCTGATCGGCGCGTGACGCGTGCAATCCCCCGGGCACGCCGGCCGCGAGCAGCCACACGCCGGTTGCGGCCGCGGCCACGGCGGCCAGGCGCCTGGGCGTGGGCCGGACCTGGCGGCGCAGCATCTGCCAGCTGGCCGTCATCGCCACCGCGCTGTACTGGACGAAGGTGGCCAGCGCCACGTTGGACTTGGCGATGGCCGCGAACCACGTGTACTGGGCGCCCGCGATGCCCACCACCGACACGGCGATCAGCAGCCTGCTGTGCCCGCGCGGCCACGCAGGCCGGAAGGCGAGGAGAAGGAGCAGCCCGCCACCGGCCATGCGCACCCCGACCAGCCAGCCGGGATCGACGTGATGGCGGGTGAACAGCAGCTGGGCCGTGATGCCGCCGAGGGCCCACAACGCGGCTGCGGCCGCGGCCAGGCCCAGCCCGGTGACGCGCCGGGACGCGTCAGCGGAGCGAGTCGTGTCCAGCCGCCGCTACCTCCCCCGTTAGTCCGGCCGGCTTCACTGTAGCGTGGGCGCTATGCCCGAGATGACATGGCTGGACGCCACGGCACAGGCCGATCTCGTCCGACGCGGCGAGGTAAGCCCCAAGGAGCTGGCGGAGGCCGCCATCGCCCGGATCGAGGCGGTCAACCCGCAGCTGGACGCCGTGATCCGGACGCGGTTCGACGAGGCCCGGCTGGAGGCCGACGACGACCTGCCCGATGGGGCGTTCCGCGGCGTGCCGATCCTGTTCAAGGACCTGGGCTGCACCGTCGCGGGCGAGCCCACGGCGTTCGGCGTCGGGCCGATGCGCGAGGTGGCCTGGCCGGTGACGTCTTACCTGGCGGAGCAGTTCCGCGCGGCGGGCTTTGTCGCGCTCGGCCGCACCAACGTGCCGGAGCTTGGCACGACGGTGACTACCGAGCCACGGAGCTTCCCCCCGGCACGCAACCCGTGGGATCCGGGTCACTCGACCGGCGGCTCGTCCGGAGGCTCGGCGGCCGCGGTGGCGGCCGGCCTGGTGCCGGTCGCGCACGCCAACGACGGCGGCGGTTCCATCCGGATCCCGGCGAGCGAGTGCGGTCTGGTCGGGCTGAAGCCGACCCGCGGCCGGGTGAGCCAGGGCCCGCTGACCGGGGAGGCCTGGGCCGGCGGGGTGGCCGACGGGGCCGTCACGCGGACTGTGCGGGACGCGGCCGGCCTGCTCGACGCGATCAGCAACCAGATGACGGGCGAGCCGTACTACGCGCCGCCGCTGCCGCGCCCGCTCGTCCAGGAGGTCGGCGCCGATCCCGGGCAGCTGCGGATCGGGGTGCTCGACCGGCCGGGCGGGGAGGGGTACCTCGACGACCCGGAGTGCCGGGCCGCGGTGGCCGGCGCCGTGCTGCTGCTCGAGGCGCTCGGCCATCACCTCGAGGCGTCCGCGCCCGCGGCGATGTTCGAGCCGGAGTTCCTCCGGCACTTCAGCACGGTCATCGCGGCCGACACCGAAGCGACGTTCCAGAACTTCGAGGAGCTGCTCGGCCGCCCGATCGGCGAGGACGAGCTCGAGGGACGCAACGTCGCCTACCGGCGGATCGGCCGCAAGCTCAGCGCGGTCGACTACCTGGACAGCCGGGCCTGGTTCGGGACGTGGGCCCGGGGGATGGCGGACTGGTGGGAGGACCACGACCTGCTGGTCACGCCCACCGTCGGCGCGCCCCCGCCCGAGCTGGGCTGGTTCACCGCGGCCGGGCCGGAGCATGAGGGGGAACGAGTCGTCAGCTTCATCCCCTACACCGCGCAGTTCAACATGACCGGCCAGCCGGCCATCACCTTGCCGCTGCACTGGACTCCCGGGGGCCTTCCGGTCGGGGTGCAGTTCGTCGCCGCCTACGGGCGGGAAGACCTGCTCATCCGGGTCGCCAGCCAGCTCGAGCAGGCCGCCCCCTGGGCCGGCCGGCACCCCCAGGTACACGCCTAGCAGGCCGGCCCGCCGCGCTCCCGCAGGGCCCGGCCGGGATGATCCAGGCCTGATGCGGTGTCGATGTCTGCTGGCCGCGGCATCGGCTAGTCGTCCCGGTGAACGGTGTCAGGGGCAAAGGCGGGCAGGCAGACCGAGATGTACTCGGCGCCGTCGGCTCCCGGGGTGCTGTAACGCACCCATTCCCCGGGTCGGGTATGAACTCCCTGGCCGGCCTGCACGGTCATCTGGTCCCCTTCGGACTCCACGACCAGGGCACCGCGCAGCACGATCGTGAACTCGTCGAACTCAGGACGCTGCCCAGGCTCGGCCCACCCCGAGGGGCTGCGCATGTGCGCGATGCTCAGGCCGTCCTGGCCCGTGTTGGCCCGCCCGACGTACTCGTCGATGAGCTTGGGCGGCTGGCCGGCCGCGGCGACCCGGCTCGGCTGCGTGATGAGTTCAGGCATAGCCGCCAGTATCCCGCAGACCGGATCACGCCCACCCTCAACCCAGGAGTAGCCGAGTAGCGTGCTCTCATGGTGGGCTAGGCGGGTGGAAACTGACCGGGTGCTTGCCGCGTTCGACGCCGAGGTCCGCCGCAATGCCCGGCCGGACGGCTCGGGGGCACGGATCGAGGCCGGCCCTCTGTTCGTGCGCTGGGTGGGCGCGGATGGCCGAGGCTGGTCGGGAATCGCCTGGTCAAGGCTGGATGACGCCAACGCGGACGCGGTGATCGCCGAGCAGGTTGCCTATTTCGCGGCCCGGGACGAGACCTTCGAGTGGAAGCTGTACGACTACGATCGCCCGCCCGATCTGGACCGGCGGCTGGTGGCGGCCGGCTTCGCCGCCGACGGCGAGGAGTCGCTGATGGTGACCGAGGTCTCCTCGGTACCGGCGAAGGTGGACCTGCCGCCCGGGCTACGGCTGCTGCCGGTTACCGACGAGGCCGGCGTCGGCCTGCTGACCGATGTGCACGAGCGGGTATTCGGGACCGATAGCTCCCGGCTGCGCCGGTCACTACTGGCCCAGCTGCGCGACCGCCCGGAGGCGGTGGCCATGGTGGTGGCGATGGCCGGGGACCAGCCGGTCTGCTCGGCACGGATCGAGTTCCTCCCCGGTTCCAGCTTCGCCAGCTTGTGGGGCGGGGGAACCCTGGCTAGCTGGCGCGGCCAGGGCATCTACCGTGCCCTGATCGCCTACCGCGCCCGGCTGGCCGCGGCCCGGGGCTATGGCTACCTGTACGTCGACGCCTCCCCGGACAGCCAGCCGATCCTGGCCCGCCTCGGATTCAGCCGCCTCGCCCGTACCACTCCGTATATCTGGGACCCCCGCGCGCAGGCCTGAGCCCGGTCATCGCAACCAGAGCTCTCATGGCGAGATGGTGCACGGCGCCTGACCGCGCCGGAACGGCGTCGCCGTGCCCGCGGCGAAATGCCCGTGCAGGCCCGGCGCCGGGCCGGCCGGCGAGGGGTCCAGAGCCATCCAGTACAGGTGAGCCACTGCCGCGGTCCAGGTATAACCGGTCAGGTCGGCCGTGCCGTCCGCGCGGGCCAGCCCGGTCGCCCACACCTCGTCGGGTCGCGGGTCCCCGGTCGAGCAGTCGCTCCCGATCAGGTCATAGACCGTTCCCGGCGTCCCCCCGGCCAGGACGGCGGACACCGTGAACTGCGCCCGGGCGGCACCGGGCAGGGCGGCGGCGGTAATGACCACCGTGCCGGTCACGCCCCCGCCCGCAGGAAGGCGCAGCGCCGCGCTGGTCACCTGGGGCATCGGGGACGCCGGCGGGCTAGCCGCCTGCGCACCGCTGTGCTCGGGCCGGCTAGCGTCGGCGCGGTAGTGCACCGCGACTGCGATCGCGACAGCCAGCGCCGCGGTCTGCGCGACGACCAGCAGCCGAACCAGTCGGCCTGGCCGCCGGGTACGCCGCCGCGGTTCGCGTCCGGACACGATGACGTCGGCATCCGCGTCGCGTGTACTGTCGCCCACCTCATCATTGCAGGTGGCCGCGCCGGTGATGTCAATCGACGGGCGGCAGGGACCACGATCAAGCCGGGCGTTCCGATTGTCGCCGGTGAGGTCGGCTACGCTGACCCGGTGGCGACGCCTTCGTTCCCGCAGGTCGTCCTGCGAAATGGTGTCGTGGTCGAGGACCCCCTCAGCGCTGTGCTCGGCTTGCTGAAGGGCCCCTGGCATTTCGACGTCAGCGATCCTTCGCGTTCGGCATCGTTCGGCGAGGCTGACCTCAGGCTGGCGAACCGGGGCGGGGCTCGCATCTCAGCGGCCGAGATCGAGGCGGTTCTCGAGCGGCGCCACGCGATCGAGCCGGCCCTGCAGGCGATCGCCCTCGATGCCTCGCTGGCCGGAGGGGCGAGCTCCGTGCCGTGGCTGCCGCTAAGGCAGCTCTTCGACGCGTTCGCGGGCATTCGAGGGATCGGCTTCGCGAAGATGACGAAGACGCTGCACCCGAAGCGCCCGGCGTTGATCCCCTTGCTCGACAGCGTCGTCCGGAAGTACCTGGAGGACGACGACCTCGGGGCGAAGGCTCTGTTCGGGGAGCGCGCGCTCTTGCTCGTACGCGGCTACGAACGAGACCTCGACCGCAACGGGCCGGCGGTGCGGGCGGTCCGGCAGGAGCTCGCGAGGCGCGATTTCAGGCTCACCGAGGTGAGAATTCTCGACTTGCTGATCTTCTCCGCCACGGCGTCCCCGAGGGGCTCCGGCCGCCATGATGGTAGGGCGGCCGAAGCCCCGCAGATCACCCCGATCCAGGAGCTCTGACTGCGCCTATCCGGGGCTTTCCGCCGCCAGGGCGGCGTCTAGCTCGGCGCGGCTAATTTCGACGCAGAACTCGTTGCCCCCGGGATCGGCCATGATCACCCAGCCGACGTCAGGCCGGCGGTCGCTGACGATGGTGGCGCCGAGCCGGATAAGCCTGGCGATCTCCTCGTCCTGCGTCCGGTCGTTGGGCATGACGTCCAGGTGCACCCGGTTCTTGACGATCTTCCCCTCGGGAACCTTGACGAAGTACAGTCGCGGCTGGCTGTCGCCCACGGCGGAATCCGGGTATCCCGGCTGGGGTTCCTCGATCACTGGCAGCCCGGTTACCTCACCCCAGAATCTGGCCAGCGCCGACGGATCGGCACAGTCGAACGTGATGTTGCAGATGGTAGAAGTCACGGCATTTCTCCACGTGGTAAGTGGCGCCTGCCGCCCGGGTGTCAGCGGTCGGCGGAAGGCGCGGGAATCAGGTCTGACATCGACCGCACCTCCCTCCGCTCACTCGAAGAGACACCGGGCATGATTGTTTCAGTCCGGGGCCGTAACGGGAAGCGATTATCTCCGCCAGTAGGCGGGCCGCATCCCGAGCCGTCTGTCCGGGGTGGGGGTGAGCCGATGGGCAGGTCGGTGAACTGGGGCCGCATGTCGCATGTCGTGCCGGGAGCATCGTGGCTGCTGGCCCAGGACACGAGCATGGTGCCGGCCGGGGCCGGGCTGGCCGGGTGGGTCTGGGCCGAGTAGGTCCACGCGCATCCGGGCGCGGGCGGGGCCGGCCACCGCTGGGCGGCGACGTGCCAGGGCCCGGTGACGTGCCAGGCGTTGAGCCGCTCCAGGACGCTGCCGGTGATGTCGTCGCGCTTGGTGAAGGCGACCCAGCCGCGGCCGGTGACGTGGCTCATGCTCACCACCGTTCCCACGTCGTAACCCTCCCCGGAGGGCAGCACGCCGAGCCGGACGTGCCAGGCCGAGGGATCCGCCAGGCCGGCGGACGGGACATACGCGGTGTCCATGGTCGTGCAGTCCGCCACGCAGCCGGTCCCGCCGGTGTTGCGGGTGCCGGTCAGCCACCACCCGCGGCCGCCGGGGTCGGCCGCGGCTGACCCCCACTGGGACTCGCCCGCCGGACCGGTGAGCGCGGTGATGCCCCGGTAGGTCAGGGCATCACCGGCGCCGACCGTAAAACGAGCCGTGTACTCGCCCACGGCCGCGCCGGCCGGCCGGCTGATGCGCTCCCCGATGACGTACAGGCTGCTGCCGTCCACCGCGGGCGCGGCCATCCAGAAGTAGCTGCCGTCCGCCCAGTCCGGCACCTGCTGCCAGCCGTAGGGGCATCCGGCGGCGGCGCAGGACTGCATCGCGAACGTGGCCGTGCCGGGTCGCTGGACCGCGATCGAGTCGTGCGGGTAGCCGTCCGGGCAGCGGGACGGGCCGCAGATGACCCGGCCGTTGACCGCGACCGTGTCCCCGAAGAGGTAGGCCTGGGCGCCGTCGGGGAGCCGGGCGCTCGCGGCGAGATCAGACCGGACCGCCGCCGCGACGCCCCGGCCGTACGCGGCCAGGTCCGGCACTTGCCCGCTCTGGGCGGAAGCCGGACCGGACCCGGCATCGCCGGGCAGGATGGCCGCGGCCGTGGCGACGGCGGCGATCAGCCCCCGGCAGCTCATCAGCGATCCCTCCGATCAGGGC
>Ga0207674_10001381_pt1 | contig 31336 bp, 24 predicted proteins | sample KBSCornC72_FD_184303 | JGI IMG/M metagenome (GOLD analysis project Ga0207674, IMG submission 184303) | Corn rhizosphere microbial communities from Kellogg Biological Station, Michigan, USA - KBS Corn C7-2 (SPAdes) (version 2) | ecosystem: Host-associated > Plants > Roots > Rhizosphere > Soil ...
CACCTCCGCCACCCCCAAGCCCGCCGATACCGCCGACACCCCCAACCCCAAGGGCATCGTCCCCACCATCCAGGGCGCCAAGCCCGGCGACCCGCGGCTCGTCCCCGTCCCCGCCTCCATCGATCCCGCCCTGGCCGAACAGTTCACCCACCTCCGCTCGCCGCAGGAGACCATCGACTCCATCCAGCTCCCGCCCGGCTATCACCTCCAGCTCGTCGCGTCCGAGCCCGACGTCATCTCCCCCGCCTGCATGGCCTGGGACGGCAACGGCGCCATGTACGTCTGCGAGCTGCGCACCTACATGCTCGACATCGACGGCAGCCAATCCTACCAGTACCGCAGCCGCGTCAGCCGCCTCGAATCCACCAGGGGCGACGGCCACTACGACCGCATCACCGCCTTCGCCGACAACCTGATGCTCCCGCGCCAGGTCCTCCCCCTCGACGACCGCATTCTCATCCGCGAGACCGACACCAAGGACATCTACGCCTTCCGCGACACCGACGGCGACGGCGTCGCCGATCAGAAATCCGAGTTCTACAAGGGTGGCCCCGTCGGCGGGAACCTCGAACACCAGTCCTCCAACCTCACCTGGAACATCGACAACTGGATGTACCACACCGTCGACCCCATGCGCCACCGCTTCACCAATGGCAAGCTCGTCACTGCCCCCTTGCCCGCCAGGATTGGCCAGTGGGGCTACGCCGTCGACGACACCGGCCGCATGATCTTCGCCACCGCCGGCGCCGAGCGCCCGGCCCACAACTTCCAGGTCCCCCTCATCTACGGCAACGTCAACCTCGCCGGCGAGCTCGCCGACAAGTTCACCGAAGTCTACGGCCTCGTGAAGCTCACCGACTACCAGGGCGGCACCCCGCGCGTCCTGCCCGGCGGCGGGCTCAACCGCTTCACCGGCTGCGCCGGCCCCTGCATCTACCGCGGCGACGCCCTCCCCCACGACCTCTACGGCGACTACATCCTCCCCGAGCCCGTCGGCCGCGTCATCCGCCGCGCCAAGGTCACCACCGACGATCAGGGCAAAGTCGTCCTCACCAACGCCTACGATCAGAAAGAGTTCATGGCGGCCACCGACGCCAACTTCCGCCCCGTCTTCTCCGCCACCGGCCCCGACGGCTGCCTCTACATCCTCGACATGTATCACGGCATCATCCAGGAGGCCAACTGGACCGACCGCGGCTCCTACCTCCGCAAGGAAATCCTCCGCTACGGCCTGGAGAAGCACATCAACGGCGGCCGCATTTACCGCCTGGTCCACGACGACTTCAAACCCCACTTCGAAAAGCCCCACATGCTGAGCGAAACCCCCGCCCAGCTTGTCGCGCATTTGTCCCATCCCAACGGCTGGTGGCGCGACACCGCCCAGAAGCTGATCGTCCTCAAGGGCGACAAGTCCGTCGTCCCCGCGCTCAAGGCGCTGGCGACCAGCGACGCCAACCCGATCGCCCGCCTGCACGCCCTCTGGACGCTCGACGGCCTCGATTCCGCCGACGGCGCATTCCTTGTCGAGAAACTTAAGGACGCCGACCCCCGCGTCCGCGCCGCCGCCGTCCGCATTGCCGAGCCGCTCATCAAGAAGAACGACCCAGCGATCATGGCCGCCCTCAAACCGATCGCCACCGACGCCGATCCCACCGTCGTTAAGCAATACGCCCTCTCGCTCCTCTACACCGAGCACCCGCAGGCCGACGCGCTGGTGAAGGTCGCGCTCGACGCCACGCCTAAGAACACCGTCATCCCCGCGATCGTCAAGGGGTACAAGGACGCCGTCGCCACCGCCAAGGCCGACAAGATCAAGCCCGCCCACCTCGACCGCCGGTACGCCCTCTCCTTCAGCCGCGGCAAGGACATGTTCTCGCAGACCTGCTCGGCCTGCCACGGCATCGACGGCACGGGCACCCCCGCCCCCGAAGGTGAAGGCCTCACCCTCGCCCCGCCGCTCAAGGGCTCCAAGCGATTGCTCTCCGACAAGAGCGTTCCGATCAACCTCGTCCTCCACGGCCTGACCGGCCCGCACGAGAACGGCAAGCTCTACCCCAATGAAATGGCAGGCTTCCCCTGGGCCGACGACAAGCTCGTCGCCGATCTCCTGACCTACGCGAGAAACGACTTCGGCAACAAGGCCGCCGCCGTCGAACCCAAAGACGTCGCCGCCACCCGCAAAGCCACGGCGGAGCGAAAGACGCCGTACACGTTCACCGAGGTCACGGAGATCGTCGCCAAGCTCGCGGCGCCCCCCGAACCGAAGACGGACGATAAGAAGACGACCGAGAAGCCCAAAGCCCCCGAAGGCAATTCGAAACCCGCTCCTTCGAATTAGCCGCCGCTATCCCGCGCGCGACGACGGCTGCGGCAGGTCTTCCGTCGCCGCGATGTGCAGGAACGAAACCAGCGACTCGCGCACCGGGATTTCGTCCGGTGACGGCCGCTGATCCTTGTCATAGATCGCCACCGTCACGCCCGACTTGGAGACGAAGAGCATCTCCGGATGGACGATGTCGTACGTCGTTCCGCTGCTGAGAATGAGTCGGAACGGCACGAACGGTCGCCGACGAAGTCTGGCAAATATCGCATCCGCAGTCATACTCTGATTCTACCTCCCTTATTCGATCGCACCACAGAATTCCACGTTCCATCGCAATCTGTCACCCGCGCCCCGGTCGCGCGATCGGAAGCGCCGGCGCCTCACCCACCCACGTGTCCTTGTCCTTGATGATCGCCTGCGCCGGCAGGCTCGGGCTGGCCGTGGTCAGGCCCGGGACGCGCTTCACCGCCGTCCCGATCGCCATGAATTCCAGCAGTGGCCCGTGCTCGTGGATGTGCGTCTTGATCCCCACCACGTCGTCCGCCCCGATCGCGCTCGCCTCGTCGCGGATCAGGCCGATCGCGTGCTCGCGGGCGTCGTAAATCAGACTCGTCAGCTCCGGCACCTCGCCCCGCGCCAGCCCCTTGAACATCGCCATGATCCCGCCCATCACGCCGATTGAATAGACCGCCGTCCCCAGCACCAGTTTCAGCGGCGCGTAACCCATGTTCACGAGGTTCCACATCTCCTCGTTGGTCAGGTCCGACGTGACGACGTTGCCGACGCGCACCGCCGGCGCGTTGGGCGGCCCGCCGCGATAGTCGAGCACCCCCGGATTCGGCGGCGGCGCCGCGCCGCCCATCGCCGCCAGCGCCGGGTGGTGCGACGCCGTCCCCAGCATCAGCATCTCGTGCGCCCCCTGGAAGTTCATCGTCCGCGTCTCGATGCCGACGACCGCGTTGGCGCCCACCGCCCGCGCCTCGGCCGTGATCCGCTCCAGGCAATGGTGCCGGGTCGCGTTGAAGACGTCGGAAAACTGCTTGATCTCCCCGCGCGCCAGCGACTTGAGCCCGCCCAAGAGCCCGCCCGCCACGCCGACCGAGTAGGCGATGTTCCCGAAGACGAACCGGATCGGCTGAAACCCCGCGTCGAGCTGGCAGTACAATTCCTGCCCGTTCGCGCTGGTCGTAAACGCGAGCGTCTCGGCGGCGGCGGCGGCGGCGCCGCCGCCCCCCTGCTCGCGGTGCACCGACGACGCGACCGAGAGAAACTCCGTCTGCCCGTGAAACTGCCGCAGCTCGTTGGTCACGCCGGTGATCCCCATCGCCCCGCGCTGCGACGCCTCGGAGACCATGCGCTTGTACGCCTCCATGCGGCCTTCGTGGATGACCGAGGTGAGCTGCTGCACCTCGCCGCCGACCATGCCGCGGAACCCCGCCCCGATCCCGCCCAGGAAACCCATCGAGAAGACCGAGTTCCCGATCACCAGGTCGCCCGGCGTCATCCCCTTGAGGCGCAGGCAGTAAATCTCGTTCCCCGACAGGCCGGTCATCACGGGCATGAAGACTCCTTGGGTTTAATGACGACGCGCACGATACCAGAACTCGCTCGCGTCGTCGCCGTCGCCCGCCTCGTGCTCACCGCTCCTCCACCACCTGCGGCCGCGTGCTCTCGATGATCGACAGCAGCTCCTTCTGCTCCTTGTTAGGCACTTGTAGTTTATCCAGCGACGCCTTGAAATCACCGACCGCCGCGTCGAACTCGGCGTTGCTGATGTGCAGGTGGGCGTGCGCCGCCTTCATGTCCAGGCCGTCGTAGAACGCCGGCCCGCCGGTCGAGAGCGACAGGAGCTGCACGATGTGTTTCTTGAGCTGCGCGATGCCCGGGTCGGTGGGCGTCCAGGTCATGGACTTGTTGCGGTCCGACGAGAACCCGCCGACGGTGACGCCTCGGCGGGTCCAGTTCACGCGCGGGTCGGCGATCGCGCGGGTGACGAAGTCGTCCACGATCGCCTTGAGCTGCGCCTCGCCCCCCACGCGGTCGTAGAGCGACTTCTGCTGGTCGGCCTTCATGGCCGGCTTGCCCTCGGCGGTGACCTTCGCCGACGCCTTCTCGCCCGCGCCCTCGCCGCCGCCCCGGAGCTGCTCGGTCTTGGCCATCCGCTGGTCGGCCCGCTGGTCCGCCTCGCGGTTGCCGGAGGTGAAGAAGCCCTTGTCGCCGCCCGGACCCTTGCCCCCCGCGGCGCAACCGGCGGCGGCGGCGGTGACGACGACGACGGACACGACCACGCCCAGCACCGTAAACATCGAACGAATCGAAAAACGCTCTATGGTGTTCATCGTCTTCTCAATGAATAGCGCACGCCTCGTCACGGCGTGTCCACCCCCGACGTCGCCTCGTCCACCGAGCCGGGGCTGAAGTGCATCCCCTCGGCGTCCAGGCCCTGGTTCTGCAAACGCGGCAAATAGGCGCGGACGAACGCGTTCCGCAGCACGTTGACGATCGTCGCCAGGATGTCGGTGTTCGTACTCCCCTCGGCGCTGCCCGTGAACGGGATCAGCGTCCCGAACTGGTCGCGTGACTGGTTCTTCAGGATCGCCGTCGTCACCCCCACCAGCGCCTCCCAGAAGAACTGGATCGGATTGTCCTGCTTCAAATCCTTCGGCAGTGCGAGGATCTTCAGGTTGCGGAAGAGCGGTTTCACGTACCCGGCCAGTTGCCCCTCCTTCGCGTCCACCTCGACGACCAGGTCGAACCAGCCGCGCTCAAAGTCGAACCCGCCGTAACCGACCGCCAGGCCGTTGGTCTTGGTCACGTCCAAGCCGATCAACCGCGTCGCCAGGTGGAACGTCGGGCGGTACGAGAACGGGTCCAGCCGCATGTTGTACTCGAACTTCGCCTGGTCCATCGCCAGCGCGGTGGCGTGGACGGTCGTGAGCAGCGGCGTGGTCTCGCCGCGGACGTTGGTGAGGTTATCGATGTCGCCGTCGAAGTGGCTGAGGTAGAGGTCCGCGGGCGGCGAGGTCGCGTACGTCCGAAAGTGCACCGCGCCGTTGCGGATGCGCGTGCGGTTGATCTTGAACGGGAAGAGGTCGCGAATGATCGCAAGCCACGGCCCGCCGGCGCCCGTCTGGCTGTCGGCCTCGCTGGGGGCGGCGACGAAGTTCAACTCCGGGCGGTGCATGACGACTTGGCCGACGACCTTTCCGTGCGCCAGCGCGTCCCACTGGATTTCGAAATCGACGCGCTCGGCGGAGTAGAGCGGCACCGGCACATCGCCGGTCATTTTGACCAGCCTGACGTCACGAACGCTGTACGCCCCCCGCCAGAGGTGGAGATTCACCTCGCCGATCTTCCCCTGGTAGATGGGACTGCGGTCGAGCGTGCGGTTGACGTACCAGCGGACCGCCCACGGCATCATCGGCCGGGTGATCGCCAGCAGGCCGATCAGGATCAGCAGCGTGATCAAGAGCTTGCGCCCTAACGACCGCCACTTGCGCGACTTGGCGCGGCGGGCCGGGCTGGCCGCGGTCGAAAGCTCATCAGCCGATTGGCGCATAAGTCCGCCACCGAACGCAGCGGTGACGATAGTGGCGAAGCAAATGGCGCACCGGCGAGCGATCCCCCGCACACGGCTTCCACCCGTATTCAACGACCGCGCGGTCACTTGACTCCCCCTTTCCAGACATGAGGTTCCAAATTGGAACCTCAATTATTTCGACACGGTTGAGGTCACAACTCGTGACCTCATATTCTTACGCCGCGACGCCGAGTGTTTTGGCCATGGTTTCGCCCAGGGTGGCGGGGCTGTCGGCGACGCTGACGCCGGCGGCTTTGAGGTTGTTGATCTTGCTGTCGGCGGTGTCGTCGCCGCCGGAGACGATAGCGCCGGCGTGGCCCATGCGGCGTCCCGGTGGCGCGGTGCGGCCGGCGATGAAGGCGGTGACCGGTTTCTTGATGTTCCGCTTGATGAAGGCGGCGGCGTCGGACTCGTCGCTGCCGCCGATCTCGCCGATCAGGATGATCCCATCCGTCTCGGGATCGTTGTTGAACATCGTGAGGAGCTCGATGTAGTTGAGGCCCTTGACCGGGTCGCCGCCGATGCCGACGCAGGTGGTTTGGCCGATGCCGCGGGTGGAGCATTGCCAGACGGCCTCGTAGGTGAGGGTGCCCGAGCGACTGATGATGCCCACGCGTTTGCCGGATTTGGACTCTTTGGCGGGGGTGTGGATGTAGCCGGGCATGATGCCGATCTTGCACTCGCCGGGGGTGATGACGCCGGGGCAGTTGGGGCCGATGAGCTGGGCGCCGGGCTTACCCCCGAGGAAGGCCTTGGCCTTGATCATGTCCTGGACGGGGATGCCCTCGGTGATGGCGCAGATGACGCCGATGCCGGCGTCGGCGGCTTCCATGATGCCGTCGGCGGCAAAGGGGGGCGGGACGAAGATCATGGTGGCGTTGGCGCCGGTGGCGGCGACGGCCTCGCGGACGGTGTTGAAGATGGGCAGGCCATTGGCGTCCTTTTGGCCCCCTTTGCCGGGGGTGACGCCACCGACCATTTTCGTGCCGTATTCGAGGCACTGCTTGGTATGAAACGCGCCGGCGGACCCGGTGATGCCCTGGCAGATGACCTTGGTGTTCTTGTTGACGAGGATGCTCATAGGTTTGCACAGGTTAAGGGTGGATGGGAGGGGCGGCAAGGGATTGCGGATTGGCGATTGCGGATTGGAGATTGGGGGCGCGCGGGTGGGTTCGTTTCGCGCCGGCGCGCGGGGTGGCGTGGTTTGGCGCGCGTTGGCATTGTTTGGCGCGCCGGGGTGGGTTTGTTCTGCGCCGGCGCGCGGGGTGTGAAGATGGGCGAGGGCGGGAACTCGCTTTTGCTGGGATGTTGCAGGGCGTTGCATTTTGATGCATTGGCGCTGTGACACCGTCCGCTGGCGTTGTTGGGGTTAATGAGGTTGCGTTGGTCGTGCGCATTTTCGGCCTCCGTATTACGGGCGATGTTGCGCGCGCGAGGCGCGCCGCGCGCAACGGTTGGGGGTAAGTGGCGATTCTCGTTTGGAATCGCGGGCGAGATGTTGGGTTTTGCTCGGCGAGGCAGTTGCGCTGGCGGGGTCATAAATGCGCACCGGTAGAAATTTGCCGTGGAATTAGAATGGAGAGCCGATCGACATCGTCGGACATTGGTACGATCTCAAAACAGGGTCGATGCTATGCGATCTTCATCAGTTGGCGGCAAGGGTGTTCGGACGATGCGACCGCGGCGGCGGTGGCGGTGGGGGAAATGGGTTTGGCGGGTTGTTGGGTCCGCGCCGGTGGTCGCGCTGCTGGGGGTGGGGATATGGGGTTACTGGGTGGAGCGGCGCGTGGAGGGGCGGCTGGCGGCGTTGCGTGCGGCGGGGGAACCGGTTTATCCGGGGGATTTTGAATCGGCGACGCCGGCGGCGGGGAAGAATGGGGCGGATGATTTGATCGAGGCGGGGCGGCGGGTTCGGACGTCCGCGGAGATGAAGGCGTACGACGCGCTGACGGCGAATTACGTGATCGGGTTGCCGCTTACGGAGGGGGAGGCGAGGGCGATCGATGGGGTGCTGTCGGCCAACGGGACGGCGCTCGCGCTGGCGGAATCGGGGCTGGGGAAGCCGGCGGTGCGGTGGCCGGCGGATTTCGCGCTCCCGCTGCAATCGGACGACTGGCTGACGGAGATTCGGGTGGTCGCGACGACGTTGCAGCTCGACGCGCTGCGCGCGCATCAGGCGGGGCGGGACGCGGAGGCGGTGGCGCGCGTCCGGCAGATCCTGGCGCTGGCGCGGCTGGTGGATCGACACCCGCGGATCATCGCGCACCTGGTGGCCAACGGGATCGATGCGTTTGCGAGTCATACGCTGGAGCAGATGGTGGGCGACCTGAAGGTGGAGGAGAAAGCCAAGGCGGCGTCTCCGAAGGCGGTGCGCGAATTGATCGCGACGCTGCTGGACGACGGGCCGTCGCGGGCGGCGATGGTGCGGGCGTTGCAGGGGCAGCGGAAGGACGGCTACCTGCACATGCTGGGCATACTCGAGCAGCCGACGGGCGTTTCGCGGCCGTTTGTCCGGTTTGAGTCGCGGGGATTCGTGATGTCGAACGCGGAGATGATCGTGCGGCTTGAGAGCGCGTGGATTGAGGCGTTTCGCGGGTCGAACGACTTGCCGGCGGCGCTGGGAAACGCGGAGGTGACGCGGCTGACCAAAGAAGCGGACGAATCGCACCTGGAGATGCTGGCCACCATGTTTGCGTGTGGGATCGATCGGGCGGTGCAGGTGCAGTACCGGCGGACGGCGGATTGTCGGCTGGCGGCGGTGGGGTTGGCGATTCGGCTGTACGAAGTGGAACATGGCGGGGCGCGGCCGGGGGCGCTGACGGAATTGGCGCCGGCATATTTGCCGGTGGTTCCGGCGGACCCGATGGCGCGGGTCGGGGCGGCGCTGCGATATGTTTCGGCAGGTGGGCGGGCGATCGTGTATAGCGTCGGCGTTGACGGCGTGGACGACGGCGGGAGCGAGGCGGCGCGGCCGGGTGTGCGGTTGGAAGACGGGGAGCCGGTGGATCGGTGGCAGGGGAAGGATGCGGTGTTTTCGCTGGTGAGGCGGGGGCGGTGGTTTGGGAGGGCGGAGTGAGGCGATCGCAATTGAGACAATTGAGTGGCGCGATGGCGCTGGTGATGATGTGTGTTTTGGTTTGTCTGGGGTGTCGTAAGCGGCCGGGCGCGGATTGTAACGGGCGGCGGACGGTGAACGGGCCGGTGGTTCCGGCGATCCCTTCGGCGGGGCCGGGGGCGCCGCGGACGGACGAGGAGATCGGGGCGGCGATCCGGGGGTATGGGGAGAGGGCGCGTGGGAGATAGGGTGCGGTTTGGGCGATGCGGGGTGTTTCGCCTGGCGAACACGCGCACCTGCGGTGCGGCCGCTACGCGGGGTTTGTTGATTGTGAAGTGGTCCAGCGCGGTGACGGTGTGATGAATCACACCCTACGAAAATGATGTTGGTCGGCCGGGCGCGAGCCAGCGCAGGCGGTCGGAAAAAAACTAGGACGCAGCTAGTTTTTATCCCCGATGTGGGGCGGTGCGGGCGTCGGGTGGCGGTCATGTTCCCTTGTAACTGAGGACCGGATGGAGGGTTCGGGTGACCTTCGTCAGGTCGCGCTGGGCGCGCATTACCGCGTGGATGTCCTTGTAGGCGGTGGGGGCTTCGTCGCACAGGCGGGGGGCGCGGCGGTGGTCGAACCAGACGTTGGCCATCTGGCGGTGGAGGTCGCGCGGGGAGATGCGGCGGCGCGCCTGGTCGCGCGAGAGCGCGCGGCCGGCGCCGTGGGAGCTGGAACAAAGCGCCGGGGCGTGGCCGCGGCCTTGGACGTGGAAACTGGCGGAGCCCATCGAGCCGGGGATGACGCCCGGTTCGCCTTCGGCGGCGGGCAGGGCGCCTTTGCGGTGGATCCAGAGTGATTGGCCGTCGATGGTTTCCTGGCGGACGAAGTTGTGGTGACAGTCGATGAGGGACGCGGGGAGCGGTTCGACGTCGAAGAGGGATTTCAGGATGTCGATAACGGCGCTGCGGATGGCGGCGGTTTGCGGCGGCGTAGGCGAGGGCCCAGGACATGTCGGCGAGGTAGGCTTGGCCTTGGGGCGTGGTCGCGTCGAGGGAGGGGAGGGCGGACGTGGGATGGAGTGCGCGGGCGAGGGAGAGGTGGTGGTCGCGAATCAGTTGGCCGATGCCGCGCGAGCCGGTGTGTAGCATGAGCCAGAGGCGTTCGTCGGCCTGGTCGCGCTGGAACTCGAGGAAGTGGTTGCCGCGGCCGAGGGTGCCAAGCTGGACGCGGGCGTCGCGGCGTCTGGCGGATTCGAGACGCGGGTGGGAGAGCGGCGCGTCGGTGAGGGGCGGTGGCAGGTCGCGCGGGGCGCGGTGGCGGTTTGATGGGACGCGCTCGTAGAGGGCGGCAAAGAGTTTCGCGGCGGCGGATTCGCCGGCGAGGAGGTCGGCGCCGGCGTCGAAGGCGAGGGCGGACATGCCGCAGCCGATGTCGCCGCCGACGGCGCTTGGGTACAGGCGGTGCGTGGTCGCCAGCACGGTGCCGACGGAGACGTCGTGGGATAAATGGACGTCGGGCATGACGGCGATGCGGGCGACGTCGGGCTCGCGCGCGAGGCGGTCGAGGGCGGCGCGGACGTCGGGCGGGAGGGGCGAGGCGAGCCAGGTGCGGATGTCGGTTCGGGTTTCGCTCATTGCGACACCTCCCCGGTCGAGGTGGGCGTCGTTGGCATGGGAGCGAAGAGGAGTTCGGGGGCGCGCTTTCGGGTGATGGCGGCGGCGACCTGGGCGCGGAGGAAGCCGGACGCCTGCTCCAAGTGGGCGAGGGCGTCGGTAACCGGTGCGCCCGCGGGGAGGCCGACGCGGACGAGCAGGCGCGAGGCGTCGGGCGCGGGGGTGACGTCGTGGAGGACGAGGTCGCGCACGACATCGTCGGCGCAGTCGCCCAACGCGAGCGACAGGGCGCGGAAGACCTGGCGGCAGAGCTGCGCGGTCTTCTGGTCGCGGCGGTGGTTGGTGGAGCTGAAGAAGGAACTGGAGCTGTCATTAGTGAACGGATTTTGCGCGCGGCGAGACGCTCGCCGCGGGTTGCGGTTTGAATGCTTCATAATGTATTTCGCGAAATCGAGAACGGTGGCGCGCGCGCGCGCGCTAGCCGGTGATGACGGCTGGGTGCGCGCGGATCGATCAATCACTCATCGACGGAACGTGAGAACGGCGGGCCCTCTCGAATTACCGCGAAACGCGGGAGAGGCGGGGCGGGCGGGATGGTGCAATGATTGGCATGGTGGCCTCACTTTGCCAGCAGGGGGAATTGTCCGCCGGCGACGAGCAGGATAACCGTGCGGGCGGCGGCGTCAAAACGGGTGTCGCTCGCCAGCCTACGACGCGGCACACCGATCAATCTGACAGCCGAAGTAAGAACTAGGACGGGCGGGATAAAAACTAGGACGCAGCTAGTATTTTGAAACTAGCTGCGTCCTAGTTTTTATCCTCGCATTTGGCGCGTGACGCGGCGCGGCGGGCCGTCTGACATGCGCGCGCGTGTGTGTGTGGACAGCGCGAAGAGTGGGGCAAAGACCTTTACAACCTGGAGCGATCATGAACGACGCATCTCGTCGGCGCGGCGACGGTGTCCGGTTGCTTGCGCCCAAACGGTCGCCGATCCGGCGACTCGTCACACGCCTATTGCTGGTCACCGGGCTTTTGGTCGTTGGATTGGTGGGGACACACGCGTGGTTCTGCCGGCAGGCGGCGGCGCGGCTGGATCGGGAAATGGCGCGCTATCGGGCGATGGGGGAGCGGATCGACCCGTCGGACTTCGTCGAACCGGCGATCGCGGACGAAGAGAACGCCGCCGTCGACCTGATGGCGGCGGGCGAGCTGGCGGACGGGCGTTCGGACCAGTGGCGGCGGTTTAACGAACTCGAGCCGGCGCTGCCGCTGGACGAGCGGGAACTGTACGTCGTCGAGAGCACGCTCCATGATGGCCGCGACGCGCTGGCGCGCGTGGAATCGGCGACGGCGAAGACACGCGTGAACTGGAAGCGGTCGTACGAGAGTCCCGTCGGCGAGGCGAAATCGCCGTGGTCGGATTGCGCGTGGGACTTGCCGGATCTCCTGCGGGCGGCGGCGTTGCGCTCGCACCAACTCGGCGACGACTGGGACGCGCTCGTCCGCATTCGCCAGCTCCTGTTCATGGCCCGGGCGGTGGAGGCGGACCCGACGTTGGCGGCCTACGGCGCCGCCGCGAGGATCCGCACACTCGCGTGCGACGCGATCACGCAAATGGCGCCGCGGCTGCTGGCCGGTTCGTCCGGCGACGGGATCGACCTCGCGTCGCTTCGCGCCGTGATCGACGAATTGGCGGACGACGCGGGGGCGCGGCGCGCCATGGTGCGTGCCCTCCAGGGCGAGCGGATGGCGGCGTTGGACTCGATACGCTCGTTCGCGGCGCGGAGAACGCCGTTGTTCCGCAGGCGTTGGGGTGGCGAAGGCTGGATTGAACGGAATTGGATTTGGTATTGCATGCGCCCGCTCGCCTTGAACGACGCCCCGCTGGTGCTCGGGCACATCAGTCGATTGATCGACGCCGTGCAGCGGGTGTCGGACTTGCGCGGGCTGACCTCGGTCATGCCGGACGTGTCGGGGCCGGACGAGGTGCGCGGGAGCCCGGTATGGCACGGCGTGGCGAGGGGAATGCTTTGGTTCGAGCGGCCAGTCGAGCGGCATTTCCGGTCGCTCGCGGAACGGCATTTGGCGGCGGCCGCGCTGGCGATCCGCGTGTACGCGATCGACCACGGCGGGCGTCTGCCGGCCGACCTGGACGATCTGGTTCCGCGTTATTTGGCCGCGATTCCGACCGACCCGATGGCCGCGGGCGGGCGGCGGCTGGGTTATCTCCCGGACCCCGCGGACCCGATCCTGTACAGCGTCGGCAACGACGGCGTCGACGACGGCGGCGATCCGGAACCCAGCCGCGAGTGCGTCCGGTACGGCGGCAACCTCGCCCCGGAGTGGGCCGGCCGGGACGCCGTCGTGCACCTGCTGCCCCACCCACGAAGTCGGGAAGACCGAAGTGAAGACTAGCGCGGGGGGATGAAAACTAGGACGCAGCTAGTTTTTTTCCCCCGTTCCTCTTCTTTGCTTCTTTGATCCTTTGCCTCTTTGCGACGCAGTGCCGGGTGCGCGGCTACGCCCGCGGGACGATCGCGTCTATAAACGGGAATGACTACGCAGTGACGCCACCGGCCTTTTGTCGCAAAGGAGCAAAGAAGCAAAGGAACAAAGAATTCGAGGAATGCAATCACCTTCCCCACGGACTGCCGGTGAGGGCGGCGGCCGTTAGGGGGGAGGAAAGTCAGGAGAAGGCCGGGGACGCCGGGGGGCCCCCCGCCTTTGCGACATTCGAGAAGCGGAATTGTCACGTCCCAACGACTTCGGCCATGTATGATTGAGCGAGCAGATCTGGCCGGTCGAACAAGGGCGCGTGGATGGACGATTCGGAGTTGCTTCGGCGGTACGCGACGGACGGCTGTTCGGAGTCGTTCGCGCTCATCGTGCGCCGGCACTTCGGGTGGGTTTACTCGGCCAGCTTGCGGCAGGTGGGGGAGGCGGCGCTGGCGGAAGACGTGACGCAGTCGGTCTTTATCCTGTTAACCCGGCGGGCGGGGGAACTGGGGGAACGGGTCGTCTTGCGGGGGTGGCTCTTCAATACCTTGCGGTTCGTGGCGCGGGAGGCGCGGCGGAAGCAGGGTCGGCGTCAGCGGCATGAGGCGATCGTGGCGGGCCAGCGGCAGGAACACATATCCGAGGCCGTCGACGAGGGGGCGTGGGCGGAGATGTCGCCTTACCTCGACGAGGCGGTCGCGTCGCTGCGGGAATCGGACCGGCAGGCGGTGCTGCTGCGGTTTTACGAAGGGAAGAGCTTCGCCGAGGTGGCCGAGGCGCTGGGGACCAGCGAGGTGGCGGCCCGCAAGCGGGTGTCGCGAGCGGTCGAGCGGCTTGGGGCGTTTTTCAAGCGAAAAGGGGTGGTGGTCACGGCGGCGGTGCTGGCGGCGGGATTGGCGCGGGCGTCGGAGGCCGCGGCCATGGCGCCCGAGGGGCTGATCTCTTTGATTTGCGGGGCGATAAAATGTGTCGGCGGCGCCGGTGGCAGTGCGACTGCCGCGGCGAAGGGCGCGGCGGTCACGCCGGCGGCGCGGTCGCTGGCGCGGCGGGCGTCGAGGCGGATGCTCACGGGGCGACGGCGGCTGGTGGCGGCGATCGTGGCGTGCGTCGGTGGAGTGGGGATCGGCGTGTGGCTCCTGCTGAACTGCGTCATTCGCAGCGATTCGGGCGACGAGGTGGCGGGACTTCTCCTGCGAACGTCCGAGAGCGATCTGATCGAACTGCCCGCGGCGGACGATCCGGCCCCCCTGCTGCCGGCGCGGCGTGCGTGGGCGCGGTTCGAGGTGGATCGCGTGGACGGCGGGCCGCGGAAGACGCTGCCGGCGGGGGACGGCCTGAAATGGGCCGAGTGGTGGCTGGCGTTCCGTCAGACCGGCGAGACCCAGCGGCAGGCGAGCGGGGGTGGCCGCGCCGGGAACGGCGGCGTCGATGGCCAACATCCGGAGATCCGTCCGGAGCTGATGGAGGCGGTCGATTGGATCCGGGCGTGGTTCGAGTCGAACGACCCGCTGCAACGGGACGGGAATTTCGGCGCGGGTCTGGGGGGCGGCGGGGCGCAGGCGTCGGCGGGGACCGGCAATGGGGCGGCGGCGGACTCGCACGCGGTGGACGGCGGCGCGGGGGGGACGTCGTCGTCCGGTCACAAGGCGGGGTCGGCGGCCGCGCGCGGAGTGGAGGTCGCGCTGGCGTCGGCGGGGGGAGGCGGGGACGGCGGCGGCGGCGGTGCGGACGAACCGGCTGGGTCCTTGAACGTCGTGAGGTTGACGGACGTGCCGGCGCAGTCGGGTTACCTCGTCTACCTGCGTCCGCACACCTTGGACTACACGATCGCCAGCCAGAATGTAGCGACGTTCTGGACGGCGGCCGACGGGGCCGTGGTCATCACCACGAACACTGACGGAAGCCGATCGATCCACATTCGCCGAACGGTGCACGGGCGCGAGGTGGACGAGGTGATCTCGCTGCCCGCGAACGAATCCGTTGACCTCGGTGGCGGGACGGGCCTGGTTATCGACGCCACGACGGGCGCGATTCATGTAACGCCCACACCCGAGCCAGGGGTGGTCGGCCTGTTGGCGGTGGCAGCGGTGACATGGTTGGGGCGGCGACGGGACCAATAGGTTTTTTGGGGGGCAGAAGTTCATTTTGATGATTTTCCTCTTGACAATAGTCGTTATGAGGAGTATTATTGTGAGTGATGGCTGGCAGGATCCAATCTGAGATTAAGAAGGAAAAGCCGTTTACGAGCGTGGAGCAGGAGGTCTTTCTGAACATTCAGAAGACCGCCGACGTGCTCATGGCGGAAGTGACGGAACTGCTGAAGCCGCATGGGATTTCGCCGACGCAGTACAACGTTCTGCGCATCCTCCGGGGCGCCGGGGCGGGGTGCTGTGGCGGCGGGCACGCGGACCCGGGAGCGAAAGGCTTGGCCTGCCGGGAGATCGGGGAGCGGATGATCACCCGCGATCCGGACATGACGCGGCTCCTGGATCGGCTGGAAGATCGCGGCCTGATCGTGCGGGAGCGCGACAAGGCGGATCGGCGGATGATCAGCACGCGGGTGACCGACGCCGGACTGGAGTTGTTGAAGGGCTTGGATCAGCCGGTGCTGGATCTGCATACGCGGCAGTTGGGTCATCTGGGCAAGGAGCAGTTGGACGTACTGCTGACGCTGCTGGAGACGGTTCGGGGGAGATGCCAGAACAAGTGAAGACGCGCACCTCCGGTGCAGCCGCTACGCGGGTTTTTGTTTTGTATAATAGTCGTTGCGAGGACTTTCCTTACAACTTGGAGCACATTATGATCAACATCATTCCATCTGAAGAACGGTATCACGCGGATCACGGTTGGTTGGATACGCGGTGGCATTTCTCGTTCGCGGACTACCACGACGAGAACAACATGAACTGGGGGCCCCTGCGCGTGTTTAATGACGACGTGGTCAAGGGCGGGGGCGGGTTTGATTTCCACCCGCACCGCGACATGGAGATCGTCTCGTACATCGTGGACGGCGCGCTGGAACACCGCGACCGCCTGGGCAACCGCCACGTGAACAAGGCCGGCGAGGTTCAGGTGATGTCGGCGGGGAAGGGGATCGTGCACGCCGAGAGCAACCCGTCGCCGACGGAGCCGATGCGGCTGATCCAACTTTGGATCATCCCGCGGACGCGCGGCCTGCCGCCGCGGTGGGAGCAGAAGGCGTTCACGAAGGCGGACCGGACGAACCGGCTGCTGCCGGTGGTGTCGCCGGACGACGCGAAGGTGGACGGGTCGCTGACGATCGACCAGGACGCGCGGATTTACGTGTCGTCGCTCGTCTCGGGCAAGGCGGTGACGCACGCGTCCGGACCGGGGCGCCATGCGTACTTCTTCGTCATCGACGGGGAGGTGGAGTTGAACGGCCAAGTGTTAAAGGCCGGCGACCAGGCGCGGGTGGCGGACGAGACGTCGCTGACGATCAAGGCGGCGAAGGACAGTGAGCTGATCCTGCTGGATTTGCCTTAACCAAGTTTTCGTGGGGTTCGCTTTGGCGGACGGAGGAGAAAACCGTCCGCCGAAGCGGACCCTCCATTTTTTGACGAAGGAGCACTTTGATGAAACCGGTAAATAATGAGACGATCGTTCGGCAGTTGAACTGGCGCTACGCGACCAAGCGGTTTGATGCGGCCCGGAAGATCCAGACGCCGGACTGGCGGACGCTGGAGCAGGCGCTGGTGTTGGCGCCGTCGTCGTACGGGTTGCAGCCGTGGCGGTTTTTCGTGGTGAACGATGCCGACGTGCGGGCCCGGGTGCGCGGGGCGGCGTTTAACCAGGCGCAGGTGACGGATGCGTCGCACCTGGTGGTCTTCGCGGCGCGCAAGGGGCTGAACGCGGCGGACGTGGAGCGGTTCGTGGCGCGGGTGGCGGACGTGCGCGGGACGACGGTGGAATCGCTCGAAGGGTATAAGAACATGATGCTCGGCATCCTGAAGCGGCCGGCCGAGCAGGTCGACGCCTGGGCGGCGCGGCAGGCGTACATCGCGCTGGGGACGTTCCTGAGCGGGGCGGCGATGCTCGGAATCGACGCCTGCCCGATGGAGGGGTTCGAGGCGGGCAAGGTGGACGAAATCCTGGGTCTGGACAAGGATGGTTATACGGCGGTGGCGCTGGCGGCGGCGGGGTATCGCGCCGGTGACGACGCGTACGCGAAACTGCCGAAAGTGCGGTTCTCGGCGGAGGATGTCGTCCGGCATGTCTGAGGCGGAAATGAATGGGCCGATCGCGTGGTTGTCTAACGTGGATGTCTCCCGTGTCTAATTTTTCGGAAGGAGTTTGGTCATGAAGCGAATTGCGGTATTGCTTTCGGTGGTGACGGTGCTGGCGCTGGTCGGCTGGCGGGCGGAGGCGCAGGCCCACAAGGTGGACCCGGTGCACTCGTTCGTGGTGTTCCGGATCGGGCACGCGAACATCGGGTACGTGTGGGGGCGGTTCAACGATCCGGCCGGTTCGTTCACGCTGGACGATGCCGATCCGGCGAAGAGCTCGTTCGAGATCGAGATCAAGGTGGCCAACGTGGACACGCACCAGCCCAAGCGCGACGAGCACTTGCAGACGCCGGATTTCTTTAACGCCAAGCAGTACCCGACGATCACGTTTAAGAGCACTTCGGTGAAGAAAGGCTCGGCGGCCAACACGTTGGACGTGACCGGGGACCTGACGATGCACGGGGTGACCAAGAGCGTCACGATCCCGGTCGAGATCACGGGGAAGGGTGATTTCCCGCCGGGCACGCACCGTGCCGGTCTGGAGACGACGTTCACGGTGAAGCGGACGGACTACGGGATCAAGGGAATCCCGGGCGCGCCGGGCGTGGTGGGGGATGACGTGCGGATCACGGTGGCGCTGGAAGGGGTTCGGCAGTAGGTCGTTAGACAGGTTGGGTGCCACAGGTCGCGGTACTCCGAGACCTGTGGCACCCATGATTAATCGAGTGAAGTCACATCATGCTGACGCGCCAGGAAATCCTGCTCGGAATGGTGCTGCCGCTGGCCGTATCGCTCGCGATCGCGGCGGTGGGCGCGTGGCGGCGGTGGGCGGTGGCGATGCCGCTGGCGGCGGGCGGCGGATTTCTGGTGGCTTACGGTTGCCTCAGCGTCCCGCACCTGCCGCCGGATGACGGGAACGATTGGTTGTTTTGGATGGCGATGCCCGTCACGCTGGCGGGGATCGTCGAGGCGGCGTTGGGAAGGGCCTGGGGGTGGGTCGGCGGCGGTTTGGCCGGAGTCGTCGCGGGCGTGTTGCTTCGGCCGCTGGGCGGCGTTTCGGCGGGCGAGTTGTGGGCGGTGGTCATCGGGTTATTCGCGGTGGGCGTCCTGATTGCGTGGCTGCTCTCGGTCGCGCAGGATCGGGTCGGTTCGGTCTGGCCGACGGCGGCGATGTGCGTTGCCCTGGGCGGGGCGGGTGTGTTGGTATTCTCGAGTGGGAGCCGGACGATCGGGATCGAAGGGATCGCCGCCGCGGTGGCGGTGGGGCCGGTGCTGCTTTCAGGCGGGCGACTGCGGGCGGCGCGCGCCGTCGCGGTGGTGGCGGTTCCGCTGCTGGCGGGGGTACTGGTCGCCGGGCACTATTACGCGAACGTCACGTGCACGCAGGCGAGCGTGTTGCTGCTGTCGCCGGCGTTGATGGGGTTGGCGGTTCGTCTGCCGCTCGGGCCGCGCCGCCGATGGTTGCGGGGAGCGATCGGGCTGATCGCGGTCGCCATTGCCGTCTCGTCGGTGACGGCGCCCGCTGCCCTCGCGGCGAAGAAGGCCGCCGAAGTGGATCCGTATTCGGGCTACTACAAGTAAAGCGGCGCGCGTCTCATACCACTGGCAAGCCCGGGAGCTTGCCAGTGCCACCCGGCCCCGTCCCGCGCGCCCCGTCAAAGATCTCGTAGTACCGGCTCCTCGTCCGCCAGCACGTTTCTCGTCGAACTGACGAAGGCGCGGAACGAGTCCACTGAGTAGATCACCAGCGCCACCCAGATCATCGGGAACGCGACGCGCTGCGCCGACGTAAACGGCTCGTGAAGGAACAGGACGGCCAGCAGGAACGAGCACATGGGTGTGACATATTGCATGAGACCCATGGTGGCCAGGCGAAGGCGTTTGGCGGCGTTGGCGAACCAGAGGAGGGGGAAGGCGGTGATCAGCCCCGCGAGTGACAACAGCGCCCACGTGTGCGGCGGCATCGGCGCGCCCGGTGGCGGGCGCACGAATTCGCGCATGGCGATCAACCCCACGGCGACGGGGAAGAGCACCGCCGTCTCGACGAACAGGCCGGCCATCGGCCCCGCGTTCACCGTCTTGCGGAGGAAGCCGTAGAACGCGAAGGAGATCGCGAGGATCAGGCTGATCGTCGGCAGCCGCCCCTGCGCGACGGTGAGGATCGCGACGGCGATCGTCGCCAGCGCCAGGCTCAGGATCTGCCAGGGCCGCAGGCGCTCGTTCAGGAAGAAGACGCCTAAGAGCACGACGACCAGCGGGTTGATGAAGTACCCCAGCGCCGTCTGCACGACCTGGCGGGTCGCGACGGCGTAGATGAAGGTGAACCAGTTGATCGAGATCATCGCCGTCGAGGCGAGGAGCGTCAGGAACGTCTTGCGGTCGCGCACCGCCGCCGCGACCTCGCCCCAGAGCTGGCGGTACGCCATGAACGGCAGCAGCACGATCACGGACCAGAAGACGCGGTGGGCGAGCACCTGGATCGGCGGGATCTCGCGGAAAAGGTTGTAATACGCCGGCGCCACCCCCCACGTGAGGTAGGTTGCCAGCGCGTAGGCGAGGCCCTTTTGCGATTGGCGATTGACGTTAGTGATGGTGGGCGGCGATGGCGAGAGCGTGGGCATACGATGGGGAGACGGATCGTGTTTCAAGAGTATGACGGTCGGCGTAGGGTGTGATTTATCACACCTCCTCGATCGTTCGCCAAACAAAGACGGTGTGATGAATCACACCCTACATCGGATTTACCAATTCCAGGTCTTCATAGATTGCCGCGAGCGTGGCGCGCATGCGCTCCTGGTGCGCCGCCGGTCCGGGCATGCCGTTGAAGATCACGGCGACGACCAAATGGTGCTCCGGGTCGGCAAAGCCGGTGCTGGACTGGTTACCGGAGTGGCCGAAGGTCCGGCGGGAGGCGTTCGGACCGTACTGGTAGGGCGCCTCGGCGTGTGCGTAAAAGTTCGAGTTGAGGATGAAGCCCAGGCCCCAGTCGATGACGGCGTTGAAGGTCTTGTCGAGCGTGTTGACCCGGTGGCGGGCGGTCATGGCCTCGACCGCCTGCGGCGAGAGGATGCCGCGGCCGCGGTTGAGCATCGTCTGGTAAAACAGCCCGAGCTCCCGCGCCGGGCCGCGCACGCTGGCGCTGGGGCGCGGGAGCGCCATGGCTTGCGGCGAATCGGCCGGCGCGTCGGTCGGCGGGTGGCGCTCGGTGACCTGCATGATCGCCAGGCGATCGCCGAGCGCGGGCTGTTCTTCGGGCGGGACGGCCAGCCGCGTCGTCGTCATGCCGCAGGGCAGGAAGACGTGCTGGTGCAGGTAGGTCGCGAGGTCCTGGTCGGCCAGCCGCTGGACGATTTCGCCGAGCACGTACCACGTGAGGTGCATGGAATAGCCCGCGGTCTGGCCGGGGACCCAGCGCGGCTCGGGGCGGGCGGCGGCGATTCGGGCGACGATCTCGTCCCACGTCGAGTCGGGCCAGCCGATCTCCAGCAATCGCAGCGGCGCGGTGTGCGTGAGGACGTGCCGGATCGTGATCGCGTCCTTCCCGTGCACGCCGAACTCGGGAATGAATTTGGCGACCGGATCGTCGAGGTCCAGCCGCCCGCGCTCCCAAAGCTGCGCGACCGCGACGGCGGTGAACGGCTTGCCCGAGGACAGCCAGACGATGAGGGAATCGGTCGTCATCGGCAGGGCGGCGCGCGAGGCGTCTGCGGGTCGGGCGAGGCCGAAGGCGCGGTCCGCGATCACGTGGCCGTTGTGGGCGACGTACAACTGCGCGCCCACGTGCAGGCCCGCCCGCATGCCCGATTCGATCACGGAAAACGTCCGTTGCATCGCGCCGAGGTTAAGGCTAAACCGGGCGAAGGCAACTGATGCGCGCGTCGCACGTTGCCGAATGAGATGTCCGATTCCACTGCCAGCAACGATCCGTTCGAGCTCCGGCGCTTCGTCGAGGCGCAGGAAGGCGTCTACGCGCAGGCCTTGGCCGAGCTGAAAGGCGGCCGAAAACGTTCCCACTGGATGTGGTTCGTCTTCCCGCAGTTCGACGGCCTGGGCTTCAGCTCGACTGCAAAACACTACGCGATCAAAAGCCTCGACGAGGCCAGGGCGTATCTGGCGCACCCGCTCCTCGGGCCGCGGTTGCGGGAATGCGCGGACGCGCTTCTGACGGTCGAAGGCCGCTCGGCGACGGAGATCCTGGGTTCGCCGGACGATTTGAAGTTGCGGTCGTGCGCGACGTTGTTTGCGCAGATCACCCCTAACGATTCTCCCTTTGCCCAATTGCTCCGAAAGTATTACCAAAACCAACCCGACGCTAAGACCCTCCAACTCCTGAAATCCGCCGGTCGCTGATATACCCTTTGGGCGCGGAACTGACACCCCCCCTCAAGGGTGCCATGCTCTCGCCGCCGCTAGTCAGTCCGAAATGATAAGCCATTCAACGGCGGCGTGAGCATGTCTTCCGCACGCGCGCCCCGCGGCACGCGACATGCCCACGCCCGCGTTGATGTGTTTCGCAATACGACATCGATTCACGCGGGCGAGGGCATGGCACCCGACAAGACGTCGCTCCGAGTCACAACAACCCCTCCGCCGGCGCGTAAAAAGTTCGGGCCCGACACTTCTCAGATGGGAGCGCCATGCGAAACGCCATCCTCCTCGCCGCCGTCGTGACCCATTTCGCTACAACCGCTGCTTCTGCCGAGCCCACCAAGCCACAGTCGAAAGAAGCCCTCCAGGCCGCCATTAACGACCTCCACGTCCTGGGCAACGATTTCTGGATCTACAACGACCTCGCCGGCGCGATCGCGCAGGCCAAGCGCACGAACAAGCCGATCTTCGTCACCTTCCGCTGCGTGCCGTGCAAGGCGTGCATGGGGTTCGACGCCGAGGTCGCCAAGGGGAGCGAGGGGATCAAGAAACTCGCGGAAGAGCGGTTCGTGTCGCTGCGGCAGGTGGAGATGAAGGGCGTGGACCTGTCGCAATTCCAGTTCGATTACGACCTGAACTGGGCCGCGATGTTCATCAACGCCGACGGCACCGTCTACGCGCGCTACGGCACACAGTCGATCGACGGGCCGGACGCGTTCAACTCGATCGCGTCCCTTGAGAAGACGATGCGGCGCGTCCTCGAGCTGCACGACAACTACGAGAAGGTGAAAGCATCATTGGCGGGCAAGCGCGGCGCCGACAAGCCGTACAAGACACCGCTCGACATGCCGGGCATGGAGCGCAAGGAGAAGCTGGCGGAGACGACGGCGCGGAACAACTGCATTCACTGCCACATGGTTCACGACGCCGAGCAAAACCAGTGGCGCAAGGAGGGGACGCTGACGCTCGATCGCCTCTACCGCTGGCCGCTGCCGGACAATGCCGGGATGCATATCGACCGCGACGACGGCCGGCGGATCGAATCCGTCCGCGCCGACTCCCCTGCCGCTAAATCCGGCCTCGCCGCCGGCGACGTGATCACCCACGTCAACGGCCAACCGATCACCTCCATCGCCGACATCCAGTGGGTGCTCCACAACACGCCCGCCGGCGGCGGGACGATCGACGTGCTCGCCCAGCGCGACGGCAAGCCGCAGAATCACGCGCTGACGCTCGACAAGGGTTGGAAAAAGATCGACTTCACCTGGCGCGGCTCGGGTTGGAGCCTGCGCCCCAGCCCCGGCTTCTGGGCCCCCGTGTTGACCGACGCGCAGACCAAGGCCCTGGGCGACGCAATCCCCCCCGGCAGCACGCCGATCCGCGTCCAGTACATCGCCGCCAACCAGCCCGAAGGCAAAGCCGCCAAACAGGCCGGTCTCAAGGAAGGCGACGTCATCCTCGCCGTTGACGGCCAGCCGATGAACATGACGCCCAAGGCCTTCCAGATGCACGTCCGCCTCGACCACAAGCCCGGCGACACGCTCAACCTCCACGTCCTGCGCAACGGCAAGCCGATGGACGTCGTGATCACGCTGGTGGAATAGTCCTCAACGTCTGAACTCCCCCAAACCCCGACGCCGCCGCCGCCGGTACCGCCGCCGGGCGTCACACCGTTCAAATAATCGTGGCCAAAAGGCGACTGCCAATGCGGACCGCGCGCTCGTAGATCCCTCGACCGTCGCACCGGGGTCGGGGAGTTCCCGAGACGACAAAACATCGGAAGGCCGGCGCAAGGCCTATCGACAACTTGTTCAATTTGCCCGGGCGGTTTATCCGCACCCCCTTTTGGTCGAATCTACTAGTACACATGAGAACGCGAATCCTGCCGACACTCGTCGTCGCCCTGGGGCTGCTGCTGTCCGCCTTCGGTTACGCGTTCTATCAGAGCCATCACCTCCGCGTCGCCGAAGTCCGCAACACGACGGCCCAGCGCACGGGCGACCTGGTCCGGTCCGAGTTGGACAACTACGTCGCCCTGATGTCCGCCGCCCTCGAATCGATCACCCGCGACCCGACCCTCGCGACCGCGATGCGGTCCCGCGACACTGGCGCCCTGCTCGCCCGCGCGACCCCGCTCTTCGAGCGGCTGCGGAGTCAATTCCACGTCGAGCACTTCTACTTTCACGCCCCCGACCGCAGGAACGTCCTGCGCGTACACGATCCCAACGAAAAGGGCGACCTGATCAACCGCTTCACGTTGATCGAAGCCCAGCGGACGGGCGCGCCCGGCGCCGGCATCGAACAGGGCCCGACGGGCAACTGCACGCTCCGCGTGGTCTACCCGTGGCGCGACGCCGGCGGGGAACTCCTGGGATACCTGGAACTGGGGACGGAGTTCGAAACCGTCGCCCAGCGGGTGCACGACCTGCTGCACGTGGACCTGATCGCACTCGTGGACAAGCGGCTCCTCGACCGCAAGAAGTGGGAGAACCGCAACCAGCGCCTGGGCCGGCAGACGGCGTGGCCCGAATACCCCGACTTCGTCGTCATCGACCGCACGGTAAAGGAGATCCCCGCGCCGCTTCGCAGATTCCTGTCCGCCGGGCTGCCGGCGCTGGGACAGACGACGATCGATTCCGACGCGGGCGGCGTGGCGCAGGTGGTCTTCCTCCCACTCGCCGACGTCAGCGGGCACACCCTGGGCGAACTGGTCGTGCTCCGGGATATCACGGAAATCACCTCACAGGTCCGTCAATCGTTCGTGTTTGTCGCGATCGCGTTCGGGCTGGTGGGCGGGTTCCTGGTCCTGTTCTTCTACGTCTTTTTGGGCAAAATCGAGCGGGACCTGAACGACCGAACTGCGCGGCTGGCCGAGGCCAACGCGACCCTCGAGCGGCGCGTGGCCGAACGCACCGCCGACCTCGAGGCCGCCCACCGCAAGCTCGTCGAGACCGCCCGGCTGGCGGGGATGGCCGAGGTCGCCATCGGCGTCCTGCACAACGTCGGGAACGTCCTGAACAGCGTCAACACCTCCGCCGGTGTCATCGCCGCCACCCTCCGCCGGTCGGAACTGCGGAGCCTGGGCCAGGCGTGCGAGCTCATCCGATCGAATCGCGCGACCCTGGGCAATTACCTCACCAGCGACGAGCGCGGAAAACTGCTGCCCGACTTCCTCCTCGACGTCGCCAAGTGCCTGAACGCCGAACAACAGCAGGTGTTGCAGGAACTCGAGTCCCTCGCCGGCGGCATCGACCACATCAAGCAGATCGTCAGCGACCAGCAATCGGTCGCCAAGGGCGGCAACCTGGTCGAGTCGGTCGTGCCCAACGAACTCGTGGAGATCGCCGTCGGGTTGCAGCGCGGCTCGTTCGAGCGACACCGCATCCAGATGACCCGGCGGCTGGCGGACGTCCCGGCGGCGCCGCTCGACAAGCACAAGGTGCTGCAGATCCTCGTGAACCTGATCGGCAACGCCAAGCAGGCCGTGGTCGAAAGCGGGCGCGACGAGCGGTCGATCACGCTGGCGCTGGCGAGCGTCCGCGACGGCGACCGGACGTGGCTAAGGTTCCAGGTGATCGATAACGGCATCGGCATCGCCCCCGAAAACCTCACGCGCATCTTCGCCCACGGCTTTACCACGCGCGAGAGCGGCCACGGGTTCGGACTCCACGGCGCCGCCAACCTCGCGGCGGAGATGGGCGGTTCGTTGACCGCCGCCAGTGACGGCCTAGGCCGCGGCTCGACCTTTACGCTCGACCTGCCCCTGCCCACCGTGGCGACCGCGGCGACCCACGGAGTGGCCGGCCCCGCCCGGGCGACGGAGGCGGCACGCACATGACCGCGAGCGACGACAACAACCCCCGGTACGACCGGCGTCGGATCCTCGTCATCGACGATACCGAGTCGATCCACGACGATTTCCGCAAGACCCTGGCCGGCGACGGCGATACCGGCGACGCCGCCGCACGCCTCGCAGGCGCCAAGGCCGCACTCTTCGGTGAGCAGGCGCCGGCTCGGCCCGAGCGACCGGCGCGCTTCGACGTGGCGTCGGCCTTCCAGGGCCGCGACGGGCTCGCGGAGGTCGAGCAAGCCGTCCGCGACCGCCGGCCTTACGCCGTCGCGTTCGTGGACATGCGCATGCCCCCCGGTTGGGACGGACTCGAAACGGTCCAACGCCTCTGGGGCGCCGACCCCGAACTCCAGATCGTCATCTGCACCGCCTATTCCGACCACTCGTGGGAGCAGATCATCCAGACCCTGGGGCTCACCGACCGCCTGCTGGTCCTGCGCAAGCCCTTCGACCCGATCGAAGTCCTGCAGATGGCGACCGCCCTCAGCGAGAAATGGCTCCTCCGCCGCGCCGCCAAGCTCAAGATCGACGACCTGGAACGAATGGTCAAACAGCGCACCAGCGAGCTGACGCACCTGGCCCTGTACGACAAGCTCACCGGCCTGCCCAACCGCACGCTCTTCGCCGAACAACTCTCCAAGGCGATGCCCCGCGCCGACCGCCACGCCAACGAATTCGCGCTCCTCTTCCTCGACTTCGACCGCTTCAAGCTGGTCAACGACAGCCTCGGCCACAAGGTCGGGGACCTGTTGCTCGTCGAGATCGGCCACCGCCTCGCCGCCGCGGTGCGCGAATGGTACGCCGACGCCGCACCGGCGACCGCGACGCCAGCGACGCCGGAGCGGTACGCGACCGCCGCGCGGCTCGGCGGCGACGAGTTCGTCGTCCTCCTCGACCACCTGGCGCGACCGGCCGACGCCGCGCGCTTCGCCGAGCGACTGCTCGCCGTGCTGGGCCGGCCGTACGACCTCGAAGGGCACGAAGTCTTCAGCACCGCCAGCATCGGCATCACGTCCGGTGAGATCGGGTACACCCGCGCCGAAGACGTGCTCCGCGACGCCGACACGGCCATGTACCACGCCAAGGCCGCGGGCAAGGCCCAGTTCGTCGTCTTCGACCGCCGCATGCACGAGGAGGTCACCTCCCGCCTCCGCCTCGAGAACGATCTCCGCTACGCCACGGCCCGCGGGCAGATGTTGTTGCACTACCAGCCGATCATCTCGTTAACGACCGGCGAGGTGGAGGGGTTCGAGGCGTTGGTCCGCTGGCAACACCCCGAGCGCGGCCTGGTCCCCCCGCTGGACTTCATCCCCTGCAGCGAGGAGACCGGGTTGATCGTCCCCCTGGGCGAATGGGTGCTGGCAGAGGCGTGCGCCCAGCTCCAGCGCTGGCAGGCCAAGTACCCGGCCCTGGGCCGGCTGACGATGAACGTCAACCTCTCCGCCCGGCAACTCGCCGCCGCAGGACTGGTCGCCAAGGTCGAGCGGATCGTGACACAAAGCGGCATCCTGCCGGGCACGTTGGCGCTGGAATTGACCGAAAGCACCGTCATCCAGGGCGGCGAACGGACCATCCAGGTCCTCAAACAACTGCGAACCCTGGGCGTGCGCCTGGTGATGGACGACTTCGGCACCGGGTACTCGTCCCTGAGCTGTCTGCACAGCTTTCCGCTGGACTGCCTGAAGATCGATCGGAGCTTCATCGCGAACCTCGACGAGCGGCGCGACTACGCCGCGGTCGTGCAGGCGATCATCTCCCTGGCCAGGAACCTGGGCATGCGGCTGGTCGCCGAGGGCATCGAGACCGCCGAGCAGGCGGCGATGCTCCAGGCGATGGACTGCGAAGCGGCGCAGGGCTATCTGTTCGCCCGCCCGCAAGACACGGTGGCGCTGGAAGCGTTCCTGGAACGATCGGCCGCCCGCCGCCTCGCCGGCGGGCCCGGCGAACCGTCCTGGAAAATCCCGACCGCGGCGTAGCGCAGCGGTCTCAGAGGACCCGATCAGGGTCTAGAAAACCCGATCAAGCCGCCCTCAATTGCGGTATAATTGCGAACATGAAAGACGACCGGATTAAGGAATTCATGCGCGCCCAGCCGTTCGCCCCGTTCGACATGCGGACATCGGACGGTCGGGTCTATACCGTCGATCATCCTGACTTCCTCGCGCGCAGCCGCGACGGCAAATCGATTACCTTTTACACCGATGACGGACGAATGGTCGTGATCGACACTCAGCATGTGGTCGCGCTGGAAGTCGCCAATCGGCCCGCCGCGTAACACCTTTGGGGGGGGCGCATTTTACATTTATCCTCCGGCGTGCTATAGTCTCCGCAACAACTGCCAGTCGCTCCCTTGAGCCTTCCTGAAGCTTCCCCGCCCTGATTACCGCGGTCTGCCTTCCGAAAACGTTCAAAAAACGCCCAGTTGTCGCACTCAGGTTGCCGTAAACCATGTGGTTTTGCGGTGTTTCGTTGGGTGCAAGTAAGTCCTTTGCACCTGTAGAAAGAGTGTGCCAAATGGGTTTTCGAGCATTGTCATTGTCCGCGCAGATCCTCCATACATTAGAAGCCGAAGGCTATTCCAAACCAACCCCAATCCAGGCGGCGGCGATCCCGCTGATTTTGGCCGGGAAAGACGTCCTGGGCGTGGCCCAGACGGGCACCGGTAAGACGGCGGCGTTCGCGGTGCCGATCATTCACCGCCTGCTGGATGCGGCCAACAAGATCGTCGGCGCGGGCGAGCACGCCAGCGAGGCGCATAACGTCGCCAAGGGCGCTCGCAAGATTCGTGCGCTGGTGCTGAGCCCGACGCGTGAACTGGCGAGTCAGATCGAAGAGTCGTTCAAAACCTACGGGCGGGGGACGAGCCTGCGCACCACGGTGGTGTACGGCGGCGTGAGCGCCCACTGGCAGGTCAAGGCGCTGTTCCACGGGGTGGACGTGCTCGTCGCCACGCCGGGCCGCCTGCTCGATTTGATGGGGCAGGGGTACGTCGACCTGCACTACGTGCAGACACTGGTGCTGGACGAGGCGGACCAGATGCTGGACATGGGGTTCATCCAGCCGATCCGGCAGATCGTGGCGAAGCTGCCGGCCAAGCGGCAGAGCCTGATGTTTTCGGCGACGATGCCGCCGGAGATCCGCAGGCTGGCGGACACGATCCTCAAGGACCCGGAGACGGTGCAGGTGACGCCGGTCGCCTCGACGGTGCAGACGATCGACCAGTCGGTTTACTTCGTGGACAAGGGCGCCAAGCCGTCGCTGCTGGTGAAGTACATCTCGGACAACGGGATCAGCCGGGCGATCGTCTTCACGCGCACCAAGCACGGGGCGGACAAGGTGGCGCGGTACCTCGAAAAGTCGGGCATCCGGGCTGCGGCGCTGCACGGGAACAAGACGCAGGGGCAGCGCAAGCGCGCGATGGCGGCGTTCACGTCGCAGAAGCCGCCGATCCTGGTGGCGACGGACGTCGCGGCGCGTGGGCTGGACATCGATAACGTCTCGCACGTGGTCAATTACGATCTGCCGAATGTCCCGGAGAGCTACGTACACCGGATCGGCCGGACGGGCCGGGCCGGGGCGAGCGGGTTCGCGGTGAGTTTTTGTGATCCCGAAGAGCGGAGCTATTTGCGGGACATCGAGCGGCTGACGAAGCAGGCCATTCGGGCGGTGGGCGGGCACGTCGGCGCGCCGGCGGCGGGGACGCACGCGGCCGGATCGCACGAGCAGCGCGAGCCGCGTGCCGAGCGGCCGCAGCAAGAGCGGCGTGAGCACCAGCCGCAGCAACGTCACCAGCGCGACGACCGGCGCGGCCCGCAGCAGCGGCATCCGGCGGCTGCCGGCCATCGACCGCACGAGTCGCGGCCGAATCAGCACCGGTCGGGCGCGCAGGGTCACGGCGGCCCGCAGAACGCGCATCCGCATCCGCAGTCGTCGGGCCATCGGCCGGCGCAACCGGCGGTGGCAGCGGGTGGTCACCGGCATCCGGCCCCTACGGGCGGCGGCGGCGCGGCGGCGGGGCATCCGTTTGGCGGGCAACGCCGCCAAGGTGGCGGCGGGTTCAAGCGGGCGGGCGGGCGCGGCAAGACCAAGCCGTGGGCCGGGCCGCTTCGGCACCGCAAGGCGAATCGGCCGCAAGTTGCAAAGTAGCCGTTTGACTTGATCAAAAGTTGAAGACCGGCAGGCGCCCCCTCGAGCGCCTGCCGGTTCTCTTTTGGTAATTCGCGCTTGCGGGAGGCGGTGGCGTGGAGACACTGGTTTCCATGGCAATGCGCTGGATCTTTCTCCTGATGGTTTGGTCCTGGGCGGCAGGCGCCTCGGCGGCGGACTGGCCCGTCTATCGCGGGCCGACGCGGGACGGGGTTTCTACCGAGACGCAGTGGACGCACGAGTGGCCGGGCGGGGAGCCGCGGCAGCTTTTTAAGGTGAACGTGAAGGGCGGCTTTTCCACCGAAGTCGTGCGCGGCGACCGCCTTTGGACGATGGGCCACGGCCGCGGCCAGGACGACGTCATCACGTGTCTGAACGCGGACACGGGCAAGGAGATTTGGACGCACGCGTATCCGGCGCTGAGCATCGGCACGGTGAACCCCGACTACGTCGGCACGCGGGCGACGCCGACGCTGGACGGCGAGTGGCTTTACACGCTCAGCCGGGACGGCCAGGTGTTCTGCCTCGACGCGGCCATGGGGACGGTGCGGTGGGAAAAGAACGTCGCGAACGAGGCGGGGCTGGCGATTCCCCCGTGGGGGTTCGCGTCGTCGCCGATCGTGTTTGGGGATTTGCTGATCCTGAACGTCGGGACGGCGGGGATGGCGCTGGACAAGAACAGCGGCGCGATCAAGTGGCAGACGGGGAAGGCGGCCAGCGCGTACGCAACGCCGACGATTTACGAGATCGGAGGCAAGGCGCGGGCGGCCGTCTTTACGGCGGACGCGCTGGTGGGGCTTGATCCGACGAATGGCGCGCGGCTTTGGTCGGTGCCGTGGAAGACCCAGTACAAGATCAACGCGGCCGATCCGATCTTCCACGACGGCAAACTATTCACGTCGAGCGCGTACAACTTCGGCTGTGCGCTGATCGACGTGAGCACGGACAAGCCGAAGCTCGTCTGGCAGAATAAGGTGCTGAAGAGCCACTACAACCTGCCGGTGCTGCGGGATGGTTACCTGTACGGGTTCGACGGGAACAACATCACGGGGACGGGGCTCAAGTGCGTGGAGTGGGCGACCGGCAAGGTGGTCTGGAGCAACGAGCAGCCGAACTGGGGGAATGTGATCCTGGCGGGGGACCGGTTGATCGTGCTGTCGCAGTCGTGCGATTTGCTGATCGTGCGGGCGTCGCCGGAGAAATACCAACAGCTCGCGCGGGCCCACCCGCTGGGCGGGACGAGTTGGACGGCCCCGGTGCTGTCGGGCGGGCGGCTTTACCTGCGGAATACGCAGGGGGATTTGTCGGGGTTGGATTTGCGGAAGTAGTAGGAGGATTAGCCGCGAAGAAGCCGCTCAGCGCTTCGTCGGCGGCTGTGTCTTGCCACAGTTTGGGCAGGTGAGAGCTAACGTCTCAACATCGTTGGACTGGTCGTCGCGCAGATCGTACCCACAAGCCCAGCATCGGCCAGCGTGCCTGCGCCTCCGTTCCCGTTCCGGAATCCAGAACTTCAACCATTTCTCAAGCCGCGCTTTGGCCACCTCGGAATTCGGATCGATTTCGACGGCCTGGCGGTAGCATCGGTCCGCATCGCCGTACTTTCGCAAGGACGCGAAGGCGTCGCCCATATGGATGAGCGGGAGGTCGAGGGGGGGCGCGAGTTCGTGAGCCC
>Ga0207674_10001383_pt1 | contig 31265 bp, 28 predicted proteins | sample KBSCornC72_FD_184303 | JGI IMG/M metagenome (GOLD analysis project Ga0207674, IMG submission 184303) | Corn rhizosphere microbial communities from Kellogg Biological Station, Michigan, USA - KBS Corn C7-2 (SPAdes) (version 2) | ecosystem: Host-associated > Plants > Roots > Rhizosphere > Soil ...
CGGTAACTGGTTAATAAAGCATGTGCCGAGAATTCGTTTGCATTTTGTTTGCCGCTCATTATCGTGACGAGATGAATACTTAACCTGTATTTATGCCGAAGAGCGAGTAAAAGTTCCATTTTCTTCTGCGGCACAAACGTCCCAATGGGCACTACAATGGACTTTACCTTATTGTATATCGATCCCGGCTTAACCGTGAGCACCGGGAACCCGGTTACTTTTGCGATCCGGTGCGGTGACACCGTATTCAAAAAGGGAAGACGCGAATGATTCCGGTTCTTACCAACGATGACAATGTCGGGCATAAGCCGCATTGCTTTTTCAGTGATCGCATTCTCAACAGTTGCAGCTTCTACGATGTCAACTACTACCTTGACGTTACTGTGATTATCTTCAATGAGTGATTTCCACTGCAACAGTTTTTTTGAAGCAATGCTAAAATCACCCCTTTCCATTAACTTTCTTGCGGATAAAATTTCTTTTAGATCACTACGCCACGTAGAATTTGGCGTGTGAACATGAAATAAGTGAATGATGGTTCCTTCGGGCTCTATTATTTCAAGGCATTTTTTCACGGCGACCTGCGTATTTATGGAAAAGTCAACAGGGACCAGGATGGTTCGGAATATTGCAGGCATTGTTGTTGCTTTTTCCCAATTTAGCGTTTGATGGTTAAGAGAAAATTAAAGACATATTAAAATTCTATTAGAGTTATAGAAATCAATTTTCACCGTTGTAACTTCCTGCTCATGGATGAAAGAAAAATTTTGATTGTCGAAGATGAACGGAAAATTGCCGATACCCTCCGGTTTGGGTTGACGGAAAAGGGGTATTTTGTCGAAGTGGCATATGATGGAGCTATTGGGCATCGCCTTTTTCAATCCAATAAATACAATTTGATCATACTCGATATAAATCTGCCGGGAATCAATGGATTTGAGCTGTGCCGGATGATACGAGCTTCTGACGCGCACATTCCTGTGATTATGCTTACCTCATTGCTAACGCTTGAAGACAAAGTGGAAGGCTACGACGCAGGAGCTGATGACTATATTGTCAAACCTTTCGCCTTTAAGGAATTGCTGTTAAAGATCAGGGCGGTTCTGAAGCGAACGATGAACCAGCAATTACCTGTTGGCAATGTTTTGAAAGCGAATGACCTTGAAATAAATCTTGACAGTAAGGAAGTAAAAAGAGGCAACGTGAAAATAAGTCTGACAGCCAAAGAATTCCAATTACTTGAGTATCTTCTGAGGAATAAAAACAAGATAGTCTCGCGATCCGATATTGCGCTAAATGTTTGGGATATTGATTTTGATACCAACACTAACGTGATTGATGTGTATATCAATTACCTGAGGAATAAAGTCGACAAACCTTTTGATCAGAAATTAATCCAGACTCACGTGGGTATGGGTTATATCCTTAAAGACAACTGATATGCCCGTTCGCTTACGAATAACTTCCTTGTTTGTGTTACTGGTCTTTATTATACTGGGCATCGTATGCGGGTCGATTTATTATTTTTCTTATAAAGAAAGAATTAATACAATAAAGTCAAGGTTGACAAACAGAGCCATTACAACCGGCAGGTTATTCAGCCAGCGCGAGATATTTGACCAAAAAATGCTCCGGCAGATCGATTCGCTTACTTCGGTCTCACTTAAAGATAAGATCGTACAGATATTTGATGAGAACAATCAAAGAGTTTATTCATACAGCGACCAGCCGAATGACCGGCTGCCTGTTGACAAAGGCATGCTTCATAAACTGAAAAATAATGAACGACATTACTTTCGTAGCGGAAATAAGGAAGCGGTCGCATACAGGTATACTGAACGAAGTAATGACATCGTCATCGTGTCGGCTGCAAACGATGAGGAGGGAAAACAAAATCTTGTTCACCTGCGAAATATATTGATGTTGAGTTTCTTCTGGGGAATCATTGTAAGTCTTTTGGCAGGATATTTCTTTTCAGGTAAACTGCTGATGCCGATCAAAAACATCGCCGCGGATGTTTCTGAAATTTCAGTTCAAAACCTCGCGCGACGGATATCCACAGGAACCGTGAAAGATGAATGGTATTCGCTTGCCCGGACTTTTAACGAACTCCTCGACCAATTGCAAGAGAGCTTTGAATTGCAGCGAAGATTTATTGCGAATGCCTCTCATGAATTATCGACGCCCCTTACATCCATTTCAAGCCAACTCGAAGTTACTCTCGAGAATGAAAGAAACCCTGAGGATTATCGTAACGTCATTCAGTCAGTATACCATGATGTACGGCAAATGGGAAAGCTGACACATACGCTGCTTGAATTTGCAAGAGCCTCCGGAAACAAAGGAGGTCTCGACATCAATTTGATCCGGATAGATGAGATCATATTAAGATTGCCCTCTGAAATAACAAAGCTGCATAAAGAATATTCAGTCATATTGGAATTTACTGATCTGCCGGAAAACGAAGAAAAATTGCTGGTTTTTGGAAATGAGGCCCTGCTATTGACAGCAATAAAGAACATCGCTTTGAACAGTTGTAAATATTCTGAAAACAAGCAGGCAGTGATATGGCTGGCAATCGAAGAAGGTAATGTCATTATATCTGTAAGAGATGATGGCAAAGGGATTCCTGAATCTGAAATTGAAAATATTTTTCAACCATTCTACCGGCTTGAAGAAAATAAGTCGGAAATCGGTTTTGGACTGGGGCTTTCGATGGCCCACCGAATTATCAAACTCCACAAAGGTTTCATCAATGTGAAGTCAGTTGTTGGCCAGGGCACAACTTTCACGATCACTCTTCCGTCTGCCGCAAACATCTCCAAATCTTAATTCTAATCCAATTCTAATCTTCTACTGATTGCTCATTTACTAACCTCGTGCAATTTGCACAGTTAGATGTGCAATACAATAAAAAGTGAGTCATGCTTCCAACGATGTGAACAATGAACTATGATATCAAAAAAATATTAGTGGGGGTGGATTTCAGTGAGGCATCGTTGAATGCGTTGGATACCGCGGCTAAAATTGCTAAAAGAAAAAATGCTTCCCTTCATGCACTGAATATCTACGATGACACATTCGACTTCTATTCTGCTACAAATGCCCCGCCATCATTTTCAGGTAACTCAAAGAATATCATGACAGCACTGGTTAATTCAATTAAACGAAATCACGGGATAGAACCTGAAATTGATTTCGAAAAAGGTGTTGTTTCAAAATCGATACTGGAGACGGCATTCACCCAACAGTTTGACCTCATTATTGTGGGCACACATGGTGCCTCCGGGTATCGTGACGACTATATTGGCAGCACCGCGTATACTGTGGTTAAATATTCTGACTGTCCTGTATTATTAATTCCTCCCACTAAAAAAATCTCGGTCTTTAAAAAGGTGCTCTTTCCAATACGACCGGTGAAAAATGCTCTTGCCGCCTATGACATCCTATGTCATTTTATTTCGGCCGGAACAAGACTCGAAATCGCGGGCCTGGCACATCAATCGCAGGAAGAAACAAAATTGCTGGATAGTCTCGTTAATGAGATTCATGAAAAATTAGCTCTGGATAAAATATCGCCACACACTTCGTGGATGTTTGGAAACGTAGCGAGAAATATTTCAAACGCCATCAATCAATCGAGATCTGATCTTCTCGTCATCACTTCAGCTCTCGATATAATCGCAAAATCCTTCTTCATTGGTCCACATACACAAAATATAATCAACACTGCGAGAATACCCGTGCTTTGCATCAAAAAGAACGGGTGCGCTTCTTTCATATAAATGTTCGCTGATCAATCCTTATCTCATCTTCATTCTCAGCACATTCATATCATTTGTGATGTACAACGTGTTTTGATCGGGAGAAAATGCACAATTGGAAGTGGCATCATTGAGTTTTATTTTCCCCAACACTTTGCCTTCGCTGTTAAATATCCATATTCCGCCAGGGCCTGTCGCAAACACATTTCCATTCTTGTCGATCTTCATTCCGTCAGGAAGGCCTTTTAGTGTGGAATCATATCCGGCTACACTGTAAAATATGCGGCCATTGCTCAATGAATCTCCATTGACGTCGAAGACATACCAATTCGGTTTTGCCGGATCAGAGTTGGCAACAAGCAATGTTTTTTCGCCCGGCATAAAAGCAATGCCATTGGGTCTTGTGAGGGAATCGGTCAACAATATCACATCACCATTCTTTTTTACTTTGTATACTCCCTGGAAAGGAATTTCTTTTTTGGGATCATCCAACAGTCTTTCCAGGCCATAAGGTGGATCAGTAAAAAACAATTCGCCGGCACTGTTATAGACCGCATCATTTGGACTATTGAATTTTTTTCCATTGTAATTGTTAGCGACAGCTGTGAATGAAGATCTGGGGTCGTCAACAGAAGCATCCATTCTTGCCACTTGCCGGTTGCCATGCTGGCAAAGGACGAGCTGACCAATTGGATCAAGCGTTAACCCATTCGAACCCATTTCGCCACCGCGCTTTACTGAATCGGAGTAACCGGAAGGTGTAAGAAAAATTTCCTTCCCTTTTTCTTCGGTCCATTTATAAACAATGTTCTGAGGAACGTCGGAGAACAACAGCATCTTTTTTGATTCGATCCACACAGGTCCCTCACTCCAATCGAAACTATCGGATATTATTTCAATCGTCGCACCGGGAGAAATAATACTATCAAGAGTTGGGTCGATCCGTTCAATAGTACCAATGGTTTTATATTTTGATGCACCCAGTTTTGTATCAGTTGAATTGTTGCAGGAAAGAATAGCTGATGCAGCCACTGGCATTATGAGCAATAGGTACTTCATAATGGAAAGTTTTGGGTGAATGTGAACTAAAGATAAAAATTTTGCCGAAGGCACAAAGACTTGAAGATATACCTCACCCTCTTATCCCTCTCCGGAGGAGAGGGACGGAACCCTTCCGCTAAGGCGGGCTTTAATACTTTCACATTAAGCCTTGATTTTTTATATGGCTGAAATTATTGAATAGTTTATGCTTGTCCTCTCCTTTGGAGGAGATTGAGAGGTGAGGTTAAATCACCTTTGCCTTCCATTTTCCACTTCGTATATACAGCCATGACAAAGTAAATAAACTGATCCAGTACAACCATTCACTCATCCAACCGTACGTTATGGGAAGCGAAAATTTTTCCAAAACCAGCCAGATGTAAATGCTGTAAAGTGTGATGGTGACCAATTCGATGAAAAATGTGATGCGGCTGTTACCAGTTCCTGTCACGGCATTTACCCAAACTGTACCGAATGACATCAGCACCATAGCGAATGTTACTATGCGTATTACCGGGATCGCATGTTGATTAAAGCTTTCGTCCTGGTCAAATACAGAAAGAAGAGTTTGTGGAAAAAGATTCAGTAAAATACAAATGACGATGGATGCGGTAAACGTGATAGAAATAATTTTTAAGATCAATGGCTGGACCTTTTCATGTTTGCCCTGGCCGATCACGTTGCTGACCATGGCCGCAGCTGTTGCCGCAAACGACCAGCTGATACAACCTACAATACCAAAAATATTTCTCATGATATTGGAAATGGCCAGCGCCTCTTGTCCATGATGTTCAACCAGGATATAAAAAAACTCCCAGCTTATAAGGCTTACTGCTAATTGAAATATCAGCGGGGTTGATATCGAAAGAATTTGTTTAACAATGGGAGCGTTCCAGCCAAAATGACTAAAGAGCCCAAATCGCTTGCTGATCCCTTTTCGCCAGATCACAAGGAAGATCACAAACATTCCCATAAACTCTGCGATAATAGAGGCAAGGGCGGCACCGTTCAATCCGAGTTCCGGAAAACCAAAATGGCCGAAAATAAAACCGTAATCAAAAATAATATTTGTGATCGCTTCTGCGAATGTACCAAACACAAGGTATTTGCTTTGATTGGTTCCTACCAATAATGCATTTCGCATTTGATAGATATATAAAAATATCAATCCCCAGATACGGATCTTTAAAAAATCGATGGCCTTTTCGGCCATACCTGCTGACCGAATTACCCGTCTTAAGATAGTTGGAGCAAGGGTCCAGGTAAGTACAATACTAATAGCCGCGATAAGGAAAGCAATATAAATTCCCTGCGAAAAAATTTTCCCGATCTCTTCCGGCCGATTTTCGCCGGCACGCCGTGCAATAAGAGCCTGTAACCCATTGTTGAGTCCAAACCCAATCATAGCAAAGATGAGATAATACACCCCGGTGATCCCGGCAATTGCCAGCGACTCCTGGTTATAATGACCGAGGAAAATATTAGTGGTGACAAAATTAAACTGTGGGATAAGCATGGCAAAGCTGATGGGCAGGGCCAGTTTGATGATGTGCCTGTATGTAGTTTCAACTTGTAAACTATGCGGGCTTGCCATATTAAAAAGGGATGCAAGATAATGAAGAAGACACAAGGGACAAGGAGCAAGGCACAAGGACCAGGGATACAAGTGACCTTTTAAAAATCTTGCAGCTTGTACCTTGAACCTTGAGCCTTATTGTTAAATTGCAAACCATGAAATCGGTTTTTAAAATAGGACACAGTGACGGGGTGAACACATCCCAAGCCAATTTGCTGATGGAAATTGGCGAAACGCATTGTTGCTTTGCCATTATTGGTCACCCGGACCAAATGATGATACAATCGGTTTATTATGCAGCTGAGGAAAACGACAGGGATGATATGCTGAAAAAAATTCTCCAGGTTCACCCGGAGTTGAAGCAATCATTCCGGCAAACAGTGATCGGTTATTACATGCGGGAAAATATCCTGATCCCTTCTAAACTTTATCATTTTGAAGAAACAAAAAAATTATTACAGGCTCTTTATGAAAAAGATCACAATGCAACAATAAGTGAATCTGTTTCCGAATGGCAATTGTACAATGCGTACAATGTTCCTGTTTCGCTGCATGAATTGCTAAGCCGAAGCTTTGCAACCGGTAATTTCTGGCATGTTTACTCAGTGATTCTGAAAAACAAAATTGAACAGCATGAAGGCGGCAAACTGGTGATTGATTTTAAAACGGATAGCTTCAGCGTTGTGGTAATTAAACATCATTCGATATTGCTGGCACAAATCTTTGCTTATTCAAAACCCGCGGACATATTGTATTGGTTGCTGAAAATTTGTAAAGAACTCTCTCTTTCTCAAAATGAAGTAAAATTGTTGATCTCGGGCTTGATTGATAAACGTTCCGCCATGTATAAAGACATGGAGCAATACTTCTTCGATATCGAATTTGCCTCAGTTGCAAACGGTGTAAGGCTGAGTAACCCGTTTCATGAATATCCCATTCATTTTTTTTCATCGCTATATAAGCTGGCAGCATGCGTATCATAAGAGGAGAATTAGGAGGACGGAAAATACATCCGCCGAACAAGATGCCTCACACGAGGCCCACGACCGATATCGCCAAAGAAGGTCTTTTCAATATTATTGAAAACAATCTTGACATTTCTGGATTGAAAACCCTTGATCTTTTCGGTGGCACCGGCAGTATTAGCTTTGAACTGGCTTCGAGAGGAGCTGTTGACCAAACCCTGGTTGAGAAAGACGCCCAGATGTATGAGTTCATAAAAAAAACAGCAGCTCAACTTAAGATCGAAAGTCTTAACGTGATAAAAATGGATGTATTCAGGTTCATTGATCAGTGCGCCGAACAATTTGATTTCATCTTTGCCGGCCCCCCGTATGCACTTACAGAAATCGATGAATTGCCGAGGCTCGTCTTTGAAAAAAAATTGCTGAAACAAAAAGGTTGGTTCGTATTAGAGCATACGCCCAGGAATGACTACAAAAAATTTCCTTTATACAAAACGGAAAGGAATTATGGGACCACCATCTTCTCAATATTCATTGAGAATAGGTCGTAGGGCATGGGTAGAGACAGGGCATGCCCTGTCTCTACCCATGCTCCGTTCGAAAAACGAATTCATTTTTACTATGCATAAAGAAGAGGCGCGGAGAATTTATAAGGAGAAAAGAAGAGGGCTTTCAGATGCGGAGAGAGCAAAAGCAGATGACCTCATGTTGATACAATTTCAAAGGATCGAGTTGCCGCATATTGATCACCTCCTCTCCTATTGGCCGATCGAAGAAAATAATGAACCTAACACACATCTTTTCAATGACTATGTTGAATTTAAAAATCCGGCAATAAAATTTTTGTATCCAAAAACTGATTTCGAAAAACAGGAGATGGAAGCCATCGAAGTAAATGCAGATACAGCTTTTCAGAAGAATGGGTGGAATATACATGAGCCGATGGATGGAACTCTCACTGACGCCATGGTTATTGATATGATATTTGTGCCGCTCATTATTTTTGATAAACGAGGTTACCGTGTTGGGTACGGCAAGGGTTTCTATGACAGGTATCTCCAACAATGTAGACCCGACTGTTTGAAAGTTGGGTTTTGTTATTTTGAACCTATCGATCTACTGGAAAGTACCGGCGAATTTGACGTACCTTTAAATCTTTGTATTACGCCGAACAACGCCTATGTTTTCTAACTGGTTTTTAAAATCCTTCCGCATTCTTCTCTTACCGTTTTCAATTATTTATTGGTTGGGTGTATGGTTGCGTAATTTTCTTTATAATATAAAGATCCTTCGCTCTTCTTCCTTTGGCCTGCCTGTCATTTGTGTCGGAAATCTGTCTGTAGGCGGTACCGGAAAATCGCCGATGGTTGAATTCCTGATCGGTCATTTAAAAGATAAGTTCGGGATAGCTACGCTCAGCCGCGGGTACAAACGAAAGACAACAGGCTATGTTTTAGCAAATAAAACCACGACGTCATTAGATATTGGCGACGAGCCGATGCTGTTTCACCAGAAATTTCCGGGCGTGCCGGTTGCAGTGGGCGAAGAAAGACTTGTTGCCATCCCCCAGTTACTTCATGACAAACCCGACACACAAGTGATCATTCTTGATGATGCATTTCAGCACCGCTCTATTAAAGCAGGATTGAATATTTTGTTGACTGATTACAATAACCTGTTTACAAGAGATTTTTACCTGCCAACCGGTGACCTTCGTGACCTTAGATCGAATTATAAGAGAGCGGATATCATTGTAGTCACAAAATGCAAGTTTGAACTGACGAGGGAAGAAGCTGAGGTAATAGCTGAAGAAATAGACCCGCTATCAAAGCAACAATTGTTCTTTTCTTCCATTCAATATGGAAATCCATATCATATTACTAACCTGGCTCCATTTGAATTGGACACAAACACAGAGGTGTTGCTTGTAACAGGAATTGCCAATCCCCAGCCATTAAAAAAATTGTTAGAAGAAAAATGTCATGCTTACCAGTTGATGTCATTTAGCGATCATTACATTTTTCATATTGATGACCTGAAGGATATCAGGAGAAGATTCGATCGCATAGACGCGCCAAAAAAGATCATTCTCACGACCGAGAAGGATGCCATGAGACTGATGAAGTTCAGAAACGAGCTGGAAAAATTGCCGGTTTACGTAATCCCGATCAGTCATCATTTTTTATTCGAAGAGGAAATGAAATTTATTGAATCAGTAACAAAATTTATAAAGGACTTCAAAGCATCGGGTACGGAAGAAAATGGAGTAAAATTATCGGAAGTACCTGCCTACCGGCAGGCAAGTGACTGATCCGGAAAGTCGGCACAGACTCCGACCGGGGTAAAATAGAAAGATAAAGTTGGTAACAAAAACTAATTCATGGGAAGGAAAAATTCGAAGAAAAGAAAGAAGGAAAAACATGTTGCGCATGAACAGACGCTAAAAGGTGTTATTGATATTACCCGTTCGGGAATGGGCTTTGTGATCGTTGACAACATGCCGGTGGATGTGATCGTGCGACCGGCTGATCTCAACACTGCCCTTCAGGGCGACCTGGTTCGAATAAAGATCAGAGAAGACAAGAAAGGAGGCAGGCGAATGCAGGGAATCGTAAGCGATGTACTGCGAAGAAAACAAACAGAATTTATGGGCAGGATAGAGATCAATGATAACGGCGATGGAAAGAGTTTTGGATTTTTTGTTGCTGAATCGGATAAGCCAATGCCTGATATATACGTTCCAAAACAAAATTTGAATGGAGCAAAAGATAAAGAGAGGGTGATTGTGCGGATGCTCGAGTGGGAAAAAGGTGGCAAACGGCCACTCGGTGAAGTGGTATCAGTATTAGACAAAGAAGACAGCAATGATGTAGCGATGAAAGAGATCCTGTTGGAAAATGGCTTTCCTCTTGAATTTTCGGATGAAGCAATGGAAGAGGCAGCACGGATCCCCGACGAGATCTCAAATTCGGAGATCAAAAAAAGAAAAGATGTTCGCGATATTCTTACGTTCACAATTGACCCTGTTGATGCAAAAGATTTTGATGATGCAATTTCATTTCGCTTATTGAAAAATGGGAATTATGAAATAGGTGTTCATATAGCCGATGTGGCTCACTACGTGGAAGAAGACACCTCACTGGATAAAGCGGCTTATGAAAAGGCAACGTCTGTATACTTACCCGACAGGGTGAACCCAATGTTACCGGAACATATTTCAAATATACTATGCTCGTTGCGACCGAATGAAGATAAGCTTACATTTTCTGCGATCTTCCAAATTTCACCAAAGGCCCAGGTAAAACAACATTGGGTAGGCAAAACGATCATTCATTCCGATCATCGCTTTACTTACGAAGAAGTGCAGGAGATAATCGAAACGAAAGAAGGAATATATGCCGAACAACTGTTGATCCTGAATAATCTGGCCCAGCGCTTCCGTAAACAGCGATTTAAAAATGGCGCTATCAATTTTTCTTCTCAGGAGGTCAGGTTCAAGCTTGACGAAAACAAAAAACCAATAGGCATCATCGTTAAAGAAAGCAAAGAGGCCCACCAGCTGATCGAAGAATTTATGTTGCTTGCGAACAGAACGGTAGCAAGCGACCTCTCAAAAATAAAAGTAAAAAATAAACCACTGCCCTTCCCTTATCGTGTACATGATAACCCTGACGAGGAAAAGTTAGTCCCATTTGTTGCCTTTGCCAGGAAGTTTGGACACAAATTCGATACATCTTCTCCTGATGCCATTGCTTCTTCGTTTAATCAAATGCTGCTCGATGTACACGGGAAGCCGGAACAGCATGTCCTGGAACAATTAGGGATCCGGACAATGGCCAAGGCAAAATATGACACCGCAAACATTGGGCACTATGGGCTGGGTTTCGAGAACTACTGCCACTTCACTTCACCCATTCGTCGCTACCCTGATGTAATGGTTCACCGTGTGCTGCAACAGGTGATTGAAAGCAATATTGTTCTCGACAAAAGAATGGACGAAAAATGCAAGCATTGCAGTGAGCGAGAGAGGGCGGCGATGGATGCTGAGCGTGCTGCCAATAAATATAAACAGGTTGAGTACATGCAGAATTTTTTAGGAGAAGAATTCGAAGGAGTGATAAGCGGTGTTGCTTCTTTTGGGTTCTGGGTAGAAACAGTCGAACATAAATGCGAAGGTCTTGTGAGCCTGAACAGTTTGTTGGATTTTGATGACTTTCGTCTGGTGGAGAGTGATTATTGCCTTGTGGGCCATCGATCCGGAAGAAAATTCAGAATGGGTGATAAAGTTTCGATAAAGGTGGTGGCAGCCAATCTTACAAAACGACAACTCGATTATGAATGGGTGGTCGCGAGCGGACTTAAGAAGGAAAAAAGAAAAAAATAATAGCGAAAAAATGGGCTCGCGTATTAGTTTAATTTCTTAACCACATAAGGAACATAGGTCACAGTAGGAATGCATGAAAATCCAAAATCTGTGTGTATCTATGTTCCTTACGTGTACTATGTGGTGAATCTAAATTTCAAAATGAAGAAAGGAAGATAGTTGTTCACCTAATTTTAAATTTTTATCTTTTCACCTACTTAATTTTATTGCATGCAATCATTCGAACTGCTATCCCAAAAATTTGCTTTACACTTTGAACAACCACATTTCCCGAATGAACCCTCATCGCTATATAAACCCAATGAATATTTTCTTCAATTAGGCGGTAAAAGGATCCGGCCCGTTTTGTGCCTGATGGGAAATGAATTGTTTGACGAAATAAATCCCGATGCCTGGCACGTAGCCACTGCCATTGAATTGTTTCACAATTTTACGCTGATACATGATGATATAATGGACAAGGCTCCCTTGCGACGTGGACAGGAAACTGTTCACGCGAAATTTGGAGAAAACACCGCGCTGCTTGCCGGCGATGTAATGCTTGTTGCGGCTTATGATTGTTTAAATAAGGTCAATACTTCGTACATACGGTCTCTTATTAGTTTGTTCAACAAAACGGCCAGCGAAGTTTGTGAAGGCCAGCAACTGGATATGGATTTTGAGAAAACAGACAACGTAAGCCTTGATGATTACCTGCACATGATCGAATTAAAAACCTCTGTCCTATTGGCTGCAAGCTTAAAAATGGGTTCCATATTGGGAGGAGCGTCACAACGAAATCAAAATCTTCTGTACGAGTTCGGAAAAAAGTTGGGGATCGCTTTTCAAATTCAGGATGATTACCTGGATGCCTTTGGTGATCCAAAGAAATTTGGAAAAGAACCCGGTGGCGATATAAAGGCAAACAAAAAAACTTTTTTGCTTGTCCAGGCTCTGTCTATTGCCAATGATGCTCAGAAAAAGGAATTAAAAAGACTCATGGATGGGAATACGAAAGACAAAACCGAAAAGGTGCTGCAATTATTTCAGGACTGCAAGGTGAATGAATGGGCATTGCAATTGAAAAATAAATATCTTGACGAGGCGTTTGCTCACCTGGAGGATGTGGCGGTGCTTTCGAAAAGAAAAGAAGCACTCCAGGAAATGGCGAAGTTCTTAGTACGAAGAGAGCACTGATGAGTAATGAATAATGAGTGATCAGTAATGAGTATACAACAAACAAGAAACAAGCAACCAGAAACAAACTACCGTGAATGGCTAATTCACTGTTCAGGACAAAGAAAATAGAATCAATTCTTTCGCAGGGAAGCGATGATCATCATGGCGGTGAAGGATTAAAACGTGTATTGAATGTACGTGATCTCACATTTTTTGGGATCGCAGCGATCCTGGGTGCCGGAAGCTTCAGCAGTTTGGGAGGCGCAGTATTTCACGGAGGTCCCGGTGTAGTATTGTTGTTCGTCATTACAGCCGTCGCTTGTGGCTTTACTGCTCTCTGCTATTCTGAATTCGCCAGCCGTATTCCGGTAGCAGGTAGCGCCTATACTTATGCTTATGCTTCCTTCGGAGAATTGTTTGCATGGATCATCGGGTGGGCATTGATCATGGAATATTCAATTGGTAACATCTATGTGGCTTACAGCTGGAGCGATTATTTCACTTCATTTCTTGACAAAGCAGGCCTCCATATTCCCGAGTATCTCAGCACAAGTTATATGGAAGCAAAACATGCTGTTGAAAGAAGCAGTATTAATCCCGATGAATTGGCAGCCTGGAACAATGCACCAGTCGTTGGTGGACTTAAAATAATTTTTGATCTACCCGCCTTTATCATTAATGTTCTTATCAGCTACTTGGTTTTTCGTGGCGTGAGAGAAAGCCGCAACTTCAGCAACGTGATGGTTGTTTTAAAACTCGCAGTCGTTGCATTGATCATAATCGTCGGTGGTTACCTCGTTTTTTCAAATGGCCTTACATTTAACTGGACGCCGGCAAATGATGAAGGGGTCCGTTCCTTTATGCCAAATGGCTTTAGCGGAGTAATGGCAGCGGTTAGTGGGGTCTTCTTTGCTTATATTGGATTTGATGCAGTGAGTGTGCTGGCAGAAGAAAGCAAGAATCCGCAAAGAGATCTTCCCAAAGGAATGATCCTTTCGTTGGTGATCTGTACAGTAATTTATATACTACTGGCATTGGTCCTGACCGGCGCAGTTAATTATAAAAAATTTGACGGCGTCGGAGATCCATTAGCATTTATTTTCGAAAAGGAAAATCTTAATATTGGCTGGATGCAATTTTCTATTGCAATAGCCGCAGTCATTGCAATGACAAGTGTTTTGCTCGTATTCCAGATGGGCCAGCCACGCATTTGGATGAGCATGAGCCGAGATGGATTATTACCTCCCATATTTCAAAAGATCCATCCAAAGTATAAAACCCCTTCATTCTCGACGTTAGTTACGGGACTGGTAGTCGGAGTTCCTATCTTATTTACCGATAAAACATTTGTGCTTGATTTCACAAGTATCGCCACTTTGTTTGCCTTTGTCCTGGTGTGTGGCGGTGTGTTGCTCATCCCTACCCGCGAAAAAGAACCCGGGAGATTTCATATACCTTATATTAACGGGCAATACATTTTTCCATTGATCGTCATCGCCGCTATCATCACAGCACAATTGTTATCAAAAAATTATTTTACAGATCTTTTCAATTTTGATTTCAGCAAGAATGAAGATTATGTAAAAGGCAAGATCAGTTTCATGGATGCCGCGACGCCAAATATTTCCCTGATCATTTTCTGGTCAAGCGCTGTCATTCTTTCTGTGTTTGCCTTTATAAAAAAATTCTCTCTCATTCCTTTAATGGGTCTTATAACCTGTCTGTACCTTCTTACAGGAATGACCAAAAGTAACTGGGCATGGTTTCTCAGCTGGCTCTTGCTCGGAGTTATTTTTTATTTTCTCTATGGCTATAGAAAAAGCAAATTGGCCCTTGCGGCTGCGGCTATACGCGAAACGCAGACAAGGGATGCCCCTATTCGCTAACCCCTGTCCCCTAAAGGGGAACTTAGGTCGAAGTTTTCTTTAAAAGCCGAATCAGTTTTGCACTGCACATTTCTATTGTGTAACCTGCTTTCGTTTTTCATAGCATCGTTCCTTGCGTCGCACACTTCAACTACATATCATTGCCAGGCACGATAAAATCTGACTTGTTTAGCAAACCACATCTCTTACTAACTTTATCTTTTATTTTTAACTTTCAAATATCCCCCTTTAGGGGCTAGGGGTATGAAATTTCAAATCGGTGACCGGGTTCTGATCCTTCATTCCAACGAAGAAGGTGAAGTGATTGACATCATCAATAACAAAATGGTGATGGTTGATGTAAGAGGTGTAAAATTCCCTGCTTACATTGACCAGCTTGATTTTCCGTACTTCAAAAAGTTTTCTGAGAATAAATTGTTTCCAAAAAAGAAAGACAAAAAATATATTGATGATGTCAAAAAAGAAAAAAATGCCCCAAAAATTGCCGACGGCGTATGGATCACATTTTTGCCAGTAATGGAAACGGATGAATTTGGAGACGAAGTGGTAGACGAGTTAAAGATCCATTTGATCAACCGAACTGATATTGCTTATAAATTTACGTACACGTTAAATTATTTCGGAAAGCCGGGTTTTGACTTAACGAATGAGGTCCTCCCCTTCCAGGATTTCTATTTGCATGACATCCCCTTTGAAGATCTTAATGACAGTCCCACCTTTGAATTTGAATTCTCACTATTGCAACCACAAAAGACTAAGGCCGACCACTTCGAGGCATCACTGCGATTAAAGCCAAAACAACTTTTTGCAAAAATCGAAGAAATAAGATTGAAAGGTGAAGCGACTTTCTCTCATCGCCTGTTTGAAAAATATCCTGACAAACCAGTTGAAGACAAAGTTGAGTTGGGAAACCTCGCGGCGAAGGGTTACAAGATATACGATGTGGCAAAGGCAAGGCAGCATTTAGAACCACCCCGTTCAGTGGTCGATCTTCATATTGAAAAGATTACTGATGACTGGAGTGGGCTGAGCAATCATGAAATTGTCTCCCTCCAGCTAAAAACGTTTGAAAAATATTACGATCTGGCCGTCGCGCATATGCAACCTTCACTTATCGTGATCCATGGTGTAGGAACAGGAAGATTACGTGAAGAGATTCATGAACAATTAAAACACCGCAAAGAAGTAAAGACCTTCGTTAATCAATATCATCCCGCTTTCGGGTACGGAGCTACGGAAATCTTTTTTGAGTATTGAAATATCCCCGCAGGACGATTTGTTATTATTTTTTTACAAACCGTATAAACAGTATTTTTATAAATCCCCTCAACAAGCCTTCTTTATCAATGAAATCTATCCAAAAAACAAAAACAGGAATTGATGGCCTCGATGAGATCAGCGGAGGAGGATTGCCGCAAGGAAGACCAACCCTTGTGTGTGGAGGCCCTGGCTGTGGCAAGACTTTACTTGCCATTGAATTTATAGTGAAAGGTGCCACGATGTTTAACGAACCGGGTGTGTTCATCGCTTTTGAAGAGAAGACGGATGAACTGACCGCTAATGTGGCGTCGCTGGGATTCGACCTTGAAAGTCTCGCAAAAAATAAGAAACTAAAACTTGATTATGTCCACATTGACCGGTCTGCCATTGAAGAAACGGGCGAATATGATCTTGATGGCTTATTTATAAGGCTCGCGTATGCCATCGACAGTATTGGCGCAAAAAGAGTGGTCCTGGACACCATTGAAAATCTCTTTGCTGGACTAACCAATGAGGGAATATTGAGAGCAGAACTCCGGCGGCTTTTTCAATGGTTAAAGGAAAAAGGAGTAACAGCCATTGTTACCGGGGAAAAAGGAGATGGAAATTTGACGAGGCATGGCCTTGAAGAATATGTTTCCGATTGTGTCATTTTATTGGACCATCGCATTATTAACCAGGTATCCACCAGAAGAATGAGGATCGTTAAATACCGCGGTTCCATTCATGGAACAAACGAATATCCTTTCTTGATCGACGAAGAAGGTATTACTGTTTTTCCTATCACTTCATTAAAACTGGATAAAGACGTATCCGCAAAAAGGGTTTCTTCCGGTATTGGATCTCTGGATGAGATGCTTGGTGGCAAAGGGTTTTTTAAGGGTAGCAGTATTTTAGTGTCCGGCAGTTCGGGTACAGGTAAGACAAGTATTGCCGGCTATTTTGCTGATGCAACCTGCCGCAGGAATGAGAGGTGCCTTTTCTTTGCATTTGAAGAATCTCCAAAACAAATTATCCGCAATCTGAGGTCCATTGGTCTTGATCTTGATCGGCATGTTAAAAGCGGTTTATTGGACTTTCAATCATTTCGCCCCGGCTTACATGGCCTTGAAATGCACCTGGCCCGCATGTATAAAATGGTTAGGGAAATTAAGCCACAAACTGTGGTGCTTGATCCAATCACTAACCTGGTATCAGTAGGATCCCTTACTGACGTAAATTCCATGCTTTTGCGACTTGTTGACTTTATGCAATCTAACGGAATTACACTTATGCTAACAGCTTTAAATAGCGGTTCTTCAGAACATATTGATGAAAACGTTTCCTCTTTGGTAGATGCCTGGATCCTCGTGAGAGATATTGAATTAGACGGCGAAAGGAACCGTGGTATTCATATAATGAAATCCAGGGGGATGAAGCATAGCAATGAGGTCCGCGAATTTATCATTAGTTCAAAAGGATTAGATCTTGTGGAAGTGTGCAGGGATGCAGGCAAAGTACTAGTGGGATCGGCACGCAGGGCAAAATTGAAAGAAAATATCACGGGTAAAAAGACTTATGAACTACCCGCTAAATCAGCAAAAAGGCTTTGAATAAATATGCCCAAGGAAGATAAAAAATGGGAACTGCGATTATACATTGCCGGCAAAACGCCTAAATCGGTTGCAGCACTTACCAATCTGAAAAAGTATTGCGAAACCCACCTCAAGGGGCAATATAAAATTGAAGTGATCGATCTTTTAGTTCAACCCCAACTGGCAGAAGGCGACCAGATATTTGCCATCCCCACTTTGGTACGAAAAGTGCCGGAACCTATACGTAAGATAATTGGTGATCTATCAAACGAAGAAAAAGTATTGGTCGGATTAAATATCAGGCCCGTACAGCAACATTGAAATGGAGAAGATAAAAAGTCCTCAGCGGCAGAAAGAAAAGGGATTACCCTTTGTCTTCCGGCTTTACATTACAGGGGCATCTCCAAATTCTTCAAGAGCAATTACCAATATTAAAAATCTTTTCGAAAACCACCTGAAAGGTCAATACGAACTAAACATTATTGATGTCTACCAACAACCTCATGTTGCCAAAACTGTAGATATAATTGCCTTGCCTTTATTGATAAGAGAAATGCCACTCCCTGAGAGAAGATTGATTGGTGACATGTCAGACAGTGAAAAGGTGATAAAAAATTTGGGACTGCAAGTCCCTGATCTATGAACACTACAGGAACCCATAGCGAAATGATAACGGAAATAGAGGAACTGCGTCTGCAATTGCAGGAGGCCAATGAAACGATCAACGCGATCAGAACCGGTCAGATAGATGCCTTTGTGGTAAGCACCGAACACGGCCCTCAACTGTATAGTTTAAAAAGTGCCGATCATACATACCGCGTATTCATCGAAAAAATGAAAGAGGGTGCTGTAACACTCAATAAAGATGAAATCATTTTGTATAGTAATTCGCAGTTTGCGTCTATGGTTAATTTGACCTTGTCTGATGTTATTGGACTTCCCTTCAATAAATTCATTCCGGACGAACACAAAAAAGATTTCAAGGCACTTATAAAAAGCGGCTGGCGGTCAGACAGTAAAGGTGAAATATTTTTGAAAAATGACCAGGGCAGGATAATTCCTGTTTTGCTGTCCTTTACTTCACTGGAGATGGATGAAGGCACAACACTCAGCGTGATCCTGACCGACCTTACGCTTCAGAAGGAGACAGAGAATCAACTGAAATCAAAAAACGAACAACTAGAGGAAGCCAGGCTCAAAGTGGCAAAGATGAATGAAAAATTAGAGGATATAGTGAAGGAAAGAACAAAGGATCTTTCAATGAGCAGGGAGTATTTTAGATATTTGGCGAATAATATTCCCGTTATTATATGGACTGCGAATACTGATGGCAACCTGGATTATGTCAACCACCGTTGGTGTGAATATACCGGTCTCGATCTTGAAGAGTCAAAAACAAATCAAAGTGAATTGGTACATCCAGATGACCTCGAAACGAGTTCTGGAGCGTGGCGGCAAGCATTGAGGTATAAACAAAAATACGAGCAGGAGTTTCGATTTAAAAGGAATTCTGATGGTACTTACAGGTGGCATTATGCGCAGGCAATACCGTTTAAAGATGAACAGGGAAATATTACTGCCTGGATAGGAACAAGTATCGATATTGATGATCAGAAAAAACAACTGGAAAGAAAAGATGAGTTTATTGGCGTGGCCAGCCACGAACTTAAAACACCGCTAACAAGTTTGAAAGGTTACTTGCAGCTGATGAAACAACAGGAAAACCTACCTGACCCGGTAAAATCATTTATTTCAAAAGCCAATATTTCCCTGGTCAAGTTGGAGAGGCTGGTCGATGAGCTTCTGGATGTGAGCAGGATAAAAGCGGGTAAACTCGAATTCTCAAAACATATTTTTGATCTTGCTGAATTAGTAAACCTGTGCGTTGAAAACAGTGGTATCATGTATCCCCTGTTTACTATCAAAAAAGAACTGCAGGGAAATCTCATGATAATGGGAAATGAGGAGCGTATCGAACAAGTATTTATGAACCTCATTAATAATGCCGTAAAGTATTCACCGGAAAGTAAAGAAATTGTGGTCCGTACTGAATCAGATGGTAAGTCAGCTAAGGTTTCAGTAATCGATTTTGGAGTCGGTATGTCAGAACAGGATCAGAAGTTGGTGTTTGAACGTTTTTATCGCGCCAACGGAAATAATTATTTGACCCCGGGTCTTGGTATGGGATTGTACATAGCCTCTGAGATCGTTAAAGAACACAACGGAGAGATAAAGGTGGAGAGCAGGTTAAACGAGGGTTCCGTTTTTTCATTTTTGTTGCCACTAATAAAAGAAGAATAATTTTTTTAGCTTTAAAGACTTCCCGTCTCCTTATCTTTCAAGGCGCGTCTGTATACAGACAGCGCTCTTTTCCTTGCAAATTCATGGTCGACTACAGGTTGGATACGATAAGATGCAAAATCGGTGATCCATTTTTTTATGTACAAAAATTTTGGATCAAACCGTTTTGCCTGGAGTGTGGGATTAAACATCCTGAAATAAGGGGCAGCATCACATCCGCAACCTGCCGCCCATTGCCAATTACCATTATTAGATGACAATTCATAATCCAGGAGTTTTTCTGCAAAATATGCTTCCCCCCATCGCCAGTCGACCAATAAATGCTTTGTCAAAAAACTGGCAACGATCATTCGAACGCGGTTGTGCAGGAACCCTGTTTCATTCAATTCCTTTATCCCTGCGTCGACGATCGGGTAGCCGGTCGTTCCGCTGCACCATGCCTTAAATTCCTTTTCGTTGTTTCTCCATTGAATATTATCATATTCCTTTTTAAAGCTTTGCTTCACGACCTCTGGAAAATGAAACAAGATCATCATGAAAAATTCTCTCCATATCAATTCATTCAACCATAGTTCATTTAACCCGGTTGCCATTTTTACAAGCTCGCGAATACTCACCGTGCCGAAACGCAAATGAACACTAAGCCTGGTTGTTCCATCGAGGTAGAGCATATCCCTGTTCTTATCATATAAAGCGATCACTTCTTTGTTAATTACAGGCGAAGTTGCGCTCATCCCTGGAGGAGTGAAACGCATTTCTTTTAATAAAGGGAAATGAAAGGGCTGCGTTCTTAGAAAGCGATTAAGGAGTTTTTCACCATGAAAGAATTCCAACTCCTGTTCACTGAATTTTTGTTTCCACGCTTTTGAATAGGGTGTAAAAGTGGTGTACGGTGAGCCGTCCTTTTTCAGGACTTCAGATCGCTCAAAGATCACCTGGTCTTTAAAGGTGCGAAAACCAATATTTTTTGAAGCGAGAAAATTTGAAACTTGCTGATCCCTTTCTATTGCATAGGGCTCGTAGTCATGATTTGTGACCACTTCTTTTACATCAAATGAGTCGCAAATGGTTCGGAACGCTGACAGCGGCTCATCATAGATCGCAAAAAACGAAGAACCAAGTTTGACAAGTTTTTCATGAAGCCGAGACAACGTTTGATGAATAAAAGAAACCCGCCTGTCTTTTTTGTCACGAAGAGCCAGTAAAATATTTTTATCAAAAATAAAAACCGGCAAAACAGGATTTTTACCTTGTAAAGCGTGAAACAACCCATGATTATCTGCGAGGCGAAGGTCCCTTCTAAACCAAAAAACCGTAACCGGTTGCTTATTCATCGATGTTGAATCATTAATGTAATGGCATCCTTTCTGTCTTCGTTAAACACCCGGGCAAACAATTCATAAAAAACCACTGTGAGCAGGAAAAGCTCAAATCCATAGACAATGTCTTCAACCGGAATCGTCAGGATCCTTATTCGTAGTGTTTCCCGATCATTATACCACACGACCGGAGACGCTAAGCCTGTTCCCGTTAGAATGCCATTCACGATAAAAAATGGAAAAAGAAGAATTAGCCACGCCTTGTATAAACTACCTAGCCGCTGCTGAAAAATGAATCTCACTACGAAAAGTAGCAATGAAGAACTGATAAATGTTGTAGCGGTATAGGCTTTGTCCCAACAGTACATTCCCACAATAAAAAAAATGATTGCCAGAAACAATGTAGTTTGTTTCTCACGCTTACCATTCCAACTTCTGCGGGATGTAATGCTAAGAACTGTGTAAGTAAACACGCAGGCAAAAGGTATACACACGAAAAACAGCACTTCCTCCAAAGGAAGGTTATAAATCTTTATCCCTAGTGTAAACTTCTCGTTAAAACCCCAAATTCCCTCTGCGGTAAAAATAATATCCCAAATGATGAAACATAGTGCGGAGATCAAATTCGCCGCAAAGAACGCTTTGAAATGGCGATAGAATTTTATTGCTGGATGAAAAGAGAATAAAAAGGGAATACCGATAGAAAAGAGGTCAATAAAAAGATATGTGAACTTCATATTTTACCCGAATTTCTATTTTTTCTGAAATACTTCATCGGCACCCATAACATGCCGAAGCACTCACCATCCTCTTTATTAAGATGTTTATGATGCACCTTATGCGCCCTGCGGATAGCATTGAAATATCGATTATTCACGTTTCTGAATATTTTGAAACGCCGGTGAATAAAAATATCATGAACCAGGAAATAGGCAATCCCGTATGCCGTTATTCCTAACCCCGCGAAGAAAAGGTAATTGAAATCGTTTTGGGCTCCAAGTAATAAACCGGCTATTCCAGGGGTCGCAAAAATAAAAAAGAAGAAGTCATTGTGTTCAAAAAAACCCGTCGATTCTTTCTTATGATGATCCTTGTGCAACCGCCAAAGCACGCCGTGCATAACATATTTATGGGCAAACCACGCGACGGCCTCCATCAAAAAGAAGGAGACAATTACAATAAGAATATGAATTACTGTCATAAAAAATTTTCTAAATCAAATTAAGTTCAATTTATGCCGCAGGTTGGATGAAAGCATAAGCAGTATTTTATGAAAATTGGGTATCCTTATTCTTTCGCTTAATATTCTTTCCGCGGGCAGTCTTTTGATCCTTTTGAAAAGTGCCATGTAATAATAATAAGCCATATAGACACCGTTTTGTGAACTCTGCGGAAGCATTTTAATTCCTTTCAACGCTTCCGAAAAATCGGATTCAATTTCCTTTTCGATTTCACGCTTCTCGGTTTTTGAAAACCTATTCAGATCAACTTCTGGAAAATAAGTCCTTCCTAAAAAAAGATTATCCGACTGCATATCCCGCAAGAAATTGACCTTCTGAAACGCGGCTCCAAGTTTCATGGCAAAGGGTTTTAATTTATCAAACAAGTTTTCGTCCCCGTTACTAAACACATGAAGACACATGAGGCCAACCACTTCAGCCGACCCAAAAATGTATTTTTGATATTTCTCATGGTCGTATTCCTGGTGTTGCAGGTCCATCGCCATACTATCGAGAAAAATATCGATCCATTCTTTCCGGATCTTGTACTTATGAACAACAAACTGAAATGAATTGAGTATGGGATTCAATGATATCTTGTCGCGAATAGCAAGCTCCGTGTCTTTTCGGAATGAATCCAATAACTCTTTTTTTTGATAACCATGAAAACTGTCTACGATCTCATCGGCGAAACGTACAAATCCATAAATGGCATAGACAGGATCACGTAAGGGGCGGGCAAGAAAAAAAATGCCAAGCGAAAAGCTTGTGCTGTAAGCTTTCGTAGCAAGCCGGCTGCAACCAACGGATACTTTATCGAACAGCGATTTCATCCTTCTTTTTTTGCAATTGCTTGTTTAATAATCCTGCGGCGATCTTGCCTGAAATTATGGAAGGAGGTACGCCGGGTCCCGGTACCGTAAGCTGCCCCGCATAAAAAAGATTTTTCAATTTGTGATTTCTGATTTTGGGTTTTAAGATGGCTGTTTGAGACAGCGTGTTTGCCAAACCGTAAGCGTTTCCTTTAAATGCATTGTAGTCATTTTCAAAGTCTTTAAGACAATAACTTTTTTTGAAAACTATGTATGGACAAATGGGCTCACCAACAAAATCCTCAAGCCTTTTCACCAATTGAGCAAAATATTTTTCCCGCATTAATTCATCATCATTTAATCCCGGTGCAAGCGGCATCAGTAAAAAAATATTTTCATGACCGGCTGGAGCAAGGGAGTCATCGCTCCTGGACGGACAGCAAACATAAAATAATGGCCTGGATGGCCATTGCGGAGTGGAATAGATATCATCAGCGTGTTGATCCAGGTCCTCATCAAAAAATAAAGTGTGATGTTGCAGCCTTCCTATTTTTTTATTAAGACCCAAATAAAAAATAAGACTTGATGGCGCAAACGTCTTCTTATGCCAATAGTCGTTTTCATAATTCCTGCTATTCTCATCCAGCAGCACTTGTTCAACATGATGATAATCGGCGGCAGCCACCACTCCATTTACCAGGAACCTGTTATCATTGACCTTGAGTGCGGCAGCCCTGCCATTGTTAGTTAGTATCCTGGACACAGGCGCATTGAAATGAAAGTTCGCTCCATACTTTTCAGCGATCCATTTCATTGCATCTATCACTCTGCCAAATCCACCCTTTGGATACCATGTTCCCAGTTTTAAGCCAGCATAATTCATAAGGCTGTAGAGCGCCGGGATATCATTTGGCTTTGCACCCAGGAATAACATTGGGAATTCCATAAGCGCAAGCAACCGCGGGTCCGAAAAATATCTCCTAACATGTTTTCTGAACGAGGAGAAAATATTAATTCTTAAACCTGACCAAATCGTGTTTGCATTTAAGTATTCAAGAATTGATGACCCGGGCTTATACACCAGTTCTTTCATTCCAAACTCATACTTTATTTCAGCTTCCCTCATAAATCGCTTTAACTTATCAGCGGCGCCCTTTTCAATACTGTCAAACATTTCACATAGCTGGTTGAAATCAGCAGGAATTTGAAGGCAGTCGTTCTTAAAAACTAATTCAAAGCCGGGGTCGAGTAATTGCAATTCATAAAAATCTGACACCTCATACTTGAAATCATTAAAAAATCTTTTAAAAACTTCCGGCATCCAATACCAGCTTGGGCCCATATCAAATACAAAGCCATCAGGTGTAATAAGCTGCCTTGCTCTTCCGCCTGGCGTCGGGTTTTTTTCAAATACATGCACACGATGTCCTTCTTTGGCCAGGTAAGCTGCTGCACTTATTCCCGAAAACCCCGCGCCGATAACGGCTACCTCATCGCCCATTTGTTTAATTTATTTTTATAACTGTTAAACGCCTTTTAATACTTCTTCAAGATCGCGCACCGAATGAAGTGTCGTGGCATTCTTTATTTTTTTTGATCCGCGTAACCGTAATGGGTCACAGGCTATGTAGATGAATTGATCACTAAAGTGCCTGTTAAAGTGCTTCACCAGTTCCACATCATGTTCATTGTCATTTTTTCTAACCAGGAAAAACAGCAGACACGTGGGATCTAATGCTTTTACCGCCGCCTTCAAAGATTCAAGCGGTACGTCTGCACCCAGGTAAATTACTTTCCGACCTGATTGCCTGATCAAAAAATTAGCGAAGAGTAAACCGGTCTCGTGAAACTCGTTTTCCGGTAGAAAAAGCATCCACATTTCTTTTGATGTCGGCAACGGCAGAGAGTCAATTGCTGCCAGGATTTTTTGACGGAACAGCGCCGTAATAAAATGTTCGTGCGCAGGCCTTAGAGTATCCGTGGCCCACATTAATCCAAAGCGCACCAGCGCGGGGTATAGGATGGAAACGTACATGTCGCTGAGACCATACCTCAACAAAGCCGCTGAAAAAATCTTATCAAACTGAAGTTCGTCATATTCCAGTGCAGAAGCGACCATCAAGCTGATAAAATATTCATATGGCTGGCTTGTTTGTGTACGAGTTTTATCCAACAATTTGAAAAGCTCTTTGTCAGGCATCGAACAGAGCTCGGATACCTTATGTTCGCGGCTCATCAGGCTTACAATATTCAAAAGTCTCCTCAGCTGTTGCCCGTCATAATAACGGGTATTGCCCTCACTCCGGTTAGGCTGCAAGGCATGATACCGTTGTTCCCACATCCGGATCGTATGGGCTTTAATGCCTGAAAATTGCTGAAGCTCAGAGATGGAGAAATTATCCACGTTGTTTAAATTTTTACAAAAATATCTAAACAATTACAAATAGCAAAAAAAAAATTGCCTGCGGTTATTCAGGCAATTCAGCTACTATTAATGACGCAGAAGGTAAGCGGGTATTATTCCTTCAAACTTTTCAAGTACGCAATGCTTACTGGCAGCTGTTCAATGATATTGCTACTCTCGTCTTCAATAAAATAATGTTTGATCCCGAGCTTCTTTGCCTCTTTCAATATAGAGGGGATATCCATCTGGCCGGTACCAAAGGCCACATCATTTTCCTGTGAAGTGCCACCAGTAAGGTCTTTTTTGATGCCTTTCCGCATGTCTTTTAAATGCATCAGTTTCCATCGGTCCCCATATTTTTTCAGCAAAGCGACAGGGTCACCGCCACCAAATTGTATCCAGAAAATATCCATTTCGAAAGACACATATTCCGGGTTGGTATTTTTAACGATGTAATCGAGCAGCGTTCCATCTTCATACGGTTGAAATTCGTAGCCATGAGCATGATAACAAAATATTAAACCATTATCTCTTAAATACTTCCCGGCTTTATTAAAATCATCAACAGCTTTTTTTGCGTTTTCAAGTGTGAGCACGCCATCATCATGAGGTATCCAGGCACACATTACATATTTTGAACCCAATGCTTTCGCTCTCATCACTACTGAATCAGGCGATTTTACTAATTGATTATAATCTGCCCCGGTAGATGGAATGCTTATTCCACGCTCGTCGCATAATTTTTTAAAATCTTCGGGCGCAATACGGCCACCACCGCCTTCCACTTCAGTAAAGCCCATGGCCTTTATTGTATCGAGCGTTTTCGCAGGGTCATTACCGATACTTCTTCTGAAAGTGTAGGTCTGCACTCCCAAAGGTGCGGTGTACAATGGTTTTTGTGCGAAACCAATTTCACTGAAAACTAGAATTGCAGTTACTAGTAGAGTGAGAGATCTTTTTTTCATTTTTAATTATTAGTTATTAATTATTCAAGAACTCCGTGTTCTTTGTGTCCTCGGTGCCTTCCTGGTTATTTTAACCACGGAGACATGGATCATAGAGAAAATACAGAGTTTCTCGTTTCAAACTATTCAAATATTTCCCTTCTTCAATTCATCCACCGCATAGTTAGCTGCCCGTGCTGTAATAGCCATAAAGGTCAAAGTAGGATTCTGCGTTCCAGTTGATGTCATGCAGGCGCCGTCGGTGACGAATACATTCTTACATTCATGCAGCTGGTTCCATTTATTCAGCAATGAAGTTTTCGGATCATTGCCCATTCTTACTCCACCCATCTCATGAATATCAGCGCCTGGCGGTGATTTGGTGTCATCGACTTTAATATTGATGAAGCCTGCCTTTTCAAACATCAGTTTTGATTGCTCCACGTAATCTGCAACCATTTTATCATCATTCTCAGTCCACTCACAGGACACGATCAACTGAGGGATCCCATATTTATCTTTCAGCTCCTTATGCAGGCGGACATGATTCTTTTCTACCGGCACCGTTTCTCCCATCATCCAACTACTGATGTACCAATCACCCAATTTCGGATGCAGTAAATTTTCTCTCAACTCATCACCCATCAGATCTTCATTAACAAACGTTCCCCTTCCTCCTGCAACACCGATCGCATATCCGCGGAGAAAATCTGTTTCCTGTTTAAATACGTTTCTATACCTTGGAATATAAGCGTTGCTCGGATTGCGGCCATCTGTTTTTTTGTCTTTCAGGCCTTCATATTGCGCACTTCCTTTTCCCCGGTAGTTATGCCATGCTACATATTTTCCTAACAAGCCATTGTCATTCCCCAAACCATTAGGGAACCTGGTTGATGTAGAATTCAAAAGAATCGCATTACTGTTCAATGCAGATGCATTTACAAAGATGACGGTTGCATAAAACTCTATCATTTCTTTTGTTTCGCTGTCTATGATCCTTACACCGGTTGCTTTATTTTTTTTCTCGTCAAAAATGATAGAATGAACGACGGCATGAGGACGAATAGTTAGCTTTCCTGTCTTTAATGCCCATGGAATGGTTGACGCATTGCTGCTGAAATAACCACCATACACACAACCCCTGTTGCACATATTTTGATTCTGACATTTATTTCTGCCTTGTTGTGTATGTATCGGCTGAGGATCCGTGATATGTGCACAACGGGCCTGGATCAAATGACGACCAGGAAAATTTTTCTCTAAGCTTTCTTTGAAGTGCTTTTCGAGGCAACTCATTTCAAAGCCTGGCATCACTTCACTGTCTGGTAGTTCAGGTAAGCCATCTTTGTTCCCCGCAATACCGGCAAATTTTTCAACATAGCTGTACCATTGTTCCAGGTCTTTATAACGTAGGGGCCAGTCAACAGCAAATCCATCTCTCACCGGTCCTTCAAAATCATAATCGCTCCATCGCTGTGTTTGTCTTGCCCAGAGCAATGATTTACCACCCACATGATATCCGCGAAACCAGCGAAATGGTTTCTCCTGCACGAAAGGTTGTTCATCATCACGTAGCGCCCAATGCAAAGTTTCTTCACGAAGAAACCTGGCCCCCTGGTAATTTTTTCTCTGCTCAATGGATACTGTTCCGCGATGTTCAAATTGCCATGGCGCTTTCGAAGCAGTTGGATAATCTTTTATATGCTCAACATTCCTTCCGCGCTCAAGGATCAATGTCTTGATCCCTTTATCGCAAAGCTCCTTTGCGGCCCATCCTCCACTGGCACCCGAGCCAATAACGATGGCTTCATAAGTCCTGCTTGTTAAAGAGTCACCTGGCATGGTTACGTTTTTACATCTACGCAACCGTAATAATGACCGGGTGCTACTTTATAATTAAGATAGTCCTGCATTACTTTTTGTGAAGTATTGAATCCTCGGATAGTTTCCGATTTTATGAGTGTAAAGAAATCCTTTTCCGCTTTCACATTTGAAGACGATAGAGCAAGCAGTAACTCTTGTCTTTGCAACTTGGAACATTCGGGGAATGATTTCTTGAATTTCGCTTTCGCCGTTTTTCCCAAGCCATTTAATTGCAGTTTTACATTATCCTGCACATCCTTTTCATAACAATCGTCAATAAGCTTTTGAAGGTATTTGTCCACTCCAACTGATAAGGCGCCAATCGACCCGATAGCTGTCGGGTCCCCTGCCGGGATGATCGTATCGGAAACACTTGCCAGCAATTGTTGTTCTGTTGAAGAAAAAGAAGTTGCATAAACATTCGAATCGCTGACGCCGCAACTGATCATCCACTGAGGAAGTGTTACTAACCCACTTGTGGCGATAGCAAGTTGTTTCAAGGCTTTGCGACGATCCATAATAAGAAATTGGTTGTGAATATAGGTAAATTTTCAAGGGAAAGGCGCTTCAAATACTCAATGTAACATTACAGCGAATGCGCTAATAAAACCCGGCAGATACATCAGCTTGCAAACCAGGAGTCACTATAAAAAAACTAACGGCACAAGTTATTCTCCAACTTGTGTGTTGTTTTACTTTATTGCCTAAATTTTAAACGTCTTTTATTTTTATTTTCTGCCCGTAAAAAAGTCTCAAGTAGCTAACAGTGCGTTGCTTATAGATATGAGATTGGCTACGCAGCAAAAAAATATTTTTTTCCTCGGTTCAATGTTTCTAAGTTTGTTTAAATATTTTATAATAAATTCAAACAAACTAATTTATGAAACACAAAGTGACAAGACGATCATTCAGGCCAATTGCCCTGATCATGGTAACAATAAGCCTGGTTGTTTTATCGTGTAAGAAGTCGCATGAAGGACCAAAGACCATCTACGAAACCATCGCGGCTGACTCACGTTATTCATTTTTAATGGCAGCGGTCAATAAAGCCGGTCTCGTAAGCGCTTTAAGCGATAACACAAAAGAAGGACTTACTCTTTTTGCTCCTTCAAATGATGCATTTATGGCAGCCGGTGTTAAGAGCGTTGCCGACCTGGCGAACATTCCGGATAGCACGTTAACGAAAATACTGCTATACCACGCTTTAGGAACGAAGGTAATGGCGGCACAAATTCCCGAGGCAAGCAATAGTGAAGTGATAACGTTAAATACCCAACCCATCTATGTAACACGTACAAGCGATAACAAAGTTTTTGTTAATGGAGTTTCTGTGGTAAGAGCGGATATCGAATGCACAAATGGAGTGATCCATAACATCGACCGTGTTCTATTGCCTGCAACAGGTACTATCGTGCAAACGGCCATTGATAATCCGAATCTTAGCTTATTGGTTGCAGCAGTTCTTCGTGCCAGCCAAGGCTCTACAGACGTAGCATCTGTATTATCAACCACCGGACCGTTTACGGTTTTCGCCCCTACTAACCAGGCGTTCATCGATGCAGGTTTTGCTGATGTGAATGCAATTAATGCTGCAGATCCCAATTCGCTTACCTCTATTCTCACTTATCATGTGATTAGCGGAAGAATATTTTCAAGCGATCTTACGGATGGAGCTAAGCCTGTTACCTTAAATGGCGGCACTGTGACTATCTCGCTTTCTGGTGCGCCACATGTTAAAGGAAATAGCAACTCAACAGCAACAAATATCACAATTACGGATATTGTTGCCACTAATGGTGTCGTTCACATTATTGACCAGGTACTGTTACCATAGTGCTCTCACATTTTCGATATATTAAGGCATGGTAACCCGTGCCTTTTTTTATTGCCTATGTTGGATCATAACTTTTCTTTTGTGATAGCTGGCGTCGTGGCTTGAGGCTTCCGGCCGGGAGCAGGCCTAAATAGTTCCGCACGATGCGTAACCTCGACTAACAAGAGAATATCGAATTCCAGAGCGACACCGCGGAGGTTCACATTGTGCGGAACCAGCATAATAAAAAAACTTTAAATTATTTCAATCCGCCCTTCATGATTATTTTTGTGATTCGCTCTTTTAAATTTTTTGCTACAAGCCAGGCTATCGTCTTCGACTGTCAACGTCGGGGGAGGAAAGTCCGGACAACACAGAGCAATGCACCGGTGAATAGCCGGGTCGCTGGTTTCAAACCCAGCGAACAGACAGTGCCACAGAAAATAACTGCCTTCTCTCTCTCCTTCGGGGAGGGTTGGGGTGAGGTTGAAAACGTGAGGTAAGAGCTCACGGCTTTTGATGGTGACATCATAAGCGGGCAAACCTTGCATGTTGAAATGCCACATAGGTCAGCGCCTGAGAACTGCTCGTTCGATGCCTGTCTGCTGACAGGCACGCTGATGGGTAGGCAGATTGATCACGGTAAGTAATTGCCGGGACAGATAAATGATAGCCCACGACAGAATCCGGCTTATCGGCTTGTAGCTTTTTTTTATTCCCATGGCACCCATCCCCTAAGGGGAAGTGCGCCCCCGATCCCCTAAAGGGGAGTTTACGATTTACTATAGATCGATTCGTCTCCTGTTAAGAAAGGGAGAATATTCAATACCCAATATTCAATGTTCAATACAATCACTCATCTGATGCTAATTGAGCATTGAGCGTTGATTATTGAATATTGAATATTTGAACTTGCCTGAATACGGTTGACTTTTTAAATTGAATTATTATTATTATTACTACTATTTCTTTTTTGCTTCT
>Ga0207674_10001390_pt1 | contig 31168 bp, 28 predicted proteins | sample KBSCornC72_FD_184303 | JGI IMG/M metagenome (GOLD analysis project Ga0207674, IMG submission 184303) | Corn rhizosphere microbial communities from Kellogg Biological Station, Michigan, USA - KBS Corn C7-2 (SPAdes) (version 2) | ecosystem: Host-associated > Plants > Roots > Rhizosphere > Soil ...
TGCAGCACGCCAAGATGCTGCTGCGCGTGTACGCGGACACGCCTGAGGCCTTTGCGGCGTGGGTGGCCGAGCAGAAAAAGCCGGCGGTCGAGAATCCGAAAGACCCGAGTGTCGCCGAAGGGCGCGAGGTCTTTCTGCACAGCGCCTGCGTGAACTGCCATACTGTCTCCGGCACCATGGCGAACGGCCGGTTCGGCCCCGACCTGACGCATGTGGCCAGTCGCGACACGATTGCGTCGGGAGCGGTGAATAATAACGCGGACAACATGAAGAAATGGATCGATGACCCCAGCTCTTTTAAGCCGGGAGCCTTGATGCCGCCCATGCACTTGAACGAACACGATCTCAATGCCGTCACAGCGTACATGATGTCGCTTCATTAATCGGGAGATCGCCCAGGCAGCCCGGATTGCGAACTTGCCGGCCAGATGGACTGAAGAAAGGAAACGATGGCTGATTTCGTGACGAGCCTTCCATCATTAGAAGCGATCGACGCAACGCCGGCGCAGAAGCCGCGGCGGTTGATGACCGAGATTCTCTATGACTGGGTGACGACAGTCGATCATAAGAAGATCGGCCTGATGTATATCGGCTCTGCCCTGCTCTTCCTGGTGGCGGGTGGCATCGAAGCTCTCATTATGCGGATTCAGCTGGCGGTGCCGCATAACACCTTCGTCTCGCCCGAAGTCTTCAACCGGATGTTCACCATGCATGGGACCACGATGGTCTTCTTCATGGGCATGCCCATCCTGTTCGGGTTCGGAAACTATCTCATCCCTTTAATGATCGGCGCGCGCGACATGGCGTTTCCGCGTCTGAACGCGTTCAGTTTCTGGGTTTCGCTGTTGGGGGGGCTGCTGCTCTACTACAGCTTCATCGGCGGATCGGGACTCTACGGGGCAGGCACCGCTCCCGATGTGGGCTGGTTCGCCTACGCTCCGCTGACTGCGAAGGCCTTCTCTCCGGGACACAGCACCGACTACTGGACGATCAGCATCCTGTTGAGCGGCATCGGCAGCATCGGCACGGCGCTCAATATCGTTGCCACAATTATTTCGATGCGCTGCCCGGGCATGAAGCTGAGCCGGATGCCGCTGCTCCCCTGGCTCTATCTGGTTCTGTCGAACATGGTCTTCATCACCGTCAGCCCGCTGACCGCGGCGCAGATCATGCTGATGTTCGATCGCTATCTCGGCTCGCACTTCTTTGACACGCAGGCCGGCGGCTCCGCGGTCCTCTGGATACACTTCTTCTGGATCTTCGGGCACCCCGAGGTCTACATCCTGGTGATGCCGGCCTTCGCCTTCATGAATGAGATCATCCCGGTCTTCTCGCGCAAGGCGATCTTCGGCTACCCGGCCATGGTGGCTGCGTCGGTTGGCATCGGCTTTGTCAGCATGAGCGTCTGGGCGCACCACATGTTCACGGTTGGCATGGGCGCGGGCGCCAACGTCTTCTTCGTCTTGTCGAGCATGGTCGTCGCGATCCCGACCGGCATCAAGATCTTCAACTGGCTGGCCACCATCTGGGGCGGCAAGGTGCGCTTCGCCACGCCCATGATGTTCAGCGTCGGCTTTCTGTTCCAGTTTCTGATTGCCGGCCTTACCGGCGTTATGCTGGCCGCGGCACCGTTCGACTGGCAGCTCCACAACTCCTATTTTGTGGTGGCTCACTTCCACTATGTTCTGGTCGGCGGAATTCTCTTCGCCTTCTTCGCCGCGTTCTATTACTGGTACCCGAAGGTGACCGGCCGCATGATGAACGAGCGGCTGGGCAAGTGGCACTTCTGGCTGATGGTGATCGGATTCCACATGACCTTCGACTTCATGCACATCCCTGGCATTCTCGGGATGCCGCGCCGGGTCTACACCTACGAGCCTCGTCCCGGATGGGAGGTTCTGAACCTGATCGTCAGCATCGGCGCGCTCTTTCAGGCCATCGCTATTCTCCTGTTCGTGATTAATTTGATCCGGTCCAATTACAAGGGGGATATCGCAGGCAACGATCCCTGGGATGCATGGACGCTGGAATGGTCTGTGACTTCGCCGCCTCCGGTTTACAACTTCGCCACCACCCCGGTCGTGTATAGCCGCCGTCCGCTCTGGGACATCAAGCACCCGGAAGATCCTGACTGGAACTACGAATGAGAGATTGCCGATGAGCACGATTCCCATCACTCCCGAAGTCGCCGATGAGCCCTGGGTACTGCCCGACAAGGGCACGGTCGGCATGGCCTGCCTGATTGTGGCGGAGTCCGCGATCTTCCTCATCTTCGTCGTCGCCTACATCTTCTACATGGGGCAGAGCCTGGGCGGACCGACTCCGCAACAGGTGCTCGAACTTCCGATTTTCACCACCATCTGCCTGTTGTCGAGCAGCCTGACGCTGCACTGGGGCGTCGCGGCGCTGCGAAAGAGCAAGGTAGGAGCCTTCACTGCGTGGCTTGCAGCGACCTTCACGCTGGGCACCATTTTTATCGTCGGAACCGGCATGGAGTGGCACCACCTTATCTATGTCGATGGGCTTACGATTCGCACCAATCTCTTCGGCACCACGTTCTATTCGCTGGTTGGCCTTCATGCGACCCACGTCATCGTCGGCCTGGCGATGCTGCTGGTGGCGCTCGTTGCTGCCCTGGCGGGGCATGTGAAACAGGAGCACGCGCATCGCATGGATGTGCTTTCACTCTATTGGCACTTCGTCGATGCGGTGTGGATCGTCGTCTTCACCGTGGTCTATGTTCTTGGACGGTAACGCCAGAAAGGTACTCGATGTCAGTCGCTGAATCAGAACACGGACAAGAGCGCATGGGAACGGTGATCCTGCCCACGCCAACCGCGTGGCCGCTGGTGCTCTCTCTCGGCATTGCGCTGCTGCTCACGGGCTTGTTGACGCATTGGTTCATCAGCGTCCTCGGCGTTGTGCTGATCGTGCCCTCGACGATCGGCTGGTTTCGCGATGTGCTGCCGCACGAGCGCCATGAGAACGTCCCCGTTCACATCAAGGTCGAGCCGATATCGACGCGGCGCGTCAACGTGGTTCGCATTCCCATCAGCGAAGACCAGCGCAAGGTTCTACCCTACGAGACCTATACCATCATGGCCGGTGTCAAAGGCGGGATCGCGGGCGGCATCGCCATGATCGTGCCGGCGGCGCTCTACGGCCTTATCCGCTATCACAGCGTCTGGTATTCGGTGAATCTATTGGCCGCCGGCGGTTTTGTGAGTTGGGGCAACGCGAGTGACGCCTTTCTGGCGAGCTTTCACCTGCAGGGGCTGCTCGCTGCATCCGTCATTCATATCGTTACGTCGCTGCTGGTGGGGCTGCTCTATGGAGCGATGCTCCCGATGTTCCCCTGGAAGCCGATCTTTACCGCGGGCTTTGTCGCTCCATTTCTCTGGACGGGAATTCTCTACAGCACGCTTGGAGTCATCAGTCCGATTCTCGATCAGCGCATCGACTGGCTCTGGTTCATCCTCTCGCAGATTGCGTTCGGCCTGGTGTGCGGCTTTGTCGTGAACCTGCAGGTCCGGGTGCGAACCGCGCAGTTCCGCGCGCTGCCGTTCACCGTTCGCGCCGGACTCGAAGGAGCCCACAAGAAGGACGAGAACGAGGAGGACGAATAGTGAGAATCTCCTCTCTTCTCTCTCTGGCGGCCATCTCGTTGCTGAGCCTCTCGATCTTTGGCTGCGACAGCGCGCCGGGACGTCCCAAGGCCGGGCCGGAGGTTCCGCGTCCCGAACAGGTGCATGACTTCGCCACGCTCTATAAGCAGAATTGCGCTGCCTGCCACGGCGAGAACGGCAGGCAGGGCGCGGCCGTTTCCCTTGCAAATCCCGAGTATCTGGCCCTGGCCGGGGAAGGCACGTTGCTTCAAGTCACGGCAAAGGGCTTGCCCGGAACGCTGATGCCTGCCTTCGCGCAGAGCGCCGGGGGGATGCTCACGGACCAGCAGATCCGCAGCCTGGTAGACGGCATGATCAAGCAGTGGGGCAAGCCCGGCATTCTTGCGGGACAGAATCCGCCGGCTTACGCGGCCACCGGAGCAGGCGACCCCCAGCAGGGGCAGCAGGCCTTCGCAACCTATTGTGCCCGCTGTCATGGCGCCGATGGCAGAGGCCTGACGGCCAAAGGCGCAGCCGCTAAGGCTGGGAAGAGCTTCGGTTCGATCGTCGATCCCTCCTATCTCGCCCTCGTCAGCGATCAGAGTTTGCGCACGACCACCATCGTCGGCATCCCCGACGAAGGCATGCCGGACTGGCGTGGCGATGCCTCATCTCGCGCCATGACCGACAAGGAAGTGACGGATGTCGTGGCGTGGCTGGCCTCGCAGCGGACGCCGTATCCCGGCCAGCCCTACCCAACAGCGCCCGCAGCGCAGCAGCACCCGCACTAACTGCAATACGGAGACCTTTGATGAGCGAACACGAGAGCGAGCAACGGACCGGCAACACGAGACCGGAAGAGAAAAAAATAAGCAGCAATCCACTGCCTGCATCTGCGAACGATCCCAGAGATATTAAAGATCATTCCAGGCGAGTCTTCCTGTTCAAGGTGTCCTTGCTAGTGAACGGCGCCGTGGGCGTAGTGCTCGCCGTGCCAATTCTCCGATATTTGCTGGGACCGGTTATTCGGAAGAGTGACGGCTACCATGCCTGGATCACTCTGGGCGATGTGAACGATTTTCCCGAGGGGCAGACGCGGCTGGCGAAGTATCGCAATCCCTCCACCACGCCGTGGGATGGACAGACGGCGGATATCCCCTGCTGGGTTCGCCGGGTCGCGGGCAATAAATTTCAGGTCTTTGCCATCAACTGCGCTCATCTCGGTTGTCCGGTACGGTGGTTCTCCGAGTCGAAGCTCTTTCTCTGCCCCTGCCACGGCGGCGCCTACTACGAGGACGGCGAGCGCGCCGCCGGGCCACCGGAGCGCGGCCTATTCGAGTACAAATACAGGGTGGCGGGAGCCAAGCTGCTGATCAACGCCGGTGAGATTCCCACGCTTTCGACTCCGGCCAGCTCCCAGAGCGCAAACTTCGTGCCATTAGACAAGGTCGGGTGCTCATCATGCCAGGGCTAGAAAAGCAGCGTCCGCGAAAACTCGCCATGGGGTTGTACGACTGGTTCGAGCATCGCCTCGGCCTCGGCAAGCCCGCCTTCGAAGCCGCGGCGCATCCGGTTCCGGCGAGCAGCGCAAGCTGGTGGTACGTCTTCGGCAGTGCCGCCACGGTACTGTTCATGTTGCAGATTGTGACCGGCATTCTGCTTGCACTGGTCTATACGCCCTCCGCAAGCGAAGCGTGGCACAGCCTCCAGTTCCTCAACGACAAGGTTGCGCTTGGCTGGTTTCTGCGCGCTCTGCACGGATGGGGCTCGGACTTCATGGTTGCCATCGTGCTCATCCACATGGTGCAGGTTTTCATGTTCGGGGCATACAAGTTTCCCCGCGAACTGACCTGGATCATCGGGGTCTTCCTCCTGATCCTGACCTTGGGCATGGCCTTCACCGGGCAGGTGCTGCGCTTCGATCAGGACGCCTACTGGGGACTCGGCATCGGCGCTTCCATCATGAGCCGCGTGCCCATCATCGGCGCACCCATGGTTCATCTGCTGCTGGGCGCTCCCATTATCGGCAGCGCTACGCTCTCGCGCTTCTTCACGCTGCATGTCTTCGTCATTCCGGGCATCCTGTTGGCGGGCGTGGCGCTTCACGTTCTGATGGTGCTGCGGCTTGGCATCAACGAGTGGCCCATGCCGGGGCGCATCGTTCGCAAGAGCACGTATGAGGCGGAGTACCACAAGCTCAACAAAAAAGAAGGCATCGCCTTTGTGCCCGACGGCGCGTGGAAGGATGCTATCTTTGCGGCGGCGATCATCCTGGCGGTGATGGCCTGCGCCTTCTTCTTCGGTCCGTTCGGCCCCACCGGCCAGCCCGATCCTACGATCATCCAGACGGCGCCGAAGCCGGACGCACCCTTTCTCTGGCTCTTTGCCGTGCTCTCCCTGCTGCCGCCCAGCCTGGAGACGCCGATCATCCTGATCGCTCCTGTCATCATCATCGCCGCGATGCTGTTGTTGCCGCTGGTCGCCGGCGAGGGCGAAAAGCACTGGGCGCGCCGCCCGGTTGCGGTGCTGATGGTTTCGGTCATCGCCGTCTCGCTTGGCATCTTCACTCGGCTCGGCATTACTACTCCGTGGAGTCCGGTGATGAACGCGTGGTCGAGCGATGCCATCCCCACGCAGTATCTTCATGAGCGCACACCGCTGGAGCGGCAAGGCGCGCTCGTCTTTCAGAACAAGCAGTGCCGTGACTGCCACGAGGTCGGCGGCCAGGGAGGAAAGAGAGGCCCCGATCTAGATTCCGTCGCAACGCGGTTGACTGAAGACCAGATGGTGCGCCAGGTCTTGCAAGGCGGCGGCAACATGCCGGCTTATGGCAATGCCCTCAATCCATCGGAGACGACGGCGCTCGTCGCCTTCCTAAAGACGCTGCGCGGCAACGATCTGCGGCCCGCGCAGGATGCCTCCCGCGCTCTTACCGGGACCAACCCTCCGGAATCGACCGCGACCGGCGAGGAGCGGCCTTCGGGCCAGTCGCACCTGTCCAAGGAAGCGCCGGGGAAACCATAGAAATGCCGCTGTATGGCCGCTGACATCCAGTCAACTATCGCCGCCTGGCAACCGTCTTACTGGCTCTCCGCCTCGGTGCTGATCTCCTCCGCGGTCTACTGCCGGGGCTGGCTGGCGATCCGGAGGACCCGTCCCGAACAATTTCCCTTGTGGCGTCTGAATATGTTTCTGCTGGCTATGGCCATTCTGTGGTTGGCCATCGGCTCGCCTATGGACGCATTCGCGGACGTGACGCTGAGCGCACACATGGTCGAGCACCTGTTGCTCATGTCGGTTGTGCCGCCGCTGGTGTGGCTCTCCAACCCTGTCGTGCCCATGCTGCGCGGATTGCCGCACTGGCTGGTGAAGGGTGGGCTTGGTCCTCTCATTCGTATACGGTCGCTAAGGAGGTTCACTCACTGGCTCGTCCGCCCGCGCAACGCCTGGATCGTGATGAACGTAATCTTTCTGGGATGGCATGTGCCCGCGGCCTATGACTTCGCGCTGACGTACGAGAGGTGGCACATCGTCGAACATCTCTGCTTCCTCTTCGGGTCGATGCTCTTCTGGTGGCCGATCATACGGCCTTGGCCAAACGGCGGCCGTGTCTATAGCTGGAGACTGATCCTGTACCTGCTCTCGGCGGACGTCGTCAACTCGGCGCTCTCCGCGTTCCTCGCCTTCTGCACCCGCCCCATGTACCCGTACTATCTGACGCAGCCGAATCCGTTCGGACTCTCGCCGCTCTCCGACCAGGTGATCGGCGCGGTCATCATGTGGGTCTTCGGCTCCTTCGTCTTCCTGATTCCCGCGGTCTACATCACGATCCAGCTGTTGCAGCCGGAACGGGCTCGGTCCGTATCCAGATTCAAAGATCGCGCGTACCGCACCTGATCGGTCACAGCACGGAAAAGCTTAGCGCGATACCGATACCGTGTCGTCGTGCGATGCCTCCGGCGCAACTTCATCGAAGTGCTTGCGGATTCGCTCAGCCGTCGCGGTGTTGACGACGGCCGTCAACGCATCCGGGCTGGCCTGCCGGATGCCGCGGATGCTGCCGAAGTGCTCGATCAGACGCTGCCGCGTCCTCGGCCCCACACCCGGGATCTCCAGCAACTCGCTGTCGCGGTCGCGCATCTGCCGCCGTTTGCGGTGATAGGTCACGGCAAAACGATGGCTCTCGTCGCGAATCTTCTGCACCAGATGGAGTACGGGAGAGCGGCGATCGAGCACGACCGGTTCGTCCTCCTGCCCGTAGACGTAGATGACCTCCTCGCGTTTGGCGATGGAGGCGAGCGGTTGCAGCGTGACACCGATCTCTTCGAGCGCGGCATACGCCGCATGAAGCTGGCCCAGCCCGCCATCGATCAGAATCAGCGACGGAAACGGCTTCTTGTCTTCCTGCAACCGTTTGTAGCGCCGTTGAATCACCTCGCGCATGCTGGCAAAGTCATCGACGCCGCTTACGGTCTTCACCTGGAACTTGCGATAGGCGGACTTCTTCATGGCTCCGTCTTCCCAGACCACCATGGAGGCCACCGTCTCCGCGCCCTGGATATGCGAGATGTCGAAGCACTCGATTCGCCGCGGCAGGTCCTCCAGCGTCAGGGCATCCTGCAACGCCTCCTGAATTGCCTTCATCGCCGGTTGCAGCACGCGAAAGCGCTGGTCGTACGACTGCTTCGCGTTCTGGCACACCAGGTCCACGAGCGACCGCTTCTCGCCGCGTTGCGGCACCAGAATCTCAACCCGCTTTCCTGTGCGCTCCGAGAGCATCTCCGCCAGCACGGCACGGTCGGGAAACTCTACCGGCACTAGGACAGATCGCGGGACATAGCTCTGATCGAGGTAAAGCTGTTTCAGCAGTGCCGAGAAGAACGCCGATGGGCTGAACGCAGCGCCGGGCTCCGTCGCTGCCGTATGTTGCACGACCTCGGTTCCTTCGCCAATCTCAGGAGCCGTCACTGCGGGATCAGGCTCTATCCGCGGAGAGGCTTCAACCTCATCTTTTTCAGTCGTGAGTTCATTCAGCATCTCCGACAAAAACTCCGGCAGGTCTTCCCAGAAGAAATCGCGCCGGTCGACGATCTTGCCATGACGCATATGGAAGAGGTTCACCGCGAGCATCTCGTTCTCATAGTGGTAGCCGAAGACGTCCGCGTCCTCGTTGTCCGTCGTGGCGATCCTCTGCTTGTCATGCATCTGGTGGACGGTAACGATCTGGTCGCGCAACCGCCCGGCCAATTCGAACTGTTCCGCCTCGGCAGCCTCCTCCATGCGCCGGGTCAGCGAGTGCTCCAACTCGGTCGTTCGCCCTTCGAGAAAGAGCTGCACGTCGCGGATAGTCTCTTTGTAGATCTCGGGAGTCGTCAGCCCTTCGACGCAGGGCCCCAGGCACCGCTTGATGTAGTACTGCAAACACGCTCGCGGATGGTAGCGCGACAGGTCGACTTTGCAGCTTGGAATCAGAAAGCTGCGATGGATTAAATCCACCAGCCGGTAGGCCAGATTCGCCGGAAAGTACGGCCCGAAGTAAGCCGAGCCATCCTTTCTCAGCTTCCGCGTCACGAACACCTTCGGGTAGCGGTCGTTCATGGTCAGCTTGATATATGGATAAGTCTTGTCGTCGCGCAGCAGAATATTGAAGCGCGGCTTCTTCTGTTTGATGAGGTTATTTTCGAGCGCCAGCGCCTCGTGTTCGTTGGCGACCGTGATGTACTCGACATCCACAGCTTCGCGCATCAGCGAGCCAGTCTTCGCATTCGCCTGCGATGCCTCCAGAAAATAGGAACGCACACGCGAGCGCAGGTTCTTCGCCTTGCCGACGTAGATGACCTCGCCCTCGGCGTTTTTGTAGAGATAACAACCCGGCTGGGTGGGGATGGTCCGAATTTTCTGGTGAAGATCCATGCTGTAAGTCAGCCCGAAATCTCAGTGTAGACGCAAAGAGTCTGCGTGGCTTGCACACAGGGCCACTGGGTAGATTTGACTCACCATTGAATCAAAAGTTCCCGATTTCTCGGCCGCCATAGAATTATGGCTTGTGCGTTTTCTCCGCATATAGCTGAAAGATAAAGGCTTATTTATTTTGTTGTTTGGCAAACCAATTGCACCTCCACCCATGTTGAAGATTGTCACAAACAGGAGATGAAACCAATGAGCTCCAATATGCGATTTGATAACCGCACCGCAACGAAAATAAAGTCTGCCTGCACCCTCTTTCTCGCCAGCGCATTTGTCATTGCCTGCACGGTCGGTTGCTCCACCAAGAATTACGTTCGCTCGCAAACAGCGCCGATCATTCAACAGACCAACGAGCTCGATGCCAAGACGGCAGCCGATCATCGCAACATTCTGGATACCGATGAGCGTGCTCAGAAGGGAATCGCCGGCGCCCAGACCGCTGCCGATACCGCGAATCAACATGCGCTCGCTGCCGGCCAGTCCGCGGATGCGGCAAATCAGTCAGCGCAGGAGGCTTACAATCGCGTCGACAGTCTGACCGGGGTAGTCGCCAATCTGGACAATTACAAGTCGCTGTCGGATGTAAGCGTTACTTTCGGCTTCGATAAATCCACGCTCACCAGATCGGACAAGGAGAAGCTCGATGCCTTGGCCGCCAACCTTTCCAGCGCTCGCGGCTACATTCTTGAAGTAACCGGCGGCACCGATTCTACCGGCGATGCGAACTACAACTACCAACTCAGCCAGCGCCGCGCCGATGCAGTCGTCAACTACCTGGCATCGAAGTACAACATCCCGCCGCACAAATTCTATCTGATCGGCATCGGTAAGGATCAGGAGGTCGCGAGCAACAGCACAGCCGCCGGACGTGCAAAGAATCGCCGGGTCGATATCAAGCTGATGTCGAACATGGCCCAGCAGCCCGCTGCTGCCGCCGCGCCGGCAGGTCCGAACGGGCAATTGTAACGATTGCTGAACGAAAACTGATTGCGGGAAAGTTTCCGGCAGAGTGCGACGTGTCCTTTATGGGGGCGCGTTTGCATTTTCTGGAGCCAGTTTAAGTCTTAAATTTCCAATAAACGATTGCCATCAGCGCGGAAGCCGCAATCACCCACGCAAACTGGTACCAGTAGAAGAAGGGAAACCCCCAGAGCGCCGGGGTGGCGCGTGCATACATCTGCGGAAAGCAGAGTCCAAAGTACGGCAGGGTGAGCAGTAGCAGCCACCATCGTCGCCGCTTTGTCTCAGGGGCTTGTTTTACATTCTGCGTCATCTGATCGAAAGCATAACCGATAACTTGCGGGCAGGGAATTGCGCGGAATCGGGTAAAGTGAAGCTATGGCCGCGCCCGTTCCTGAATCTCCAGAATCTGAGCCGCTTCAGCCCGCACTCGGCATGGATGCCCTGGCCGAAGCGGTCGCCATCATGGCTCGCCTGCGCGGACCCAACGGCTGCCCGTGGGACCGCGAGCAGACCTTCGACTCCATCAAGCGGCACACGCTGGAGGAGACCTACGAGGTCTTCGACGCCATCGAGCGCCGCGCCTGGCCCGATTTGAAAGACGAGTTGGGCGACCTTCTCCTGCAGGTGCTCTTCTATGCGCAGATGGCATCTGAAGCGGGCCACTTCACGATTGCCGATATCGCTGCCAACCTCAATGCCAAGCTTATTCGCCGCCACCCGCATATCTTCGGCGACGTAGAGGCGACGGACTCCCAGACCGTCCTCCGCAACTGGGAGCAGATCAAGCGTGAGGAGAAGCGAGCTTCGGGAAAACAGCAGGGCTCCATGCTCGACGACATCCCGCGCACCATGCCTGCGATGCTGGAGGCGGGCAAACTCGGCGCGCGCGCCGCCAAGGTCGGTTTCGACTGGCCAAACGCGGATGGCCTCTTCGACAAGTTGCAGGAAGAGATCGCCGAGCTTCAGGCTGAACTGCCGCCTGCCGCGACGAAGCCCACGTCTCCGGCAGCCGAAGAGGAGCTTGGCGATCTGCTCTTCACGGCTGTCAATCTTGCCCGCCATCTCAAGCTCGATCCGGAGTCCGCGCTTCGCTCCAGCAACGCCAAATTTCGGCGCCGCTTCGCCGCAATGGAGTCCGAGGCCGGGGGCCGGGACGCGCTGTCAGACCGGACGCCGCAGCAACTGGACGAGTTATGGAATCGCGTAAAAGATGCGGATCGCGTGACACCAAAGCTATGAGCACTCTTGCGCAGCGCGACATTCGCGTCGAATCGCTGACCGGCTTTGAGCAGTTTGACCGTTGCGCCGAGTTACAACAGCAGGTCTGGGGCAGCGGCGATGGAGATGCCGTTTCCCGGCGCATCTTCACCGTGGTGTCGCATATCGGCGGACAGGTGATCGGGGCATTCGATGGAGCAACGTTGGTCGGCTTTGCCTTTGCGCTGCCGGGCTATCGCGATGGCTTGGCTTATCTGCATTCGCACATCCTGGCCGTTCTGCCGGATTACCGCAACATAGGCATTGGACGCCGTCTCAAGCTCGCTCAACGCGACGACGCCATTGCCAGAGGCTTTGATCTCATGGAGTGGACCTTCGATCCGCTGGAGATTAAGAATGCGCATCTGAATATCGCCCGGCTCGGCGCCGTCATCCGGCGCTACCATCCCAACCTGTACGGTTACTCCTCTTCTCCCTTGCAGGGCGGCCTGCCGACCGACAGGCTTTACGCGGAGTGGTGGCTGCGCTCTCCGCGCGTGGTTGGCCTGCTGCGTGGAGAAGCTCTTCCGCCGCAGATGATCGAACAGCGCATTACCGTCCCGCACGCTATCTATGAGTGGAAGCAGAATCCGCAGAGGCACAATCTCGCTGAGGCCGTGCAGAGCAAGAACCGGGAGGCGTTCACAGCGGCATTCCAGCATGGTCTGGCCGTCGTTGGTTACGAGCGCGATATCGAGGGCAACGGCACTTTTCTCCTTGGCAGATGGGATGCGCCTCCATCTAGATGAAAATCCCGTGAAAAATGATTATGCTGTAGCCGCCGTTTCCGTCAGGCACGACAATTTAGGTAATCTTGAAATTCTCGAAATCTCGAAAGACAGGAGCGTTCATGCTCAGGATCGATGCGATTCATCTGCGCGAGATCAATATGCCGCTGGCCTATCCGTTCGAGACCAGCTTCGGCCTCACCACCGAACGCCGCATTCTTCTGATTGAAATTGAGTCGGATGGCCTCGCCGCCTGGGGCGAGTGCGTAGCGGGAGAGCATCCTTACTTCAGCAACGAGACGATCGACACTGCGTGGATCATCACCGAGACGGAACTCGCCCCGCGCCTGCTCGATGCGGAACTGAGTGGCGGCGGTAGTTGCCCGCAGCTATTCCGGCAGGTCCGAGGTCACCGCATGGCCAAGGCTGCCATCGAGAACGCCGTCTGGGATCTTGAGGCGCAGATCGAGAAGGTCTCTCTCGCGGAGCTTCTTGGCGGCACGCGCAGCGTGATCTCCTGCGGAGTCTCCATCGGCATCCAGCCCTCGGTCGAGCAACTGATGGATAAGATTGCCGCCGAGCTGGACGCTGGCTATCAGCGCATCAAGCTCAAGTGCAAACCCGGCTGGGACACCGGCATCTTCGAGGTTGTACGCGCCCGCTGGCCCGGGATCACGCTGAGCTGCGACGCCAACTCCGCCTATCGCATGAAGGATTTCGACCACATCGCCGGTTGGGACCAGTTCAACCTGCTGATGATCGAGCAGCCACTCTGGTACGACGATTTTTACTTTCACGCCACTCTGCAGAGACGTCTCAAAACTGCGATCTGCCTCGACGAGTCCATTCGCAACCGTCGCGACGCGCTCGCCGCCATCGCCATGGAGTCCTGCCGCATCATCAATATCAAGGTGGGGCGCGTCGGCGGCTTCAGCGAAGCCATCGCGGTTCACAACGCCGCCGCCGAGCGAGGCATCCCCGTCTGGTGCGGCGGCATGTTGGAGACCGGCATAGGCCGTGCCCACAACATCGCGCTCTCTTCGTTGCCCAACTTCTCGCTTCCGGGCGATGTCTCTGCTTCTCGCCGCTACTGGGCCGAGGACATCATTACGCCTGAAGTCACTGTCAGCAAAAAGGGAGAAATTCCTGTCCCAACCTCCGTCGGCAGCGGCTACAAGGTCGAGCGCGATCGCATCGAGAGATTGACTGTCCGCCGTCAGACCCTGCGCCCAAAGGCTCGCGTAACCGCTTGAACACGCATCATTTCTTTGGCAAGGGCGTATTCAGCAATATGCGCACCGCATCCTGGTAGCCGATCGGGCCGGGCAGCGTCTCAAACGATCCTGCCTCCACCCTGGTATTGATATTGATCGTCTTCACCAGCAGAGCCCTCACCTTTACCTGTTCGATAAATCTTGTAAAGATCCACCGATTGCCGCCCACATGGGTTTGCTCCAGCATAAGGTGGCCGTCGGGGTAGATATGCGCCAGCATCCCCCAGCCGAAGTTGACAGCCCGAAAGATCGTCCCATCCATGCGAACCAGTTGGCGGCTCTTCGCGTCGATCCATACCCGTCCCTTCAGCCCCGTCAGGGCCTCCGCGGCGGTCATCGGCGGATTGAACTTCGGGTTGGGCTCATAGTCGAGCACAACCTCCAAAGCCCCATTGTTCTTTCCCGTCTGCGGCTGTCCGGGCGTATAGGTGTAGATCATGGCGTCGGGCAGTAGCCGCATCATCTGGTCTGCCAGCTTCTTGCCCTCTTCCTCGTGCTTGACGTGCTTGGCATAGTCCGACGGAGACGCGATCATGTCGTTTAACCGCTGCCGCTCCGCCTTGTCTTCCTCTTCGGTCAGCGCTCGCCCGTCTTTGAGAATCATTCGAGCAACCGTGCCGTCCCTGCTTTCGATAACATCCCTGACGTAGTCGCCCTTGGCGTCGACCGCGTGCATGCGATAGCGCAGATAGGACCCCGGATGGTGCAGAGCTATCAGTTCGTTTGCCACCGCATCGACAGCCCACGCGCGCGGAGGTTCCGCCAGCGGATTCGACACGTTCTCATGGTTGGCCGCCTCCGCTCCGCCCTGCCCCCGAGCCGGTACCGGCGAAAGGAGTGCTCCAAGGCACAGCGCCAAGGCTGCCGCAATAAGTCGGGAGCGGCACGGAAGCCGTCGTCGAAGGATTCGTTGTCGCAGCGCGTCAAGCGAAATGTCGTTATCTCTGCTGGCCGCGCCTCTCGTCAAGCTGAACTCCTTGTTCCCAGGTAACCTGCTCCGCCATCCTAGGTCAGACGTATAAAGATACTGCAAAGTTTGCTCGTAAGCTGTTGCAAAGTTTACCCGGTTTGCCTCTCAACTTAGGCTTGGGTATAGTTCGGGCAAGACACAACTCTCAGTCCATCGCGTTCCGAGGAGAATCAAAGCGAATGAATCCAGCAGAAGGTTCCACCGTCATTGGCAAGTCAGTCATTATCCGCGGAGAGATCTCCGGCAAGGAAGACCTCTATCTGGACTGCGACACCGAGGGCACGATCACCCTTCCCGAGAACCGGTTGACCCTGGGTCCGGACGCTCGCGTCGTCGCCAATGTTACTGTTCGCGACCTCGTCGTCTTCGGAACCCTTACCGGCAACGTTCAGGCCTCGGGCCGGGTCGATCTGCGCCAGTCCGCGTCCGTCACGGGAGATATCGTTGCCGGTCGACTCTCAATCGAAGAAAGCGCCATGCTGAAGGGGCGCGTAGAGCTGTTGAGGAACGGCGAAACCGCCTCGACGCCAGTTCCGCGACAGGCTTCGACCGCAGCTGCCGTCTCCTCAGAGCCGCTCGTGCTGCAACCCAAGGCTTAACGGAAAGGGAAGCGAGTGAATGCGCAATCTCTTCAGCAGTGACAACACCGGCAATGCCAAAGGGGCAGGCGGCGATCGTACGCCGCGCCATTCCAGCGGGTGGAAGGAGTTGCACAAACACCTGAGCACGCAGGAATCCCTGCGTGTTCTCGACATCGGCCCGACGTCCTCCACCAACATCAACTACATCACCAGCCTGGGCCACAGCATTTACATGGCGAATCTGGTGGAAGAAGCAGCGAAGCCCGAGTGGATCACCCCCGGCAAAGACGGCGGACCTCCTACCTTCGACGTCGACGGTTTCCTTGCGGTCAATCTTAATTTTTCCGGCCGCATCTTTGACGTGGTCATCCTCTGGGATACGGTGGACTATCTCCCCGAAGCCCTGCTGGCACCCGTATTCTCACGTATTCATCAGGTATTGCAGCCCGGCGGTCTCATGCTTGCGTTCTTTCATGCGGCGGCGGACCGGGAGACATCTTTCAATCGCTACCATCTCACCGACACCGACGTCATCGAGATGCAGCGTGCCGGGAGTTACCCGTTGCTGAACGTCTTCAGCAATCGAAAGATCGAGAACATGCTGACGGAGTTCAGTAACTATCGCTTCTTTCTGGCGAAGGATAGCTTGCGCGAGGTCATCATTACGCGATAACAAAAGCTTTAAAGTAAAAAGCGCAAGCACCCTTGTCACGGTGCTTGCGCTTTTTAAACTTCAGGGGAGGAAAAATTAGCTCTTCGCGTTCTGCTTTCTACGTTCTGCCCAACGCTTCTTCATGGCATCGGCGATGCGCTTGCGTCCTTCCGGGCTTAGCTTGCGTTTGCGCGGCGCCGCGGTCGCAGTCGCTGCCTTCGCGGCAGGCTTGCGGCCTTTGGGCCGACCGGAACTTTTGCTCACCGACTGGTGCGTAGCCCCAGCCAGCACGGCACGAGCCTGCTGCAGCTTCGATATCTGCGCGTCAATCTCAGCAATGATGCGGCTTACTTCCACGTGTTACCTCCTGTTGACATCGTTCAATCCCATCACTCGGTCCGGATCTGCGATAACTCGAATGTATGCAATTCCATCTTCGACGATACAGAAGCTACTATCGACATGCAAATTACTTGCAGATTATTTAGTTGTTTTTTCGTCGTCATTTTGACGCAGTATTGTGAGATGCATGGAACTTAAACATTATTGTCGCTGCAATGGAACAGATCGTTCCCGTGATATTGATCGAGAGATTGAAAGGACGCTCTCTTCTGCTTTGTCTTTTAATAAATGCGAAGATGCTAGACTTCATCTGCGATGCGACTTATTCCACTGCGGCTCTGGCTGCTGGCCGTGCTGTCCGGCATCCTTCAGGTACTGCCCTTTCCTATCGCCGGCCCAACGCCGCTCTGGAGAACTTCCTTCTGTTGGGTAGCGCTTCTGCCGCTTCTCTGGGCGCTTCTCGGCGAAAGTAGGACAGGAAAGCCGCTTACTTTAAGACAAGGCGCAATCCTCGGCTATGTCTCCGGCTTTATCTGGTATCTCGGTAACTGCTATTGGATCTACCAGACCATGTATCTCTACGGCGGTCTTGCCGAGCCCGTCGCTGCCGGCATTCTTATTCTCTTCTGTCTGTATCTCGGCCTCTATCACGCTCTCTTCGCGGCATTGATCGCCGCTTGCCGTGCCCGGTTCGGTCGGCAGGCCGCTCTCTTTCTTGTCCCCTTCGCATGGGTTGCCGTAGAGCTGGCTCGCGCCCGCATTACCGGTCTTCCATGGGACTTACTCGGCATCGCACAGGTTGACAACCCTTTGCTTACTCGCCTGGCGCCCTTTGCCGGCGCGTATGCGCTCTCCTTTGTCATCGCTGCGGTCAACGCGCTGTGGCTGGTCCGCATCCGCATTCGGGAGCATCGGTTTACGCGTCCGCTGCTTACCGGAATCGGTGTCGCCGTCATTGTGCTTTACGTCTTTGCCCTGCATCGCGCGCCTATCCACAAAATATCTCCTGTCACCGCAAGAGCAACTCTGGTGCAGGAAAACCTTGAGGTAGGAGCGGCAGACACTGGCCCTCACTTATCCACACAGCAGTTGCTCCGCTCTTTTTCCGCACTGAGCCTCAATCCGCCGCGATCCCGTTGCAACGGAATTCCAGAGCTTCCCTCCACTCGATGCGTTGTATTCGCGCCTCAGCCATTATCCCGCGACGCCGACGCCCGAACCTCTGTGGCAACCAGCCTTATCGTGTGGCCCGAGTCGCCCGCGCCCTTTGAGGAGCGCGACCCGCAGTTTCGTGCAGCCATGTCCGCGCTCGCACGCGAGGCCCATGCTCCCGTCATCGTCGGTAACATCGGCATCGACCGCACCGATGCGAACTCCCGCGGTTACAATCTCTTCAACTCGGCATCGTTCGTTACTTCGGATGGAGACTTCGCCGGGCGCTACGACAAGATGCACCTCGTTCCTTTCGGAGAGTATGTCCCTTTCAAGTCTCTCTTCTTCTTTGCGAATAGCCTGCTCAACGAGGTAGGCACCTTCGATCCCGGCACGCGTCGCGTCGTCTTCACATCCGGCGGCCATACCTACGGCACCTTCATCTGTTACGAGTCCATCTTTGCCAATGAAGTTCGCCAGTATGTTCAACAGGGCGCCGAGGTGCTTGTCAATATCTCCAACGACGGATGGTACGGCGACACCAGCGCACCCTGGCAGCATCTCAACATGGTTCGCATGAGAGCCATCGAAAACCATCGCTGGGTCCTTCGCGCCACCAACACCGGGGTGACCGCGGCCATCGACCCTTACGGCCGCGTTACCGCCGCTGCGCCCCGGCACATCCGCACCGCGCTCCAGGTAGGCTTTGGGTACGAGCGCGACGTCACCTTCTACGCGGCTTACGGCGACCTCTTCGCCTACCTCTGCGCGCTCGTCACGGCATTCGCGCTTGCCGTCAGTATGAAGCGCAAAATGAACTAAACTTAATTCATATGTTGAGTGACTTGGAATTCACCTACAACCCAGTTCGCGACAAAGTCCGCGATCTGCGGGAGTATCTTTGACTCGGGCCGCCTGCGCCGTGAGCTAGCCACGATAGAAGAGAAGACCGCCGACCCCGCCATCTGGGCCGATCCCGCGCGTTCGCAGCCGCTGATGCGCGAACGCAAGCGCCTCGAGACTCTCCTCGCCGACGATGCCGAACTCGCTCGCCGCTCCGACGACATCGAGGCGTACTTCGAACTCGCCAAAGAGGGTGAAGATACCGAGCCCGACCTCGTCCGCGAGATTCCCGCGCTCATCGAATTCGCCGACAAGCTCGAATCGAAGACCATGCTCTCCAGCGAGACCGATCCTCTCAACGCCATCGTCGTCGTCCATCCCGGCGCGGGCGGCACCGAGTCGCAGGACTGGGCCGAGATGCTGATGCGCATGTATATTCGCTGGGGCGAGCGCCAGAACTTCAAGGTCGAGATCAACGAAGTGCAGGACGGCGACGAAGCCGGCATTAAGTCGGCGACCTTTACCATCAGCGGCGACTTCGCCTTCGGCCTGCTCAGCGGTGAAACCGGCGTCCATCGCCTCGTTCGCATCTCCCCCTTCGATTCTGCCAAGCGCCGCCACACCAGCTTTGCCAGCGTCTTCGTCTCGCCCGAGATCGACGACACCATCGTCATCGACATCAAACCCGAAGATCTGCGCATCGACACCTACCGCTCCGGCGGCAAGGGCGGCCAGCACGTCAATACCACCGACTCCGCCGTCCGCATTACTCACCTCCCAACGGGCCTCGTTGCCGGATGCCAGAACGAGCGCAGCCAGCACAAGAATAAAGAGCGGGCGATGAAGCTCCTCCGCTCTCGCCTCTACGAGTACGAACTCGACAAGAAGAAAGCCGTCAGCAGAAAACTGGAGGACTCCAAGCTCGATATCAAGTTCGGCTCGCAGATTCGCAGCTACGTTCTTCAGCCCTACCGCATGGCCAAGGACCTGCGCACCCGTGTTGAAGTTGGCGATGTCGACAAGGTTCTCGACGGCGACCTCGAGCCCTTCATTCGCGGCTACCTGCGCATGAGGCGTGAAGGCAACTTCCCGGCAGAGGTCGCGGAGGAAGACGACGTTTAGGTTCGCCGCTCGTTGTTCAAGCATCCAATTCCATGAAAGAAGGGGAAGGCATGAGCGCATCTACAAATCAATCTAAGGATCAATCCTCGGAACTCCTCAGGCAACTTGTCGCTCTGCTGAATGGCGGGCAGGCTCATGCCACCTTCGACGACGCGATCAAGGACTTTCCCGCGGAACTTTACGGGAAGGTTCCGCCCGGTCTGCCCTACTCCGCATGGCAACTGCTCGAACACATGCGCATCACCCAGCGCGATATTCTCAACTTCAGCGCACCTCCTACCGGCGGTTACCATCCTATCCAGTGGCCCGATGCCTACTGGCCCAAATCTCCCGTGCCTCCGACTGCTCAGTCGTGGGACAGAACCGTATCTGTCATTCGCAAAGATCGTGAGCAGTTCGAGGCCCTCATCCAGAGGCCCGGGGCTGATCTGTTCAAGCCCTTTCTCTGGGGAGACGGACAGAACCTTCTCCGCGAGGCACTGCTTATCGCCGACCACACTGCCTATCACCTAGGCGAATTGATCGTCCTGCGCCGCCTGCTCGGCATTTGGAACAAGTAAGGGGATCGCGGTGAACGAACCTGAAGTCATCCGCGCCATGCTCGGAAACCCTTCCACGGTGCCCGTGTCGATTGCTGTCATTGGACTCTCTGCCAATCCCGGTAAGCCGAGCCACTACGTCCCCGCCTACATGCAACAGCACGGTTACCGCATTCTTCCCGTCAATCCAACGATCGAAACCACTTTGGGCGAAAAGGCCTACGCAACGCTCTCCGATCTTCCCCTCAAGCCGGACATCGTCAATGTCTTCCGCCTGCCGCAATATATTCCCGCCATCGTCGACGAGATGCTCCAGTTGGGGTTGAAAAACCTGTGGGTTCAACTGGGAATCGTCAATCCTGAAGCCGCCGCCCGCGCCGAAGCAGGCGGCATCCGCGTCGTCATGGATCGATGCATCATGGTCGAGCATCGGCGGCGATAAAAGATATTTTAGGAAAAATCTGTCGTATCAAGCGTCTAATCAGGAAGAGATATCTCAAAAACTCATGAAGGCAAGGCCTTTACAATTCGGCCTACAATTAATGAAACAGATGAAACTTCGCCAAAATCTGGCTGTTGCCTTCCTTCTCCTCGCTTCCCTGGCTGCTTCTGCGCAACTTCCGGTCGTGGGCGATGGAGGTCCCGGCCCGGCGAAAGCACAGCATCTGACCGCCGAATTGGTTGCCGCCTCTTCCAGCATCGCTCCCGGAGGAACCCTCCAGGCTGGCCTTGTCATCACCCTCGATCCCCAATGGCACGTCTATTGGGCCAATGCAGGAGATGCCGGCTTGCCGCCCCGCATCGCCTGGACACTTCCTCCCGGCATTGCCGCCGGACCCATACAGTTTCCTATCCCAACGCGCTTGCCCAATGGCCCACTGATGGACTTCGGCTACGAGAACGCCGTTACCTTCCCCATCCAGTTCACTGCCGCCAAATCATTAAAAACGGGGAAAATTCACCTCGATGCCCAGGTAAGCTGGCTGGTCTGTCGTGAGGTCTGCATTCCCGGCAAAGCTCACCTTGGCCTCGATCTGACGAGCGCACCCGGCGCCTCCGTCAAACCCACGGGAGCATTGGCAGACGCACTAAAACTCATCCCCGGACCGCTTCCAGCCGATGCGAAGTTTACGGCTATCGGTGGTAAATCAGACTTCGTCCTTACCCTGATAACCGGCCAGAAGGAAGCCAACGCCGAGTTCTACCCCTTCGACCCGGACGAAATCGTCAACGCCGCACCTCAGACGATAGAGCCTCTGCCGAACGGTGTCCGCCTCCGCGTCAAGCGGGCCGAAGATCTCGCCAAACTCCCCGCGCAGCTTCACGGCGTCTTCAAGCTGAGTCCGACCGAGGCCTACGATGTCACCGCACCGGTCACGCCCGGCGAGGTTGCCCCTGTGGTCGGAAGTAACAAGCCTGCGGGCAGCTCCAGTGGCATCACCGTGATCACGGCAATCGGCCTTGCCTTTCTGGGTGGAATCATCCTCAACCTGATGCCCTGCGTCTTTCCCGTGCTCTTCCTCAAGGGGCTGGCGCTGGTGCAGTCCTCGGGCGAAGAGCGCAGCCGTCTGCGCAGCCACGGTCTGGTCTACACGCTTGGCATCCTCGTCTCTTTCTGGATCATCGTGGCCGTCCTGCTCGGGCTTCGAGCGGGCGGTGCGCAGGCGGGATGGGGCTTCCAGCTTCAATCGCCTGCCTTCATCGCGGTGCTCTCGCTCGGCATCTTCTTCTTCGCTCTTTCGCTTGCCGGTCAGTTTGAGCTTGGTCTCTCTTTCACCGGCGTCGGCGGCAATCTGGCAAAGAAACAGGGCTTTGCAGGCAGCTTCTTCACCGGCGTGTTGGCCACCATCGTTGCCACGCCGTGCACGGCTCCGCTGATGGGCGCGGCCGTCGGCTTTGCGCTTGCCCAGCCATCGGGAATTACCTTTGCCGTCTTTACCGCGCTTGGCCTGGGGCTGGCGACACCTTATCTTCTGCTCAGCTTCCAGCCTGCATGGACGCGGATCCTTCCTCGGCCCGGCCAGTGGATGGAGACGCTCAAGCAACTTACCTCGGTGCCGCTGTTTGCCACCGTCATCTGGCTGACATGGCTTTACGGTCGTCTCTACGGCACGACGACCTCGCAGGGGCTGGATCACATGGCCTATCTGCTCGGCGGCTTCCTGCTGATTGCGATCGCCGGATGGGCGCTATCGCGCTGGCCTGCGCGCTGGGGCTCGGCCATTGCCGCGGTCATTCTCGGCGTGGCGGCAATCGCCATGTCGCTCTACACGCCGAAGGACACGACGCTGGTCTGGCAACCGTATTCGCAGCAGGCGCTTGATCAGGCTCGCTCCGATGGGCATCCGGTATTCATCGATTTCACGGCTGCGTGGTGCCTGAGTTGCCAGGTCAACGAGCGGCTGGTGCTGCGTTCCGCCGAGGTACAGCGGGAGTTTGCCGACCGCAAGCTCACCCTGTTAAAGGCCGACTGGACACAGTACGACCCGGAGATTACGAAGGAGCTTGCCTCGCTGAATCGCAGCGGCGTCCCCACCTACGTCATCTATCCGTCCCGTCCGGGTGCTGCTGCCGACGTGTTGCCGGAACTATTGACCAAAGATGTCGTTCTTGCAGCCATCGCCCGCAATGCTCCGAAATAACACCGGTGCGCAGCGGGGTAGAGGGTCAACGGCATCTGGACGGCATGTCGCCGCGAACGATCGTCATGGAATGTTGCTCAGTCTGATCCAGTCAAGTCATCGGTGTTTTTTGACTGCAAGCAGATGGCTGCGGAGATAAGATCGCTTACCGCAATTAGCGCATCGAGCCGATAAGAAACCCGCGACTACGAACGGCCAATCGGTAAGCCTGCGGCGAGAACGATGGAAGTGAGTACACCTGCAATTCGGGCAGATTGGGGAAAACAGCAAGTTGAACAAGAGAGACTCCAAAGCTTAAGACTGGTCCCAGTCTACTCTCTTGAAATGAGAGGATTAAAAATGTATCCTCGTAGAATTTTAACTTCTTACCCTAACATTATCAACAGCTTGACCGCCGAATCTTTATACTCCAACGATCCTGCGCTACAGTGCGAGGTGAGCTGCCCGAACGTCGCCGGCGGTGAAGACGGAGAAGAACGGCGCACCGGCTGCCGCAGCTTCGATGTTGGCGCGGCCACCCTGCTCGCGGTCGACCAGGCAAAGGACAGCGGCGACGGTCATTCCAGCGTCGCGGGCGGCTTCGATCGCGGTGACGGTCGAGCCGCCGGTGGTGCAGACGTCGTCGACGATGACGACCCGTGCGCCATCTTTGAGGAAACCTTCGATACGGCGCCCGGTTCCATGGGATTTTTCCGCCTTGCGGACGAGAAAGCCGTGGATAAGGGTGGGAGCGGGCTCGGAGCCGGTCGCGAGTTCGAGCTCGCTTGAAAGTTCGAGCATCTCCTTGTGATCGGCGAGGGCCCAGGCGCTCGCGCTGGCAATATTCGAGACCAGCGGATCGGCTCCCATGGTCAACCCGCCGACCGCTTCAATCTCTTCGGAATGGGTAATCTGTTCGCGGATGAGGTCGTAGAGAACCAGACCAGAGAGGCGGCCGCCCTCGGCATGGAGGGTCGTTGTCCGGCAGTCGATGTAGTAGTCCGACTTCTGGCCGCTGGCGAGCGTGAAGTCGCCGAGCCGGAAGGAGTGGGTGGCGATCAGGTTGAGCAGTTCGGTGCGGGCGTCGATTGGCATAGTCTGTTCTGGCATGGTCTCTTGTGACACGGTCCCTTCGATTGTAAGTGGTCTCCCGGGCATCAGCGGGCGATGCGGTCGAGGTGGCGATAGCCGCCGGTGACGAGGAAGAGAGCGATAAAGACGGAGAGGTTATAGCATGCGTGGACCAGCGCAGAGCAGGCTACGGACTTGGTGCGCACACGGACCAGGGTCAGGATGAGCGAGACGCAGAAGAGGACGAAGAGCGCTCCCCAGGCGTGCGCCAGTTGCTGGGCGTGGAGCAGGGCGAAGAGGATGCTGGTGACGATGGCGGAGAAGAGCATCCCGGCGGTGGTGAGGCTGGTGGAGGTCTGCCAGTGTTGCAGGGCAACCGGGGTACGAGGCAGGCTGAGCCAGTCATAGGCGATGGCGCAGGCAGGCAGCAGGAAGCCGCGAAAGCAGATCTCCTCAAACGCCGGCGCCAGCAGCGTGCCGAAGAGCGTCACCAGCCAGACGTCGGAGGGGGTGCGGAAGAAGTTGTCCATGGGGATGGACTTGGGCATCGGAATCAGCGAGGAGATGGCCTGGACGGTCCAGCCGAGCACCAGGCCAAGCCCGACCAGCTTGAAGAAGTTGCGGCGCAGGGCGGCGAAGTTCCATTGCAGGCCGTCGGAGAACGAGCGATGCCAGAGCAGGGGAAAGAAGAACCAGGAGACGAGCAAAGTGGCAACGTAAGTGATCGCCATGGCCGCGACCAGCAACTTTGGGTGCTGGGTAGCCGCTGCGATCTTTTGACCGTGGTGCAGCGTAAAGAAACCCAGCAGGACTGCCTGCGACATCAGCAGGACGAGTCCGGCAAAGGCGATGAAGAGAATAGCGTGGCCCAGGTGCGGGATGCGGCGAGGCGTGTAGTCCGACGAGTCGTTGGGAGTGTCGGGGAGAAACATCGCGGTCTCGTCCTCCGCGCCGGTAGGTCGAAACGCGGGGATGGCGGGTGCTTCGGGTGAGGGCTGGTCCCCGAAAGGGATGTTGGGAGGAAGGTCGCTCATGCTTTTTTGGCGCGGGTCGCTGGCCTGGACTTCGGCGCTTTCTTTGGTTTCGATTTCGCTTTTGCTGTGGCCTTTTGCTCCGGTTTTGCCGCGCCAGATGAGGGTACTCCGGTTTTCTTCGGCGGAACGATGAATTTGCCGCGTGCGTCCTTTTTGCGGTCGGGAGCGGCGACGATGTTGAGCGGCTGAGGACCGGCGTGGCTGGTGCCGTTGCGGCTGGCAAGTGCCTGCGACGAGAGGTTGTAGTGGCGGGCGAGAAAGTTTCCGGTATGCGAACCGGCCACGGTGGCGACCTGTTCGGGAGTGCCGTGAGCGATGATGCGGCCGCCTCCCTCGCCGCCCTCCGGGCCGAGGTCGAGGATGTAGTCGGCGTTGCGAATGATGTCGAGATTGTGCTCGATGATGACGACCGTGTTGCCAAGGTCGGTGAGGTGATGGAGCACTTCGAGCAGTTTGCGCACGTCGTCGAAGTGAAGGCCGGTGGTGGGCTCGTCGAGCAGGTAGAGGGTGCGCCCAGTTTGGCGTTTGCTGAGTTCGCGAGCCAGCTTCATGCGCTGGGCTTCGCCGCCCGACAGCGTCGTGGCCGACTGGCCCAAATGGATATAGCCGAGGCCGACGTCGACCAGGGTCTGCAGCTTCTGGTTGACGGCGGGAATGTCCTTGAGGATCGGCACAGCGTCTTCGATGGGCAGGTCGAGCAGGTCGGCAATGCTGTAGCCGTTGAACTTGACCGAGAGCGTCTCCTGGTTGTAACGGCGTCCGTTGCATACTTCGCAGAGAACGTAGACGTCGGGCAGGAAGTTCATCTCGATGCGCCTCTGGCCCTCGCCCTGGCAGGCCTCGCATCGTCCTCCCTGCACGTTGAAGGAGAAACGCCCGGGCTTGTAGCCGCGCTCGCGCGACTCAGGCAGCATGGCGAAGAGGTCGCGCATGGCGGTGAAGACGCCGGTATATGTCGCCGGGTTCGACCGCGGCGTGCGACCGATGGGAGACTGGTCGATGCGGATAACTTTGTCCAATTGGTCGATGCCGACGACGCGGCCATGCTGCCCGGGATCTTCGCGGCTTCCATACAAATTCTTTGCCAGTGCCCGGTAGAGGATGTCATTGACCAGGGTGGACTTCCCGCTCCCGCTAACCCCGGTGATGACGGTCATGACGCCGAGCGGGAAGTGGGCGGTGACATTCTGCAGGTTATGCGCCTGCGCGCCCTCGACCGTGATCCAGTTGCCGGTGAGCGGGCGCGGAGCCTTGCGGGCGACGATCTCGATCTTTCCGGCGAGATACTGGCCAGTGATCGACGCCGGGTTGTCCATGATCTGCTGCGGCGTGCCGTCGGCGATAAGGTGGCCGCCATTCCTGCCGGCTCCGGGGCCGAGGTCGAGGACGTAGTCGGCCTTACGGATGGTGTCCTCGTCGTGCTCGACAACAAGGACGGTGTTGCCGAGGTTGCGCAGATCTTCGAGCGCCTGGATGAGTCGCTGGTTATCGCGCTGGTGGAGGCCTATGGAAGGTTCGTCGAGGACGTAGAGGACGCCGCGCAGGCGGGAGCCGATCTGCGTGGCGAGGCGGATGCGCTGGCCCTCGCCGCCGGAGAGAGTCGCGGCCGAGCGGTTGAGCGAGAGATAGTTGAGGCCGACGGCGTTAAGGAATTCGAGCCGTTCGATGATCTCGCGCTGCAGCCGGTCCGCAATGATGCGGTCGCGTCCGGCGAAGTGCATGCTCTGCGCGCTCTTCAAAGCGCGCTCGAGCGACAGCCCGGTAAAGTCTGCGATGGACGAACCGTTGATGGTGACGGCGAGCGATTCCGGTCGCAGACGTTTGCCCTGGCAGCGTGGGCAGATCGTCGCGGACATGTACTGCATCATGTACTCGCGATAGCCCTCGGACCTGGTGTCTTCGAGATTGCGGCGCAGATAGTCGAAGATGCCGTGGAAGCCGGTGCGGCTGGCCTCGACACTCGGTGGGCCATAGAGGAAGAGGTTCTGCTGCTCGGCTGTCAGGTCCTCGAAGGGCTGCTTGAGGTTGATCTTGTACTTTTCGGCGGCGAGCTTGATCAGACGCAGCAGGTAGGCCGAGCCGGAACCCGGGCCCATGGCTCCGTCGAGCAGCGGCTTGGACCAGTCGGTGATGGTCTTGCCGGGATCGAAGTCGTAGATGCTGCCCAGGCCGTGGCACTCCGGGCAGGCGCCGTAGTTCGAGTTGAAGGAGAAGCTGCGCGGCTCCAGCCGGGGGACGTTGATGCCGCAGTCGGGGCAGGCCATCGACGAGGAATAAAGAGTCTCATCCTGCTCGCGATTGGAGCCCTGGATGCCGATCAGGACCAGCCCTTTGGCCATCTGCAACGCCTTGGTAACGGAGGTTTCCAGCCGGCGGGTGTCGTACTTGGGCGCCGCGTCGGCGAGGGCTGCCGTGGTGTTGTCGGGCGGCAACGGCTTGAGGATGATACGGTCGACGACGGCTTCGATAGTGTGATTCTTACGCTTTTCCAGGCGCATGCCCTCGGTCAGCTCGACCATCTCGCCGTCGATGCGGGCACGGAAGCCCTGCTGGTCGAGCGCTTCCAGCTCTTCGCGGAATTCGCCCTTGCGCCCGCGGACGATGGGAGCATAGACGGTGATGCGCTCACCGGGGGAGAGCGCGGCGACGCGCTCGGCGATCTGCTCCGCCGACTGGCGGGTGATGAGGCGGTGGCAGTTAGGGCAGTGCGGCTGCCCGACGCTGGCGTAGAGCAGGCGAAGATAGTCGTAGATCTCGGTGATGGTGCCGACCGTGGAGCGGGGGCTGCGGCTCGTCGTCTTCTGCTCAATGGAGATGGCCGGCGAGAGCCCGTCGATGGCGTCCACGTCGGGGCGCTCCATCTGGTCGAGGAACTGGCGGGCGTAGGCGGAGAGGGTTTCGACGTAGCGGCGCTGGCCCTCGGCGTAGATGGTGTCAAAGGCGAGCGAGGACTTGCCCGAGCCCGACAGGCCGGTAACCACGGTGAGCGTGTTGCGCGGGATGCTGACGTTGACGTTGCGCAGGTTATGCTGGCGCGCTCCGCGGACTGTGATATGCGTGATACCCATGGATGGTTGTGGCCGTAGTTGGCCAAGTCTCTAGGATACGGCATTTGGGTGCGGGACGGTGAGACCGGGGCGCGGGCGCGGGTGGCAACCCGAAATGGGAAAGATGTATCCGATGGAGCAATAGGATTTTTTCAAGAGACATTGTAAATGTCGCTGGATTTGTAACAATAGCGACGTAGGACTTTTCCTGTCGAGGTGCCTTGGCTTGCGTTCAGGTTGGAATCAGGGGTCTTTGTGAATTCGTCGATCATCTTGATCTGTGCAGTGTTGGCATCGCTGGCCGTTGGCGTCCTGTTAGCTCATGGAATCTGTATCGCAATGTTCAACGTGTTTCGCATTCACGCCCGCCAGGTGGCGGTGAAGTCGGCGAAATCGGCGCGTGGAGTGGTGGCTCCAACGCATGTGGTTCAGAGCTAGAAACTCCCGGCTCGTGGAATTACGTGGGAATTCCTGATCCTCTATTTTAAAGACGCTATTGCGGATTTTGCTGCTGCTGTTGCTGCTGACGAATGCGCTGCAGCTGCTCGAAGATCTGTTGCGGCGTCTTGACGGCGTTGGGAGACTCCGGAGTGGCAGGTCGTGCCCCACTGGGATTGCCTTCCGCATTTGCCGCAGGCGCAGGGGCATGAGGGGCGGGCAGCGGATACTCCGGACGTGGCGGTGGGGGGAACTGCGCCGCTTCACGCTCGGCGCGAGCAGCGGCATTGGGGTCGGGAGGCGTGGGCCCGCCGTTGCGCGGGGTCAGGATGAGTTCAGCCGGGGTCGTACTCGTGGCCTGCACCAGAAGCACGTTGCTGCCGGTGCCGTCGAGCAGGGCGTCGACGATCTTTGAGGGAACGTCGGGACCATATTGGCCGAAGACGCGCTCGTCGACGACGCCTCCCGTAATCTTCATCCCGGTCTTGCCGGCGATCTCTTCGAGAATCTGGTTGAGGCTGGAGTTGTCTGCCGAGACTGTGAGCTTGCCCGCGGCGTAAGTGACTTTGGCGGGATGCGACTGTTGCCGCGAGGCATCCGTCTGCGGAGCCTGCGCGGTCGCAAAGCTAGAGAACGCGATGCCGGCGCCGAAGACGGCGGCAAGAGCGACGAACCGGATTTTTGCGGACTGGCTCATCTGATTGGTAGGACGCGCCGAGATGGCGGAAGTTGCTTCCGCACCGGCATCGCCGCTGGCAATAAGTGTATAAGTCTATCGCGCTGCGGCGTCTTCCGTCGCGCCTGGCCGCTTGGCCCGAACCGGTTGTACTAGACTGTCAGAGACACATTCGCGGGGCCTTCCCTGCTGTCGATGAGGCGCGGAAGGGCCATATGGTGGACGGAATGATGAGACTGAAGATTGCGTTGCTGATGGCAGGGCTGCTTTTATCGGGGGCGGCCATGGCCGAGGTCTGCACGACGCAGTCGCAGATGACGATGGCAGACCGCGACGGGCTGGCAGCCTCGGCACGCGATCTGGCGGCGAAGGTACAGGCCGGCGATGTAAACGGTCTCCAGGGGGCGACGGCAGCCGAGTATGCCAATTCTTTCAGTGGAATCGGGAATGTCGTGGCGTCGACGGCCGCGAAGACGAAGGGCGGCACGCCGGTAGTGGAGCAGGTCTATCTGCTGGACGGCACCTCCCTCAAGAAGAACGCGGACGGCTCGATGCCGGAGGCGCAGTTCTTCTGTTCGCTGAACAAGTCGGTGGCCGAGGCGGATTTTCTGATTCCTGGGCTGCTGCCGGGACGTTATGGCTTTGCGATGGTGGACGTGAAGGGCACGGCTTCTCCATGGAGGCTATCTTTTCTGCTGCGGCAGAACTCCGCCCAGGGCCGGTGGGAGCTGGCGGGCTTCTATCCCAAGGCGCTGACCGCGGCGGGCCACGATGGGCTCTGGTACTGGACCGAGGCGCGTGCCATGGCCAAACGCAAGGAGCAATGGAATGCCTGGCTCTACTATCTGCAGGCGGAAGACCTGCTGCGGCCGGCAGGCTTTATCCAGAGCAGTCACCTGCAGAAGTTGAAGGAAGAACAGGCCGCTGCCGCACCGCCGGCGTTGTCGGATGGCATCCGGGCCGACGCTCCGCTGGTCGTCAAGTCCGCGGACGGAACGGAGTTTCGCTTCGTCGGGCTCGGCGTCGATGACTCGCTGGGCACGGACAAGATCGATGTTACGGCGCATCTGAAGGTCGATCAGCTTGGAGATGCGGCTGCCGCGAAGAAGCGCAACAGCGATGCGGCACGCGCGCTTCTGGCTGCGTATCCGGAGCTGCGAAAGGCGTTTCATGGCGTATGGATCATTACCGATGCGGCAGGACAGAATCCCTATGCGACCGAAGAGGCGATGAACGAGATCCACTAGGTACTAGACAAGAAAGAGAAGGATGGCAGAGATCAAGACATTGAGCGAGGCGATCGAGGGCAGGCGGGCAACACCGAGTTTCGATGGCGAGCCGATTCCGCCGGAGGACCTGCAGAAGATCATCGACGCCGGCCTCCACGCGCCCAGCGGATTCAACATGCAGCCATGGCGGTTTATCGTAGTGCAATCGCCGGAGCAGAAGAAGCGGCTGCGCGCGGCCAGCTACAACCAGGGCAAGGTCGAGGAGGCCTCTGCCGTGATCGTCGCTTGCGGAGATGCCGATGGCTGGCGCAAGGATCTCGACCTGATGTTGCAGCTTGGGCGCGAGGGCGGCATGCCTGAAAGTTACGCGGTGCAGGCTCAGAGCAGCGTCTTTAACTATCTCTCGAGCTTCGGCAGCGACCAGATGCACGGCTGGCTGAACAAGATGGTGATGATCGCCTTCACGCATATGCTGCTGATGGCCGAGGTGATGGGATACGACACTGCCCCCATGGAGGGATTCGAGCAGGAAAAGGTGCATGAGGTCCTCCGCCTGCCGCTCAGCTACTGGGTGGTGGCTCTGCTCGGGATCGGGCATCTGAAGGGGCCGGACAAGTTCAACGGCGGCCGCTTCGACATGGGCCATACCGTGTTCGGAGAAGAGTTTGGCAAGCCGCTGAAGTGACCGGCAGGGAGCGACAGGACGATGAGGCGTGTACTTCGAGCTGGCGTTGTTCTGCTGCTGCTGATCTTCGTGGCGGGAATCGTCGTCTACTTCTATCCGTTCCAACTGGCGGAGCAGGCGGTTCGTTTCCACCTGTGGCGCTCTGGGGTAGAGAGTAAATATATCGACGCCGGCGGCTATCGGATGCACTACTTCGAGGCGCGGCCCAAAGGTGCGGAGGGCACCCCGCTGCTGCTGGTGCATGGCCTGGGCGCGCGCGGCGAGGACTGGGCGGCGATGATTCCGCCCCTGACCGCTGCGGGCTTCCATGTCTACGTGCCGGACCTGCCGGGATATGGACGCTCGTCGCGTCCCGATGCAAGCTACTCGATC